>Ga0335080_10001061_pt1 | contig 26376 bp, 31 predicted proteins | sample Lox_Sample_34_FD_206720 | JGI IMG/M metagenome (GOLD analysis project Ga0335080, IMG submission 206720) | Soil microbial communities from Loxahatchee National Wildlife Refuge, Florida, United States - Lox_Sample_3.4 | ecosystem: Environmental > Terrestrial > Soil > Wetlands | place: USA... | reverse complement strand
CCCGAGCGGCCGGTGATGAATGAGCGCGGCGACCACACGCTCGACCACCGCGAACGCCACGATGAGGAGCCCAAAGCTCAGCGTCTTCCAGAAGGTCGAGATCGCGAGAGGTCGATCCTCGAACCGCTCACCGACGTGGAGGAGCTCCCCGATGAGGATCACCTTGGCGAGGATCAGCGCCTTGAAGATCGCCCACCCGTACTCGAAGTAGCCGATCTGGTACTCGGCGAGCACGAGCCGGCGGTAGGTCGTGAAGGCGCCGAAGAAGACGCTGAGGAACGCCGCCATGACGAGGTAGCGCCTCATCTCGCGCATGAATCGTTCCCGGAGTCCGGGCTTGGCTTCCGCTGTCTCGGGCGACATGGTCAGCCTCCACTTCCGACGACCGTGAAGCACTGCTTCACCGGCCGCCTTCTCTATCATCCCGTGCGCCACAGCGGAGGAAGCCCATGGTCAGCGACGCTCCATCCAAGTCCACCCCGAAGCCGCTCGTCGACTTCGCACCCAAGCTCGCGGCTCTCACCGAGCAGGTCCTCTTCGGGGACGTGTGGGAGCGGCCTCAGCTCTCGAAGCGCGACCGCAGCCTCGTCACCTGCGCGGCCCTGGTGGCGATGGGCAGGACCGAGCAGATGACGTTCCACTTTCCCCGCGCCATCGAGAACGGCGTGACCCGGGAGGAGCTGATCGAGCTCATCACCCACCTGGCCTTCTACGCCGGCTGGCCCAGCGCGATGTCCGCGGTGACGCGCGCACGGGAGCTCCTCTGACCCGGCGAAGCGGGGTGCGGCACTGCAGCCGCGGGTGTGTCGCGGTGGCCACCATGACCACCACGACCGGAGCCCCGCGGCACGCATGGTAGCCTCCGCCCGTGCAGCCCCTGCACGGGCGATTCGAGCTGATCTCCGTGGCCGGCGCCGGAGGCGTGGCCACAGTGCACCGCGCCCGCGACCTCACGACCGGTCGGCTCTGCGCGCTGAAGGTCCTCCATCCCCATCTGCACGCGGACCCGGTGGTGTGCGAGCGCTTCCGCCGCGAGCCGGCCGTGGCCCGTACCGTGGGCCATCCTTCGATCGTCCACATGGACGCGCTGTTCGAGGACGAGGACGGCCTCTCCATCTCCATGGAGCTTCTCCAGGGTCGAACCCTGAAGTCCGCGATCCTCGCCTCGGGCGCGCTCCCCCCGGCCGAGGTGGAACGCGTGGCGCGCGCTTGCCTCGCCGGCCTCGGCGCGGCCCATGCCGCCGGCGTCGTTCACCGCGACTTCAAGCCGCAGAACGTGTTTCTCTGCGACGACGGCGCGGTCAAGCTGCTCGACTTCGGGTTCGCCCGGACCAACGCCGCGGCCGGCCTCACCACCCGCAGCATGCTGGTGTGCACTCCGGACTACGCCGCGCCGGAGCTCATCGAGGGCGGCCCGGTGGACGGCCGTGCCGATCTCTACGGGCTGGGCGTGGCGCTGTACGAGGCGCTCTCCGGGCGGCTCCCCTACACCGGGAGCTCGACCTTCGAGCTCCTCCGTCGCCAGCTGTCCGAACCACCGCCGCCCCTCTCCTCGCTCCGGCCGGCCCTCCCCCCCCGCCTGTGCGCCGTGATCCATCGGCTCCTGGCCAAGGCGCCCGCATACCGGTTCCCGACCGCGGAGGCGGTGGTGGATGCGCTGGACCGCAGCAACGACGAGCCCCCGGCCGCGGCAGGCGTGTGCAGCGCCTGCGGGGAGCCGCGCGACCCCGGCTGGCCGATCTGTCCGGCGTGCGGTGGCGAGGCGGGCAACGTCGCCGCCGGCGACCACCTGGTGCTGCTCACCCGAGCGCCCGGACCGGGCACGATCCCAGCGCTGCGGGAGATCGTGCGCTCGGTGGGCGCAACCCCTCGCTCGGCGCTGGAGCGGGCCGACCCGGCCATCGCCCGCGACGTTCCGCGACTGCTGCTCAAGGAGGTGGGCGAGCCGGTCGCGCGGCTGCTCCGCGAGCGCTGCCTGCCCCATGACCTCCAGGTCGAGATCCGCCGCATCTCCGACGGAACCGCCGATCTCCTCCACCGGTCCAGCGTGCCGCGCTGGCTCTTCCTCCTGGGGCTGATGGTCCCCTGGGCGCTCCTGCTCGGCGCCGGCGTCGTCCTCTCGGTGCGCGACGGCGCCACCTCCCACCTGCCCCTTCTCCTCGGGGTGGGCGTCGGCGGTCCGGTGGCCGCCGCCTGGATCCTCCGCAACGCCCACCGGCTCGTGCCGGCGCTGGCCACCGTCCCGGTCACCGCCGAGCCCTTCCCCCTTCCCGCCGGCCTCGGGGCGCGCTACCGGGCCACGCTCCGGCAGCTGAAGGATCGCGCGCTGCAGGCGACGGTGCGCCGTCTCGTGGAGCGGACGTTGATCCTGCACCGCTCGTTCCGCGAGGCGCCGCCGTCGGTCCAGATGCTGTTCGACGAGCCGCGACTGCAGGCCGTCCAGCTCACCGTGCGGGCGCTGGACATCGCCGGAGACGTGCAGCGGCGCCTGGACCGCATGACGGTCGTGGACGAGCCACGCCTGCTCGCGCGGCTCGAGGAGCTCCGGAGCCGAGCCACGGCCGAGCCCGAGCACGCCGCGGAGCTGGGTCAGGCGATCGCCGAGGTCGAGCAGGCGTGCCGCGAGTCCGGGGAGCTCGAGAGGGCCCAGGCCCTGGCGATGAGCCAGCTCCTGCGCATCTCGGCAGCGCTGGAGACCACCGTCGCCCGGCTCGACCTCGCCACCGCCCCCGGGGACACCGGCGTGTCGCGCGAGCTGCGCCGGCTCCAGGAGGACGTCGGTTTCGCCGTCCGGGCCACGAACGAGATCGCCAGAGAGCGAGGCGCCGCGTGAAGGCGCGCACCCTCGGCGCATCCCTCGTGGACCTCCTCCTCGCGGGGGCGATCGCCGCCCTCCCCGCCCACGTCCTCGCCCTGGAGTGGGGCTCCGGGCCACTGCTGGCGAACGGCTTTCCGGCGCGGCTCGCCCATGGCCCGTCCCCGATCACCCGGATGCTCGTCTTCCTCGCCATGACGGCCGCCGTCTTCCTCGTGCTGCGCTGGACGCTCGAGCACGGGGGCCAGGGCCCGGGCAAGTGCCTCCTGTCGCTGCGAGTCGAGGGCGGGAAGGTCGTGGAGGACCGGGACCGGCTCGAGCCGCTCGAGCGGCTGGGAGTCGTTGCCGCGCGCTTCCGGATCCCGCTCCTCCTGGGCCTGGCGAGCATCCTGGTCGTCGGGCTCTGGGGCCGCTCGATGGAGCGGTCCGCGCTGGAGACCCGCGACCGACAGCTGCTGCGGCGGGCCTACGCCTACGATGCCGAGTTCGGGTGCTGCTCCAGCCTCCAGGAGAGGTACGACTGCCCGCGCATGCTCGAGGTCTGGGCGGCCATCGCCGACCACAGCGACGGGAAGGGCGACCTCCCGCCCCGCGACTCCCTTCTCGAGAGGTGCCCCGCCGCCCGCCGGCACAGCGGACGGTGAGCAGGACGCAGGCCACCGTGGCTGGGAGCGTGGAGTAGTCAACGACACGCCGGCCCCGGCGCCTCGCTCGGAGTGGACATCGACCCCGAGAGCCAGGGGAGGCTCCCCGCCTTCCGGTCGACCACGCACAGACGGGAATCATGAACGTGCACGTCGTCTTCCCCTGGCTGCTGAGCTTCGAGGACGCCGCGCTCTTCGTCCTGCGCCTGGTCGTGGCCATCGTCTTCGGCGCGAGCGGCTACTACCACCTGAAGGATCCGGTCGGCCGTGCGAAGAGCATCGAGCTGAGCCCCTCCTCGACACGGGCGCTGGGCGCCGCCGAGGCGCTGGGAAGCCTGGGTGTCGTCACCGGAGTCCTCGTCCAGCCCGCAGCCCTCGGCCTGATCCTCGTCGGCCTGGGAGCGATCCAGAAGAAGGCGTTCAAGTGGAAGCTGGGCTTCTGGGGAGAGAAGGCCAGCGGCTGGCACTACGACCTCATGCTCCTGGCCATGAACCTCGTCATCGTCGCCACGGCCGGCGGCCGTTGGGTGCTCCTCGCATGAGCACCATGCCGACGTCGCCGCGCTGGCGGTGCACATCATGATCGACACCGCGTTGACCGGCGCGACCTACGACATCGATGGCGGACAGCAGCTCGTCTCCTAGCGACGAGGGAAGCGATGGAATCGCGTCTCCTGATGACGTTGCAGGTCGAGGTCGGTAGCCCGCAGAGGATCGGCACCGTGCCGCTGGGCACCCGCGTGACGGTCCCCATCGTCGACGGCCGATTCGAGGGCCCACGGCTGCGCGGCAAGGTGTTGCCCGGCGGTGGGGACTGGACGCTCCTCCGGGGAGACGGCGTCCTCGAGCTGGACCTGCGCCTCACGCTCGAGACCGACGACGGGGCTCTCATCCACCTGACGTCCTTCGGCCTCCGTCACGGGCCGCCGGAGGTGATCGCTGCCCTCGGGCGCGGCGAGTCGGTCGATCCCGCCCGGTACTACTTCCGGACCATCCCTCGCTTCGAGACCGCCGAGCCGAGGTACGCCTTCCTGAACCGCCTGCTCGCCGTCTCCACCGGCGATCGACGCGCCGAGGGCCCGATCTACACCATCCACGAGATCCTCTGAGATGTCCGTCCAACGAGACCGGTGGACGAAACACCACGCCCGAGGTTATCCAGCCTGAAACCGAGGAGGGAGCAATGGCCCCACCGGATCACCGCAGCGCCGTCGCCCGGGCCCGCGAGATCGCCGCGTCGAAGGTTGGCCCCGCCGCACACGACCTCGACAAGGCCGGAAGCTTCCCCGTCGATGCCATCGCCGCTCTCGGGGAAGCCGGCCTGCTGGCCCTCACCGTCCCCCCCGCCTTCGGGGGCTCGGGCCTCGGCCCCCGCACGTTCGCGGAGGTCAACGCCGTCCTCGCCGAGGCAGACCCGTCGGTGGCGATGGTCTACATGATGCACGTCTGCGCCACCGAGGTGATCGCCGCCGGAGCGAAGGCGGGCCGGAGCCCGGTCTTCGAGGCCGCGCTGTCGGACATGTCCCGCGGCAAGCACCTCACCACCCTCGCCTTCAGCGAGGCCGGATCCCGCAGCCACTTCTGGGCACCGCTTTCCCGGGCCTCTCGCAACGGGCAGGGCGTTCACATCAGCGCGAAGAAGTCCTGGGTCACCAGCGCCGGCGTCGCGGACAGCTACGTCGTGACCACCCTCTCACCCGAGGGGAGGGGCCCCACCGACTCCACGCTGTACCTCGTGCCGCGGTCTGCGAGCGGGATGCGGGTCGCGGCTCCGTGGGACGGCCTGGGCCTGCGCGCGACGGCGTCGTCCCCCATGACGCTCGAAGCGGTGGCGGTCGCCGACGACCGCCGGCTCACCGACGAGGGCGGCGGCTTCGCCACGAAGCTGAACGTCGTGCTGCCATGGTTCAACCTGGCCAGCGCCACCGTCTCGCTGGGCATCTGCCGGGCCGTCGTCGCGGCGACCGTCTCCCATCTGAAGACCAGCAAGTTCGAGCATCTGGGCAACACCTCGCTCGGAGAGGCGCTTCCTACGCTGCGCCAGACGCTGGCCCAGATGCAGATCGACACCGACGGTCTCGCCCACCGCGTCGACGAATGCGTCGGTGCTCTCGAGAACCCGGGGCCGAGCACGATGCTCCGCGTCCTCGAGGTGAAGGCCGCCGCCGGGGAGACCGCGATCCGGGTGACCTCGAGCGCGATGCACGCCTGCGGAGGCGCGGCCTTCTCGAAGCACACCTCGATCGAGCGCTACTTCCGGGATGCGCACGCCGGCTCGGTGATGGCGCCCACCGTGGACGTGCTCCGCGAGTTCATCGGAAAGTCGCTGCTCGGCATCCCGCTGTTCTGAGCCATGCTCGACACCATCACCGTCGGCGCCGTGGCATACGACCCGAAGGTCGTCGGGATCTGGGAGGGCATCCGCACCTACTTCCGCGACGAGGCCCGCATCCCGGTGGAGGTCGTGCTGTACCTGAGCTACGAGGCGCAGGTGGCCGCGCTCATCGCGGGACGCATCGACATCGCCTGGAACACCAACCTCGCCTATCTCCAGGCCGACCACCTCAGCGGCGGCAAGTGCCGCCCGCTGGCGATGCGGGATACCGACCTCGAGTGGTGGACCGAGATCGTGGTTCGCACCGGGAGCGGCATCCGGCAGCTCCCGGACCTGCGCGGCAAGCGCGTCGCGCTCGGAAGCCGCGACAGCGGTCACGCGGCCATCCTTCCGGTACACTTCCTGGCCCAGGCCGGGCTGGTCGAGGGCCGGGACTACCGATCGCTCCGCTTCGACACCGATCTCGGCAAGCACGGAGACACCGGGACCAGCGAGGTCGACGTCCTCCGGGCCGTCCTCAACGGCGAGGCCGACGCGGGCGCCGTGGGCAGTCCCTTCTGGGCAGGCGTCCGCACGGGCCAGCTCGTCCCGGCTGGCGCGGTGGAGTCGATCTGGTCCTCTCCGCATTACCACCACTGCATGTTCACCGCGCGGGTCGGCCTGTCCGCCGAGGACGCGAAGCGGTTCACCGACGCGCTCTTCGCGATGAACGGCAAGCCGCACCTCAAGCCCATCCTCGATGCCGAGGGGCTGAAGGAATGGGTGGCCCCCCGCACCGAGGGCTACGACTCGCTCCGCGAGGCGGCGAACCGGCAGGGCTTCCTCGCACGGTCCGGCTGACGATGGGCTCCCCGCGCCACAGGGCCGAGCTTCGAGCGGGCGCAAAGGACTTCTCGACCGGGCTGCTGAACGACCTCCTCGCGGAGCTCCAGAAGCTCGCCGACGGCGAGGTCCTCTCGCTCCAGGGACCGGCCGATCTCGGGCCCGACCTCGACCGCTGGGCTCGCTTCACGGGGAACTCCATCGTCGAGGTGATCGCGGAGGGCGAGACCAGCCGGTTTCTCGTCCGCAAGGGCGCACCGCGCTCGTACGACGAGGCACTTGCCATCGGGTCGCGGCTCTGGCTCTACAGCAACTTCGATTGCAACCTCGCCTGTGACTACTGCTGCGTCCGCTCCTCGCCGCGGGCGGAGCCCCGGATTCTCCCGCTGGGGGACGTCCAGCGCGCCGCCGCCGAGGCGCCCGCTGCCGGCGTCCGGGAGATCCTCGTCACCGGTGGCGAGCCCTTTCTCCGGGGAGACATCGAGGAGCTGCTCCTGGCCTGTGCCAAGGCGCTGCCCACGACCGTGCTCACCAACGGCCTCCTCTTCTCCGGCAAGCGCCGCCTGTCCCTCCGCGGCCTCCCGCGTGACCGTGTCGTCTTCCAGATCAGCCTCGACAGCCCCACCCCCGCGCTCCACGATCAGCATCGCGGCGAGGGAAGCTGGGAGAAGGCCCGGACCGGCATCGCCATCGCGCGCGAGGAGGGCTTCCGCGTCCGGCTGGCCTCGACCGTGCCCGATGCCCGGGCCGAGGAGGAGTTCCAGGCCTTCGTCGAGCGCGAGGGCATCCCACAGAAGGACTGCGTCCTGCGCCGCGTCGCGCTGCGGGGGTTCGCCGAGGAGGGGGTCGCCCTTTCCCGCTCGGATCTGGTCCCGGAGGTGACGCTCACCGCGACCGGCGTCTACTGGCATCCGGTCGGGGCGACGGACCAGGACTTCTTCGTCACCGCCCGGTGCTTCCCGCTCGCGGGGGCAATCGAGGCGGTGCGGCTCGCCTTCGCCGAGGAGCGGCGCTTCTCCACCACGCTGGCCAGCGTCTTCCGCTGCGCGTGATCCGTTCACCATGCGATGGCTGGTTTCGGCGAGACTCGCGAGCTAGGGTCACGAATCCACGCCTCGAAGGAACCAAGGGAGAAGGAGGGATCCTTTGGACGACCACGGCCAGCAGATCGGGGCCACTCACCCGGAGCGCGCGCTGGCCGTGCTGCGGGTGGTGCTGGGCCTGATGCTCCTCTCGACCTTCCTCGAGAACCTGAGCAAGGGCGCCTATTCCCCGGCGGGGTACAAGGGGGTCATCGACTTCTATCTGAAGAACGGACACGCCCCAGCCCTGTGGAAGAGCGTCGAGGCGATGGCGGCTGCCAACGCCCGCATCGCGGGGCCGCTGCAGGCCATGACCGAGCTCGGGCTGGGCGTTCTCCTGATCGCGGGCGTCGCGACGCGCGTCGTCGGCCTCGTCGCCGGAGCGTTCCTCTTCAGCCTCTGGCTCTCGGAGATCGGCGCCGCCTGGCCCTGGGAGCTGGCGATGTACGTCGTCGTCGCGTTCTGCGTCGCCTGGGCGCGGGCCGGGCGCACCTGGGGCGTGGACGCAGTGCTCGTGCGGCGGACTCCGGGCTGGCGCCTCGGATAGGTCGACCGGAGTGCGGGTCAGCGTCGTCATCCCGACCTACAACGAGGCGAGCTCCATCGCGCGTGTCCTCGCCGACATTCCGGCCGCGCTGGTGACCGAGGTGCTGGTCGTCGATGCTGGCTCGACGGACGGGACCCGCGAGATCGCCGCAGCGAATGGCGCCCAGGTCATCGTCGAGCCGCGGCGGGGCTACGGTCGCGCCTGCATCACCGGCCTTGGAGCCGCGAACGCTCCCGACGTCGTCGTCTTCCTCGACGGGGACTACAGCGACCGTCCTCGCGAGCTGAGCCGCGTGCTCGACCCCATCCGCGAGGGCCGGGCCGACATCGTCCTCGGATCGCGGCTCGCTGGAGGCCTCGAGCCCGGCGCGATGCCCTGGCACGCCGTGTTCGGCAACCGCCTCGCGGCGACGCTGATCCGTTGGCTCTACGGCGTCCCGCTGACCGACCTCGGACCGTTCCGGGCCGCGCGACTCGAGGTGCTGCGGACGCTCGCGCTGCAGGAGATGACCTACGGGTGGGCCGTCGAGCTGCCGACCCGCGGCACGATGCGCGGATACCGGGTGGTGGAGGTCCCGGTCAGCTACCACCCGCGCATCGGTGTCTCCAAGATCAGCGGAACCTGGAGAGGCTCCATCGGCGCCGCCTGGCACATCCTCACCGGCATCGTGAAGAACCGGCTGCGCGAGCCGGCGAGCCCCACGGAACCGGGACGGGCGACATGAGCCCGGGTGGAGCCAGGTCCGGAGCGGAGGAGATCCGCGGCGCCGTCGTGATCATGGCGAAGGCGCCCCGCGAAGGCTCGGTGAAGACGAGGCTGGCCGGAGCTTACTCTCCACGAGAGGTCGTCCAGCTCTCGGAGTGCATGCTGCGTGACACGCTGGCTCTGGCCGGGGCGGTCCCCGCGGTCCACGTGGCCGTCCTCTGCCCCGCCCAGGACGTGGCCGATATCCAGGCCCGGTTGTCGGGGGGCGTGCACGTCGTCGGGCAGCGGGGAACCGGGCTCGCCGCGGCGCTCGTCTCCGCCTTCGACCACTTCGTTCCGGGCTTCCGGCGGGTCGTCGCCGTCGACAGCGACAGCCCGCACCTGCCGCTGGCGATCCTTCGCTCGGCCTTCGATCTCCTCGAGACGAACGACGTGGTGGTCGGCCCGACCGAGGACGGCGGCTACCACCTGGTCGGGGCGTCGGCGATGCACCCCCGGTTGTTCGACCCCGCGACGCTGGGCACGGGGACCGCCCGCGATGCCCTGCTCGGGAACGCCCGGGCACTCGGACTTTCCGTGGCGTTCACCGAGCCCTGGTGGGACGTCGACGTGCCGGCGGACGTCCTCCGGCTGGCAGCCGCGCTCCGCACCGAGCCCGCACGGGCGCCTCGCACCGCCGCGCTGCTCGCGTCGTGGCCGCTGGCCGCGCACGACTCCGACTCCGGACGCACCGGGTAGCGCCACGAGCTCGATCCGCGCCAGCTGGGGAGTGTGGGGAGGTGGCGCCACCACCCTCCTCGCCCTCCTCGCTCTCGGCCTGCTTCGACCGGCGGACGGCTCGGTTACCTTCTTCGTCCTCCTCGCGGTCGCCGCCACCGGGTGGCTCGTGTCGCTGTACCAGGTCGCGAACGGGTTCCGCCCCTCGGGCCGCGCGCTCCTCGTCTGCGCCGCCCTGGCCCTGGCCTGGCGCGTCCCCCTCGTGCTCGCGCCGCCCGAGCCGGCCGCCGACCTGCGCCGCTACGTCTGGGATGCCCACCTCGTCCGGGCAGGCCTCAGCCCCTACGGGGTGGTTCCGGCCGACCCGGCGTACGCGACCCTGCGGACGCCCGAGAGCTGGCCGCTGAACAACCCCGACGTGCCGAGCCCCTACCCTCCGGGTGCGCAGCTCTTCTTCCTCCTGGCGACGATGGCGGCCGAGTCGGCGCGCTCCGTGAAGCTGGCCGCCCTCCTCTGTGATGCCCTCCTCGGGCTCGTCGTCTGGAGATCGCTCCTCGCCCGCGGCGCGAATCCTGGCTGGACGCTCGCCTACCTCTGGAGCCCACTCGTCTCGCTCGAGGTCGCCCGCCATGGCCACGTGGACGTGGTCGGTGCGCTCCTCGTCGCGGCCGCCGCCCTGGCCTTCACTCGCGGGCGGGCGATGGCGGGCAGCATCGCCTTCGCGCTCTCGGTCGCGGTGAAGCCTCTCCCCGTCGTCCTTCTCCCCCTCCTGTGGCGCCGTGTCTCGCTCCGGCACGTCGGGGCGGGGCTCGCCGTGCTGCTGGCGCTCTACCTGCCCTTCTGGGACCGCCACCACCTGCCGATCGGATCCGTGCCCGAGGTCATCGACCGCTTCCGCTTCAACGGGCCCGTCTTCTCGGTCGTCGCCGCGATCGCCGGCCCCACGGCAGCCACCGCGTTCGCGGTGTGTGCCGGGCTCGCGGTCGCCGTCTGGGCGCGCCGGCGGCTCTCGCCCGAGGCACCGCAGGCATGGGCGTGGCCGATGGCCGCGGCGCTCCTCTGTGCGCCCCTGGTCTATCCCTGGTACCTGCTCTGGCTGGCGCCCTTCCTCGTCGTCCCGCGGACGTTCCCCCTGACGATCTGGACGGTCTCGATCCTCACCACCTACGTGGTATGGCGGCTGGTCGGCGTTCCCTGGGCGATGCCCGCCTGGGCGCTCCTGGTCGAGTACGGGGCGCTGCTCGGTGCGGTCCTCTGGACGAGGCGGAGAGAGCACCGGCGATCGGGCCCGCTGCCGTCGACGGTGTCGCCCTGACGATCGCCCGCGGCTCTGCCTGCCGCGAGCCCTACTTCGGCACCATCCAGGCGCTCGACCCCGCCAGCTTGACGGCCACGTTGGTGAAGAAGAGACGAAACGGACCGCCGTCGGCCGTTCCGTGGTGGTCCAGCGAGAGGAGCAGCGGTCCGGCCTTCTTGTACCCGGCCCAGGTCGCCTTCACGAGCGACGGCTTCGACGCTCCCCCGCGATGGAACTCGAGCTCCTTGACCCGATTGTCGTGCCCGACGAAGAGGATCCAGGTGTCCCCCGGCAGATACCCGCCCTCCGAGGGATACTTCACCACGACCTTCCGAGCGGAGCCCTTCCCCAGCGGCAACCTCGCCATCCCCGCGTCCTCGACCGTCGCTCCGGTGTCCCAGATCATGTGGAACGGAAAGAGGAGCCAGTACTGGTCATTGAAGAAGCTGGGATCCACGCCCTCCTTCACGAATGTGACCTGGCTCCCGAGCTGCGACCGCGCGTAGGTGACCTTGAACGGCTTTCCCTCCTTGTCCGCACCGTCGTAGGTCACGGTGTCGGTCTTCGGCTCCCAGACCCACGAGCGGTGGAGCTTGAACTTCGGCCCGCCGTCCAGGGTGAACGTGTAGCGGATCGCCTCGATCTGGCCCCAGGAGTCGATGCCGTAGGCCTTGGCGATCTGCTCCGCGATGGCCGGGCGCTGCTGCGCCGATGCCGGGGCCGCGAGAGAGAGCGCTCCGGCCAGCAGAGCTTCGATCACCGGAACGTGTCTCGGCTTCGTCCTCATGGGTGCCCTCCTGGGTGCGGGAGACCTCGAGGGACGCCTCCTAGTCGATGGGTCGTCCCGCGAACAACCACCGCCCGCGGAAGCGCGGACCCACTGTCAACCCGCCATCGCCTGGACCTTCCCCGTCCGAGGGAATAGACGGGGCGCTCGTCGAATCTGTACGCCTGATCGGCGCCCCACACGCGGGTGCCTCGGGAGATCGGTCCATGAATCTCAAGAGTCTCGTCCGCTTCTTCACTCACCCGCCGACCTCGGGACCGGCGGCCTCGATCCTCATCCGGCTTATGGCCGGCGGGGTCTTCTTTTCAGAGGGCCTGCTCAAGTTCGTCTACGTGAACCAGGGCGTGGGCCGGTTCACCAAGCTGGGGATGCCGATGCCCGGGGTGCTCGCGCCTGCGATCGCCATCCTCGAGATCGTCGGCGGGCTGCTCCTCGTGAGCGGACTGGGGACACGCCTGATCAGCGCGCCATTCATCGTGGAGATGGTGGTGGCCATCCTCTCGACGAAGGTCGGGCTGTTCTTCGGGACGTCGCCGCTCCCGAAGCCCCCCTCGCCGCCGTTCACGGGCTGGTGGGCCGTGTTCCACGAGACGCGTTCGGATTACGCGCAGCTCATGTCCTGTCTCTTCCTGCTCATCGCCGGACCGGGCAGTCTCTCGCTCGACGCCGTGCTGCAGCCGCGAAGCGAGGGCCACGGTGCGGTTTCCCCGCGCCCGACGAAGCCCGCCAGCGGCGTCGCGTTCTGAGCCGCGAGCAGCCCTCTCTCGAGGGACCACCGGGGTCAGCGGCGCGAGAACCTCAGCTCGAAGACGGTGTCCTTGCCGGCCTCGGTCTTCGTCCACTCCTCAGAGAAGTGGTCGCCATCGACGAAGGTGAGGACGACCCGCCGCATGTGTGGTGCCGCCGGCGAGTGCAGGTTCGAGGAGCCGACCAGCAGGAACTCGAGAACTCTCGGGGCCGTTCCGACCACGGGTCCCGTCCTGAGCCGCGCGACGTGCCCGTCCGGTGTCAGCGCACAGACATGGGTGAGGAGCAGGCCGGAACCGCTCCGGGTGTAGAAGGAGACCTCGTTGTCGGCCGGTGTCCCGAGGCTCTCCTCGAGAGCCGTCCCGTTCGAGACCAGGCGGATCGAGCTGCTGATCGTGCCGAACCCGGGGAGATCGGCCTGCCACTCCCCGACCAGGACCTTCATCCGGTCGAACGCGTCGCCTCCCACCGGCCGTGGCGTTCCTCCATCCGCGGCGAGAACCAGCGCGAGCCCGAGGCCGAGGAGCGGCACGGCTACGGGATGCCGGGGAGCAGGAGGAACGTGACGCCGCGGGCGCAGCTCTCGCGGATCTTCCGCGCCTCCGCGTAGGCGCTCCCCTGGTGCCAGGCGCGTGCCGCCTCGACGCTGGGGAATTCCAGGATGACCACCCGACGTCCGTCGTGCTTGCCCTCGAGGACGCTCTCCCCACCGCGGGCCAGGTATCGCCCCCCGGCGGCGGCGATGGTGGGCGGGGCGGCGGCCTTGTACCGCTCGTACGCAGCAGCGTCGGTGACGTCGAGCATCGCGATCACGTAACCGGGCATGTCCACCCTCCTCGGGCGAGGAGAATGCCAAGGCCGGGGGCCGGGGAGCCAGCTCGGCGGTGACGCTTCGCGGCTACGAGCCCGACGCCCGGGCGCCGCGGGGAGGCAGGCGGCGCCAGAAGATGTACGAGAACCCCCAGAGCAGCCCGGTGGTGACCGCCCAGCCCCACGCCTCCGGGCCATCCCCCACTGAGAGGTGCGCGATGACCGCCGAGCCGAGATCGATGGCGAAGCCGGCGTAGGCCCACTCCTTGAGGCGCGCCGGCACGGCTGCCAGCAGCAGCGCGACGCCGAGGAGCTTCGCCAGCGAGAGCTCCACCCGGAAGTAGGCGGGGAAGCCGAGGTGGGTGAACGCCTCTGCGGCCTGGGGCAGTCGCAGCTGCGCGTAGGCGGTGAAGCACATCTGGACGCAGAAGGCAGCCGTGACGATCCAGTAGAGGAGGGTCCTGGCCCTGAGGGTGCGCGCCGCGGCGACGAGGGCCGGTTCCTGAAGCGCCGATTCCATGAGGTGTGTCCTCCCTTGCTTCAGCCCTTCGGCGTTCCCGTCGACCAGCTCGCGGCCTCGACGCCAAGCTGCTTCGCGTACTCGGCGTTCAATCGCTGCCAGCCGGCGAACTTCATGACCTCGGGACCGACGATGCGTCCGATGGGCTGCCCGGTGAGAAGGCGATCCAGCACGTCGAGGCAGATGTGCCAGCCAGCGGCTCCCATCGAGATGAAGCGACGGTCGATGTTGTGCCAGAGGGTGAGGCGGGTGCCGCCGGCTCCCAGCGGCTCCAGCTCCCAGCGGATGTCCTGTCCTCCCCAGTTGAACTCGAGCACCCTGGGGGCGTCGGCCCGCTTCACGCGGCTCTCGGAGACCTGTGGCGTGGGCGCCCCCACCGTGGAGAGCCTGGCGACGCCGGCGGTGCCGAGGCTCCGGTCGGAATCGAACGGGGCCCACTCCTGGAGATGCTCGGGATCGGTCAGCGCCTCCCAGACCCGTTCCGGAGGGTGGCGAAGGTCGCGGACGAGGACGAGCGTCCACCTCTCCCCCTCCTTCCGGATCTCGGCGCCGGAGGCGGCGCCGGGCACGTACGGCTCACGGTTGCTCATGTCCGCTTCCTTCCTTTCGCGGGGGAGGCCTTCTCCATCCGATCGAGGTGCCGCTCCAGGGCATCGACGTGCTTCGACCAGAAGCGGCGGAACGGCGCCAGCCACGCGTCGACTTCCTGGAGCGGTCCGGGATTGAGGCAGTAGACGCGGCGCTGGGCCTCCACGCGCGACTCGACGAACCCGCCCTCGCGCAGCACCTTGAGGTGCTTGGAAACGGCAGGCTGCGGCAGGCGAAGCCGGTGCACCAGCTCGCCCACCGAGCGCTCGGAGGTGGACAGCATGCTCAGGATGGCGCGCCGGTTCGGCTCGGCGAGGACTGCGAAGGCAGATTCCACGCGGCTTATATACCTACTGAGGCATATGCCTGTCAAGGGATGCGTGGAGGGGATGCGGGCGGGCGACCAGTCGGGAGGCGGACGGGGCCGAACCTACTCTGCTGCGCGCTTCCGCATCGTCGCCGTCCAGCGCGAGGCGACGGTCACTTCAGGCGGCGCCACACGGAGATGGGAACATCCCCGTTGGGCCTCGGGGGAACCCGGTAGCTCAGCTCGTCACCCTTCAGCTCGTACTCCCTCACCTGCTGCGTTCCCTCCCAGTTCGGAAAGGACGAGGCCTCGATGTGGTAGGTCAGAGTCCTCCGGGCGGGATCCATCTCGATGGTCCCGAAGTGGCAGCTCGCGCCCATCACGGCCGCCTCGAACTCTGCGGGGGTTCCCTTCTGCTTCTCCCCGGCCGCGAACCTGGGACGCTCGCTCTTGTAGATCTGCGCCGAGTACCGGCCCTGGGCGTCGACGATCATCAGGCCGCGTGGACTGCCGCCGTAATCCCGGCCGCGTGTCCCGTCCGGGTGCAGGACGTCGGCGGCGACGAGGGTCCAGGACCCCGCGAGCGCCGAGGGCTGCTTCTCCGCCCTGGCTCCTCCGGAGGTGACCCCCATCGCCAGGAGGACCAGGCTCGTGATTCCACCGATGGAAAGCGTCAGGTCTTTCATGGCCTGCATCCTCGGTCGCGGGACATCCTTCGGACAATCGAATAGTTTGAAAGCAACTCTTTCCTGGAAACGAAGGATGGCCCCGACACACCTCGACCTGGACGTGCTCCGAACGCTGGTGAGAGCGGACGAGCTGGGGAGCTTCCACCGCGCCTCGCGGGAGGTCGGCCGCTCCCAGTCGGCGGTGAGCCAGCAGCTCCACCGCCTCGAGGACCTGCTCGGAGAGAAGCTCTTCCGGAAGAACGGCAGGGGGCTCGCTCCCACCGAGTCCGGCGAGGTCGTGCTCGGCTACGCGAGGCGAATGCTCGACCTGAACGACGAGGCGGTCGCCGCCGTCCGAGGACAGGTGCTGGAGGGCGTGGTCCGCTTCGGACTTCCCGGCGATTTTGCCGAGAGCTGGCTGCCGGCGGCACTGGGGCGATTCAGCCGTGCGCATCCGTCGGTGCGGCTCGAGGTGGTGGTGGATCGAAACCGCCGACTCCTGGAGCGGCTCGGGGAGGGCCAGCTCGATCTGGCGCTCACGCTCGGGACGGCTCGTCGCCGCGACGCCCAGGAGATCGCCACCCTCCCCTGGGTCTGGGTCGGTCCCGCGGTGGGAGAACCAGTGCGGCCGGCCGGTGCGCCGATCCCGCTGGCGGTCTTCGAGTCGCCCTGCTTCTTCCGTCAGGCCGCGCTCGCCGCGCTCGACCGTGCCGGGTTGCCCTGGCGCATCGCCTTCGTCAGCCCGAGCCTGCGCGGGCTGTGGGCGGCGGTCGAGGCCGGGCTGGGCTTCGCCCTTCGGACGCCGGTGGGCCTTCCGGCGGGGGTGAAGATGGTGGGCAACCTGCCCAGGCCGGAGGAACCGCCGGTCTCGGTCTCGGTCCACGATCGCGGCGCATCGCTCGGCCCGGCGGCCGCGGGGCTCCGCGCGATCGTCGTCGACGAGCTCGTCCGGAACCTGGCAGCTCCGCCGCTCGGCGCCACGCCGAGATCCAGCTCCAGGCGCAGGCAGCGTCGGAGGTCCTGATCCCAACGGCGAGTCCGGAGACATCCTGGCAGTCGCGCGATGTGCCCCCCGTCCTGTTCACAAGGAGAAGGGCCGTTCGCGGACGGGTCCATCATTCCCTCGGAATCGTGGTTGGCGCGGTTGTAGCCGATCCCCAGCGCGCTCGCTCCCGTTCCCTCGATGATCGTGATGTTCGCGTACCGAACCTTCCGCTCGACCTCGTCCCGTGCCGCCGCGGTCGTCAGAGGTTCCGGGAGCGGTACGCCGCCGACCCTCGCAGCCGAAGAGACGAAGACCTCCGAGGTCCCGTGCTCTCCGAGGACCTGGGCCTCCACCTGGACGGAACTCGTCCCCAGCTTCTCGGCGATGTGGAACCGGAAGCGGAGGCTGTCGAGGTAGGTCCCGCTGCTGATGACGTGATCGTGGCCGAGCTTCCGCACCAGGTCCGCGAGCGGGTCGGGCGGATCGGTGACGACGACGATGACAGTCTCCGGCGCGACCCGGTGTACGCGAGGAACGATGTCCCGGTAGATCGCCGCGTTCGTCGCCAGCAGACGCAGGCGTCCTGCGGGGTCGGCCCGATCCATGGCCCCGCCCGTCTTCTCGTTGACTCCGGCGGTGATGAGGACCGCCGCCGCACCGGCGAGGTCCTCCACCTCTCCGTCCCGGAGCAAGCAGAACGGTGCGAGGAGGCCACCGTACTTGAGATCTGTCACCACGCCTTTGGCTCGCGTCCGGTCGACGACGATCTCGCTCGCGCACCGCGCGTCAGGATCGGGTAAAGGCAAGCGGTGCCGACGGTCCCCGCGCCGACGATTCCGACTTCATGCATCTCTCCTCTCTGTTCGCTTCTGCATGGTCACGCTCCGCGCAACACGACCGCAGATCGAGCCCGAGAACGGTTCGTGGGCCAGGAGTGTCTTCCATTGTTCGAGGCAGAGGCTCCATCCTTGCCGTGCCGGTCTACGCTTCGGTCGTTCCTCTCGAGTACAGGGTTCCGCTGATGGTTGTTCCAGGATGGGATGCCCATGGACACTCCTCTGGTGACTGCCCCCGATCCGGCGCTGCGCAACCTCGACGGCCTCCTGGCGGATCTGGAGTCGCTCTACAAGGACGTTCACTCCCATCCAGAGCTCTCGATGGAGGAGACGCGCACCGCGGCGCTCGCGGCGGACCGGATTCGCGCGGCGGGCTACGAGGTGACGAGCAACATCGGCAAGACCGGCGTGGTCGGCCTGCTGCGCAATGGAGACGGCCCGACGGTCATGTTGCGTGCCGACATGGATGCGCTGCCCATCGAGGAAGCGACTGGCCTTCCCTACGCCAGCAGGGCGACGGCGAAAGATCGACAGGGCAAGACCGTACCCGTCTCGCACATGTGTGGGCACGACATGCACGTCACCTGGCTCGTGGGCGCCACGAAGCTGCTGGCCGAGGCCCGAGCGATGTGGCGGGGCACCTTGATGGCCGTCTTCCAGCCCGGAGAGGAGACGGCCGAAGGCGCCCAGGCGATGATCGACGATGGACTCTTCGAGCGCTTTCCCAAGCCCGACGTCATCCTCGGTCAGCATGTGATGGTCGGGCCTGCCGGCACCGTGGCTGCTCGGCCGGGCGCCATCACCTCGGCGGCAGACAGCCTGCAGATCCGGCTGTTCGGGCGCGGCGCTCACGGCTCGATGCCGCAGGCCAGCATCGATCCGGTCGTCATGGCGGCGGCCACGGTGATGCGGCTGCAGACCATCGTCTCGCGCGAGGTCGCTGCGTCTGAGGCCGCGGTGGTCACCGTGGGCGCGCTGCAGGCCGGCACCAAGGAGAACGTCATCCCCGACGAAGCCATCATCAAGCTGAACGTACGGACTTTCGATGCCGGCGTGCGCGAGCACGTGCTGGCGGCGATCAAGCGCATCGTCGAGGCCGAGGCCGCGGCCTCCGGCGCCCCGCGCGAACCCGAGATGACCACCCTGGACCATTACCCGCTCAACCTGAACGATCCGGAGGCGAGCAAACGTGTGCTTCAGGCGTTCCGCGGGTATTTCGGCCCGGAGCGGACGCGGGAAACGAAACCCGCTCCGGCAAGCGAGGACTTCGGATCATTCGGGTCGGAGTGGCACTCGCCGTCGGTGTTCTGGTTCGTCGGCGGTACGGATCCCGTGGTCTATGCGAAGGCCAAACAGTCCAATCGGCTCAACGAGCTGCCCGTGAACCACAGCCCCCGCTTTGCGCCGGTCCTCCAGCCCACCTTGCGAACTGGCGTCGAGGCGTTGGTCGTCGCGGCGCGCGCGTGGCTGTCGGATGGGGTGAATCGTCGCTCGCCGGCGTCATGACGTCGCTCCCCTATCTGCTCGATCTCGCGGGCACCTTCGTCTTCGCACTCAGCGGGGCTGCGGCAGGCGTGAAGCACAGGCTGGATCTCTTCGGCGTCCTGGTGCTGTCCTTCGCGGCGGCGAACACCGGAGGAATCACCCGGGACCTCTTGATCGGAGCCGTCCCACCCGGGGCGATTCGCGACTGGCACTACGTTGGAGTGTCGGTCGCTGCCGGACTCGTCACGTTCTACTTCCCGGCTGCGATCATGGAGCGCTGGAGTCCGGTCCTGTGGTTCGACGCTGCCGGATTGGCGCTCTTCGCCGTCTCTGGGGCGCACAAGGCGTTGGCGCATGGGCTGAACCCCGTCATGGCGATTCTCCTCGGCATGTTGACCGGCATCGGGGGTGGCATGGCGCGCGACGTCCTTTTGGCCGAAACTCCCATTGTCTTGCGCGCCGAGCTGTACGCGGTGGCCGCTCTGCTCGGTGCAGCGGTCGTCGTGATTGGCAGCATCCTGCGTTTGCCGTCGAGCGTGTTGACGCTCCTGGGAGCGGCGCTCTGCTTCGGGCTCCGCGTCCTCGCGATGAGACACGGCTGGCATCTTCCGATCGCGGGTGCCTCCAGACGAGATTCCGATCGCGCCGATACCGCCCGTTGATGCGTATGCCCTGTGCGTTTACGGTACGTCACACCGCGCACGAGGCTGGTCCAACTACTGCCGGGCAGCTGAACCGGCTTTGTCCGTCCGCGCAAGAACCAGGACGGCGGCGAGCGCGACACCAAACCCAGCGCACGCAAGCATGACCCAAGCCTCTGGACGGACCAGCCAGGCCTCCAGCCTCTGCGATACCGCCCGGTCGTCGGCGGCCAGTGCCCGCCGGTGGGCTGAGCTCAACTCCTCCCTCGAAGGCGGACCCGACAGGGTTGCAGCCCAGAGGCCCTTCGGCGAAAAGACAAAGGTCTCGTCGGCGTGATTGAAGCCGCTGCCGCTGTTCATGACGCGGAACCCGAGATCGTCGAAGAGCTCGCGGCTCGCGGCGGCGTCGATGGAGCGCACCACGAGCCACTCGGAAGGAATGTCGAGCCGTTCGCGGAAGCGCCGAAGATCGGCCGCGTTGTCCTTGGGATCAAACGAGAGCAGTACTACCCGAAACTCCGCCGACGCTCCCGCCATTGCCTGCTTCAACGCAACTGCCGTCAACGGGCAGCTCCCAGTGCATCGCGTGAAGATGGGGACGAGAAGCGTCGGCCCCCCCGCGGTCTCGAAATTCTGGTGCCGGTCTTGCTCGTCGAGGACGGCCAGGCTGCGGGGCACCACACCTGCCTGCGCTGGCGGAAGTAGTTCGGCCAATACCAGACTTATCACAAAGACACTGCTCACCCGACTACTCCGATACAAGCGGGTAATTCGCGCCCAGCACCTGAATCAGTGGCGGAATGTATGAAATCAGAATCGCAATCACTGCAGCGACGATCCACGGCCTAAAGTTTCTAACCACACCGATGTCCTCGTCGTGGTACGCCTCCGACACAGGGAGAGCGAACGAGTCGGACTCCTGCTCGGATCGCGTGCTCGCGAGGCTGCGTACGAGGACATAGAAGAACAGCAGCACCGCGAGCCCCATGATGCAGCCACCGACCGCTCCGATGTATTCGCCAATGCGCCAGTCGGGCCGGTACGCGTCGGAGAGTGGGTCGAGATACGACATTCCCAGATTCGTCCTTCTTGGTACGCCCTTCAGGCCCCCGTAGAAGAGCCCCGCCGAAAAGGTAAACACGCCGACGGTCCACACGTACGGTATCGAAACCGCTACTGCGGGGGCTGCGATCTTCTTACCCAACAGGCCTACCGAGAGGTAGAGACTCATTCCAAGGATGGCGAGGAACACCGGCCCAGCAACGGTCAGGTGGAAGTGCGCCGGGATCCACGATGTATTGTGAATCATCGCGCTCATCGAATACGAGGCATTCACGATGCCGGTGATGCCGCCGAGGATGAAGATGACCAGGCCAAGGAAAAGATAGGGAAACAGCCACCGCTCCTTGTCAAGGTACGGCAGCTTCCCCCACCAGGCGAAGAGGCCCTGCCCGCCGTTCTGGCGCGCTCCGTACTCGAGCGAGGCTGCCAGCGTGAATGCCGTGAGCAGGCTCGGAACCGCGACCAGGAAGGTCAGCGCAGCGTGCAACGCCTTGTATCCGGAAGAGATTGCCGGCTCGGTGAACTGGTGGTGCAGGCCGAGCGGTGTCGAAAGCACGATGAAGGCCAGGAATACGAAGCGGGCATAGAAATCGCTGTACAGCTTGCCGCCCGCCAGCCGCGGCATGATCATGTAATACATGACATAAGCCGGGAGGAGCCAGAAGTAGACCAGCGGGTGTCCAAAAAACCAGAACAGCAGACGCGAGAGGACGACATTTACACCTGCGGTCAAGCCCAGCGACCACGGGATCAATTGAACAAGCACTTCGTACGCAACCGGCAGGGTGCACATCTGCCAGATGATGAAGGTGGCGAAGATCCCAACTGCGCCGAGCGGTGTCTTCCGCCCCGGATGGTTCCTGCGCCACCGCAAGTAACCGGGAATCCACCCCCAGAAGGATACCCAGGAGCCAACGACCAATAGGACCACTCCGATATAAAAGAGCGGATGCGCCTTCATCGGCGCGTAGAAGGTATAGAGCACGTCGGCCTTGCCAGCGAAGATCGGACCGGCGGCAACCAGGGTCCCGAGGATCATCAACGCCGCTCCGGCCTTCGCGGCCGGGGCAGAGACGCTCTGTTCCAGCTGCTGGCTGATCACTGCGTGACCGAAGGCCACTCCAAAGAAGGTGGTGAGCACGATGGCATTGATCACGCCATGTGCGGTCAAACCCGTGTAGTAGCCGATGCCGAGGAACGACGTGTCCTGGATCAATCCCGCCCGATACAACACCTGAAGCACGCCATGGTACGCACCAAAGAGAAGCAACGTGAGCGGAAAGAGCAGCTCGAGGACGATGACCGCGCGCAGATTCTTCTGGATCACGGCGTCACCTCGATCGACGCCATCATGTTTTCGTGCCCGGCCCTACAGAATTCGTGGCACAGAATTTGATGCGTGCCTGCTTTTTCGAACCGCGCCTGCGCATAGTTCACGGCGCCGGGAATGGCCATGAGATTGACATTGGTCTGCTCGATCATGAAACCGTGCACGATGTCCTTGCTGGTCACGTAGAAGTCGACGACGGAGCCCTTCTCCACCTTGATCCGGTTCGGCTTGAAGGACCATGTCTTCGCCACCACGTGCGCCTCGTACCGACCGGGACCGACCCGGATCAGCTCGCCCTCCTCGAAGGGCTTGATGCCGGTGACGCAGGTGGGGACGGAGATGCCGAGGCGGATCGCCGCGTAAGCGATCAGCCCCAGCATCGCGGCGACGAAGATCAGCGAGGCCGCTAGAACCTTCCTCTCGACGTCGGGAATGGCGGAATTGGTGGCCATGGCCTCAGTGGCGGCGGATCATCAGAACGTAGAAGAACATCCACACGATCGAGAAGAAGGCGACCATCAGCACAAAGAACGCGATGGCTCCCCTGGGGAAGAACTCCGCTTCTTTCGATGATGACTGGCTCATGCTCGCCCCCTCGGGACAGCCGATTCGAAGCCGCACGATTCCGGAGGTCCACACGGTACCACTTACCCTGTCCTCCGGCGCTCAGAGTCTGACGTCGTCAGGGAATCGACGTCAATTGGTGGGTCATGGGGTGTCCTTTTCGAGCAACCCGCCACCCGAGCTCGAGAGATCGCCCACGGAGGCTGGACGGGCATCCCTCCCCCACCGGAGCTCGAAGCTCTCGGGAGGCTGACACCCCCTTCAACCGGGCTTGCCACGTCCGCGAATCCGTCACGGGCGTCCTAGCCAGCACCGGTACCCGATGCGGCCGGCACCCGCGTTCACGTACTGCCAGCTAAGGCGAAGCACTCCGCAATCGAGTTGTGGGTGAGAGGACTCCGCGTGCCAGGAGTCTCTCTCTTCGTGGCCGACCGTTCGCGATGCAGAAGACCGGAGGCCCTCGCAACCTGCCTCCGGCAGCGTGAGGAGGGAGTGATGAGCTCCGACGACGTCATCCCCTGGCGCCCATGGACACCGAAGTGGTTCGCGCTCGGGATAGGAGCAGCGGCTAGCGGCAGGGCTTCGGGTTTTCGGGCTCGCGGGGGCCAGATCCGACATCGCCCGAGTGCGCGGGACTTCCGATCCGGAAACTCCGCGGCTGTTGGCGGACCAAAGGCAGGCAGGGTCAGGTCGCCGGCTTCGCCACCGGCGGTCCCAGCATCGTTTCCACGCGTGCCTTGAGGACGGTGCGCTGGATGTCCTCCCCGCTCAGCCGCTCCGCTGTCTCCTTGCCGCGCTGGAGGAAGACGAGGGTGGGAATCGCGGTGACCCCGAGCCGCGTCGCGAGGCTCGCGTTGGCCTGGCTTGAAACCTTCAGGAAGCGGACCTTCCCGGCGAATCTCTCGGCAACAGCCGCGAACCGCGGACCGAGGGCCTGGCACGCCTTCGACTCCAGGCCGTAGAAGTCGAGCACCACGGGAAGCTCTGCCGCGACCACCTCTGTCTCGTAGTCCCTCTCGGCCAGCTCCTTCACGTGCTGTGTCACGACCTCCTTGTTGCGCTCCGGGTTCTCGCTCCAGGCGAGCTTCACGTTGAATCGACTGCCCATTCGAGGGTGTCCTTTCGGTGTTGGGTCTCTATGCGTGGACCGCAGCCAGCGCGCGCAGGTACGGAAGCCGGCCCGCCCAGTCCATCTCGAAGAAGCCGTGGTCAACACCCCAGCGAGCCCACTGCATCTTCTTGCCGTCATGCACCCACACGACCTGGCGATCGCGCGCGTGGAGGCGCCTCCGTTGACTCCGGCACCACGAGCGACGCCCCAGATCGCCCAGTCCCGGGATCGCGGTCCCCAGCAGCGCTGTCAGCTTCGCGATCACCGTCTCGACCCTTTCAGGACCCACTGAGGTAGCTGTTCCAGATCGGGCTGTGCGACCGCCGCAGATCCCTCGCGGTCGCGAAGCGGGACTTCACCAGGCCGAGCGCAACCTTGCCGATCACGTCCTTGGCCACCGTTCCCCGATAATGGGGGACGGTCCGGGCGAGGCGCAGCTCGTGCTCGAAGACCACCACCGGCTGCCAGCTCCAGGTCTCCGCCCCGGGTGTCCCATCGACGGACTCGGTGAGCGTGACCCAGGCGATGATCGGGAGGAACGAGACTTGGCCCTCGCTTCCGTCCACGCTCTCGCAGAGCAGCACCTTCAGCCCCAGGTCTCCAGCGGTGAGCGGGCCGGAGGCGATCGTGGCTTGTGTCGGGGCTGTCGCCGCGGTCACTGGGCGCTCTTCCAGCGGAAGGCCAAACGTGGCCCTTGCGGCAAGGTCTCGCGCTCGAACCGTGCGAGGACGGACGACCGGCCGGAGTCGTCGGCGACTCGCACCTGGATGACGCCATTCCGCGTGCCCTCGGGGCACCCCGGCCAGGCGCAGACGAGGAGCGCTTCGTCGTGGAGTGGGTGCCTCTGCCGGAGGTGGCTGCAGCGCACAGCATCGCGCCCCCAGAGGGACGCGGAGACTTCCGAAACGGACATGTGGGCTCCCGGACCTCGGGTTGCCCGGCAACCGGGTCGGGAAGTCGAGGTCAGGTGTAGCACGTCCCGCCGTTATCGGCATCATGGGCGCCGTCACTTCCGCCGGCGCTGGAGTCCGAGTCCCCGGGCGCACTTGCGACGACGCGTTCACCTCCAACGTTCCCCGGTTGTGACAAGCTGCCGCCGTGCAGTGGTTCGAGCGCTTGAGCAGTCTGGACTTCGCATTTCTCAACCTGGAAGACCGCAGCGCGCATATGCATGTGGGAGGACTCGCGCTGTTCGAGGGTCCCTCACCGCAGTACGACGAGCTGCTGCACCTGGTCGAGTCCCGCCTCGTCCGCGTTCCCCGCTACCGCCAGCGCCTCGCGTGGGTGCCCTTCCAGCAAGGCCGCCCGGTCTGGGTGGACGACGCCCAGTTCGACCTCGAGTACCACGTACGTCACACCGCCCTGCCCCCTCCCGGCAGTGAGACCCAGCTGCTCAAGTTGACGGGCCGCCTGATGTCCCAGCAGCTCGACCGCAGCAAGCCGCTCTGGGAGATGTGGCTCATCGAGGGCATGGGAGAGGAGCACCGGGGCTTCGCCATCGTGACCAAGACACACCACTGCATGGTCGATGGTATCTCTGGCATGGACATCGCGTCGGTCCTGATGGACGGCGAGCCCGTCCGCGAACCCCCGGCCCCCAGCCCGCCGTGGATTCCGCGGCCGGCGCCGAGCCGCCTCGAGCTGCTGCGCGGCTCCGTGGAGCAGCAGGTCACCCACCCGCTGAAGATGGCTCTGGATCTGGTCCTCAAGCCGGGCTCGGAGGCCCGGACCCTGCTGGCGATGCTGGCGGGGAGCGTGAAGCCCCTGCTCGGGCTCGCGCAGTTGGGCAAGGCGCCGACCAGCTCGCTCAACGTGCCCATCGGGCCGCACCGCCGTTTCTGCGCCGCCCAGCTGTCGCTTGCGGACATCAAGCGCGTGCGGGCCGCACTGGGCGGGACCGTCAACGACGTGCTCCTCACCGTGGTGGCGGGGGCGTTGCGCGGCTTGCTCCTCTCCCGAGGAGAGGCGGTGGGCCCCGACCTGCGGGTCCTGGTGCCGGTGAGCGTGCGCGGCGCGACGGCGCGCGGCTCGGAGACGCTGGGCAACCAGGTGACACCCACCTTCTGCGCCCTCCCAGTCGGCGAGCCGGACCCGCGCCGCCGGCTCGAGCGCGTTCGCGAGTCGATGAAGGTCCTCAAGGAGAGCGGCCAGGTGATGAGCGCCATTGCGCTGACGCGGCTGTCGGACTTCGCCCCGCCCACGCTGCTCATCCAGTCGGCGCGGCTCCAGGCAGTGGCCCGATTCTTCAACCTCGTCGTCACCAACGTCCCGGGGCCCCAGTTCCCGCTCTACCTGCTCGGCCGCCGGATGCTGGCCTGCTACCCGGTGATTCCCCTGGCCGCGATGCAGACTCTGTCCGTGGGACTGCTCAGCTACGACGGGCAGGTGGGTGTCGGACTCCTGGGCGACGCAGACGCAGCCAAGGACCTTCCCGGCCTGGCCGAGCGCATGGCGAAGGAACTGACGGAGCTCGTTGCTTGCGCCGAGGGCGCCGCGTCCCCCCCTTCCCCCTCGGGCGCGGTGCGAGCCGCCTCGGGGAATGCCTGAGGCCGCCCCCCGTGCCGTTCACCACGCGCCACCGCCACCGCATCCACTACACGACCTATGGCGACCGCTCCTCGCCAGCGCTGTTACTGGTCATGGGCATGGGAGTATCCTCGCGCGGCTGGGGCGCGCTACCCGAGAAGCTGGCCCAGCATTTCTTCGTCATCACCTTCGACAACCGCGGGACCGGCCACTCGAGCACGCGGCTGGGCTTCCTCAAGATGCGAGAAATGGCCGAAGACGCCGTGGCCGTGCTCGACGCGGTAGGAGTCCCACCCCGGCAGAACGCCGGCGGAGGAGCCAACGTCTTCGGCATCTCCATGGGCGGGATGATCGCCCAGGAGCTCGCGCTGCGGCACCCGGAGCGCGTGCGCGCGCTGGCGCTCGGGGCGACCCACGCCTCGTACCTGGTCAGCCGCAAGCCTTC
>Ga0335080_10001060_pt1 | contig 26378 bp, 27 predicted proteins | sample Lox_Sample_34_FD_206720 | JGI IMG/M metagenome (GOLD analysis project Ga0335080, IMG submission 206720) | Soil microbial communities from Loxahatchee National Wildlife Refuge, Florida, United States - Lox_Sample_3.4 | ecosystem: Environmental > Terrestrial > Soil > Wetlands | place: USA... | reverse complement strand
CGTGCCGGCTTACCAGGTCCAGCATGTGGTCGAAAAACGGAATGCCCGTGGAAATCGCCGACTTTCCGCGCCCGTCCAGATTCAGCCTCAATTCAATCTGAGTTTCTTTCGTGTTCCGCCGGATTCTTGCGATCCTCCCCATTTGTTAGACCGTTCGCGGCATCAGCCGCAGCAGTTTCTTCAACTCCGGTTCGCTGCCAATCGTGATGCGCGCGAATCCCTTTCCCAGATCGCTCTTCTCGCGCACCATGATTCCGCACTGCTGTAACTTGCGAAAAAGTGCCGGCCCAGATTCGCCAAGATCCACTAACAAAAAATTGCCGGCGCTGGCAAACACGCGTGCACCGCGTTTCTCCAGTTCACGGGCGAACCATGCGCGTAGCCGCTTCACTTCGCGCACGTAACTGCTGAGCGTTTTTTTATCTTCCACCGCCGCCGCGCCCGCCGCCAGCGCCGCCACATTCACTGGGTAAGGCGGCAGCGCCCGCCTTACCAGCGCCAGCGAATCGCGTTGCGCCAGAACCGCTCCCAGCCTCAATCCAGCCAGCCCCGCCGCTTTTGAAAACGTCTTCGCCACAAACAGCTGCGGATAGCGGCGAATCCACGGCACCACCGATTCTCCCGAAAACTCCGAGTACGCTTCATCCAAAACCACAACTGTCTCAGCGGCCGCCCGTAGAAGTTTTGCAATCGCTTGCTTCGCAACTAGCGTTCCCGTGGGGTTATTCGGATTCGCCAAAAACAGTACGCGTGGTTTCTCTCGCAACGCCGCCAGCGCCTCTTTGAGTGGGAACTCCATCGTTGCCGAATAACGCAGCGCCTTCACTCGGGCACCCGCAATTTCCGCGTAGTAGCGATACATCGGAAACGTTGGCTCGCAGATCAAAATGTGGCTTCCAGGCTCGACGAACGTGTCGAAGAAAACGCGCAGCGCATCATCCCCGCCATTCGTCAGCGCGATTTCTTCGGCACGCACGCCAAAATACTGCGCCAGCTTCTTCGTCGCCCGCTCGTATTCCGGGTACATCGCCAGTTTCTTCGCGCTCAGTTTGGCCACGGCTTGCCGGGCCGCCTTCCCGCAACCCGACGTGTTCTCATTGAAGTCCAAGCGAATTTTTCCGAATCGGTCTTCGGCGGGTACTTCGTACGTGCGCCGCTCCAGAATCGCTTTTCGTACCGGCAGCCGCACCTTCATCGTCGCACCTCAATCGCGTGCGCGTGCGCCAGCAATCCCTCGGCGCGCGCCAATGTCTCAACGTCATTTGCCATCCACTGATAGCCTTTCTGGTCGATTCTCTGCAGACTGATGCGCTTCACAAAATCCTCGGTTGACAAGCCGCCGCGCCGCCGCGCCCATCCTCCCGTTGGCAGCACGTGATTGCTTCCGCTGGCATAATCCCCAAACGCCTGCGCACTTAGCGGTCCCAGGAAGACTGTCCCTGCCGAGTGAATCGCCTGCAGCGCCGAATCCTCTGCCTCCGGAAGGCTCAAATGTTCCGGTGCGAACCGGTTAACGAACTCACACGCCTGTTTCCATGTTTCAGTCACTAAAATTGCCCCGCTTTTGCGAATCGAGATCTGCGCTGGATTTTCCTCTGGCAGTGCCGCCAGTTGTTCCGCAACCTCTTCTTGCACGCGCTTCGCGAAACGCGCCGACGTGGTAACCAGAAAACTTCCGGCATCCGGCGCGTGTTCCGCTTGCGCCAACAGATCGGCCGCGATCCACTTGGGATTCCCGCGATTCGCCAGCACCACAGCCTCCGTCGGTCCTGCAGGCAAGTCGATTGCGCAGTCCGCACTCGCGATCTGCTTCGCCGCGGTTACATAGCGGTTTCCTGGACCAAAAATCTTTTCCACGCGCGGAATCCGCATCGTCCCGTACGCCAGCGCGGCTATGGCCTGAGCGCCTCCGATGCGCGCAACTTCCGATATGCCCAACATGGCGGCCACTGCCAGCAATTCATCGTTCGGCCGCGGGCAAACGGCGATGATCCGCGGCACGCCGGCCACCCGCGCCGGAACCGCAGTCATCATCAAAGTGGATACCAGCGCGAACCGGCCGCCGGGAATATAGCATCCGATGGTCTCAATGGGCCGCACAATTTGACCCACTCTCACGCCCGGTTCCACTTGCAGATTCCATTCGCCAGGTTTCTGCCGTTCCGCAACACGCCGCACATTTTCCGCTGCGTGTTCCGCCGCGCGCAGGAACTCGCGGCCAACGCGTTTACCCGCCGCTTGAAACTCTTTTCGTGGAATCCACATGCCATCTCGCGCCAGGTCCCTGCCATCCAGTTTTTTCGTCCACCGGTCCAGCGCCGCGTCGCCGCCCTTGCGCACCTCTGCCACAATGCGCTCCGCTGTTCGCAGCGCCGCGCGATCCTGCCCTGCGCGAACCTTCATCAAGCCCGCTTCCGTTCGTCGCGTTAATCTCAGAATCCGCATCACAGCACGATCTTGTTCAAGGGATATTCCACAATCCCTTGCGCTTTCGCTGCCTTCAGCCTCGGCAGGATTTGCCGTACCACCGCTTCTTCCACAATAGTATTGACCGCCACCCAATCCGCGTCGCTTAGCTCGGAAATTGTAGGATTTTTCAGCGCCGGCAGAACTTGCAACACCGCCGCCAGATTCTCGCGTCTCACGTTCAGCATCAACCCTACTTTAGTCGCGGCTGCAATCGCACCCTGCAGCATCAGCACCAGATTCTCCGCTTTTTCCCGCTTCGCCGGATTTTCCGCCGATTTGCGATTCATGATGAACACCGTCGAGGATTCCAGCACCGTATCCAAAATCCGCAAGTGATTCGCCCTCAACGACGAGCCCGTTTCGGTTACCTCGACGATGGCGTCGGCCAGTTCCGGCGCTTTCACTTCCGTAGCGCCCCACGAGAATTCCACTCTGGCCTTCACTCCGTGCCGCGCCAGATACTTTTCCGTGATGCCCACCACTTCCGTGGCGATCACTTTGCCCTCCAGGTCGCGCGGTTCGTGGATCGCCGAATCCTCCGGCACCGCCAGCACCCATTTCACGCGCGCCAGCCGCTGCTTGGCATAAATCAGTTCGGCCAATTCCAACACATCCGCTCTCGTCTCTTCCACCCAATCGTGCCCCGTGATCCCTGCGTCCAGCGCGCCGGACTCCACGTATCGCGCCATTTCCTGCGCGCGCACCAGCAAGCAATCCATCTCTGGATCGTCAATCGCAGGCACGTAACTCCGCGAGCTCAGGGTCACTTTCCATCCTGCCCGCGCCAGCAAATCCATGGTGGCGTCCTGCAGGCTGCCCTTGGGAATACCCAGCCGCAAAAGGCTCATCCCTGCTCCTTTATTCCGTAGACTTCAGCTTCCGAAAAAGTCTTCTCGGCAATCACGTGCACCGTTCCGTCGCTCTGCAATTTCCGGAAGAAACACGTTCGGTAGCCTTCATGGCACACGCCGGGCCCATTCGCTTCCACTCGAATCACCAGCGCGTCGGCATCGCAATCCACTAGGATTTCTTTCACGCGCAACACGTGCCCGCTGGTTTCGCCCTTTTTCCAGAGCCGCTTTTTCGAGCGGCTGAAAAAGTGCACCTCGCCCGACCGCCGCGTGCAGCCCAGCGCCGTTTCGTCCACGAACCCGAGCATCAACACTTCCTTCGTTTCGTGGTCCTGGATCACCGCCGGGATCAATCCATCCATTTTTTCAAACGCCAGTTTCACCACAACCCCCTAAAAACAAAAATCCCGCCGGAGCGATGCGCGCCAGCGGGCTGTTGAGTGCTTTGCTTTCCTAAGCTCTATTCAGACCGGTTCGGGCGCGGCAGGAAGCCGTGATGGTGGTGGTGTCGATGCGCCCGGAAATTCATTTCGCCTCAAACATACAGAATTGCAGCTAAGCCGCGCCAATGCAAACTTCGCTTCGCCTGTATTTGAGTTATCGATGTTAGGCGCGTGTGATGGAACCCGGCGGCGCGCCGGCGCCATAGTTCAAGGTCATGGAAAGATGCAGCGCCACGCCGAACCTGCCATTCGGTAGACTTTCCACCCTGACCACCTCGCCCACATATTCGCAGTTCATGGGGTCATGCGCCGAGCTGAACGGAAAGGTGACGAAAACGCGCATTCCCTTGTAGTAACCGGAACGCCGTGTATGGAAGTAAATGCCTTCTTTTGATGCGTTTACGCTGATTGGCAGGTCCTCGAAATGCTCATCCCTCGGCTCTGAAGGACGTACCCGCAGCGGCTTCGCGATCTTGGCGCGACGGCTCCGGCGCTTATCGGCATACTTCTGTTGAGTCGGTTCGGCCATGCTGGTTGACCTACGGAAGTAGGCCACCACCCATCTTTGGTGCTAGCGCGCCAAACGTCAAGGCCTTGCGCTGAATCTGATACTGACCGACGCGCATCAAACCTTTGGTCCAGGGAGACCCTTATGGCAGACAAAGTCACGAAATCCGACGCCGAATGGAAAAAGCAGCTCACCCCCAATCAATACTACGTGGCCCGCCAAAAAGGCACCGAGCCGCCCTTTACCGGCGAATATGAATCCACCGAAACCCCCGGCACGTATAAGTGCGTGTGCTGCGGCCAGCCCCTGTTCGTCTCGGACGACAAATTTCACTCGGGCTGCGGCTGGCCTAGCTTCACCGCGCCCTCCGACGCTTCCTCCATCGAAACAGAGGCGGATCACTCGCATGGCATGTCGCGCACCGAAGTGCGTTGCAGCCGCTGCGAAGCTCATCTAGGTCACGTCTTTGATGACGGCCCGCGTCCCACCGGTCTGCGCTACTGCATTAATTCCGCCTCCCTGAAATTCGACAAAAAGTAGTCTGTAGAGGCGGCTTTACGGCGCCACCGGATCTCGAGCAACTGCTACAGCATCGCATCTGCCATCAGTTTGCGATTCACCCCTCTTTTGTTATCCTCCAACTGGTAATCCCAACAAAGGAACCCTTGATGCGCCCAACCAGAGTCTCGCTCGCACTCTCGATCATCGCTGTCTGCGCGGCCATTTCTGTTTTCGCCGGCGACCAAAAAAAGAAGACACCACCTCCAACCGAGCCCGCCCAGCCGTCCTACGAACTCCCGCAGCCCGCGCAGGAAACCCTCGACTATTCCATGTACGTAAACATTCGCGACGAGGCCACCGCTCATTCCCACATCATGGAATATGCTTCCGCGTTGATGGACGGCATCGGGCCTCGCCTCACCGGTTCGCCCAACCTCAAGCGCGCCAATGATTGGACCCTGAATCAGTTCACCGCCATGGGTTGCAGCAATGCGCACCTGGAGGACTGGGGCGAGTTTGGCATGGGTTGGGAACAGCTGAATACCTGGGTGCGCATGACCGCGCCCGACAAGGCGGTCTTCATCGCCCAAGCCGCGCCCTGGTCGCCTTCTACAAATGGCGCGATTAGTGGCTCAGCCGTCTGGGCGGACCTGCAGGAAGAAAAGGACTTCGCAAAATACAAGGGCGCGCTCGCGGGCAAGATTCTTTTTCTGGGCCCTATGCGCGACGTTAAACCTGCCGATAAGGCCCTGTTCACGCGTTACGATGACGCCGAACTGGCGAAGCTTCAGGAGTACCCCATTCGCCTGCCCAATCGCGAAGACCAGCGCCAGCAGGCCGCGCGCCGCAACGAATTTCGCGAGAAGCTGGGGCAGTTTCTTGCCTCGGAACACGTCGCGGCGGTTATTTTGCCCAGTCGCGATGCCCCGAATAGTGGTGGCTCTGGCGGCACATTCTTCGACGACAACGGCTCCGCGTTTGGCCGCCTGGTCTATCAAAAGGATCATGCCAATCCCGTTCCGCTGGCGGTAATGGCCATTGAAAACTACGGCCGTGTTTACCGCTTGCTGAAGGCCAACGTGCCCGTAACCATCGAGCTCAACATCGAAACCAAATTCTATGGCGACCATGAACACGGCTTCGACACCGTCGCCGAAATTCCCGGCACCGATCCCAAGCTAAAAGACGAAATCGTAATGGTCGGCGGCCACCTGGACAGCTGGATCGCCGCCACCGGTGCCACCGACAACGGCGCCGGAAGTGTCGTGGCCATGGAAGTGATGCGCATCCTCAATGCTCTGCATGTCAAGCCGCGCCGCACCATTCGCGTGGCGCTCTGGACTGGAGAAGAGCAGGGGCTGATTGGCTCGCGCGGCTACGCTGGCCAGCACTTTGGCTCCGCGCCGCGCTCTACCGAACCGGACCAATTGAAGCTCAGCGAGTTCATGCGCAAAGTAACCGGCCCGCTGCAACTGAAACCGGAGCAAAAACAAGTTTCCGGCTACTTCAACGTGGATAACGGCAGCGGGAAAATTCGCGGCGTGTATTTGCAAGGCAATGCCGCCATCGCGCCAATTTTTGCCCAGTGGATTGCTCCGTTGAAAGACCTGGGCGTCACCACGCTGGCTTTGCGCAACACCGGTGGCACCGACCATTTGAGCTTTGACGCAGTGGGCATTCCGGGATTCCAGTTCATTCAGGATCCCCTGGACTACGAAACCCGCACGCATCACTCCAACATGGACACCTACGAACGTCTCCAGGCCGAAGATCTCGCGCAAGCGGCTCTCGTCGAAGCCATCTTCGTGTACAACGCGGCGATGCGCGACCAGATGCTGCCGCGCAAACCGTTGCCGCATCCGGAGCTGCAGGAACAAGCCACACAGCCGCTAAGCAACGTTATGCCAGGTGCTGAGTCGAAGCCCTGATCGCGCGCTAGGGTAGGGAAGGAGCCGGCGCGCACCTCTGCCGCTCTCTTTTTCTGCTGGTCTGGAGCTATTTCGCAGCGATTCTACGCCGCCGGGCAGGAAAGCGCGGCCATTTCCGCGACCGGATCCGAATCGCGATCCCATGCAGCCACCAGCAGCACCTTGTGCCCGGTGGGATAGCGGAACACGTAATAGGTGTTGGAAACTCCGTCCATTTCGTAGAAGCCCGGACGGCGGCGATCGGCGCGGCCCAGCGCGCCCGTGTTCAACAGCAAACGCAGTTCCAGCAACTGCTCCGGAGTGTGGTGCCGGAGGTCCTCAATCACAGGTGGTAATTTTTGTATCGTCAACATCGGCGCATCCTCATCCGCCGCCAACAGCTTATCTGACCCTCATGAGTAAAGACGTAAAAACTGGCTAAATGTTTCGTGGCCGCCAAGACTGCCGGCCAAAAGTGTCAGAAAACGGGCTTTTTTGGTTCTTGCTTGCCTGTCAATCCTTTAGATGCAAGAGCTTAGCGGTGGGTAACAATTTCCTGTAACACTGCCAGTTCTGCGCCTAAGATCGATCGCATGTAGCCTGCGTCCTGGTGCAAGCCGTCTATTGATGAGGTGCGTTTGTCATTGGCGTCTCTCTGGCGCGGCCGCGTCCAACCCGTGAGAATCGAGAGCCGTCACTACTGCAAATTTTGTTCTCGGGCTTCCTGGAGGAGGTACATTTTGCCGTTTAGGCATGTTCAGCTCCGGACATCTGGTCACGCACACTCCGCCTTCCCTTTCATTCACAGGCATCCGTCTGATGTCTGATTTGCGCGGAAACGAAATCGCTGGCGCCGATAACAACGGCCTGCATGGCTTGCAATAAGTGATGCGCGCCAGTCGCGGTTTTTGTTCAATCGTTCGCGGGCCGCTGACTTGCATTCTGCAAGCGCGCGCGCCTTCGAGAACGTAAAAACTGATGAGATACGGGTTACTATCTTGCCAGACACTTGCGCGTCCGTAATTTCCTTGTCATAGTTGGGCTTCATTTTTTTACCGCAGAGGCATTTACCGTGGCAAAAACAGTCAGCAAAGGCCCCAAGAAATCGGTACGCGACGAGAAGTCGCAATTCGGCAAGGATCGCCGGCGCCGCCATCACCACTTCCTCGTCACCGTCAACTATGCGGACGGCGAAACCTTCGGCCGTGTGTACACCAACAAGGATAAAGCCACGCGCTTCGCCGAGCGCCAGCGGCGCTCGCCGGTAGTGAAGTCCGCTCGCGTCACGCAAGTTTCCTGAGCGTCCCTGTTTCGCGCAAAATCCGGTGAGCGTTTGATGTTTTTCGCGGAAGCGTGCTATAAAAGAAGAGTTCCAGGCGGCCTTAGTATAGTGGTAGTACGGAACCTTGCCAAGGTTCAGGCGTGAGTTCGATTCTCATAGGCCGCTCCATTAAATCAATCACTTACCGAAGCTGACCTGGTGAACGTGGGAACACATGGGAACAACTTCGGTTTCCGTCCCAGGTTGAATCATTTCAACGACCTTTAAGTGCGCAGCGCGTTTTGCAGGCGTTAACGCTTGCGCGTATACATCGAGCGTGAGCCTACTGTTCGCATGGCGCATTAGTTCCTGAACGGTCTTCACATCTTCTCCTGTGCCCTTTAGAAGCGTGGCAAACGTCCTACGGAACGAGTGCCAGCCGATTTGCTTCCCTATGCCGAGGCGCTTCGCCGTGGGCTGGACGTAGCACCTGAGCAACGTTTCCGGCCAGTACGGTTGCTTGCCATGCATCTTTGGGCTAGCAAACACCCAGTCGTCCGGTTGGCGATACCAAGTCTGCGTGCTCCAATAACGGAGAACAACTGCCAAAGCGCCATCAACCGGAACCGGTTTCTGTGATGCTTCGGTCTTCATTTCACCCACATGCTGATGGACCACGGCACGGCTTAGGTTGATCACACCGGAGCGGAAGTCTACGTCAGACCACTTCAATCCCAGTGCCTCAGAGATTCGCAACCCCGTTCCTGCTGTCAAGAAGACGACGGCGCAGGCAGGATTCTGAAGCTCAGAGAGAAGGTTCCTCAGTTCTTCAGCATCTAATACATCCGGCACCTTTGTTCGCTTTGCGCTCTGGCGTACAAGGCTGATGGGATTTCTTACCAGCCATTCGTTGCGGCAAGCATGCGCGAAGATGGAGTGCATGACGTTTCTGACTTTCGCCTTCGTTGCATTTGCCAGAGAAAGCCCACGGAGCCAGCTTTCAACTTGAACCGTTCGAACGTCCGAAAGCCTCTGTTCGCCCCACTGGGGAACAACCCAGACATTCAGTGATGTTTCGACGGTTCGTTGTGTTGAATGGGCCTTGCTTGGCAGTTCGTTAACTGTGTAGTGCTTGACCAACTGCCTGACGGTCACCGGCACTGCGGGATTGCCCGCGCTTGCGTTTGTGCGGAGCGGTTCAGCAGCCCTGAACGCGGCTCCCTTTGTCGGGTACTCTTCGACAGTGCCAAGTATCGCCTTACGATTGACCCTACCGGTTGGCGTGTCCTCGCGCCAGCGAAAGACCCATACTGCGGGGCCAGCACTCCGCAATTCTTTGAACAGACTTCCTGACTGATACCGTTGACGTGTGAATCTCACGGATTCTTCTCCTGTGTGAAATCCACGCGGTCAGCGGGTTGGCGAGTTGAATTTATCCGAGAATGTAGCCACGAGTCCAGTTCCGATGCACGAAAATACCAGTGGCCTCCAATTTGATATCCAGGAACCATTCCGTGTCGTGCGTAGCGTTGCAGAGTCTTAACGTGAATGTTGCCGAGGAGCTTGGCCGCCTCGGGACTCGGAATCAAAGGCTCGAAGGCATTCCCGGGCTTATGCGAAGGCGTGCGTGTTAACAAACGAGAATGCTCTCGAACTTTTCCTTCTTCGTCCCCTGTGGCCGTGTGGGAGGACGCAGCATCGTGACCGCTATCAGCGCCTGCGGACAAATGGCATTGGTCGGTCGTAGACGGCTGCGACACTAGGCTCCCCTCCTGGACATAATCTCCGTTTGAGAGGCTGGTCATTACTGGGCGCGAGCCATGTCGTCGATCTGACGCTGGGTTCTCACGCATGCCGAATTGGAGGCGATGGTGCATGTTTTTTTACCTTAATTCCAGTTGGATGGATTCTCCTTTCGAAATTCGCTTGTGGTCTTTGCAGTGTTGGCCCGAAAGCCAGGACTGGAACTCTTTGTCCTTACGATAAAGGCGTTTCAAGGCTTCGCTGACGACATAGGATGGGTTTGCATCGAGGAACTCTGCATACCTGTCCAGATTGAGTCTGACGTCTTCTTCCAGGCGGACCTGGAGGGTTGTAGTCTTCGGCTGTTTTGATGGTGCTTTCAGTAGTGCCAAGTGTCTTTTCTCCCTTCGTCATTCGTGGTCCGTTACGGCCTGCATTACAAATTGCCTGCTCCGACTCTTGCACACGGGCAAAACACGATCTTGTTCTCTCGCGATGGGCTGGAACGACCCCGGGTCACTTTTGGCCACGGAACGGTGGCAAAAAGTGGGGTCGTTCCAGCCCAGTCCGGTGTTTTGCCCGCGCCCAAACTCTTCGTCGCACACAGCGCAACCCCAATGCTCTTCAACACTTTCGTTCACCCTGCGGGTGAACGAAATGGTGAACGGAGGGGTGATCTGTGTGTTTCATGCATCTGTCACCCTGCGCAGCAATTTCAAGCTGCGAAGGTCGGTGTCCATTAACCAAGTAAGTGTCAAAGAAGATCGCGCGCTCGGGCTTTTGCTGCGAAATTCTGGCTCGCAATTCACACTCGCCAACCTCTCCAGACTGCCAAAATCTGTACAGCCGCTCAATCTTTTCCCCCTGAAAACGTTCCCGCGCGTCTCTCAGGAATTCGAGATCCTCCGTCACCGGAACGATGTATTCGTGGTTGTCCCACCTCTTCCGAATCTGGAAATACCGCACCATCTCGTATGACGCGGCCGCTTCCAGCGGCCGTTTGATGATCGACCGGAAGCGCTCCTCAGCCTCGCGAACATAAGCCTCTTTCGTGGCGATATACAGAAACCGAAAGGTATCGAGTTGCTGAAACAGCGTCTGATAGCCATCAAGGTGTGAGGCGAAGCTGGATGGCCTTACGAAGCCAGCATCCACGTAACTGAAGGTGACCACAGGTGGAACACCGGGGAGAGGCGGAGCAAGAAAGAGGGGAAATTTGTCTATGAAATAGCGGACGGTCTGCTGACGGGAGGAAGCGCCGTCGTACACCTTGGCCGGTAGGCAGTCCTTGGAAATACCTAATTCATCACAGAAGTAGTTGAGCTTGTCCCGTTCCGTCTCGAAATAATCGAATCCCAGGTTAGCCAAGATGAAGTCCAGGAGGGCCAAGCGAGTGCGCATGAAATCAAAGCAGTGACGCTTCCGGTTGCGAAGGTTGTCCTTACCCATCTGGCCGTAGACTACCCTGGAGAAGAGATGGAAGATGACCGCGTTCTGCGCTTGAGCACAGACACGGGCGTGCCCTTCTCTAATGAGTTTTTGCGCAAAGGAAGTAGGGCGTTTGCCGCAGCGGCTCCCCGTAAAGGCGCGGAACTGCCTCAATGTGAAGTAGCCGGAGAATACCCCTACGATGTAAAGAAACCGAGCCTCGGACTCCGTGTATCCAAGTCGCTGGATGCGTTCAATGTGAAGATCTGGAAGCTTCATAATGCTGAAATCTTCTTTCTCCATGCGCGTCACTCAACGCAGCCACGGGGGGTTCTGCCTTTCCTAACTCCCAGCGCTGAACTCGAGTCGACAAGGCAGCGCCCCAAGCCAGTTGGCTAGGCCAAACACACTTGGAGCTCTAGCTCCATGTCGTGGGTTTCTGACCTCGTGTCCGGCGCGTCGTCCCTCGGCCGTTCACGATGCCTGGCGGATCACTCGGTTGAATCGAGTCCACCAGGCTACAGGGGGTAAATTCGGCGAGAACTTCCCCTCAGTTATAAAGAGGCCTTTACTCAGGAAAAAGTGAGAAAAAACCTTCACCCGGTCGATCGGAACGATTCACGGGCTCTATTGACGCCCGAAGAAAATGGATGTCAGGATTTGTATTCTGACCGCGCCCAGCCCACGAAATTGCCGAGGAGCCAATGGAGCCGAGGGAGACTGACTCATACGGCGAATGGGTGATCCGCAAACTCGGAGAGGAAGCAGAAGGGCATGGAAACCCGCTCCCGGCCGAAGCCGTAAGCGCTGCCCGGCTGGTCTGGCCGCGAGTGGCGGCTCTGGTTGCAAGTGAGCTGAAGCGCGGAGGCTCAGATAGGGAATCTGAGGCTCTCGCGGCGGACATTTGGGAAGGAGTCTTGCGATCGGTTGCCAAAGCGCTCCAAAGGAAAGGCGATTCGGGTCAGAGTATTAGAGACTACGAGCCCTACCTTTTGGCCGCGTTCCACCACAGATTTCACAGATTCCTGAAATCAGAACGTGGTCGGCGTGATAGGTTTCCTTCCGCTTCAGCGAGCCTCGACTTAGGATTAGTCGAGGGCGTCCGAGATACGCAGTGGGTACTTGAACTCGAGCGCGCAATTACGTTGAGGCAGGTCACCGACCAGATGGATCCATGGACAAAAAAGGCTTGGCAAGCGCGACAATATGGATACTCGTGGAAGGAAATCGCAGCCTGGGCGGGTCTGAGCGAGCAAGCGGCAAAAAAGAAATTCGAGTACGGATTGGAGAAGACAAGGCAACGGATTGTGCGGTTGCTAAAGGCAGCGACGCCCAAGAAACCTGCTTAAAGCGGCGAGCTCTGGGTTGTCTGGGTAGCAGGTTAGAGTCTCTTGAATGGAGGGAATTCTTAACGCAATGGAATATTCCGAGAGTGACGAGGAGCGCTTCCTGAAGGTGCTAGAAAGAGGTTTGCTGGAGGAATTTCCGAATCCCACCCGCACAGGGTGCCCATCGGCAGAGGTACTCCAGAGTATTGCGTCGCATAAGATGCCTCTCCCTGAGGCGGAAAAGTGGCTCGATCACCTGACTTCCTGCAGCCCCTGCTACAAGGACTTTTGCGAAATCCGGATTGGCCGTTAAAGCTGCGTACATATTCTGCATCGAGATCCGGCCACCCATGAGGCGTTCGGCGCTGGTGGCCCGATAAGGCGGTGGGACAGGGGGTCCGTGGGCAGAAAGCCTAGCGCTCAGATCAGTGTCAACGCTTGATCCCGAAACCGATGATTTCGTTGACAGGCAGAGAGATCTTAATCGCATGCTTATCTTGGAGTATTTCTTACTGCGTTTAATCTTCAGTTTTGACGTGCAGCGACTGATACAAGCGGCTCACGACCACGAAGAAGTAGCCTGTGGACAAGCCGCACATCAGGACACCTACCAAACCCTCGAGCGGTCCAAGTAGTCTGCATGGTTTGGCCAGCACAACGTCACCGTAACCAACTGTCGTGTACGAAGTTCCCGAGAAGTAGAATGCCGCTTCGGCGTTCGGCAGGTAGCCCCGCCAGAGGTAGAAAAACGCCCAAACGGAAATCTCCGCAACATGAAGCAGAACCAACCACCAGATCATGCGCAGCAGGATCACCATGAGAGCCCGGGCGCGGATTGGTGATTGAAGGTGCAACTTCATGAACACACGCAGGAGAGCGGAGATACCAGCAGCGTGAATCCACATGGTGATGGCTACTAGAACGACTGCGCTGAGAAGTAGTGCGAGCATCAGCTATCCACGTATTGCATTTCCGCTCGACGCGACCGGATCGCCAGACAAGGCCCCAAATTTCATCACGCTAATTTGATGACAACCCTTGAGATTGAACTGACTTGACCGCCCCGCAACCTTCCTGCATCAGTGCTTCAAGTCCCACTCCTTGAGTTTCTTCGCCGCTGTGCCGAATGGGCCGAGTTGGAAGACAGCCGCGCCCGCGGGTGAAAATGTGAAGGGCTCGAAAGGCTCAGTGAGCATTTTGTCCAAGTACTCCTTAGGAGCCACGCCGGTGCTAACGTGCGGATTGAAGTGCTCGCCAGAATATTTCGGTACATATACCGACACATATCCGATCAGCGCTGCGTCGAGCGCGGGGTCACCGTGAGGCTTGGTAAATGCGGTGATCGGCCCAGTCTCTACAGTGAATGGAGTCACCGCAGCGATTATCTCTGCCTGCAGCTTGAGCAACTCGGGAGTCGGCTTCATGACGATACCCGCGACGCCGGTAGCTCCAGTCGGGGCATAGTAATACTTGAAGGCCTCCAGCTTCATGTTTTTCAGATTCGTACTGGCGAAAACCTTACCCGCAGCGGCGTACACCTTTTCGAGGTCCGTCGTACGAACGAAACGCTGAACCAGCGTGATGTGTGGGCGGTGAGCTGCGTCCAGGGCGAATCCTTGCGGATAGACTTTCAGCAAGCGCGCGTTATTCGCTTTGCAGTGCTCGAGCATAGTGGCGTCCGGCTCCAGCAAGATGTCAATCGCCGTAATTTTGTTATCTCCAGCATTGGCATTCGCCTGCCGAGCCTTCGCAGAGCCGGCATGGACGGCCATCGCACATACCAGTGCGCCACAGAAAAGCAGGCGTATGAGTTTGTTCTCGTTCTGTTTCACGGTTGTTTCCTTTCTGGCTTTTAATTCACGGGCGAAACCAACACTCTACTTCTCAAATGCATAAATGCGTTTCCAATCGTTTTTTGTGCTGACGACGATCCAGCCGTTTTGCTTCGCGTATTCGTCCAGTTCGGGTGTGAAATGCACGAGCGGGACGTTGGGCAAACCGCGGGCCGGGCCGTAGGCAGTTTCGCGTGCCGCATCATCGTGCAGCACCAACAGTTCGAAGCGCGCGCCGCTGCCACCCTGGGTGTATTGCAGCATTTCCTTGTCGCCCGTGGAATTTCCGAACGCAGCGATTGGGCGCCGGCCGATGTATTCGTTGATGCCGACCGCCTTTCCACCATTGTTGTCATTGAAATTCAGTTCCGGCAGGCGTACCAGCACGGGTTTGCCATCGCGTATTTCAAACTTCGTCTTAATGCTGCTGCCAACAACCTGCTCCGGCGGTATGCCGTAAACGCGCTCCGCCCAGGCGCGCATGAACTCGACGCCGCCGCCGGAGACGATGTAGGTCTTAAAGCCATTCGCCCGCAGGTAGGCCAGCAGTTCGAGCATCGGCTGGAAGGTCATTTCGGTAAAGAGCTTTCCGGTTTTCGGATTTCGCGCGGTCGCGATCCAGTCGTTCACGATCTTTTCGAACTCAACCGTGGTCATGCCCGCGTGGGTAGACATGATGAGTTCCATCAGCCCACGTTCACCGCTCGCAGCCACGCCTTTGGCATCGCCCTTCAGCAGCGAGGCGAACGGTTCCGTTGTCGTCCATTCGGGATGCTGCGGCGCAAGGGCCTTGACTCGATCAATTAGGAAAAACAACTGTACGGGCAACGGCTCCTCGCACCAAAGCGTGCCATCGTTGTCGAACGTGGCGATACGTTCCGGCACCGGAACGAAATCAGGAGAGCCGGGTTTCGTCACCTTCTCGACAAAATTGACGATCGATTGTTTTGCTGGTCCGTCGTTCCAGGAAGGCAACGGGTCAGTGGCAAATGCAGCGATTGGGAACAACAAGAGCGCTATCAGAATCTTTGTCAGAAAGCTTTTCATGATTTTCTCCTAAATTTGATGGGAAGGCGGCCCTTGCGAGCCGCCCTGTGTGAAGCCCGAGGTTTAGTGGGCCGCTGTTGCTGCCTCGGCAGCTTTCTTAGCCAACTCCGCTTTTAGCGCATCAAGGTTGAAGCTTGCGCCTTTCTGCATCGGTGGGTAATCGATGGCGGTCTTGGCCAGCTTGGCCACTTCCTGTTGAACAAACACGAAGCGCCAGAATTCATACCTGAACCAATCCCAGTACTGCATCGAGCCTTTGGCGGCCCCATCGCTTGCCCAGCCAGTTCGCTCGAAAGGATCCAGACGCAGGTTGGTCAGGATAGGCATGTCCACATGGGTTTTGTCGCCTACCCAGCCTTCGGGCTGCTGAATAAAGCGATATTTGAAGTCGTCGATCCGTACCGCCCCGAGGGTGCTTTCACCGAAATAATAGATTTCGTGACGCACAGACGGGCCGTTGCCGGTGATCGCGTCCATCTGGTCGTAGCCATCCAGATGGTTCTTATAAGTCTGGTCGCCGACTTTCACGCCCTTGAGCAGTTGGTCGGTGATTTGCTTGTTGCCCGCTGCGTCGAGGAAGGTGGGTAACCAGTCCAAGCCTGAAAAGATGCCATTCTGAATGGAGCCCGCCGGGACGTGGTTGGGCCAGCGCAGTATGGCTGGCACGCGGAAGCCACCTTCCATGACGGTCCCCTTGGCCATAGCGAACGGCGTTTGTCCGCCATCGGGCCAGGTGAATTGCTCGGCACCGTTGTCGGTGGTGAACAAGACGATCGTGTTGTCATCCAGACCGTTGTCCTTGAGATACTGCATCACCGCGCCCACGTTGTCGTCCAGTTGCGCCATGCCGGCTTCCTGTTCGGTCCAGCCGTTCTTCGAGTTGCGCATCGCTTCGTACTTCGGTGATAAGTGCGTTACAACGTGCATGCGCGTCGGGTTGAGCCACAGGAAGAACGGCTTGTTAGCGGCCTTCGCCTTGTTCATGAACGTAAGCGAGTCGGCGACAAACGCTTCGTCTACCGTCTCCATGTTGTACTTGATCCCGGCCATGGGGTGCGGCGGCAGCGGCCCCTCGTCCTGGATCTTCTGCTTGCCAACCTTGCCCCAGCGCGGATCCACGGTCGCATCGTCCGTGTCAGTCGCCCAGGAGCGAAGGACATTGCGCGGGCCAACGACGTTCAACAATTCCTGCGGATAGGCCGGGTGAAATGGGTCTTCCATCGCGTCCAGGTGATACAGATAACCGAAGAATTCGTCGAAGCCGTGAACGGTGGGGAGATACGCGTTCTTATCACCGAGGTGATTCTTGCCAAACTGTCCGGTGGCATAGCCCTGCGCCTTAAGAGCTGTGGCCATCGTCATGGCCTCGAAGGGTAGGCCGATGTCTGCACCTGCTTGGCCGACCGTCGTCATGCCCGTACGAATGGGAAGCTCACCGGTGAGAAATGCGGCACGACCGGCAGTACAGCTAGCCTCCGCATAGTAGTCGGTGAAGATCATGCCTTGTTTGGCCATCTTGTCGAGATTAGGCGTCCTGCCGGCCATCATGCCCATGTTGTATGCGCCGATATTCGACCACCCGACATCATCGGCCATGATGACCACGATGTTGGGTTGCTTCTGTTGCGCTTTGGCAGCCGGTGGTGCTGCCGCGCTGAAAAGCGTGGCCACTGCCGCCAAACTTAGACTGATTTTTCCGTGCCACTTCATAATCACTCTCCTTTTCCTTGTCATATCAAGACCGACTGAGAATTCCTCTCAAGGTGATCGCGAGGGCGGCCCTTTCGAGCCGCCCTCCGGCCCGGAATTACTTGGCCTGGTTCGCTTCCATTTTCTTGTCGAGCTCTTCTTTCAGCGCCTGCAAATTGAAGCTTGCGCCCTTTTGCATTGGCGGGAAGTCGAGCGCGGATTGTGCCAGCTTGCCTACCTGTTGCTGGACGAACACGAAGCGCCAGAACTGGTACGCGAACCAGTTGTAGTAGTTGATGGATCCTGTTATACCCGTACGCTCGAAAGGATCGAGCCGCAAGTTAACTAGGATCGGCCAGTCCACTTTTTCGGTTGCACCGAACCAACCATTCGGTTGATCGGTGAAGCGATACTTGTAGTTGTCAATCCGAACCGCAGAAAGCGTGCTCTCGGTGAAATAGTAAATCTCGTGCCGCGCTGACGCGCCTGTCCCGGTGAGCATGTCCAATTGGTTGTAGCCGTCGAGGTACACCTTGTAGTTGGTGCCGCCGATCTGCTTGCCCTTCTGCAATTCAGCGCCGATGTTGGGATTGCCGGCAGCAGCAACCAACGTCGGGAACCAGTCGAGTCCGGAGAAGATTCCGTTCTCCACTTTTCCGCCCGGTATTTTTCCAGGCCAACGAACAATCGCCGGTACGCGGAAGCCGCCTTCCAAAGCTGTGCCCTTGCCGCCGGCAAACGGAGTCTGTCCGCCGTCTGGCCATGTGAAGTTCTCCGTGCCATTGTCGGTGGTAAAGAGGACGATCGTGTTGTCGTCGACGCCCATGTCCTTCAGCTTTTGCAAGGTAGCGCCAACAATGTCGTCCAGCTGAGCCATTCCTGCCTCTTCAATTGTCCAGTCATTCTCCGGCGTGCGCATCGCCTGGTACTTCGGTGACAGGTGGGTAACGGCGTGCATCCGCGTGGGATTCAGCCACAGAAAGAAGGGCTTGTTGTCGGCCTTGGTTTTGTCAAGCCACTTGAAGGCGGCGTCCCGGAACTCGTCGTCCACCGTCTCCATTCGGTCTGGACACATTGGCCCGGCATCCTCAATCTTCTGTTTACCTATCTTGCCCCAGCGGGGCTGCACGGTAGGATCATCCACGTTCGTGGCCCAACTGTGGACAACGTTACGCGGGCCCACTGTGTCCTTCAACGCAGGAGGATAGTTGGGATGGCAGGGGTCCTCCATGGCGTCAAGGTGATAGAGGTAGCCAAAGAATTCGTCGAAGCCGTGAACGGTAGGCAGAAATTCATTGAGGTCGCCGAGGTGGTTCTTGCCAAACTGCCCAGTGGCATAACCCATGGACTTGAGAACCGTAGCAAGCGTTACTGCCTGCGCCGGTATACCGATTTTGGCGCCGGCCTGACCGACGGTGGTCATACCGGTGCGAATGGGAAGCTCACCGGTAATGAATTGTGCGCGCCCAGCCGTACAGCTCGCTTCCGCGTAATAGTCCGTAAAGCGCATGCCTTCGGTGGCCATCTTATCCAGGTTTGGAGTCTTCCCCGCCATCATCCCCTGGTGATAGGCACCGATGTTCCACATGCCAATGTCGTCGCCCATGATGACGACGATATTGGGTTTCTTTTCTTGGGCCTTGGCGGCCGGTGGAGCTGCCGCGCTGAAAAGCGTGGCCACTGCCGCCAAACCTAGACTGATTTTTCCGTGCCACTTCATAGTTGCTCTCCTTTATTTTGTCGAACCAATAACGATTGGGTCCCGCTTCTGCCGTTTTTTTACCAGCCGTTCACGCCTCATGATCATTGCTTTCACGGAAAATCATTTCTTCACCGTGAACCTCTTAGTCCGGACGACCCGATCCGCCTTGCGCCAGGCGCCGGCAAATGTCTTTTACGTCTTGATCGATGTGGCGCCAGTATTTCTGCAAGCCGCTGCACAAATAGTTCAGACCGGGCTCGCCATCGCGCGTGCGGATCATGCGGTTTTTGGGGCACTCGCCGTTGCAGGCAAACAGGAAATCGCATTCCTTGCACTGGCGGGGCAGAGAAGCGAATTTATTCAGGCCAAACCTGCGCTGCTCCTCTGAGAAAACCATTCTTGAGCTGGAAGTTTCCAGAATGTTGCCGAGCTTGTATTCGGGATAGACATAGTGATCGCAGGAATAGAGATTTCCGTCATGCTCGAGCGCCACGCCTTTGCCGCAGAACTCGTGGTAGATACAGAGTTGGGAGTCCAAGCCCTTCCATTGGGCGACGGCGGTTTCAAAATGATTGACGAACACCTTGCCAACGTCCCGGCGATACCAGTCGTCCCAAACTTTGCAAAGAAAGTAGCCCCAATCGTCGGGGCCCACGGACCAGTCGGTCACCACCGAATCGGGATGACCGGGGTGAGCGGCAGGTGAGTCCTGTACCGGCAAAGTGGCCGGATCCCACTTCTGCGGCGCTACCTGCTTGAAATCCTTCGGCTCCACGCACGGGATAAACTGAATCTCTCGCGGTCGGATTTCATTTTTCAGGAACCGATAGACGTCCAGCGGCCGCTTGGCGTTCACGCGATTCACGACGCAGAGCGCGTTAAAAGGCACGCCATGGCGGTGAAGCATTTGTGCGGCGGCGTAGACCTTGTCAAACGTGGGCCTGCCATCCTTGGCTAAGCGATAGCAATCATGAAGTTCCTTGGGGCCGTCGATGCTCAGCCCAACCAGAAAGCCGTGTTTCTTCAGGAAGACGCCCCACTCGTCATCCAAGAGCGTGCCGTTGGTCTGCAGGTCGTTTTCGATTCGCTGAGTGGGCTTTTTGTATTTCTGCTCGAGCTCAACAGCTTTCTGGAAAAAGTCCAGTCCAAGCAAGGTGGGCTCGCCACCTTGCCAGGAGAAGACCACTTCAGCGCGGTCCTGACCCTCGATGTACTGGCGGATGTGCGCGTCGAGGATTTCGTCGGAGATGCAAAATTTCTTCGTGCTGCCGAGGAGTTCCTCTTTATGGAGGTAGTAGCAGTAGGTGCAGTCCAGGTTGCAGATGGGGCCAATCGGTTTGATCATTGCGTGATAGGCACGGCGGGCGCCGGCAGGTGCGGGCCAAGGCGACAAAGGTAAGGTTGGATGCTGTGTTTCCATTGCGTATCTCTGGCGCTACCGGCCCACTAGAGCGCGACCCTCCGAATGGCTTCGAGCACATCCTTACCGGAATCCGTTTTTCGGAAGTAAGCCGCACAACCCAGCGCTTCAGCCGCGCTACGTGCTTTGGGGTCGTCATGAGCCGTAATAAAGATGATGGGCGTGTGCTGGCCTACCGCCGCGAGCCGCTCAGCAAGTTCTATCCCGGATATGCCACAGAGCTGGATGTCGAGCACCAAGCAACCAAATTGGGGATGCTTCCGGTCTGCGAGGAACGATTCCGCCGAGTCATAGGTAATCGGTTGGAATCCCGAGGCCCTCAATAGGCGGCTGAACGATCGGCAAATGTTTTCGTCGTCATCAACAACCGCGACATAGGTAGTGGTAATGCTGGTCATCGGCATTCCATGAGCACTATAGGAACGGAAAGGAAACATCGTCTACTGCCCTTTGGGGAAGGTCCGCGCGATTCCGATTAAGCTTTTGCAACGGCCCACTTCGTTGCGGATTACCGACCCGCCCGAGCTTCGCAAACGATGGTTTTAACCGATTGGTTTGTTCTCGAAGGCAGGCCGGTTTTTCGATTGTGAGCCAAGAGGGTGGCCCATCGAGATCCACCCTCTTAGCTACTTATCGTTGAAACGTGTGTTTTACTGCTTGGCGCGTAACGCCGCTTTCTTGTTGAGAGCCTTCCTTAGAGCGTTGACCTGGTCTTCATTGAGGTTGGTCTGGATGATTTTGCCACCGAAGGGCTTGACCGCTGCGGTGAAGTCGGCAAGAGTGACTTCCTCGCCCACCAGAATCAACGCGGAAGTATCCTTGGTGAGTGAAGCCGCAAATTCGTCCAGCCGCGGATCGTCGAAGGCGATCTCGTCGGTGACGCCAAACAGGGCGCCGAGCGAACCGCCCACAGCGGCCCCTGCCAACGCTCCGCCAGGTCCCAACAACATCCCAAGCAGGGCGCCGGTCAAAGCACCGAAGCCGGTTCCGACACCAACTGCACTGTCGTCCTGCGCCCACGTACTGTGAATCCGAATGAAACCGAACTTATTCCGCGACACTACAGCGGCATCATTGATCCATGGATAGACCGGCGTGTGGTCCTCGAGAGTATCGAGAGCCTTGCCAGCCGTTCGAGTGCCGTTGAAAACGAATGCTTTGAACACGTACATAGTAGTCTCCCAGTCTGAATGTCTTCCGTGTGCTGAAGAACGTTCGATCCAAGTAATCAGGAGAGGATTAAGCCTGCACACCTGGCTTGGTAACTCGACACCACAGCCCGGAAGGGGAGAGGTCGAGTACTGACCGGCAGTGTGGGTGCAACCGCGTTCGTCGTCTACTGCCCTTTGGGGAAGGTCCGTTTTCTCCACGGATTTTCTCAGCTACGCTGAAATAAGGGAATCGCTGCCCGAGGTCATCAAATCGAACGTCGCCCTGCAAAGCCTCTGACTCCTACGTCGGATGACCGTAGCCACGGGCGAGCCGGATCGTTCAGTTCTCACATCCAGGCTCCTCGCCGCTCCATTAGAATGCCGACACTGCTCCTCGAAGCCGCATCGCAACTGGAGAACACCGTGCCGCAAACTCCTCACACTGAAACGCACTTCACTGGTGGTGAACTCGTCCGCGACATCGTCATTGGCATGTCCGACGGACTTACCGTACCCTTTGCACTGGCTGCCGGACTCTCCGGGGCCGTCTCTTCCTCTCACGTGGTCGTTGTTGCCGGCCTCGCCGAAATCGCTGCCGGTTCCATTGCGATGGGGCTCGGCGGCTTTCTTGCCGCCCGCAGTGATGCCGAGCACTACGAGCAGGAACTCCTCCGAGAGAAGAGAGAGGTCGAGACTATCCCAGATGCGGAAGCCAAGGAAGTTGCGGACATCTTTCAGTCCTACGGACTTACACAGGAGGAATGCCAGCCCGTCGTTGACGCCCTGCGCCGCAAGCCCAAGGCCTGGGTGGATTTCATGATGCGCTTTGAACTAGGTCTGGAAGAGCCGGATCCGGGCCGCGCCTTGCGCAGTGCTCTCACTATCGCCCTTGCGTACATCGTCGGCGGCCTAGTTCCACTTTCACCATACATACTTGCCTCGGAAGTTTACTCTGCTTTCCTGCTTTCCGTTGTGGTCACTCTGATCGCGCTCTTCGTCTTCGGTCTTGTTAAAGCCCGTTACACTGGTGCTCCTGCCCTTCGCGGTGCCCTCCAGACGCTGATTATCGGCGCCCTCGCGGCCGGTGCGGCTTACCTTATCGCACGGTGGATCTCCTGAGCTTTGCATACTGCATGGCATGGCTTACGCCGGCAGTCTGGGCACCGGGTTTGTCGCAAACACTCTGTGACGCACGTCACAGAGGCGCGATGGGTTCGCCAGTAGCCTTTGCGGATACCTAGCGAAGGGATTTATATGCAAGCGTTGTTCGCGATTTTCGGGATAGTAGCAATCGTTGTAATCGCCGTCGTTCTTCTGCAGAGATCTGACGTCTCGAATGGAATCCAGTCATCAAGAGACGTTGAGTACCGTATACGATGCCCTCAGTGTGGTGAGAAAGCAGTCCCTCTGACAGGGTGTCCGTCCTGTGAATCAAATGTCAGAAAGTAACATCGGAACCCATCTTCATCGGTGGGGAACCAATACCCTTTTCTCTTTCTTTCTACTCATGTACTTATCAGACTTCCCCAAAGGGCAGTAGACGGCATTTCCTCACCATTCCTATAGTGCTCATTGGTCGGGAACCGAATCCCAAAATGAAGATTCCGGTTTGGGTCGCAAGTGTCTAGCTACTGGAAGCAGGTTCTGCAAGCGTCCGGACGGTACGGTCGACGTCGACTTGAACACCGACTCGCAGGGTGCAAGACAGCGGCTCCAGTGGTGACGGGTGATTTTTCTTGGGGCCTCTCGACTGCGATGCATCCGTCAAGAAAGGTAGGCCCTTCAACCATCGGAATCACGATGTTGTCAGGGCTTTTCGCATCTGCCTGTGCCATGTGCAAACGGCTGCTCTTCGTCTGCCTCGTTCTCACCGTTCTTTGCCGTCCCGATCAGGCGCGGGCTCAGTTTACCGATCCGCGCGCTTACGACAACACCCCCGTGGGCGTCAGTCAGCTCGAGCTGGCCTACGCCTACGCCAACGCAAATGCCTCGATCGATACTTCGCTTGTCATTGCTGACGCGGAGCTTAATCTGAATTTGGGAACCGTGGAGTACACCCGGTATTTCAGCTTCTTTCACCGCACTGCCTGGGCACAAGCCATTGTTCCAATCGCCGGCCTCAATGGTTCGATTGCCGGCAGTAACATCCGTGGCTCACGCACTGGCGCAGGGGATACTAGCTACGAACTGGCTCTGCTGGTGAAAGGAGGCCCCGCGCTCAGCGTGACACAATTTGCCCACTACGTGCCGACTACCTCCGTGGGCGTGAGTCTCACCGTCACGGCGCCCACCGGGCAATACAGCGCCAGCAAGGTTCTCAATCTTGGATCCGATCGCTGGTCATTCAAACCAGAAATCGGTATCTCGCATCCCTTCGGATCTAAACAACAGTGGGTGGTCGATGGCTATGCCAACGCGTATTTCTATACTGACAATACTTCCTTTCATGGAGTAGAAATCCTGCGGCAACAGGCGCTACCCGGACTCGAGGGTCACGTCAGTTATACTTTTGCCTCCAACCTCTGGGTCTCCCTGGACACGCGCTACTCCTTTCGCGGCGATACGCTCGTCAATGGCATTGACCAGAAGAATGCGCAGCAGAATTTCACTTTGGGAAGCGAAGTAAATATTTCAATCAATTCGCGGAACGCAATGGTCCTAGAGTTCGCCAAATCACTGGTGCACGAAAACGGCCCTGCCTACACCGGCTTCAGCGTGAAATATCTATACAGTTGGGGCAAGGGATACAAGTAAAGGGTGACCGTTTTCGGATCTTCTCGGCGACGTTAGATTCGGATGAACGCGAGTTTCACAGTCCAGCACCCCTCCGGCCCTCTGATTATGGAAAGCATACTATGCCGGAAATCGAGGTTTCTTATGACTTCGGAGTAGCCGCCGTAGGTTTCGGGAACTTCAATGTCCACGAGCCGCCGAACACGAACGTGCGGCCTTGCGACCGAGCCTTGGCCGAATATTCGTCGTAGTACTTGAAGAAGAACGCCAGGTTCTTTTTCGGCAAAATGAAATTGGACTGAACACCAACGCTGTGAACCGAATAGTAAGGAAGCGTGCTCGCTGGGACGGGGTTGCCAAGCACCGTTGTGGTTCCTCCATTATTGGAAACCTGCCATTGGTCATACCCTACTACTCCGAGTTGTAACAATCTGCTGTAATCCTTTTTCAGAGGAAGAACTTGGCCGAGTCCCCATTCCGTGGTGAAGGCTTGACCGGGTTTTACATCACTTCCGCTCTTTGTACCGTGTGCCTCCCATACGGTGAATAGGTTTGCAGTGGTGCCCTTGTTCTTGGTCAGGTACACGGTGGCACCGGCGTTGATAATGTTGCCCCAATAGCCCGAGCCCACGTTATTGCTCGCTCCGGCAGAGTATCGGCCTGTCGGGGCAATGAAAGCATACGCAGCGGTGACATCGACTCGCTTGAAATTCCAAGCGAGGGCAAACGGTTCGACGTAGGTATCGGCATACCCCGACCCGCCGCCAGCTAGACTGAGGTTGGTCCCGGGTGCGACGGTCAAGTCGCCCACCAAAGAACCGTTCGCGTAGGCCAGTTCGATATAAGGAACGTATCTCGCACCGAGGAACTTAAACTTCGAGACGTACATGAAAATGTTCTCTTCCGCCCAGAAAGCATAGGTTCCAGTGACATTCGGAACTCGGTTTCCATTGGAATCATTCAATTGGCTAGCAGAGAAATTGACGGCCAGATTTTCATAAGTGAAGCCCGAATCAGGAAGCACGCCAGCGTTGAGGCCGTACTGTCCTGGCACCCATTGCCCCTTCCGTTGTGCCATTACCGGTGAGAGCGGGCAGAGGACAGTGGCCGCGAGGAGGGCAACTCTGACTGCGGTCGATCCCGAGACATTAAATATCCTGGTAATATTTATCATCGGTACGATTACCTTTCCTCAAAACCAAAGAAGAGTCAGCATTTCAATAGAGCTATCCAGTTCGGCATCCCTGTAAGCCTTTCGCTCCCTCGCCGGATTTGTTCGATGCTTCTTCCGCAACGGTCATTTCTTCGGAAACAGGAGCACAATTTGTACTCGCATGCCCCAAGGCGAAGCCCCCGGCGGGTGTACGGCATTTCCAAAAAACTGGGCTTGGAGGTTCACCGGCTGCCGTCCGAACTTCATAATTCTTCCGACGCCCCCGCCGAAGGGAACAACCCACCTGCTACCGCTCGCAGCATTCCAGTTGGCCGTCAGAATAGGCTGCGAGGCGAGGTACCAGCCTTTTTGCATGTTGTAGTTAATGAAGTACTGAAGAACGAACTGGTTCACATCAGGAAGGTTGGAGTGACCAGCTACAGACCACACGTTGTTTGCCAGAGCGCCGACGGTCCACTTCCCGGGCTGTGCCAGAGCGACGATAGTCGGGCCCAAGCCGAATTTGCCCTGCCCGAGGACCCCTGTCTTTGTCGCCGTGGGGAGCAAAAATTGCGGTCCGAAGCCCACGATGAGTTTCTTCGTCTTTGGCACGAAGAAGAACTGCGGCTGCATATCGCCCAAGCCGTAGTAACCGGTCTTTTGAAACGTAGAGCCGTCTCCCGTTGGCACGGAAACGGGCTGGTAAATCACCGGGGTGATCCAGCGAATAATAAGGTTCCAGTCTTTGGTTAAAGAGGTGGGAATAACCGGCTGGATATTCAGCACGTTCTGGACGCGGTCAGCTGGCCCAATGTTGAAGTTCCAATTTTCCTGGAACGGTACGCTGATGAGACTGGCCACTGGGTTCTGAGCTTGCTTGCGCAAGGCTTCATCATTGGCTGCTGCAGGAGGGGACTGAGGATTTGCTTCCTGTGCCATAGATGAGCTAGCCGCAACGCCTAGCAAGATGCAGGTAAGCAACGCCGAGAGAATGGCTCTTTTGTGGGTGCCACGGTCCCGGGAACCACATGCTGCCATTGCCTGGAGCACACCCAGATCCTCGGCTGATTTAGCTGCAAGCACCCAATGCGTGTACAAGGTTTGTGCTCCGTTCATGATTTCTTTCCTTCCTTTGCCTTGGAAGAACCGAGGTTCTTTTGATCCTCGCAGCACAGCGACATTCACGCCGCACGCCACGTGACTAACGGTTAC
>Ga0335080_10001059_pt1 | contig 26391 bp, 26 predicted proteins | sample Lox_Sample_34_FD_206720 | JGI IMG/M metagenome (GOLD analysis project Ga0335080, IMG submission 206720) | Soil microbial communities from Loxahatchee National Wildlife Refuge, Florida, United States - Lox_Sample_3.4 | ecosystem: Environmental > Terrestrial > Soil > Wetlands | place: USA... | reverse complement strand
GATGCCGTCTACACGCGCGCCGAGGCCGCGGCGCGCTTCGAGCTTCCGGCGGACCGCATCGGCGACCTCGTCGTCGTCTCGGCGCGCTCCGTCGTGATCGGCAGCGCCGCGGCGCGCCACGACCTGTCGGGGCTCGACGCACCGTTGCGCTCGCACGGCGGCGTGACCGAGCAGCGGGTGCCGCTCGTGATGAACCGGCGCATCGCGCAGCTCGACACCGATCGCCGCTGGAGGAACTTCGATGCCTTCGACTGGGTGCTGAACCGTGCCGCGTAGCCCTGCGAAGTTCGAGACACTCAGGATCGGCGCATCACGCGTCCGAACCGCGCGCACGTCCGAAGTCCGCAATCCCTACGACGGCAGCATCGCGGGCACCGTGCCGGCTGCGGGCATCGACGAGGTACGGCGGGCCATCGAGGTCGCTCGTGCGTTCCGCCCGACGCTGACGCGCTACGACCGCTACCGGATCTGCCAGCAGGCCGCCGCCCTGATCCGGGCCCGGACCGACGAGATATCCGACCTGATTACCGCCGAGAGCGGCCTTTGCAAGAAGGACTCCGTCTACGAGGTCGGTCGCGCCTGTGACGTGTTCCTGTTCGCCGGCAATGCAGCGCTGCAGGATGACGGACAGGTCTTCTCGTGCGACCTCACTGCGCACGGCAAGCGTCGCAAGGTCTACACGCTGCGCGAGCCGCTGCAGGGCGTGATCAGCGCGATCACGCCCTTCAACCACCCGCTCAACCAGGTCGCGCACAAGGTCGCGCCGGCGATCGCGACCAACAACCGGATGGTCCTGAAGCCCTCGGAGAAGACGCCACTCACGGCGTTGCTGCTCGCCGAGATCCTCGTCGAGGCCGGGCTGCCCCCCGAGATGTTCTGCGTGCTCACTGGCGATCCTCGCGAGATCGCCGATGAGCTGCTGACGCACCGCGACGTGGACCTCGTGACGTTCACGGGCGGCGTGCCGATCGGCAAGTACATCGCCGCCAAGGCCGTCTACAAGCGGCAGGTACTCGAGCTCGGCGGCAACGATCCGCTCATCGTCATGGAGGACGCGGACGTCGAGGAAGCGGCGACGCTCGCGACGGCGGGCTCGTACAAGAATTCCGGCCAGCGCTGCACGGCCGTCAAGCGCATGCTCGTGCACGAGGCGGTCGCCGACCGTTTCGTCGAGCTGCTGGTCGAGAAGACCCGCGCGGTCGTCTACGGCGACCCGAGCGACCCAAAGACCGACATGGGCACCGTGATCGACGAGCCCGCCGCGCGCTCGTTCGAGGACAAGGTCAACGACGCGGTCCGCCGCGGCGCCCGGCTGCTGTACGGCAACGTGCGCAAGGGCGCACTGTACTCGCCGACCGTGCTCGACCGCGTCACCGCGGACATGCCGGTCGTCAAGACCGAGACCTTCGGGCCCGTATCGCCGGTCATCCGCTTCCGTTCGATCGACGAGGCAATCCTGCTTTCGAACTCGACCGACTACGGGCTGTCCTCGGGAATCTGCACCAACCGCCTCGACTACATCACGCGCTTCGTGTCCGAGCTCAACGTCGGCAGCGTCAACGTGCGCGAGGTCCCCGGCTACCGGCTCGAGCTGACGCCCTTTGGCGGGATCAAGGACTCGGGCATCGGCATCAAGGAAGGCGTGCAGGAGGCGATGAAGAGCTTCACTAACGTCAAGACCTACTCGCTGCCCTGGTAGGCGCCGGGGGCGCTGCGCCGCGCCCCGCCGTTGAAATGCCGCGGGCGTCGTGCAAAGCTCGATCCGCCGGGCACAACGCTCGCCGCCTCTCTAAAGAACAGCGGATGGGACCGATGCCCGAGGCGGGCGCGGCGCCGGCGCTGCAGCCCGATCCGCGCATGCATCCCGCGACGTATCGTGCTGTGGAGGCCCGCGCAGCACCGGCGCAGTGATTCTGCGTTGCCGTTCGGACCGGAGAAGTAGACATGGCGACCCTGTCCACGCCGCAACACCAGGCGATCCGCACGATGCTCACCGAGCGTGGGATCGAACACGTCAAGGTCGGCCTCTTCGACGGTGATGCGGTCCTGCGCGGCAAGTACATCAACCGCGACAAGTTCCTGTCCGCGCTCGAGAAGGGACTCGGCTTCTGCGACGTGATCCTCGGCTGGGACCTGCACGATCAGCTCTACGACAACGTCAAGTACACCGGCTGGCACACGGCCTATCCCGACGCCGCGGTCCGCGTGCTGCCGGCGACGGCCCGCGACATCCCGTTCGAGCCCAAGACGGTGCTCGTCCTCTGCGAGTTCGCCGGGCGGGCCGAGGCGATCTGCCCGCGGGCGCTCCTGCGCCGCGTGCTTGAGCGGGCGCGCGAAATGGGTTACGGCGTCAGCGCCGCCGTCGAGTTCGAGTTCTTCATGTTCGCCGAGACGCCAGATTCGGTCCGCGAGAAGGGCTACCGCGGACTCAAGAACCTGACGCCGGGTTTCTTCGGCTACTCGGTACTGCGCAACTCCGTGCACTCGGCGCTCTACCAGGAGCTGCTCGACCTCGCCCAGGCCATGCGCTTCCCGATCGAGGGCCTGCACACGGAGACGGGCCCGGGGGTCATCGAGGCCGCGCTTGCACATTGTGAGGCGCTCGAAGCGGCCGATCGCGCGGCGCTCTTCAAGACCTTCACCAAGGTGCTCGCACAACGCCACGGGCTGATGGCGACGTTCATGGCCAAGTGGTCGAATCTGTATCCCGGCCAGAGCGGGCACCTGCACGTGTCGCTGCAGCGCTCCGACGGATCGACCGTGTTCCACGACCCCCGCAAGCCCGACGAGCTGTCCGACGAGATGCGCTGGTTCATCGGCGGACAGCAGCAGCTGATGCCCGAGCTGCTCGCGATGGTCGCCTCGACCGTCAATAGTTATTCGCGCCTCATTCCGGGCTACTGGGCGCCCACCTCGGCCACCTGGGGCGTCGAGAACCGCACGACCGCGCTGCGAGTGATTCGCGGCGGCCCCTCGAGCCAGCGCGTCGAATACCGGATCGCGGCCGCGGATCTCAACCCGTATCACGCGCTCGCTGTGGCGATCGGCTCCGGACTCTGGGGCATCGCCAACCATATCGAGCCCGATGCACCCATCGTCGGCAATGCCTACGACCGCGAGCATCCGCCGGCCCGCCGGCTGCCGGCGACACTTTACGAGGCTGCCGATCGCCTCGAGGCATCGCCCGCCGCACGGGAGCTGTTCGGCGCCGAGTTCGTCGAGCACCACGCCGCCACGCGTCGCTGGGAGGAGCGCGAATTCCGCAAGGCGATCACCGACTGGGAGCTCGCGCGCTATTTCGAGATCATCTGAGAGCCCGGCGATGCCAACGATGCAGCAGACGATCAGCCCGGTGGACGGCCGCGTCTATGTCGAGCGCGCCCTCGGCGACGGCGCTGCGATCGACCGTGCGCTCGCCTCGGCGGCCGCGGCGCAGGCGGCCTGGGCCGATCGCCCGCTCGCGGAACGGGTTACGGTGCTCGGGCGCGCGGTCGATGCGTTCGTCGCGCGCGCCGCGGAAATCGCCCCAGAGCTCAGCTGGCAGATGGGCCGCCCGATCGCGCACGCACCGGGTGAGGTGCGTGGCTTCGAGGAGCGCGCCCGCTACATGCTCTCGATCGCGCCGCAGGCGCTGGCACCGATCGACCCGGGCGAGAAGGCGGGATTCCGGCGCCAGATCAAGCGCGTACCGCTGGGGACGGTCGTCGTCGTCGCACCGTGGAACTATCCGTATCTGACGGCCGTCAACGCGGTGCTGCCGGCGTTGATCGCGGGCAACGTCGTCGTGCTCAAGCACTCGCACCAGACGCCCCTGTGCGCTGAGCGCTTCGCCGAGGCGTTCGCAGCGGCCGGGCTGCCACCACACGTGTTTCAGTACCTGCACCTGTCGCACGCCGACACGTCGCGGCTCATGGCCGACCGGCGCGTCGCGAGCGTGTGCTTTACGGGCTCGGTCGCCGGCGGCCAGGCCGTCGTCCGGGCCACAGCGAGCGGCTTCGCGACCGCCGGCCTCGAGCTCGGCGGCAAGGACCCTGGCTACGTGCGAGCGGATGCCGATCTCGCCCACGCCGTCGAGACCCTGACCGACGGGGCGTTCTTCAACGCCGGCCAGTCCTGCTGTGGGATCAAGCGGATCTACGTCGCGCAAGCGCTCTACCGCGAGTTCGTCGACGGGGTGGTGGAGCTCGCGAGCAAGTACCGCCTCGGCTCGCCGATCGACGCAGAGACAACGCTGGGCCCGGTCGTCCGCACTTCGGCGGCCGATCATGTGCGGCGGCAGGTCCACGACGCGCTGGCACACGGCGCACGCCAGCTCGTCGACGAGCGCCGCTTCCCGCAAAGTCGCGCCGGGACGCCCTATCTCGCCCCGCAGGTGCTCGTCGACGTCGACCATACAATGGCGATCATGCGCGAGGAGAGCTTCGGCCCGGTCGTCGGCATCATGCCGGTGAGCTCGGACGCCGATGCGGTGCGGCTGATGAACGACAGCGAGTTCGGATTGACGGCCGCGGTCTTCTCGAAGGACGCCGGCGCCGCCGAGGCGCTCGGCGACCGGCTGGAAACGGGCACCGTGTTCCTCAACCGTTGCGACTACCTCGACCCTGCGCTGGCGTGGACGGGCGTGAAGAACTCCGGACGCGGTTGCACGTTGTCGCGCGTGGGCTTCGAGCAGCTGACGCGGCCCAAGTCGTATCACTTCAGGATCAAGACATGACTGTCGCGCTCAAGGGCAACTGGAATTACCCGACGACCGTCTGGGCCGGGGCCGGCCGCCTCGCGGAACTCCCCGACGCGTGCCGGCGCGCCGGCATGTCGAAGCCGCTGATCGTCACGGATCAGGGACTCGTCTCGGCACCGATGATCCGCACGGCCGTGGAACTTCTGCGCGGCGCGCCGGTGTTCGGTGCGGTCCAGGGAAACCCGAATGCGGCGCACGTCGACGCCGGTCTCGCCGCCTATCGCCGCGGCGCACACGACGGCGTCGTTGCCATCGGCGGTGGCGCCGCGCTTGACACCGGCAAGGTCGTAGCGTTCATGTCCGGCCAGACGCGTCCGCTGTGGGACTTCGAGGACATCGGCGATTGGTGGACGCGCGCCGACGTCGCGGGCATCGCGCCAACCGTTGCGGTACCGACCACCGCGGGGACTGGCTCCGAGGTCGGGCGCGCTGGGGTGATCCTCAACGAAGCGACGCACCAGAAGAAGATCATCTTCCACCCGCAGATGCTGCCGCGCGTCGTGATCCTCGACCCGGAGGTCACCGTAGGGCTGCCACGCAACGTCACGGCCGCGACGGGAATGGACGCGTTCGTGCACTGCTTCGAGGCCTACTGCGCACCGGGATTCCACCCGCTCGCCGACGGCATCGCGATCGAGGGGATGCGGATCATCGCGCGGCACCTGCCGCGCGCCTGCAGCAATGGGGGTGATATTGAGGCGCGCACCCAGATGCTCGCCGCTGCGTCGATGGGTGCAACGGCATTTCAGAAGGGTCTTGGCGCCGTGCACGCGATCGCCCACCCGGTCGGATCGTGGTTCAACACGCACCACGGTCTGACCAATGCGGTCGTGCTGCCCTACGTGATGGCGTTCAACCGCGCCGCGATCTCGCGCCAGTGCGAGGTGATCTCCCGGGCGCTCGACCTGCCAGGCCGCGGCTATGAGGCGGTGTTCTCGTGGGTGCTCGGCCTGCGGCGCGAGCTCAACATCCCGCACACGCTGGCCGACATCGGCGTGACGATCGACAAGGCCCCTGTCATCGGTTCCGAGGCGGCGATCGATCCGTCGGCGTCCGGCAACCCGATTCCCGTCACGGCGGCCGACCTCGAGCGAATCTTCCGGGCCGCGGTTACCGGCAGCCTGCCGGCGTCGGGTTGAGCGGTGCCGGCGCCGCGCATACTGATCGTCGACGGTAACGTCGCCGAGGTTCGTGCGCGCCAGACGGCCGCACTCGGCTACGACTCGGGCGCCGGCTATGCGCGCGCACTCAAAAGGCTGCTGCCGGAACTGCATTGCGACATCATCCGGCCGGCCGACGGGCCGCCGGTGTTCCCGGCAGGCGCAACGCTGGAGAGCTACGACGGTGTGACGATCACGGGCTCGGCGCTCAACATCTATCACGGCGGCGAGCCAGTCGAACGCCAGATCGAGGTCGCAAAGGCCGTCTTTGCGACGACGGTGCCCTTCTTCGGGAGCTGCTGGGGGCTGCAGATCGCGGTCTCGGCCGCCGGCGGCCTTGTGCAGCGCAATCCCCGCGGCCGGGAGTTCGGGTTCGCGCGCCGGATCGAGCTGACCGATGCCGGGCGCGACCATCCGATGTTCCGCGGGAAGCCGTCGGTCTTCGAGGCCCCGACGATTCACCGCGACGAGATCGCGACGCTGCCGACCGGCGCCGTGACGCTGGCGACGAACGACATGGGGCTGCAGGCGGCGACGTTCCGCTACGGCCGCGCGACATTCTGGGGCGTTCAGTACCACCCGGAATACGACTACGCCGACATCGCCGCCGCCGGCGAGCGCTACGGCCAGACGCTGGTCGATGAAGGCCTGTTCAGCGACGTGCGAGCGATCGGCGATTTCGCGACCGAGCTGCGCACCTTGCAGGCGGAGCCGACGAATGGCCCACTCCTGTGGAAGCACGGCCTCGGGCGCGCCGTCAGCGACCCCGCCCTGCGCCTACTCGAGATCCGCAACTGGCTCGATCAGGTGGTGCTACCGCACCACCGCAGCCGTCATTGAAGCGACGGCCCGCCCCGGTCGGCTCTCTCAACCTGTTTCGCCACCGCCCGAAGACGACAGTGCCTCGAGCGCGGAACGAAGCGCCGGCGCCATCTGCGGGTGCGTCACGATTCCATTCTCGTCGAGGCCTGAGCCGAGCAGCGGCAATTCGATGCTCGCGCCCTCGATCACCGTGGACGACATGGTTCGCAGCGTCTCCACGAGCGCCGCGCGGGCATGCGAGGCACGCGGCGAGGCGTTGAACACGGCTACTCTCTTGAGCACGAACGACTCGTTCCCGACCATCCAGTCGAGCGCGTTCTTGATCACGCCGCTGACCCCATGCGCGTACTCCGGACTCGCAATGGCGAGCGCATCGGCGGCAATGATCCGCCGCCGCAGCTCCGCGACCGGCGGCGGATCGGCCGCCTCGAGATCCGGATTGAACAGTGGCAGTGACCCGAGGGTCGGATAGATCTCGAACACGACGTGCGGCGGCGCGACGCGCGCTGCCGCACGCAGCATCATGTGATTCAGCGACGCCGCGCGCAGGCTGCCGCAGAGGCCAAGCACCGTGAGGCGCGCCGGCCTGCTCACACGCCGCGTCCGCCGCGCACGACCGTCGTTACCCTAGGGACAACGGCGCGCGCGAACTTCTGAGCGCCGAGTGGCGATCGCACGCTACGGCGTGCCCGGCTTCCACTGAAAGCCGTCACCGTCTGCTGCGACGTGGCCGACGCCCGGAAACGGGAAATGCGGCGCGAACACGAGCTCCTGGTCCTTCGCGAGCTTCGCAAACGTCGCGCGGCGGGTCGCATTGGCGAGCGCGGCATCCTTGTCAAAGCCCATCTTCCAGTCGGGTTTCGCGAGCGAGATCACGGAGCTGTGCGCCATGTCGCCGATGTCCAGCAGCCGCATCTTGCCGGAGGCGATCTCGTAGCCGGTGTGACCCGGCGTGTGACCGTCGAGCGCGATCGGCGTGACTCCGGGCGCAATGGCCCTGCCCGGCGTGAACGGCGTGACGTGACCTTGGATCGCCTTGACGAGGTCGGCGGCGTTCGTCTGGGTCTTCATCCATTCCCATTCGACGCCGGACATGCGGATGGTCGCCTTCGGAAACGCGAGCTTCCCATCGGCGTCGAGCAGGCCGCCCACGTGGTCGAAATGCGAGTGCGTGATGACGACGTCGGTCACCGCCTCGGGCGAAACGCCCGCCGCCTTGAGGCTCGCGAGCAGGACCCCGTGCGCCTTCGGACCGAGGCCCGAGTCGAGCAGCACGAGTCGACGTCCAGTACGAACGAGCAGCGCGTTCACATTGAGCGTGATGCGATCCTCAGGGAGGCCGTGCGCCTTGAGCACCTCGCCAACTGCGGCGGCGCCAACGTCAACTCCGAACACCTTGGCATCGTTGTGCATCACGAACTGTGCATCGCGAACTGCGGTCAGCTCTAGCGCCCCCAACTTGAACGACTGTGCGGCCGGTTCGACGGACGCCGGGCCGAAGGTGTCCTCGGCGCCGGCCGCCGCGGTAAGACCGAGGCCTATGAGCGTGAGTGCAACGATTGAGGTGCGCATGGTGGACTCCGTCGCGGCAAGGGGCTGCGCATTCTACTCAGCCCCGTGTGACGAGGCGACCCGACGCGCGGTTTGCAGGACTCTTGTGCGGTGCATCGACCGCCGGGTGACGTGATCGGCCCTTGCCGCCGAACACTGCCGCTTCGCGACCACCCGCCGCCGGATCCGCCTGCATCGGCATCGACGTCACGAGTCCCGGCCCGGGGCCGGATCATGCGATGATCATCCCATCCCTGCCGAAGCCTCGACCATTGATGGTCATTGAACGGAGACCGCCATGCACGCCCTGACCCGTCCCGACCTCAACGCCCTGACCTTCGTGAACGGCGCCTGGCACGAGGGCAGGGTCAATGTCGCGGGTCCTCACTCGCATGCGTTCTGGCTCGGCTCGACCGTGTTCGACGGCGCCCGCTGGTTCGACGGCGTTGCGCCCGATCTCGACCGGCACGCGGCGCGGGTCAACGACTCGGCCCGGACCATCGGCCTCAAGCCGCTGCACACGGCGGAGGAGATCATCGCCCTCGCCTGGGAAGGCCTGCGTCGATTCAGCGGCAAGGTCCCCGTGTACGTGCGGCCCGGCTACTGGGCCGAGGAGGGTGACGCCGGAACTGTGTGCCCCGATCCCGAATCGACCCGCTTCTACCTCTCGCTCGCCGAGATGCCGATGGGCGAGCCGAACGGCACGTCCCTGAGCGTGTCGACGTTCCGGCGCCCCACGGTCGAGACGATGCCGACCGATGCGAAGGCGGGATGTCTCTACCCCAACAACGCACGCGCCATCCGCGAGGCCCGCTCGCGCGGCTTCGACAACGCGCTTGTGCTCGACATGCTCGGCAACGTCGCCGAGACCGCGACGTCCAACATCTTCATGGTCCGCGACGGCTGCGCGTATACGCCAGTGCCGAATCGCTCGTTCCTGGCGGGGATCACGCGGGCACGAGTCATTGAGCTCCTGCGCGGGGACGGCATCACGGTGATCGAAGCCTCGCTGCAGGTGGCGGACTTCCTCGCAGCCGATGAGGTTTTCACGACCGGGAACCACTCGAAGGTGCTCCCGGTCACGAAGCTCGAGTCGCGGACGTTCGGCTACGGGCCGGTCGCGCAGAGGGCCAGGGCCCGCTATTGGGAGTGGGCGCATTCGCAGCGACGCGACGTCCGGCGCGGCTAGCGTCGGGAGCCGGGCGCCGGCACTCGCGACGCATATATAAGGGGCCGCGGGCGGCGCGTCAGGCGGAGGCCGCGGCGCACGAACGCCTTGGAACCGCACGCTCAGAGTCCCGCGCCGGTCGGATTCAGAGAATTCCGCATCGGAATGGTGCCCCGCGTATGTCAGTGTGGCGATCGCCAAAGACAGCGCCGCACACCGCATCCCCGAGGGATCGATCGACGCGTTGTCGCTCATCGCCGACAGCCTTGCGCTTGCGCCGAAGCGGTCTCAGCGATGAGCATGAATCGGCACGGATCGTCGGTTCGAACTCGCGAGATCGCCTATGAGCCTAGCCCGCCTGCTACGCTTTCCGCAGAGGCCCGCCGCGCCCGGCGCCGCCAGCCTCCGCACCACCGACGCAACCACACCCGTGCGCATCACCCAGGGATCCAAGGGCCCGAAGGTCGACCGCGCGCGGACGCTGGACGTCATCGAGCGCTGCTACGGATTGCCGGTGGCGCCGGCGGCCGTGAGGATTCGCCGTGCCGTCCTGCTCCACCGAAGCGGGCGCAAGGCGGACGCCTGGGCCATGTTCGACCTGCTGCTCGCAGATCACGAGCTGGGTGGCTCGGCAACGCTGCGGCCGATCCTGCACAGCGAGATCTATGCGCGCATGGGCACCTGTCTCGAGCGCGAGGGCTGCTTCCACGCCGCGCTGACGCCGACGGTGCTCTCCTACGCGACCCGGGCGCAGTTCTTCTCGATCCAGGAGCGCCGCTCGGAACTCAAGTACCTGCGGTCGCCCGGCGTGTTCGACCGGTTCATCTCGCCCTTGCTCGCGCGCGCGCGCCTCGAGCACGTGCTCGTGTCGGTGCGCGGCATCCTGCGCCATCACCTCGAACGGCTGCCGCAACTCAACGTCGACGAGCTGCGCGGCTCCGTCGACTACATCTGCCGCAACGGCTGACCCGCTAGCTCGCGAGCACGCCTTTCGCCTTCGCGGTATGCGTGGCGATGAAGTCCATCAACGGCGGCGACAGACAGTCGTAAGGCTCGAGCTTCAGCTCCTTCAGACGGGCGCGCACCGCCGCCATCTGCTCGGGCTTCGCCCCTCCCGACTCGATGATCGAGGACACGAACGCGGCGAACTCCGGGGCCGCCCATCCCTTGTCCTTCGACAGCTCGACGTGCACGAAGTCCAGGCCGTAGAACGGATGGCCCTTGTTCTCGATGCGACCATACATGTGCACGCCGCAGCCGGTGCAGGCGTAGCGCTGGATCGCCGCGGACGCGTCGACCACCTTCAGCTTCTGCCCGTTCGCAGTGACCTTCAGGTTGTCCCTTGAAACGACCGCGACGACCGAAAACATCGCGCCCTTGGGCTTCCAGCACTTCGTGCATCCACAGGCGTGGTTGTGCGCGACGTTGCCCTTGATCGAGACCACGACCGGGTCCTTCGCGCAGTGGCAGGTCAGCGTTCCGCCCGCAAAGTTGGCGGCACCTGGAGCAACGCCTTTGTCGACCGACGGATGGATCGAAATCGAGCTCATAGGACCCCCTCGAGGTTGAGGCGCAACCGGGCGCCAAGGTCGATACTGCACGCGGCTCGAGCCGGCCCTCGGATCCTAGCCCGGATCGCCCTCTTCCACGAGCACCCAGCGATGCCCCGGCTCCGTCGCGTGCGGCCCTACGGGTGGGGGTTCCGGACGGCAGCTCCAAGGGGAATCCGCCTGCATGGACAACGAGGCAAAGGTTCCCTCAGGATGCGGCTTCTGCGGTGATGCCTTGGCCTGCGGTGCAGGCATACCGCGATTGCCTCGGAGCACTCCCATGAATGTCCAGATTCCCCGCCGGATCATCACGTTCTGGTTCGCCGTCGCGGCCCTGACGGGCGCGTTCGCGGCCGATGCGAAGCCCGCCTCGTCCATCCCGTCTGCCGCCCTGATCCAGCCTGCCGACCTCGCGGCGTCTCTAAAGGACGGCAAGTCGCCGCGGCCGCTGATCTTGCAGATCGGGTTCAAGGTGCTGTTTGCCGAGGCCCACATTTCTGGCGCCGAGTACGTCGGCCCCGGCGGCCAGGACGAGGGCATCCAGGCCCTGCGCAGCCGGGTCGCGAAGCTCCCGAAGGACGCGCCGATCGTGCTCTATTGCGGCTGCTGCCCCTGGACCCGCTGTCCAAACGTCGCTGCGGCGTACGAGGAGCTGCACTCGCTTGGATTTGCGAACGTCAAGGTGCTCTACATCGCCGAGAACTTCGGCGCGGACTGGGTCGAGCGCGGCTATCCGACCGACAAGGGTCGATGAACGCTCGCCGCATCGCCGAGGTGGCCGCGCTCGCGGTGGCCGTCGCCGGGCTGTCGGCATCGCCGTCGTACAGTGCGTCTGACGGCGACGTCGCGCCCGCGCCATCCCGCGCGCGTTGCACCCAGCCGGCGAACATTCGGGTCGCGCCGGACTTCGAGCGGCTGGACCTGCAAGGCCGGCGCCTGCGTCTTCGCGATTATCGCGGCAAGATCGTGCTCTTGAGTTTCTGGGCAACGTGGTGCGCGCCGTGCCTCGAGGAACTGCCGACGCTGTCGCGCTGGCAGCGCGAGCGGGGCGAGGCCGGGCTGCAAATCGTTGGCATCTCCATGGATGACGACGCAGGCGCGGCCGCCCGCGCAGTTCGAAAATTCGCTTTACCCTATCCGGTCGCGATGGGAGACGAGGATCTCGGCACACTCTATGGCGGCGTCCTCGGTCTTCCTCTGGCGCTGCTCATCGATCGCGACGGCCGGATCGTCGCGCGCTGCCAGGGAGAGCTCGACCTCCCGGCGGTCAAGGCTCGCATCGAGTCGCTGCTGTCGTCCCAGCGACCATAGCGGGCCCAGTGCCGCCGAGTGCTCGCCGCACCGGCGCCAGTCGGCTTGATCCGGGGACGATTGCCGAACGCGCGCGCACGCGCAGGAGGCGGCGTGATGAAACAGGTTCGCTGGTTGACGATTTTGGGCCTCCTCTTACTCGCAGGCGCGTGCGGAGCGCGCCGCTCCCCGGTCGTCGGCGCTGCCGCGCCGGCGGTCGCGTCCGCCGGCCCACACCTCATGTCGCTACCGACGACGACGGCCGCCTGGGCCGACGGTGCGCAGCTGTTCGACGGTGTCGGAGAAGCACATCGGGTGATCACGACGTCATCGACCGAAGCGCAGCGATACTTTGACCAGGGCGTGCGCCTGATGTGGGCGTTCAATCACGACGAAGCCACGCGCTCGTTTGCAAAGGCCGCCGCGATCGATCCGACCTGCGCATCCTGCTACTGGGGCGTCGCACTGACCGTCGGACCGAACTACAACCTTCCCTTCCTGAGCGCCGAGCGCGCCAAGGTCGCCTTCGAAGCGCTGCACCTGGCGCAGAACAACGCGTCCCGCGCGTCGGACGTCGAGAAGGCGCTGATCGCCGCTCTGGCCGTCCGCTACCCGAATGACCAGCCGCTCGATGCGAACAGCGCCGTCACGGTCCTCAGGAACTACGCTGCGGCCATGCACGACGTCGCGATGCGGTTTCCGGCCGACCTCGACGTGCAGACGCTGTATGCCGAGTCGTTGATGAACGTGAATGCGTGGAAGCTGTGGTCGGCGAGCGGCGAACCGGCACCGGGCACGACCGAGATCCTCGCGACGCTCTCGGCGGTGCTCAAGGTCGATCCCAACCATCCGGGCGCCAATCACTACTACATCCATGCGGTCGAGGCCTCGCCGCATCCCGAGCAAGGCCTCGTCTCGGCCGGTCGGGTCCCAGGTCTCGCCCCTGCGGCCGGCCACCTCGTGCACATGCCGGCGCACATCCTGCAGCGGGTCGGTCGCTACGAAGATGCGGCCGAGGCCAATCGCCGTGCGGCGGTGGCCGACGAGGCCTACTACCATCGAACGCAGGCGCCGGACTATTACCCGGTGATGTACACGGCGCACAACTACCAGTTCCTCGCGTACTCGACGGCGATGCAGGGACGTCGTGCCGAGACGATCGCCGCAGTGGACCGCTCACGCGCGGCCGTGACCGATTCGATGCTGCTCGCGATGCCCGGCACCGACTGGTACGTCGCCGAGTCCTACGCGGCACGCGTCCGCTTCGGGATGTGGGAGGAAATTCTGTCGCTTCCCCGCCCCGACCCGCGGCTGCCGGGGCTGACGGGCGGCTACCTCTATGCCCGCGGCGTCGCGCAGGCCGCGACCGGGCGCGTGCACGACGCGCACGCGACATTGAAAGAGCTGCGCGAGTTCACAGCCAAAGTACCGGCCGACAGTCCCGCGGGCCAGAATACCGTGCGCGACGTGCTCGCGATCGCGACGTCCGTATTGGATGCACGGATCGCGAGCGCGGAGCAGCGTGAGGGGGACGCGATCGCGCTGCTGCGCAAGGCCGTGACGGCCGAAGATCGCCTGGCGTACGACGAGCCGAAGAACTGGTTCTTCCCTGCGCGACACCTGCTCGGCGCGGCCCTGCTGCGTGCCGGCGCCGCCGGCGAGGCCGAGCGCGCCTACCGCGAGGATCTGCGTGAGAACCCGGCGAATGGGTGGTCACTGTTTGGCCTCGGCGCGGCGCTGAAGGCACAGCACCGATCGGCGCAAGCCGATACGACCATGCGGGACTTCAGAGCGGCGTGGCAGAGCGCCGACATGACGATCGCCTCCTCCGCGTTCTGAGGCCGCGCGGCCGAGCTTGGCTTCCGGTCCCTGATCGGCGCGACCCCCGTCGCGGCGGCGCACGCTTGTGCGACGCAGCAGTACATTCATTCGCACCATCCGAAATGGCTCCTGCGCTCGTGCGCACGCCCATTCGCGTGGCGCGGCCGGCGCTCGGGCAGACTCGTCGCGTGCGTGTGCGATACTCGATGCGGCACTCCGAGACGGACCGAACGCGCGATGCACGCATCCAGCCTCGTCTATCCGATGTACGTGATGGTGCTTCTGACCCTCGTGGTCCTGGTCCGCCTGTTTCGAAGTCGCGTGCGCGCGGTGCGCGAGGGCGTCGTCGAGGCGAGTTACTTCCGCCTGTTCCGCGGCGGGGCCGAGCCAGACTACGCGGTCAAGGCCGGACGCCACTTCGCGAATCTCTTCGAGGCGCCGATGCTGTTCTACGCCGCCTGTCTCGCCGCGATGGTCACGCAGACGACGGGGCCCGCGATGACCGCCCTGGCATGGGGCTACGTCGTCACGCGACTGGTCCACGCCTACATTCACTTGGGCGGGAACCGTCTGCGGCTGCGAATACGCGCATATTTCGCGAGCTGGATGGTGCTGGTTGCGATGTGGACCTACCTCGCGGTCTCTATATCGCTACCCGCATCGCTGTCCGCCAGCTGACGAGCCGGCGATTCACAGTGCCAGCCGACCGTGCGCGTTCGGCGCGATCGGGAGTCGGCGGGTTGCCGCTCGGTCGCGCCCGTTGCTGTTGAGCGAATCGCGTCCGCTGGTAGAGTAGCGAGAGCCTTCGGCAAAGGGGAACGCAATGAGCGCGACCATGCGTGTTGTCGATGTCTGCGCCCGCCACGCGCACGCCAGTCGCCGGCGACGGGCGTTCGCATGCGCGATCATGATCGGCACGCTCACCGCTTCGAGCGGCTGCGGCGGATCGATAGGCGATGAGACGCACAAGATCAACGGTTCCGTGCATGTCGATGCGAACCGGCCGGCGGGGCCGGCGCAGACGGTGAATGGCAGCATCCGCGTCGACGACAATGGGAAGGTGACGTCGGCTGAATCGGTCAATGGCGACATTCACCTCGGCGCTCACGCGAGTGCCGACGATCTCAAGGCCGTCAACGGGGGAATCAAGCTTGATGCGGGCGCGCGCGTCGCGCATTCAGTGAAGTCCGTCAATGGTTCGATCACCCTGCAGCAAGGTGCCGAAGTGCTCGGCGAGCTGCGGAACGTGTCGGGGCACATCGAACTCAACGGGGCTCACGTCGGCGGCGGCATCGTCACCGTGGCTGGCGACATCAGCATTCTGGGTCCGTCGCACGTCGAAGGCGGCATCGTCGTCCAGAAGCCAAGCCGCGAGCTGATCGGCATCCACGGCGACGTGCCACGCGTCGTCATCGGTCCCGGTGCCACAGTTCAGGGAGAGATGCGGTTTGAACGCGAAGTTCATCTGCTCGTCAGCGACCACGCCACGATCGGAACGGTGAGCGGAGCGACTGCGAGCACGTTCAGCGGCGACACGCCGCCAAAATGACCCGTCCGGCCGAGCGCCGGCGGGTGGTGCTGCACTCTTGCGCAAAGTTCGGGGGAATCCGTGCCGAATCTCGTTGAACAGGTCCACGCAGAGGGCTACGCAATCGTTCGCGGCTTCCTTCCACGGGAGGAGATCGCGCTGGTCAAAAGCGAAGCCGACCGCATTTACGCCGAAGGGCTCAAGCACCACGCGACTTACCGGCACGGAAACCTGCTGTTCGAGGTGCTCGACGATCCTAAGGCGAAACGGCGCGTCGTGCTGCAGGCCCACTGGATGGCGTGGATCAGCTCCTACTTCGAACGCCTGCGGCGAGATCCGCGCTACTTTGCGGTCCTCGAACCGTTCCTCGGACCTGATATCAAGCAGATGGCCCACCAGATCCACTGGAAGCCGCCCGGCGCCAAGTACACGTTCTACCGCTATCATCAGGACGCTCGCTTCCGCAACGCGAACGCCATGCGAAACCTGCTGTACGGCACGGTGACCACGGGGCTCGCGATCGATGAGCAGACGACGGCGAACGGCGCGTTGCGCGTGATTCCACGAAGTCATCTGCGCGGCTATCTGGGGCTGTCCGAAGACGGCACGATCATGACGGGCCACACGCCTGACGAGGACTTGCGAAACGTCGGTCTCGATCCCGCGACGGCGGTGACGTGCGAGATGGAGCCGGGTGACCTGCTGCTCTGGACCTTGTACACGGTGCACGGCTCGGCCCCCAACCTCAGCCGCGTCGACCGGCGGTTCATGATCAACAGCTACACGCGGGCGGACGACTCGGATCGGGGCGAGTGGGCCTTCCGGGACGGCGTGTCGACGCCGCTCGGAGCAGAGCCACAGATCTGCAAGTACGAGCAGCTGCGCGAGAAGCCGGGGCCCTTTTACATCGAACCGACATGGACCGAGGAGGCCCAGGGAACGGCGGTCGATCTGCGACCGTGACCCGAGCGCGCAGGCCGGCGACACGCACGCGCCCGGTGCTCGGACCCGTCGGCTCGTCGGCCGGTGCCCGCGCGTGACTGGAACTGAGGGCAGCGCATCGGCGCCACACGTCACATACCCGCTGGCGTACCAGCGCGTGGTCGCGTTGCTGATGATGCTGGCCTACACGCTGAACTCGGCCGACCGGTCGCTGATTGCGATCATTGGTCAGCCGATGAAGGTCGAGCTCGGGCTGTCCGACACCCAGCTGGGGCTGCTGGTGGGCACGGCGTTCGCGGCGCTGTACGCGTTCAGCGGCGTCCCTGTCGCGCGCCTCGCCGAGCGCTACAACCGGGTCGCGATCATCTCGACGGCACTCATCGTGTGGTCAGGCCTCACGGCGTTGTGCGGAGTCGCGACCAGCTACCTGCAGCTTCTAGCCCTTCGCGTGGGAGTTGGGGTCGGCGAGGCTGGGTGCACGCCACCCGCGCACTCGCTGATCAGCGACTACGTCGAGCCCGAGCGTCGCGCCACGGCCCTGTCCTTCTACTCCTGTGGCCTGTCGGTGGGCTACATTCTGAGCGCCTTCGTCGGTGGCTACGTGGCGATGCACTACGGCTGGCGGCGCGCCTGCGTGTTGATCGGCCTACCCGGCGTACTCGTCGCGCTGGTCATCCGGCGCTGGGTCAGGGAACCTCCCCGCGGCAACAGCGAACCCGCACTTGGCACCGACGCCGCGGCGTCTGCCGCTGGGACTCTGCACGATCGGCCGATGTCGGTGCGCGGTGAGGTTCGCGAGCTCGCGGCCGTCGCACGCGGCCTGCTGGCGCGCTGGCCGGTCGCGAACCTCGTCGCCGGGGTCACGATCGCCACGGTGGCGTCGCAAGGCTGCTGGGCGTTCGTGCCGGCGCTGTTCAATCGGGTCTTCGCTCTTGACTACGCGACGATCGGGCTCGTCGCCGGACTCGCGGGCGGCGCCGCCGTCGGAATCGGCCTGGTCGCCGGCGGCGTCATCACCGACCACTTTGGCGCGCGTCACGGGCGTTGGTACGCGCTGGTTCCTGCGCTCGGGCTCGCCGCCTCAGTCCCCTTGTACCTGCTCGCCTTCGTGCAGGCCGAGTGGCGCCTTGCGGCCTACCTGCTGGCGGCCGCCGGTTTCTTTCAGTACCTGTCGTTCGGTCCGACCTTCGGCGTCATACAGAACGTCGTTGGTGCGCATCAGCGCGCCACCGCGACGGCGCTCATCTACGTGCTGCTGAGCGTCGTCGGGCTCGGCGGCGGGCCGCTCGTCACGGGGTGGGCGATCGACCGGTTCGCCGAGTTCAACTTTCGGCATGCGGACGTCGTGTCCGTGAGCGACTCGTGGCGCGCGATGCAGGATGGCGCGAGCGCGACTGACGCGTCGTTCCGCACCTCGTGCCAGGGCGCAGGGGCCACCGCGACACCCGCCGCGCAACGTGCCGCCTGCGCCGCCGCACTCGCCGTGGCGTCGCGCGAGGGCATTCTCGTGACGGTGCTCCTCTACGCCTGGGCGTCATTCCATTACCTGCTCGGCGCCATCGGACTCGACCGGGAACTGCGGCGACGTTCGACGCGGTCGCCACCCTGAGCCGCGCCCGGCGTCGCACCGGATCCCGCAGGCGGGCGTGCTCCGCCGACCGTCCGACGGTCGGGTGACCCAGGGCACTTGATTGATCACTCAACTCCGGATATCCTCGAGTTGAATGAGCACTCAAGTCGATTCGCCCGAGCTCACGCGCGACCGGATTCTGATCGCCGGCCTGCGTCTGTTCGCGGCGAAGGGCTACCAATCGACCTCGATCGCCGACATCCTGCACGAAGCCGGTGCGCATTCGGGAAGCCTCTACCACTTCTTCCCGACCAAGCAGCACCTGCTGCTCGCGGTACTCGAAACCTATCGCGACGGCATCGAGCCAATGCTGCTCAACCCGGCGTGGCAGGGCGTTGCGGATCCGATCGAGCGCGTGTTCGCACTGCTCGGTGCTTATCGTGCGGCACTCGTCGCGAGCCACTGCAGCTACGGCTGCCCGATTGGCTCCCTCGCACTCGAACTGCACGAGCCGGATCCGCCCGTCCGCGAGCTGCTGTCGATCAACTTCATGGGCTGGGTCGCCCACGTTCGCCGCTGCCTTGACGCCGCGCGCGATCGGCTGCCGGCCGGTCTTGATACCGAGCAACTCGCCGTCTTCGCACTGACGACGATGGAGGGCGGCGTCATGCAGGCGCGGACCCATCGCTCACTGACCGCGTTCGATGCCTCGGTGGCATCGCTGCGCGACTACTTCAACCGCCTGCAAGCGGCCGCACTGGGGGAACGTCGATGACCAAGGCTCAATTTGCAATCATCCTGCTCGGCGCCGTTCTCGGGCCGGCGACGACAGTCGGTGCCGTGGCCGCCGAGCGCAGTTGGCACGACTTCAAGGACGTCGCGAACTCGTCCTTCGTCGAGCCGAGCGGCGACCGTGCCATCCAGCTGTCGATCGAGGTCCCGGCCAATGCCCACGATACGTTTGCGGCGTTCACGACCTCCGAGGGCTTCTCGAGCTGGGCCGTCCCGGTCGCCAGGGTCGAGTTCCGGATCGGCGGGTACATCGAGGCGAGCTACGACCCGAACGCGCAGCTCGGCGATCCAGGGAACATCAAGAACGAAATCGTCGCGTACGTGCCCGATCGCCTGCTCGTAATCCACAACATCCAGGCCCCGCCGGGATTTGCCGACCCCGAGCTCTTTCGCAAGACCGTCACGGTGATCGAGTTCACGGCGCTCGAGCCGGCGCGCACGCGCGTCACGCTGACCAACGCAGGCTATGGAAGCGGCGAGCGATTCGATACGCTCTACAAGCATTTCGAGTGGGGCGATGCCTACACACTGCAGGAGCTGCGTGGTCGATTCGAGAAGGGGCCTGTCGACTGGGCCGCGCGCGGCGTGCGCCGCAAGTCCGCCGACGCGGCCAAGGCCGTCGAAGGCGCGCGGTAGGGCCAGACTGCGGCTCGACGTCGGGCCGGCGCAGCGACCGCGCGCGCGGCGACGATGAACGCATCACCCCCGAAGGGATCGGGCGTGACTGAACCGGGCCTCGATTCCTGCACCGTGCAACGCGTCGGCGCGGACGCGGCGGCCGCGGCCGTTGCGATCCTCTGCGAAGCGGCAGCCTGGGCGGCGGCACGAAGTGCACCCGTCTGGACACCGGATGAGCTTCGCCTCGAGGACTTCAGGGCCGCCGCCGACGCGCAGGAGCTCGTGATCGGGTTCGCCGGTGCGACACCCGCCGCGACGATGCTGTTACAGGCGGCCGACCGTGTCTATTGGCCGGAGGCCGCGCCAGGATCCGCCTTGTATGTTCACAAGGTCGCAGTCCGCCGAGCCTACGCCGGGCAACAGTGGGTCGACCGCCTGATTGAGTTCGCTGCCGCGGACGCCCGACGCCGCAACATCGGGCGGCTGCGCCTGGACACGATCCTCCGCCCGCCGCTGCGCGAACTCTACGAGCGGCTCGGCTTTACCGTCATTCCCGAGGAGCCGCTTCTGATGCGCGGCCGCCGGATGATTCGCATGGAGCGTTTGCTGTAGCCGCGGTCCGGGCTTCGCGCGCTCACAGCGCGCGCGAGATGATCTCCTTCATGATCTCGTTGGTGCCGCCGTAGATCCGCTGGACGCGCGCATCCGCGAACAGCCGGCAGACGAGATACTCGTTCATGTACCCGTAGCCCCCATGCAGCTGCTGGCACTCGTCAATCACCTTTTGCTGCATGTCCGTGATCCACCACTTCGCCATCGCCGCGGTCTCCGGATCGAGCTCGCCGCGCACGAGCTTCACGATGCAGTCATCGAGAAAGGTGCGGGCCACGCGCGCGACCGTGACGGCTTCCGCGAGCTTGAACTTCGTGTTCTGGAAATTGGCGATCGGCTGACCGAACGCCGACCGCTCCTTGACGTACTGCAAAGTCGCGTCCAGCGCGCCCTCCATCGCCGCGACGCCACCTGCGGCGATCGTGATCCGCTCGTACGGGAGATCCGCCATCAGCTGGTACATGCCCTGCCCCTCCTCGGCGCCGAGCAGGCAATCCGCCGGCACACGTACGTTCTCGAAGAAGAGCTCGGAAGTGTCGGACGCGTGCAGACCCATCTTCTCGAGCACGCGGCCGACGCGAAATCCCGGGCAGTCCTCGGTTTCGACCATCAGCAGCGACAGGCCGCGCTTGCGCGCGCTCGGATCGGTGCGAACGACCAGCATCAGCAGGGTGCAGACCGAGCCATTCGTAATGAAGATCTTCGATCCATTGACGACGTAGTGATCGCCATCGCGCACGGCGCGCGTGCGTATCGCCTGCAGATCCGACCCGGCGCTCGGCTCGCTCATTCCGATGGCGCCGATCAGTTCGCCGCGCGCCATGCGCGGGAGCCAGCGCCGCTTCTGCTGCTCGCTCCCGTGGTTCAGAACGTAATGCGCGCAGATGCTGTGCACGCCCTGGCCGAAGCCGCTGAGGCCGCGACGGTTGAGTTCGTTGTAGAGGACGGCCTCGTGCCGGAAGTCCCCGCCACCGCCGCTGTACTCGGCCGGGATGTCCGTCAGCAGGAACCCCTCGGCACCGACCCGCCGCCACGTCTCGCGGTCGACGTGGTGCTGGGCGCGCCACTTGGCGTCCTTCGGCACCATCTCGGCCTCGACGAAGCGCGCGACCGCGTCGCGCAGCATTCGAAGCTCATCGTCCAGCCAGGGAGATTCGTACGGCTTCATGGTCGGCACTCCAGCACCGCGGTCCAACTGGGAAGCATTCTTGCACGGGGCCGCGCCGCGCGCAGGCTGCGCGTCGCCACTACGCAGCCGCGGAATTGCGCAATCGCTCGACGAGTGGTTGACGCCGGCCGGTCACACCGCGGTCGCGCTGCCAGGACCGGGCAGGTGCGGGACGGCGTTGAAGTAGACCAGCCGGCGGCGACTACCGCTCCATTGGACCTCGGTCATTGCGGTATTGCGCAGCACCGCGGACAGCTCGAGGACACGCCTCTCGTCGAGTCCCAGGAGCCAGCCCACCGCGGACGAGACGAGCCCCCCCGACGTGAATGCGACTGCGGTGCCGCCACCCCGGCACATGAGATCGAGCGCGCGAAGTGACCGGGCGCGAAACTCGCTCCACGTCTCGATGCCAGGCGCCTCGAGCACACCGGTCGCCCACTGGTTCATGACGTGGAAGTAGCGGCGGAAAAATGCGCGAACCGCCGCGTCCCGGTGTTCCTCACCCGGATCCAGCGTGTGCATCGCGTGCTCGCCGTCGCTGCCAAGTCCGAGATGCTGCTGCATCACGCGCAGTCCCTGGTGCTCGTCGAGGTCCGGCAGCTCGACCGCCTGCGGCCACGGCAGACCGCGCTCCCGGTAGGCCGCGGTCACGAGGTCCAGCGTCTGGCGGTGGCGACGCCGTGGGCCGACGTAGACCTTGTCGACCCGATACCCCTGCGTCGCCCAGTGTTCGCCGAGCGCGCGCGCCTGACGTTCACCGAGCGGCGACACATCGTCGTAGCGGACCCCGAAGAACGACGCCTGTGCGTGCCGCACGAGAATCACCCGGCTCACGTCAGTGCTCCGACTCCGCTGCGGCCAGCGCGCTGATCGGACCGACGTTGGAGGTCCGCAATGCCAGCACCAGGGGCAGCGTCACGATCGTGCACGCCGCGAGCAGATAGAAGTCGTTCGCGTAGGCGATCGCGGCCGCCTGGCGTTCCATTTCGCCGATCAAGGCGCCGGTCGTGACGTTCGCGCCCGGAAGTGCGCCGACCTGCTGCCAGCGATCCGTCGCATAGGCCGAGAAGTGCTCGGAAAGGTACGTCTGATTCGCCTGCGCCGAGCGCGCCAGCAGACTCACGACCGCGGAGATGCCAACCGATGCCCCGATGTTTCGCAGCAATGTCAGCAGGACGCCTGCCTCGGTCCGCGCCCGGTCCGGCAGCGTCGTGTATGCCACGAGCGACAGAGGCATGAATGTCAACGGCGCGCCGAACCCCTGGACGACGCTCGCGATGACGAATGCCTGCGGCGCAGTGTCCACGCTGAACTGGCCCATCATCCAGAGCGATACGGACGCCGCGGTGATGCCGATTGCCATCGTCGGGCGTGCGCCGAGCAGAGAGGTCAGCCGCGCGCCGACCATCATCGCGACGATCGATGAGGCCCCACGCGCTGCCATCAGCACACCTGCCTGAGTCGGGGTGTAGCCCTTGATCTGCTCGAGGAACCCCGGGGCGAGCACCGAAGGCGAGATGACGGTGAGCCCGATCACGAACATAACGATCAGCGCCACGGTGAAATTGCGGTCGCGAAACAGGTGGATGTCGAAGAACGGGTGTCGCGACGTCAGCGAGTGGACGACGAACATGTAGAGCGAGACGGCGGCGATAAATGACTCGGCCACTATTTCCGTAGACTTGAACCAGTCATTGGTCTGACCGCGATCCAGCATCAGCGAAAAGACACCCAGCGCGAGCGATACGAGCACGAAGCCGGTCACATCAAACGGCCGTACGCCTTCCGATCGGCGCTTCGGCACCGCCGCCATGATGCCGAGCCACGCGACGACGCCGAGCGGCACGTTGATGTAGAACGCCCAGCGCCATGACAACGCGTCCGTCAGCCAGCCGCCAAGCGTCGGACCGATGACCGGACCGACCATGACGCCCATGCCCCACAGCGCCATGACACGACCATGTTGGGCGCGCGGAAATTCCTGCAGCAGTACGACCTGGGACAACGGCACGAGGGCGGCGCCGAACGCGCCTTGCACGATTCGGAACAGCACGATCTCGACCAGGTCGGTCGCTATGCCGCACAGCATCGAGCCCACGGTGAAGCCGATGATCGATACGCCGAGCACGAGGCGCAGCCCGTGGCGGTTCCCGAGCCAGCCCGCCAGCGGCGTTGCGATCGCGCTGACGACAATGTACGAGGTGATGACCCAGGCCGCCTGATCCTGTGTCGCCTGCAAGGTTCCCTGGATGTTGGGCAGTGCGACGTTCACGATCGTCGAGTCGATCGCGTACAGCATCGTGGCGAGCGTCGTCGCCAAGCCGAGAATCCACCGGGATGGTCCGGCCGCCGTCATGATGCGATTGGCGGGCGAAGCCTAGCGGCCGCGCCCGAACCAGCGGTCGAAGCGAGTGTGCGGGCCGGTATCGATGTCAACGGTCGCACTCATGCCGTCCCGCAATGGTGGATCGTTTGCGCCGGCGACCAGCGCGATTCGCACGGGAATTCGCTGCACGACCTTGACCCAGTTGCCCGATGCGTTCTGCGCCGGGAGCAACGAGAACTCCGCGCCGGTCGCCTGCGCGATGCTCTGGACCTGTCCCTTCCAGCGGTGGCTAGAGTAGGTGTCGATCTCGACGTCAACGGGCTGGCCCGGCCGCACCCACTCGAGGTCGGTCTCCTTGAAGTTGGCCTCGACCCAAACGTTGCGGTCCGTGACGATCGCGAAGGCGGCGCGACCGATCTCGACTCGACTCCCGACTTTCGGCAGGTGACTGATGCTGCCGGCCTGCGGTGCAAGCAACCGGGTCCGCGACAGGTCGAGCTTGGCCCGTTCGACCTCAGCCGCGGCTGCCCGGACCTGCGGATACGAATCAACCGGCGCCGCCGGTGTGCCGCCCAGCTGCGCGCCGAGCTGCGCCTGCTGCAATTGCAGGACGCCGACGGAGCCACTCGCGAGCTCGGCGGACCGGTGCGCGCTATCCAGCGTCGACTGCGGGACCAGCTTGCGTACCGCGAGCTCGTCCTGCCGCTGGAACTCGCGGACGGAGTACTCCGACGCGCGGCGCGCCAGCTCGATCTCGCCACTCTTCTCTCGATACGCAGCCTGTGCCGAGGCGACCTCGGAGCGTGCCGTGGCAAGACGGGACTCCGCGGCGTCGACCGCGATCTTGAAGTTTCGGTCGTCGATGCTCAGGATCACCTGGCCGGCGCTGACGCGATCGTTCTCCTTGACGTAGATCTCGACCACGTCACCCGAGACCTGCGGGACGACGTCCACGCGGTCGCGCTGAATGTAGGCGTTATCCGTGGAAACATACCGTCCCGAGCTGCCGTAGAGGTAAACGGCGACGACCGTCACGACGAGCGGGATGCCCCAGAGCATCAGGCGACGCTGCCAGCGACGGCGGGCGGTCGCCTCGTCCGCCAGCGCCTCTTCGTCCACGCGGGTTACCGCGTCCACGACTGCGCCTCCCCGCCGAGGTTCTCGGCGACTCGCGCGAGCAGCGCGTAGAGCGTCCTGCGCTGCCGCGGTCCGATGCCCTCCAGCGCACGCGCCTTCGTCCCTTCGGCGATCTGCGCCATGCGCGCGACCAGTGGCTCGCCACGCGGTGCGACGTACACACGCACGGCGCGGCGATCCACGGCGTCCTGGTCGCGGGTCACATAGCCGCGATTGACGAGACGGTCAATCATCCGGCCGAGCGTGACCGGCGTCACCTCGAGGCGCGCCGCGAGATCGGTCTGCCGCGACCCGGGTGCCCGGTGGACGTGAAAGAGCAGTCGCGCGAGAGCAGGGGTCAGCCCTAGGCCCGACGCTCGGCTGTGGAAGTCACGCCGCAACAGGCGCAGCAAGTCTGAGAACGCGTAGCCGAGCGAGGGTTCGGATTGGGCCGGAAGGGCCGCGAGCTTGCTTGCCATGGCATGGGTTAGCTAAGGATATAATTAGCATAGGTTATCATATCCAGAGTCATGAAGGCGCGCCGGCGTCGCATCGCGGAGGCGCGGCAAGCGACTGAATATGCTGGCGTTCCGGCGCCGGCCCAACGAATGAGACGGCCGTTATGCCGCCGTGCCTCGAATGCCGGATCGCGCCCGGCCGAGCCGCTCCAGAGCCGACGCGGCATGCTGCGTGTCGAGTCCGCGCCGACTCGTCGCCCTACCGAACGTACTTGCTCCTCAGATAATGCAGGTAGTGGGCCGGCTCATCCGCAAGGTAGGGCCCCAGCAACGACAAGACCTGGTACGCGGCCAGACCGGACGGCGGCTGCGATCGCGTGGGATCCGGCAACACGTTCGCGAACGTCAACCAGCAGGTGCCGGTAAACACGATGTGCAGCGCAAGCATCTCGAGATCCTCGTCGCTCGCGCGCATCACGCCCGAGCGCGCCAGTTCCCCACATTGCCGCCGGACGCTCTGCAGGCTGTGCAGCGTCAACCTCCGAATGCGCGTGGCAACGCGCGGATACTCGCGCAGCAGGTATTCGAGGTCGTAAAACACGAAACGATAATCGTAGATGGCCTCGAGCGACAGATGCACGTGCAGCCACCAGTCGTCGAGGGCCCGCATCGGTGCATCATCGTCCAGTAGCGGATCGATGCGGCCTTCGAGGTGCCTGAACAGCCACTCGACGATCTCTTCCTTCGTCTTGAAGTGGTAGTGCAGATTCCCGGGGCTGATGTCGACTTCGGTCGCGATCCGGTTCGTCGACACGCGTGCGACGCCTTCGGCGTTGAACAGCTTAACGCTCGCCTCGAGAATGCGGTCGCGCGTTCTCATTTGGCTTCGGCGCCCGAACCCTCCGGCGTCGGGTTCACGGCTTGTGTCGCCGCCGTGCCAGCGAGTGCAGATCCACGGCGAGCTCGTCGATCTTTCGTTCAAGGCGCGCGAGCGCAGCGGCCGATGGGATACCCAGCCTCTCGAGCGCGCTCGCTACTCGCTCATCGAACACTTCCTCGAGCCTGCGCAGCCCTTTCTGCCACGATTCGGTGACTGAATTTGGCCCGACGGCGGCGGAGAAGAACTCGTATGGCGTGGTGCGGCGAAGGTCACGATTCAGG
>Ga0335080_10001058_pt1 | contig 26401 bp, 28 predicted proteins | sample Lox_Sample_34_FD_206720 | JGI IMG/M metagenome (GOLD analysis project Ga0335080, IMG submission 206720) | Soil microbial communities from Loxahatchee National Wildlife Refuge, Florida, United States - Lox_Sample_3.4 | ecosystem: Environmental > Terrestrial > Soil > Wetlands | place: USA... | reverse complement strand
CCCACTCGAGCAGGCGTGCGCGCACCGTGATGCGCGCATCGAAGGGCAGCGGCCGCACGTACTTGACCTGCGCCTTGACGATCGGCCAGTAGAAGCCGCTGTCGAGCATCGCGCGGTAGCCGTAGCCGATCATGTCAAGGAGCGCGCAGCGCGCTTGGTCGAAGTAGCGGAAGTAATTGCCGTGCCACGCGACGCCGACCGGGTCGGCGTCGTGGAAGGGCACCGTGAGCTCGACCGAGGCGGCGAGCGGGATCGCGAGTGGCAGCTCATCCGCGCTCACAACGTGCTCCGCGACCAAACGTTGACCCCGAGCCGTGCGGGGAGCGCCGGGCGCGATCCCCGGGCGCTATCCTGACGCGGCGGAGCGGCGCGCGGTAGAGGGGCATGCGCTTCCTCAGCCGCCCGCGACCGGGCGCCGGCGCCAGAACTCGCGGACCACGCGCTCCCCGACCAGCAGCGCGCCGGCCAGCAGGTAGGAGACGAGCCCGTTGTAGAGCGCCCAGGTCGCGCGCGAGCCGACGAGCGCGGTCGCGAGGGCGACGGCACCATTGGCGACGAAGAATCCGCACCAGATGACCGTGACCACGCGCGTGTAGCGCACGCCGCGCTCATCCAGCGCCGGACCCGTCGCGCGCGCGATGCGCTCGATCATGCTCGGCGGCCGCAGCAACGTGGCGCCGAAGGCCGCGAGCAGCGTCGCGCTGACCGCGACCGGATAAAGCCGGGCCAGCGTCTCGCTGTTGGTCAGCGCGATCGCCGCCGCGAACGCGACGCCGGCGGCGAGCGCCGCGACCGTCTGCTGCCGCGCCCCGCCGGGCGCGAGCCAGCGGATCACGAGCACGCCGAGCAGCGCGAGTCCCGCGACCCGCAGTTCGCCGCGATCCATCAGCAGGTAGACGATGAACGGGTAGGCGGCGAGCAGCACGAACGTGCCCGCGGCGAGGAGCGTGCGCACGCGGATCGGGCTCAAGGCGGTGCGCCGGCCAATTGCGGCGCTACTCGAGCTGCTGGTCGATCGCGTTCTTCAGGTGCTGGACCCACGCGTTGTACTTCGGGTGGATCAGCTCGCCCTTGGCGGTCTTCTCGTAGTTCAGGTTGCTGCTGCTGACGTAGCGGATGCTGTACTGGTGGGTGTCGAAGGTGACCTCGACGACCGCCTGGTGGCCGCGCGTCAGCAGGTTGAGCCGCACCTTGCCGGGCGCACTGTCGGCGACGCCCCAGTGCCCGGACCGCTGGCCGGCCGCCGCGATCGCGTGCTGGACTTCCTCGAGCGACAGCGTGTGGCCGGCCCTGGGCGTGATCGCGTTGTTCTCGAGGTTGACGATCGGGACGCTCGATCGCGCCGCCGCGGCGCCCGCGACCAACGTCAGGATCAGCAGCACCAGGCCTTTGCTCAGCGTCCGCATCTCGCACCCCGCTCGCCGCAGCCGTGTCGCGGCCGTGGAACGTTGCCGCGGTGCAACGCGATCGTCAAGGCATCTTCAGGCACCGGCCGCGCTCGCCTCGCTGTAGAGCTTGAGCACCGCCTCGCGCGTCAGTTTGCCGGTCGCCGAGCGCGGCAGCGCCGGCACATGCACGATCCGGCGCGGGATGAACACCGGGTCGAGTACCGCGGCGAGCGCGCCGCGCACCCGCGCCGCGTCGGCCGCGCCGCCGACGATCAGCGCGGCGAGCCGCGCCTCGCCGCCGCCTGCCGGCAGCTGGAAGGCGACGCCGTCCTCGACGCCGGGCGCGGCGAGGAGCGCCGCCGTGACCTCCGCGATCGAGGCGCGCTTGCCGCCGATCTTGACGAGGTCGCTGTCGCGTCCGGCGAGCACGAAGCTCCCGTCCGGCTCGAACCGGAGCGCATCGAGGAGCCGCACTTCGCCCTCGAGGTGCGCCGCGCTGATCCACGCGACGCCGTCGCGTTCCGCACACGCGAGGCCTTCGAAGAACCGCCATGCGTCGCCGCTCGCGGTCCGCCGCGCGGCCATGCTGCCGACCTCGGTGCAGCCGTAGATCTCGACGAGCTCGGCGCCGAAGCAGTGCTCGAGGTCCGCCGCGAGCGCGGCCTCGAGCGGCGCCGTCGCCGACAGCACGCGCGCGACCGGTGCGAAGCGCAGCCCCGAGGCGAGCAACGCGCGCAGGTGTACCGGCGTCGACACGAGCACGCGCGGCGCAGGCGCCGCGGCGAGCGCTGCGGCGACGCTCGCCGGGTAGAACGGGCGGCCGTCGTGCATGACGACGGGGCCCTGCAGCGCCGCGAGCGCGGTGGTCTCGAACCCGTACATGTGCTGCGCCGGCACCGTCGCGACGACGCCGAACGGGCCCGGCGCGCGGCCGAAGAAGTACCCCAGGTTGATCCGCGTTCCGGCGACGAGCGTCGCCCAGCTCTTGCGTTGTGGCAGCGGCGCACCGGTGCTGCCGCTCGTGAAGCTGACCGCTGCGAGCAGCGTGCCGTCGACGAGAGGGTTCTCGGGGGCGCCGCGCGGCGCCTCCTCGAAGCGAAGCACCGGCACGTCGAAGCTCGCCGCCGGCTGGTCGGTCAGCACGAGGCTGCCGGGCCATTCCGCGCAGATCCGGTTCACGGTCGCGGCGAGCGGGTTCGGCGGCATCAGCGTCGTCAGCCCGCGGCTGAGCGCCGCGGCGAAGCCGACCAGGAACCTGTAGCGGTCCTCGCAGAGGTTCGCGATCGCGCCGGAACCGGGCAGCGTCGCCGCCAGTCCCTGCACCTGCGACAGGAACTCCTCGACGCTGACGATGACGCCGCCGCGGATCGCCAGCGGCTCGCCGGCTGCACGCGTGATGAGCCGGATGCCTTGCGCCACGCGGTTCTACGCCTCGAGGCCTGTTGCGGATTGCGGCGTGATACTAGCAAACGGGCCGGTCGCAGCCGCCGCGGCGGGGGCAGCGCAGCGCCGCGCTTCCATGGCATGATGGCGGCGGATGCGCTGCAAAGCGCACGGGAGACGCGCGGATGGCGGCAAACCGGTTGGGCGCGCGAGCCGAGATCGCGCTCGCGGCGGGCGCGGTCGAGGCGCGCTGCCCGGCGCCCGATGCGTGGTCCGCGGCACGGTTCCTGGCGCTCGCCTTTGGCGGCTCCGGGTCCGCCGCTCCGGACCTCCTCCCGGTTCCGCTACGCCGGCTCGGCGGCGCGACGTCGTGGCGCATCTGGGAGGGCCCGGAGCCGACGCGCCGCGCCGCCGGCGACGCACTCGAGACGCTGTTGACGCCCGAGCACCTCGTGCTGCACGCCTCGCTGCCGCTCGCGCCCGGTGCCGACATCGCCGAGGCCGCGAGGCGCGCCTATGGCGCGCTCCTCGGGCGCGTCGGTGCACTCGGCTACCCGCACCTCGTCCGGATCTGGAACTTCGTGCCGGCCATCAACGACGGCGTGGGCGACCAGGAGACCTACGTGCGGTTCAACGCCGGCCGCCACGCGGCGTTCGAGGCGCTCGGCTTCGGGCCGGGGCTCTATCCCGCGGCGACCGGCGTCGGCAGCCCGCCCGGCTCGCCGCTGACCGTCGTCGTCGCCGCGAGCCGCACGGCGCCGCTCGCCGTCGAGAACCCGCGCCAGACCAGCGCCTACCGCTACCCGCGCCGCTACGGCCCGCGCGCGCCCGCGTTCGCGCGCGCAACCGTCCTGCCCGATCGCGACGGCGCAACGCTGTTCGTGTCAGGCACCGCGAGCATCGTCGGCCACGAGTCGCGCGGCGCCGGCATCGACGCGCAGCTCGCCGAGACGCTCGCCAACCTCGCCGAGATCCGCGCGCGCGCGGCGCGCACGCTTCCCGGGCTGGTTCCCGGCCCGCGCGCGCGCTGGCAGGTGTACCTGCGCGACCCGGCGCACCTCGAACGCGTCGCCGCGGTGATCGACGGGGCGCTCGGGCCGCCGGGCTCGGTCGCGTACCTCGCGGCCGAGATCTGCCGGCGCGAGCTGCTGGTCGAGATCGAGGGCACCTGCGAGCTCCTCGCGGCGCCCGCCGAGCGCTGATGCGCATCGCGTTCGTCTCCGCCAACCGCGAGCAGCTGCCGGACCCGGTCCTGCCGCTCGGCATCCTCTACATGATGAGCGTGACGCCCGCGACGCACGAGCGCACGCTGATCGACCTGTGCTTCGAGGACGAGCCGCTCGCGGCGCTCGGCGCACGCCTCGACGAGTTCCGCCCGGACCTCGTCGCGGTCAGCATGCGCAACGTGCAGAATGCTGACTACACCGACACCCGCGGGGTCCTCGCGTACTACGACGACGTGATGCGCACGATCCGTGCCCACACCGGGGCGCCGGTCGTGATGGGCGGCGGCGGCTTCAGCGTGGTCCCGGTCGAGCTGATGGCGCGCTTCGGCCTCGACTACGGCATCACCGGCGAGGGCGAGCAGTCCTTCGCCGAGCTCGTCGCGCGCCGCGCCGCCGGCGTGACCGACATGGGCGGCATCCGCAACCTGCTGAGCCGCGAGGCCCGCGTCGTCACGGCCGGCCTCAACCGCAAGGACTTCCTCGACATCACGCGCAACGTGCAACCGGACCGACGCTGGGTCGATCCGCGCTACTACGAGCACTCGGGCATCACCTCGATCCAGACCAAGCGCGGCTGCGCGATGCAGTGCGAGTACTGCACCTACCCGCTGATCGAGGGGCGCGCGATCCGCCAGCGGGTCGGCGACGTCGTCGCCGCCGAGTGGGAGGCCGCCGTCACCGCGCACCCGTCGATCGGCCACGTGTTCATCGTCGACTCGGTGTTCAACCTGCCGCCGCATCACGCGCGCGAGGTCTGCGAGGCGCTGATCGCGCGCGGCCTCAGGACGCCCTGGACCTGCTACCTGAACCCGGTGCGCTTCGACGAGGCGCTTGCCGAGGTCATGGCGAAGTCCGGTTGCCGGGGCGTCGAGATCGGCTCGGACTCGGGCACCGACGAGGGGCTGCTGCGCCTGCGCAAGGGCTTCACGACCGAGAAGATCCGCCAGACCGCGCGCATCTGCAAGAGCGCCGGCATCAAGGACTGCCACACGTTCATCCTCGGCACGCACGGCGAGACGCTCGAGGACGTCGAGCGCTCGCTGAACTTCATCGAGGATATCGACCCGTACGGCGCGATCCTGATGGCCTACAAGGACGATCGCGAGGCGGTCGACCCCGAGCTCGCGGCGCGCGCCGGGGAGTTCCGGGCGCGCGTGCTCGAGGCGATCGAGCGCCGCGCCGCGCCGCGCAAGCGCTGGGTGGTGCCGTCGCTCGGGCTGCGCTTCAACAGCCGGCTGTTCGATGCACTGCGAAACTCCGGGCTCAAGGGCCCGCTCTGGCAGCACGCGCCGGCGCAGTAGCGATCAGCGGGTCTCGCGCCGCTCGCGCAGCACCCAGTAGAGCCCGCGCACGTTCGCGCGCCAGGTCGGCAGCACGCCGATCAGCGCGAGCTCCTCGAGGCTCGCCAGCACGCTGACTGCGCCCGCGACGTAGAGCAGCGGCTCCCACAGACCCCAGACGAACAGCACGCCGATCGTGAGGCCGAGCAGCGGGCCGGCGGTCTTCGACGCGTACGTGTGGAAGCTCGACAGCCTTCCGTAGCGCCACAGCGCCGCCGCGATCTCGAGCGTCCAGCCGCCGCAGACCAGCAGCGCGAGCCCGCCGTGCGCCTCGAGCACCTCCGGATGCAGCGCCCAGATGCCGTAGATCGCGGCGAAGAACAGCAGCGCATCGCCGCTCGAGTCGAGGAGCGCACCGAATTTCGAGGTGAGCGCGAAGCGTCGCGCGAGGTAGCCGTCGGCGATGTCGCTCAGGAGCGCAGCGACCAGCAGCCACGTGAAGGCGCGCCCGGACCCGGTCGCCGCCAGGTACCCGAGCGCGGGCACCGCCGCGATCCGGGCCGCGCTGATCGCGTTCGGCAGGTGACGCCAGGGGCCGGTCGGAGGGCGCATCGGGGTCGGTCGTCGGCTCGCGATGACCCGATCGTAGTGCAAACCGCGCAGCCCGGCGCGCGGCATCCGATCTTGCGTACACTAGCGCGCCACGCCAAGGAGCAGCGACATGATCACGCGACGCCGACTGATCCGCAATGGCGCGCTCGCCGCGGGCGCCGCGTTGACGCTCGGTCGCGCGGCCCGGGGCGCGGCGAGCGACCCGCCACTGCCGCCGGCGCTCGCGCAGCTCAAGCCGCGCCGCAGCGAGGCCAGGCCGATCACGCGCGAGGAGCGCGGCGAGCGGCGCGAGCATGCGCGGCGTCTGATGGCCGAGCGCGGCCTCGACGCGATCGTGCTCGCCGAGGGCACCTCGCTCCAGTACTTCTGCGGCGTGCACTGGTGGGGCAGCGAGCGGCTGTTCGCCGCGGTGCTGCCGGCCCGCGGCGAGCCGTTCTACGTCTGCCCGGCCTTCGAGGAGGGCCGCGCCCGCGAGCAGCTCGCCAACGGCACCGATCCCGAGCGCGCTGACGTGCGCACCTGGCAGGAGGACGACAGCCCCTACGCGCGCCTCGCCCAGGGGCTCAAGGACCGCGGCATCGCCGCCGGCCGGATCGGCCTCGAGGAGAACGTGCGCTTCGTGTTCGCCGACGGCATCGCCGCGGCCGCGCCGCAGGCGCGGCTCGTCAGCGCGACGCCCGTGACCGCGGGTTGCCGGATGATCAAGAGCGCCCACGAGATCGCGCTGATGCGCCTCGCCTCGGAGGTCACGCTCGCGGCCTACCACGCGACCTACCTCTCGATACGCCCGGGCATGACGCAGCGCGAGGTCTCGGAACTCTCGCGCCTCGCCCACGAGCAGCTGGGCTTCAACGGCGCCGCCGACCTCGTGCTGGTCGGCGAGGGCTCGGCGTTCCCGCACGGCTCGGTCGCGCCGCTGCCGCTGCGCGACGGCACGATCGTGCTGTTCGACGGCGGCTGCGACGTCGAGGGCTACAAGTCCGACATCTCGCGCACCTTCGTGCTCGGCAAGGCGACCGCGCGCATGAACGAGGTGTTCGCAGTCGTGCAGCGCGCCCAGGCCGCGGCGCTCGCGGCGGCGCGACCGGGCGTCGAGTGCGGCGCCGTGGACGCCGCGGCGCGCGCGGTGGTCACGGCCGCGGGCTTTGGCCCCGACTACCGCTACTTCACCCACCGCGTCGGCCACGGCCTCGGCATGGACGGCCACGAGTGGCCGTACCTCGTGCGCGGCAACACGGTCCGGCTCGCCGCCGGCATGACGACCAGCAACGAGCCCGGCATCTACATCCGCGGCGAGTTCGGGGTGCGCCTCGAGGACGACATGCTGGTCACCGAGTCGGGAGCGGAGCTGCTGACCCCGCCCAGCCGCTCGCTCGAGGAGCCGTTCGCGCGCGCCTGAGGCGCGCTCAGCGCCTGAGGAGGCGTCGCCGGGCGGCGGCGAGCTCGCGCTCCGCCGCCCTGCTCGGCACCGGGAACTTGAGCCCGAGCGAGGCGATCGTGCCGCTCAGGATCGCCGCGACCAGCGCCCGCGCCACGTACTTGTGGTCGGCCGGGATCACGTACCACGGCGCCCAGGCGGTACTCGTCGCCCGCAGCATGTCCTGGTAGGCCGCCATGTACTCGTCCCAGTAGCCGCGTTCCTCGAGGTCGGCGGCCGAGAACTTCCAGTGCTTGTCGCGCGCCTCGATGCGCTCGAGCAGCCGGCGCTTCTGCTCGCCCTTCGACACGTGCAGGAAGAACTTCACGATGACGGTGCCGTTGCGCGCCAGGTGCCGCTCGAAGCGGTTGATGTCGTCGAAGCGCGCGCGCCAGAAACGCCGTCCACCGACCGGGGGCGGCAGGCGCTGGGCGTCGAGGATTTCGCGGTGCACTTTGACGACCAGCACCTCCTCGTAGTACGAGCGGTTGAAGATGCCTATCCGCCCGCGCGCCGGCAGCTTGTCCCAGTAGCGCCACAGGAAGTTGTGGTCGAGTTCGGCCGGCGACGGGCGCCTGAAGCCGTGCACCTCGCAGCCCTGCGGGTTGACGCCCGACATCACGTGCTTGATCGTCCCGTCCTTGCCGGCGGCATCCATCGCCTGCAGGACGACGAGCACGGAGTGCGAGTCGCTGGCCCACAGGAGCTCCTGGTAGCGCGAGAGTTCCGCGCGGTTCGCCGCCAGGAACGCTTCCGCACGTTCCCTGACGCTTCCCGGCCCGACCGAAGCGAAGCCGTGGCCGCCCGTGTCGGCGGGGTCGAGCGCGCCGAGGCGCAGGCGCTCGCCCGGGCGGACCTGGTAGCGCGCGATCAGCCGGCGGTGCCTTGCCATCCGTTCCCCTCGCCCTGAGCCGCTGCCGCATGAATAGCGCGATTCGCCGCCGCGCGAAAGCGCCGCGGCGCCGCGCGCTACACTGGCGCCCCGTCCCCGAGCCGCCCGAGCGATGAACGAGCCGCCCGACCGCGCCGCGCCGCGCCGCGCGATCCGCTCCTACGTCAAGCGCGGCGGCCGCATCACGCCGGCGCAGCAGCGGGCGCTCGAGACGCTGTGGCCGCGCTACGGCCTCGAGTACCGCGCCGCGCCACTCGACCTCGACGCCGTGTTCGGCCGGCGCGCGCCGCGCACGCTCGAGATCGGGTTCGGCGACGGCGAGACGCTCGTGGCCCTTGCCGCGCGCCACCCCGAGAGCGACTACCTGGGCCTCGAGGTCCATGCCCCGGGCATCGGCCATTGCCTGCTGCGCGCGGCGGCCGAGGAGCTCGGCAACCTCAAGCTCATGCAGCACGACGCGGTCGAGGTCCTCCAGCACGCGCTCGCGCCGGCGGTGCTCGACGAGGTGCTGATCTACTTTCCGGACCCGTGGCCGAAGAAGCGCCACCACAAGCGCCGCCTGGTCCAGCCTGCGTTTGCGGCGCTGCTCGCCTCGCGGCTCGCGAGCGGCGGGCGGCTGCGGCTGGCAACCGACTGGCCGCCGTACGCGGAGTGGATGCGGGAGGTGCTCGATGCGAATCCCGACTTCGCGAACGTCGCCGGTGCCCTGGGCTACGTGCCGCGGCCTCCCGAGCGCCCGGTGACGAAGTTCGAGCGCCGCGGGACGCGGCTCGGCCAGGCGGCGCGCGACCTCGAGTACCGCCGCAGATGACCGGCCCCGTCAGCCGAGGTGGAACGCGCCCTTCAGGCCGTCGATGACGAACTGGATCGCGAGCGCCGCCAGCACGACGCCGGCGACGCGCGAGACGACGTTGGCGCCGGTGACGCCGAGCAGTCGCATCACGAGCGGCGCGGCGAGCATCACGACGAGCGAGAGGCTGACGACGACCGCCATCACGGCGATGTAGCCGGTGTACAGCAGCGGGTCGGGGCGCGCCAAGCCGAAGGTCAGGAGCACCGTCGCGATCGACCCCGGCCCCGATATCAGCGGGAACGCGAGCGGAAAGACCGAGATGTCCGCGCGCCGGCGGGTCTCGGCGTTCTCCGCCGGGGTGGTCTTCTCCTCGCGCACGAAGACCATGTCGAGCGCGATCAGGAACAGCATCACGCCGCCGCCGATCCGGAACGCGTCGATGCTGATGCCCATGACGCCGATGAACCAGCCGCCGCCAAGCGCGAAGGCGACGAAGATCGAGAACGCGATCGCGCTCGACTTGAGCGCCATGCGCCGCCGGTAGCCGCTGCTCGCACCCTCGGTCATCGTCGCGAACAAGGGCGCCATCGACGGCGGGTCGACGACCACGAACAGCACGACGAAGAATTTCAGCAGTGCGTCCAGCATCGCGCCCGAGCATAGCAGCCGCTTGCGCTCAGTCGGCGAACGCCTCGGGCCGGACGCCGGGCGCGAGCAGCACGTAACCGTCCTCGACCTCGACCGGCACGCGCCGCAGCGCCGCGCCGGCGCAGGGCCCCGCGATGCACAGGCCCGTCGTCAGCTCGAACAGCGCGCCGTGCGAGCGGCATTGCACCAGCGACTTGTCGAGCGTCAGGAAGTCGTGGGGCCGCAGGTTGAGCGGATGCCCGGCATGCGGGCAGCGGTTCACGTAAGCGTGCACCTGCGCGCCGCGGCGCACGACGAACCCCGAGAGCGGCCAGTCGCCGCGCCCGACCTTGAACGCGCGCGCGCCGGGGTCCTCGAGCTCGCTGAGGGTGCAGAGCACGCGCTCGACGTCGACCTCGCGCCGGGGATCAGCGGCCGTCATCGAGTGCCCGGATGCGCTCTCGCTGCCACCAGACCATCGCGAGGCCGGGCAGGCCGAGCGCGAAGGCGACCACGTAGTACATGGGCCAGCCGCCGTGGTCGGCGACCCAGCCCGCGGGGTAGCCGAGGCCGTAGCGCGGCAGCTGCGACAGCGCCGTCAGCAGCGCGTACTGGAACGCGCTGAAGCGCACGTCGCAGAGCGCCATCATCAGCGCGACGACCGCGACGTTGCCCATCGCGTGCGTCAGGTGCTCGATGATCGCCGCCGCCACCATCACCGGGTAGTTCTTGCCGACCAGCGCGAGCGCGTAGTACGCGAGGTTCGACAGCGCCTGCATGACGCCGAACAGCAGCATCGCGCGCAGCAGCCCGAGCCGCACCATCCAGATGCCCGCCAGCACCGAGCCGCCGACCGAGGCCGCGAGCCAGATGATCTTGACGACCGCGGCGATCTCGGTGTTCGAGAAGCCGAGGTCCTTCGCGAACGGCGTGAACAGCTTCAGCGAGAACGCATCGCCGAGCTTGAAGATCATCACGAGCGCGAGCATCGCGCGCCCCGTCGGGTTCTCGAGCAGCAGCCGCAGCGGCACGAGGACCGCCTCGCGCAGCGTCGCCGGCGGCGGTGCGCGCCGCCCGGGTTCCGGCGCCCGAACGGTCGCGATCACGAACAGCGCCATCAGCGCGGCGACGATCAGCCACGAGACGCGCCAGCCGACGAAGTCGGCGAGCAGCATCGCGGCGGCGAGCGCGAGGTAGGTCGCGGCGCGGTAGCCGACCGTCGTCGCGGTCACCGCGAAGCCGCGTTCGGGCGGCGACACGACGTCGGCCCGGTAGGCGTCGATGACGATGTCCTGGGTCGCCGACAGGAACACGATCGCGAGCGCGCACGCGGACACGTTGAAGAGCGAGTTCGCCGGGTCCTGGAACGCGAGCAGCGAAATCGCCGCCGCCAGCATGAGCTGCGCGAGCACGATCCAGCCACGGCGGCGGCCGAGCCAGGGCAGCGAGTAGCGGTCGAGGAGCGGCGCCCACAGCGGCTTCAGCAGGTAGGGGATCGCGACGTAGGTCACGATGCCGATGTGGGTGTTCGAGATGTGCGAGTCCTTGAGCCAGGCCTGCAGCGCACTCTCGGTCAGCTGGTTCGGGTAGCCGGAGGCGGCGCCGAGGAACATCAGCACCAGCATCTTCGGGCTCGCCAGCACCTCGCGCAGCGGCGGCTGCGCGGCGCGGGCCGCCTCAGAGCTCATGGTCGTAGTCGAGCACGAGCGGCGCGTGGTCGGAGAAGCGCGTCCGCTTCCAGATGCTGGCAGCGCGGATGCGAGCGGCGAAGTCGGGACTGACGACGTGGTAGTCGATGCGCCAGCCGACGTTCTTGGCCCAGGCCTGGCCGCGGTTCGACCACCAGGTGTACTGCTCGGGCCTGGGATCGACGGCCCGGAACGCGTCGACCCAGCGCCCCGGGACGAACAGCTCGTCGAGCCACGCGCGCTCCTCGGGCGTGAAGCCGGGGCTCTGGCGGTTCGCGCGCCAGTTCTTGATGTCGATCTCGCGGTGCGCCATGTTCCAGTCGCCGCACACGACGACCTGGCGGCGGCTCCTCCGCAGCCGGTCGAGGTGCGGGCGGAACTCCGCGAGGAAGCGCAGCTTCGCGAGCTGGCGCTCCGGGCTCGAGGAGCCGGACGGCATGTAGAGCGAGATCACCGAGAGCTTGCCGAAGCGCGCCTCGAGGTAGCGGCCCTCGCGGTCGAACTCGGCCGAGCCGAAGCCGCGGATCACGCGGTCCGGCGGCCGGCGCGAGTAGATCGCGACGCCGCTGTAGCCGCGCTTCTCGGCGTGCAGCCAGGCGCCGTGGTAGCCGCGCGGCCGGAACATCGCGGGCTCGAGGTCCTCGTCGGCGCAGCGTGTCTCCTGCAGGCACACGACGTCGAGGTCCTGGCGCGGCAGCCAGCGGTAGAAGCCCTTGCGCGCCGCGGAGCGGATGCCGTTGCAGTTGAGCGTCGCGATGCGCATCGCAACGATCATAGCAAGCGTCCCGGCCGGCTTGTCCGTCGCGGGGTTTCGGCGGACACTACCGGCCCCGATGCACGGCTACCAACGCGATTTCCTCGAGCTCGCGCTCAAGCACGGCGTGCTGCGCTTCGGGCACTTCACGCTGAAGTCCGGGCGCGAGAGCCCGTACTTCTTCAACGCCGGACTCTTTGATACCGGCGCCGCGATCGCCGGGCTCGGCCGCGCTTACGCCGCGGCGCTGGCGGGCTCCGGGATCGGCTTCGACATCCTGTTCGGGCCCGCCTACAAGGGCATCCCGCTCGTGACCGCGACCGCCGCCGCGCTCGCCGAGCACGAGCGGCGCGACGTCCCGTACTGCTTCAATCGCAAGGAGGCCAAGGACCATGGCGAGGGAGGCCGCATCGTCGGCCGTGCGCTCGCCGGCCGGGTGCTGATCGTCGACGACGTCATCACCGCCGGAACCGCGATCCGCGAGTCGATCGAGCTGATCCGCGCGGCCGGTGCGACGCCGGCCGGGGTGCTGCTCGCGCTCGACCGCGAGGAGCGCGGCCGCGAGTCCTCGCGTTCGGCGGTGCAGGAGGTGCGGGCCGCCTTCAATCTGCCGGTGGTGTCGATCCTGACGCTGACGGACCTGATCGCCGGGCTCGAGGCCGGCGTATCCGGGGTCCCGGCGGGGGCGCTCGCGGACCTGCGTGCCTACCGCACCCGGTACGGCGCCGCCTAGCGTGACGCAGATCTCGAAGAACGCCCGCCGAGGGTGCAAAATCGTCCCTTCCCACGGCACACTCGGCCACTGCATGAGCCGCATACCCGTCCTCGCCCTCGCCTGCCTCGCGCTGTCCGCGGCGTGCGTCGCCGTGGCCGGCACCCAGCGCGACCCCAACTCGAAGCAGCAGGTTTATAAGTGGGTCGACGAGCATGGCGTCGTCCATTACGGCGATGCGGTGCCGCCGCAGTACGCCGACCAGGACAAGACGATCCTGAACTCGCAGGGCGTGCCGGTCGGTGCGATCCCCGGCAAGCGCACGCCCGAGCAGGCCGCCGCCGAGGCCGAGAAGCGCAAGGCCGAGGAGCACGCCCACGAGCTCGAGGTCCGCAACCGCCAGCGCGACCAGAACCTGCTGGCGACGTACCTGTCGGTCGATGAGATCGAGGCGCTCAGGGACCGCCGCGCCGAGATCCTCGATGCGCAGGCGCGGGTGACCAGCCAGTATCTCGAGCAGCTGCGCACGCACCAGAAGCAGCTCGAGTCGCAGATGCAGCACTTCAAGCCGTACAACACGGCCCCGAACGCGCAGCAGATCCCCGAGCGGCTGTCGGAGGATCTCGTGCGCACGACCGGCGACATTGCGACGCAGCAACGCAATCTCGAGGTCAAGCGCCAGGAGCTCGAGAAGCTCAAGGCGCAGTTCGCGAGCGACATCGCCCGCTTCAAGGAGCTGAAGCGGATCGAGAGCGACTACAACGGCGCGCCGCCCGCCGCGCGCAACTAGCCGCGGCCGGAGCTGCCGAATCCGCCGGCGCCGCGCCGGCTCTCGCTGAACGCCTCGACGACCTCGAGTGCGACCTGCACGACCGGGACGACCACGAGCTGCGCGATGCGCTCGCCGGGCTCGATCGTGAACGGCGCGCTGCCGCGGTTCCACACCGACGCCATGACCTGCCCCTGGTAATCGGAGTCGATGAGGCCCACGAGGTTGCCGAGCACGATCCCGTGCTTGTGGCCGAGGCCGGAGCGCGGCAGAAGCACCGCCGCGAGGCCGGGATCGTCGAGGTGGATCGCAAGCCCGGTCGGCACGAGCTCGGTGCGCCCCGGCTCGAGCGTCAGCGCCGCCGCAAGGCAGGCCCGCAGGTCGAGGCCGGCGGAGCCCTCGGTCGCGTAGGCCGGCAGCGGCCAGTCACGGCCGAGGCGCGGGTCGAGGACGCGGACCTGCAGCGTGCGCACGCTCAGCCGGACACCGGGCTGAGCTTCGCGATCGGGCGACGCGCCTCGCGGTAGCGCTCGGCGATCAGCATCACGAGTTCGCGGGCGAGCTCGGACTTCGACTTGAGCGCGAGCTCGCGGCGCCCGCCCGGCCACAGCACGAGCAGCGCGTTGTCCTCGCGGTCGAAGGCGCGCTCGGCCCCCACTTCGTTGGCGGCGATGAGGTCGAGGCGCTTGCGCGTCAGCTTCTCGCGCGCGTGCTTCTCGACGTCGACGGTCTCGGCAGCGAAGCCCACGGTGAACGGCCGGCGCTCGAGCGCGGCGACCGAGGCGAGGATGTCGGGCGCCTTCTGCAGCGAGAGCTCGAAGCAGTCGCTCGTCTTCTTGATCTTGTCCTTCGCACAGCGGGCCGGCGTGTAGTCGGCGACCGCCGCGGCGCCGATGTAGATGTCGGCGCCGGCTATGGCCGCGTGCACCGCGCTGTACATCTGCTCGGCGGTCTCGACGTCGATGCGGCGAATGCCGGGCGGCGACTCGAGGCTGACGGGCCCGCTGACCAGCGTGACCTCGGCGCCCGCGTCGCGCGCCGCCGCCGCGACCGCGAAACCCATCTTGCCGGAGCTGCGGTTGCTGATGAAGCGCACCGGGTCGAGCGGCTCGCGCGTGGGTCCTGCGCTGATCACGACGCGAAGGCCGCCGAGCACGCCGTGGGTGTCGGCTTCGAACACGAGCGCGGCAAGCGCCTCGGCCTCGAGCATCCGCCCCGGCCCGACCTCGCCGCAGGCCTGATCGCCGCTCGCGGGGCCGAGCAGCCTGACGCCGCGCGCAACGAGCGTCGCGACGTTGGCCTGGGTGGCGGGACTGGCCCACATCTGCCGGTTCATCGCCGGCGCCGCCCACACCGGCGCCGCGGTCGCGAGGCACAGCGTCGAGAGCAGGTCGTCGGCGCGCCCGTGGGCGAGCCGCGCGAGGAAGTCGGCGCTCGCCGGCGCCACCAGCACGAGGTCCGCCCAGCGCGCGAGCTCGATGTGCCCCATCGCCGCCTCGGCGGCCTCGTCCCAGAGCTCGGTCCGCACCGCCCGTCCCGACAGCGCCTGGAACGTCAGCGGCGTCACGAACCGCTGCGCCGCGCCGGTCATGACGACCTGCACCTCGGCGCCGTGCTCGCGCAGCCGGCGCACGAGCTCGGCGGCCTTGTAGGCGGCGATCCCGCCGGTCACCCCGAGCAGGATCCGCCGTGGCGCGCGTCTGGGCGCAACATCGCTCATCGGATGATTATCGGCCGGGAACCACGTGGGATCCAAGGCCGTCCGCGGGGTTCCCGAGAACCACCGGTTATGGGCGCCGGCGCTGAACTGTGCAATTGCGCACAGACCGGCCAGAAACGCCGCTCGCGGGCGGGCGGCGGGCGCCCGAGACTTGCGCGATGCGCCTGCAGCAGTGGCCGGCCGGGGAGCGCCCGCGCGAGAAGCTCATCGCCGCGGGTGCGCGCGCGCTCACGGAATCGGAGCTGCTGGCGATCTGGCTGCGCTGCGGCCGCCGCGGTGCCAACGCGGTCGAGCTCGCCCGCGAGCTCCTCGAGGCGTTCGGCTCGCTGCGCGGCGTGCTGACCGCCGACGCCGAGCGCCTGTGCCGGCATTCGGGGATCGGGTTGGCCCGCTATGCGGAGTTGCAGGCGGCCCTCGAGCTCGCGCGCCGCCATCACCTCGCGTCGCTGAAGGCGGGCCCCGCGCTCACCAGCCCGCGGCTCGCCGGGGACTACCTGGTCGCCGAGCTCCGGGACCGCGATTACGAGGTCTTCGGCTGCCTGTACCTCGACAGCCGGCACCGGCTGACCGGCTTCGAGGAGCTCTTCACCGGCACGATCGACGGCGCGAGCGTGCATCCGCGCGAGGTCGTCAAGCGGGCGCTTGCCCGGCGGGCGGCGGCGGTGATCCTCGTGCACAACCACCCCTCCGGCGTCGCCGAACCGAGTCGCGCGGACGAGGTGATCACGCTTAGGCTTCGGGATGCGCTCGCGCTCGTCGACATCCGGGTCGTCGACCACCTGATCGTCGGCGAGGGGGCCTGCGTCAGCCTCGCCGAGCGGGGCCTCTTGTAGGTCGGCTGGGAGGCTGGTTTGCATCAGGGCGCGGCCGATGGTTAAATATGCGGCTCTCCGTCCCCCTGCGGCCGGCCTAGGACCACGCCCATGTCACGAGTCTGTCAGATCACCGGTAAGAAGCCGATCGTCGGCAACTCGGTCTCGCACGCCAACAACAAGCGGCGCCGGCGCTTCCTGCCGAACCTGCACACGCAGCGCTTCTGGCTCGAGGACGAGAAGCGCTGGGTGTCGCTGCGCGTCTCGACGCGCGGGCTGCGCACGATCGAGAAGCACGGCATCGCCAAGATCGTCGCCGATCTGCGGGCCCGCGGCGAGCACGTCTAGGACCGGCAGGAGTCAGAAGCGATGCGCGACAAGATCAAGCTCGTCTCGAGCGCCGGCACCGGCCACTACTACACGACGACCAAGAACAAGCGGCTCCATCCGGAGAAGATGGAAGTGCTGAAGTACGACCCGCGCGCGCGCAAGCACGTGGCGTACAAGGAATCGAAGATCAAGTAAGCCGGGCGCGCGGCCGTGGGCCGCGCGGCGCCGCGGTTCATCAGCCCGCGGACGCCATCCCGGTCGACACCAGCCGATAGCCCTTGAGCGCGCGGGCGAACTCCCGCAGCCGCTCGATGTGGCTCGCCTCGGCCTCGCGGATCCACTCGCGCAGGTGCGCGGTCAGCCGCTCGTTGTTGCCGATGCGCCCGCTCCACAGCACCGCGAGCCGGTCGCGAAAGTCCGTGACCGTCTTGAGTGCGGCGTGCTCCGCGAGCAGCTGCTGCAGGCGCGCCCGCGCGGCCTCGTCGAGCATCACCGGGTGGCGGACCAGCAGCCGCTTGACGCGCAGGCTCAGCGTCCCGGCGCTCCTTGCGACCTCGGCCTTCAGCACCGGCAGCATCACGCTGCGGGTGTAGTTGCGGATCACGTCCATGCGGCCGGTGATGATCGTGCGCACGGTGTCGAGATCGACGACCGGGCGCGGCTCGTCCGGCAGCGCGCGCGGCGCGACCTTGCGGATCCTGGCAAGCCCGAGCGCGGAGAAGACCGTCAGCCACAGCCAGCCGATGTCGAACTCGCCGCGGCGCATCGAGAAGCGCGCCGACGACGGGAACGCGTGGTGGTTGTTGTGCAGCTCCTCGCCGCCCGTGATCACCCCCCACGGCACGAGGTTGCGGGCCGCGTTGTCGCACTCGAAGTTGCGGTAGCCGAGCGCGTGACCGAGGCCGTTGATGACGCCGGCCGCAAACAGCGGCATCGCGAGCAGCTGCACCGAGAGAATGATGATGCCCGGGACGCCGAACACGACGAGGTCGGTCGCGACCAGCAGCACGATGCCGAGGTTGCGATGGCGCCGGTAGAGGTTCCGCTCGAGCCAGTCGTCGGGCGTGCCGCGGCCGTACTTCTCGAACACCTCCGGGTCGCGTGCCGAGACTCGGTAGACCTCCGCGCCCTCGAGCAGGATCTTCCTGAGGCCGAGCAGCACCGGGCTGTGCGGGTCGCCCTCGACGTCGGAGAAGGCGTGGTGCTTGCGGTGCACCGCGACCCACTCGCCGGTGATCATCCCGGAGGTCATCCAGATCCAGAACCGGAAGAAGTGCCGCAGCGCCGGGTGCAGGTCGACTGCGCGGTGCGCCGCATCGCGGTGCAGGTAGCAGGTCACTGCCATCATCGTGACCTGCACGAGCAGGAACGTGACGAGCACGTAGCCCCAGAAGCTGAGGCGCACGAGGCCGTAGAGGAAGTCGAGGTTCACGAGGGTCACTCCGTCGTTGATCCGCGGTCCGGGCGCCAGGCGCCGTCCGTGACCGGCGCGCCACTATACTCGTATTGGACATAGCGTAAACCGGTGAAATCCTTCAAAGTCCGCTCAGCGGACACCCTGAGTCGCCGGTTCTGGGACCCAGCGCACGACGCCCGCACGCCGTTCCCGGACCGAAAGCCCCGTAATGCCCGAACTGCCCGAGGTCGAGACCACCCGCCGCGGCCTCGAGCCCGTCCTGAAGGGCCAGCGGATCATCAGGGTCATCGTCCGCGACCGGCGCCTGCGCTGGCGCCTGCCGGCCGGCTTCGAGGCGTCGCTGACCGGGCGGCGGATCGGCACGGTCGGCAGGCGCGGAAAATACCTATTGATCGGCACCGATGCCGGCACCCTCGTCGTCCACCTCGGGATGTCCGGGAGCCTGCGCGTCGTCGATCCCGCGCTCGCGCCGGTCGCGCACGATCACGTCGACCTCATACTCTCGTCCGGTCGCTGTGTGCGCTTCAACGACCCGCGGCGCTTCGGTTGCCTGCTCTTCGTCAGCGGCGACCCCCTCGCGCATCCTCTGCTGCGCGCGCTCGGGCCCGAACCGCTGTCGGACGCCTTCGACGCCGATTACCTCTACGCGCGCACGCGCCGCCGCCGCGTCGCGATCAAGCAGTTCCTGATGAATGCGTCGGTCGTCGTCGGCGTCGGCAACATCTACGCGAACGAGGCGCTGTTTCGCGCGCGACTGAAGCCGCAGCGCGCGGCCGGCAGGCTCAGGCGCGACGAGGCCGCGCGGCTCGTGACGGCGATCAGGCGCGTGCTCGGCGCCGCGATCAAGGTCGGCGGCACGACGCTGCGCGACTACGTCAACGCCGACGGGATGCCCGGCTACTTTCGCCAGAAGCTCTACGTCTACGAGCGCGCCGGCGCGCCGTGCCGCGTGTGCCGCACGCCGATCCGCCAGCGCGTGCAGGGCCAGCGCTCCACGTACTGGTGCCCTAGCTGCCAGCGCTGAACTGGGCGCGCACCGCCGGCTGGATCAGGAGCAGCGCGAGCGCCGCGGCGAACACGATGTTGACGAGCGTGACCTCGAGAACCAGCGACTCGGCGACGCGCGCGAACGACGCGCGCTCCGGGTAGCCGCGCGCGAGGTCCTCGAGCGCGTAGCGCGCGACGGCGCAGCCGAGCGCGGCGAGCGCGGCCCAGGCCATCGCGAAGCCGAGCGCCGTGCGCCGCGCCCAGCCCCGGCGCCACAGCAGCCCCGTCCCGAGCCAGGCCACGAAACAGTGGAAGGCGATCGCGAGCGCGAGCAGCGCCGGCAGCCACGCGAAGAACATTGCGAGGAACTCGCCGGTGAGCCCGGAGTTGCGCCACGAGGCCGCGAGCAGCGGCACCTGGCCTGCGAACAGCCAGCCGAGCAGCTGCCAGGCTGCGATGCCGGCGCCGAGGAGTCCCACCCCGATCAGGCTGAGCGCGACCGCGCTCACCATCGTCACCGCGAGCGCGTACGGCACCGGTCCTTCAGTAGACGAGGCCGGCGCCGAAGCCGCGCGGGTCCGAGGCCGCCTCGATCTTGCCGCTGGCGTAGTCCCAGGTGACGACCTGGGTGTTGCCCCACGAGCCGCGGCCGGCCCGGAACTTGTGGCCACGCTGCTCGAGCGCGGCGCGCACCTCGTCCGACAGCGCGCCCGGCTCGTAGAGGACGGCGTCCGGCAGGTACTGGTGGTGGACGCGCGGTGCCGCGACGATCGCGGCGGCGCCCATGCCGTCGAGCCAGTGCAGCACGCCGCCGAGCACGTTCGAGATGATCGTGCTGCCGCCCGGCGAGCCGATGATCAGCAGCCCGCGCTCGGTCTCGACGAAGGTCGGCGTCATCGAGGATAGCGCGCGCTTGCCGGGGGCGATCGCGTTGGCGTCGGCGCCGACGAGCTCGAAGGCGTTCGGCGCGCCCGCCGCGACCGCGAAGTCGTCCATCGTGTCGTTCAGCAGGAAGCCGGTCCCCGGCACGACGTAGGTGGCCCCGAAGAAGAGGTTGATCGAGACGGTCGCCCCGACGCGGTTGCCGTCGCGGTCGAGGATCGAGAAGTGCGTCGTCGACGGGCTTTCGTCGGCGGTGAACACCGGCCGCAGCATGTCCGAGGGCGTCGCGCGGTCGAGCCGGATCGCCGTGCGCTGCCCGGCCGCATAGTACGGGCTCATCAGCTGCTCGACGGGGATCGACACGAAGTCGGGATCGCCGAGGTACTCGGCACGGTCGCGGTAGGCGCGCCTGAGCGCCTCTATGACGAGGTGCTGGCGCGTGACGGCATCGAGTGCCGGGTAGTCGTAGCCGGCGAGGATGCCGAAGGCGTCGGCGAGCACCAGGCCGCCGGAGGACGGCGGCGGCGAGGTCACGAAGCGCGCGTTGCGGTAGCGAAACTCCACGGGCTTGCGCTCGATGACCTTGTAGCGGGCGAGGTCCTCGACCGACCACAGGCCGCCGTCCTTGCGCACCGCCGTCGCCAGGCGCTCGGCGAACTTCCCCTCGTAGAACGCGCGCGCGCCGCTCGCCCCGATCAGCTCGAGCGTGCGCGCGAGCTCCGGCTGGCGGATCGGCGCCCCGACCTCGGGCACCTCGCCCCTGGCGAGGAACACCGCCGCGGCATCCTTCGACGCCGCGAGCTGGGCCTTCTTGACGCGGATCGCGTTCTGCAGCCGCGCATAGAGCGGGAAGCCCTCCGTGGCGATCCGGACCGCGGGCTTCAGCGACTCGGCGAGCGGCAGGCGACCGTAGCGGCTCGCGAGGTGCGCCCACGCCGCCGGCTCGCCCGGGATGCCGGCGGCGAGCGGACCGTTCATCGAGGCGCCGGCGCGCGGCTTGCCGTCGGCGCCGAGGTACATGTTGCGGGTCGCGGCGAGCGGCGCGGTCTCGCGCGCATCGACGAACACGTCGTGGCCGTCGGCGGCGAAGTGCAGCAGGTAGAAGCCGCCGCCGCCGACGCCCGAGCTCGCGGGCTCGACGACCGCGAGCACCGCGCTCACGGCGACCGCGGCGTCGAAGGCATTGCCGCCGGCGGCGAGCACGTCGAGGCCGGCCTGGGTGGCGAGCGGATGGGCGCTCGCGATCGCGTTCTTGCCGGGCGCGGGCGCGGCGAGCGCGAGCGCGCCGACCAGGAGCGCGAGCGCCCCGAGCAGCGTCGGCAGCGCGCGGCGCAGTACGCGTGGCGTCACGTCGACTCCGGCGGCGCGCGGCGCGCGAACAAAGGCGCCCGCTTCTTGAGCTCGGCCGCGACCAGCGGGTGCACGAACTCGCTGACGTCGCCGCCCAGCGAGGCGATCTCGCGCACCAGCGTCGAGGAGATGAACGTCAGCTGTTCCTTCGGCGTCAGGAACACGTGCTCGACCTCGGGCGAGAGGTGGCGGCTCATGTTCGCGAGCTGGAACTCGAACTCGAAGTCCGACACCGCGCGCAGCCCGCGCACCACGACGTGCGCGCCCTGCTCCTTCGCGAAGTCGACGGTCAGTCCCGAGTAGCCCTTGACGAGCACGTTCGGCAGGTCGTGCAGCACGCGCCGCGCCATGTCGACGCGCAGGTCGAGCGGGAACATCGGCGCCTTGTTGGGGTTCGCGGCGATGCCGACGACGACGCGGTCGAACACGCTCGCGGCGCGGCGCACGAGGTCGTCGTGGCCGTTGGTGATCGGGTCGAAGGTGCCGGGATAGACGGCGCTGCGCTTGTGATTCATGTCTCGACCATCCGCTCGCTGCCGGCCGGCTCCCGGCGGCGCGCCAGCACCGCCAGCACCTCGCCGGCACGCGTCTCGCGCACCGTCTCCCACGCCGATGGCAGCGGCGGCCTTCCGCCGCGCGCGGCGCACTCGAGGTAGATGAACGCGCGCGGCGCGAGCCACCCCCCGTCCTCGAGCAGTTTACACAATTCGTCCTGCCGGCCCTGCGCGAACGGCGGGTCGAGGAACACGACGTCGAAGGGCCGCGCGGACCCCGCGAGGTAGCGAAATGCATCGCCCCCGACGACGCGCGCCGCTGCGCCGCCGAGCGTCGCGAGCGAGGCCCGAAGCGCCTGCGCGACCTCGGTCGCGTGCTCGACGAACACGACCTCGCGCGCCCCGCGCGACAGCGCCTCGAGCCCGAGCGCGCCGCTGCCGGCGAAAAGATCGAGGCAGCGCGCGTCGCCGATCACGCCCTGCAGCCAGTTGAACAGGGTCTCGCGCACGCGATCCGGCGTCGGGCGCAGTTCTGCGGCGGACGGAAACCGGATGCGGCGCCCGCGCCACGCCCCGCCGATGATGCGCACCGAGTTTGACCCTCCGGCGCGCTTTTTTTGCGCTGCGGCAAGTGATTTCCCGCGACGATGTCGCGGTCTCCCGTCCTTGCCAGAATTCGAAGCCAAAGCGTACCCTTGCGCACCACCTCAGAGCGCGATCATACGCGCCAAGAACTCGACCGATTGCCAGTGGAGCACGCGATCATGCACGCGACCCGTAGAGTCCTTCCGGCCCTTGCGCTCAGTGTTGCAGCGTTGCTGCTCGGCGCGTGCGGCAGCCACTCGGCATCCAACGGCAACGGCGGCATCGGGCCGACCGATCCGACGTTCGGCAACGGTGCCGGCGGCACGCCGCCGCCGACGGCGTTCCACCCGATGTTCAACGTCGGCCAGGGCATCCTGCCGTACCCGACCGACCTGTATTTCAACGGCTCGACCGACGGGACGCTGCGTTTCCCGACCAACGAGGCGTTCTTCTTCAACGCCGCGGCGATGAACGGCCTCGACGGGTTCTCGACGACCGCGCCGATCACCGTGCGCTTCTCGGCGCCGATCGACGCGACGACGTTCAGCCCCGCCGACGTCATCGTGATCCGCCTGACGCTCGACAACGCGACCAAGGGCCCGCTGCTGCCGCCGGCCCCGGGCGGCCAGCTGCCGCAGCCGCTCGTCTACGGCACCGACTACACCGTGTACGTCAGCGGCATGGGCCCCGTGGGCGCGCTCGCCGAGGCGGTGGACTCGGGCGGCTCGACGCTGGTCATCGAGCCCAAGCACCCGCTCGATCCCTCGAGCGGCGCGACCAACATCGGCTACCTCGTGCTGCTGACGAACGGCATCAAGGACATGAGCGGCAACGCGGCCGTCCCGGACAACGACTACGCGACCGTGCAGGCCGGTGCGCTCGCCGACCTCGCCGCCGGCAAGACGACGCCGACCTGCGCGAGCGTGACCGACCCGACGCTGAACCTCGTCTGCCAGCTGACCTTCGGCCACCTCGCGATCGCGGCGCAGGCGGGCCTCAACCCGGCGAGCGTCGTGCTCTCGTTCAGCTTCAGCACGCAGTCGATCTCCGACACGCTGAACATCCTGTGGGCGACGTACCAGGCGACCCCGGTCCCGGCCAACGCGATCGCGGCCGCGCCGATCGGCAAGACGACGACGGACCTGCTCGGCGCCGCCTCGCCCGGATACGCCGACATCTGGCTCGGCGTCGTCACGCTGCCCTACTACCTCACCGCGGCCGCGAACCCGCACGACACGGCGCCGCTGACCGCCTACTGGACCGCCGCCGGCGCCCCGCCCCAGCCGCTCGACCAGACGAGCCGCAAGCTCACGCGCTTCAACCCGATCCCGGCGGTCACGAGCCAGCAGACCGTCCCGATGATCGTCGGCGTGCCCGACCCGAAGACCGGCTGCGTCGAGCCCAACGCCGGCTGGCCGGTGGTCGTCTTCATGCACGGCATCACCGGCAACCGTACGAACGCCGTCGCGATCATGGACGCGTACACCGGCCACTGCTTCGTCGTCGTCGCGATCGACCAGCCGCTCCATGGACTCACGGATCCGACGAGCCAGGCCTTCACCGGGTCGCCCGCCGCCGCGCTGATGACCGGCGAGCGCACCTTCGACCTCGACGTCGAGGACAACACGACCTTCGCCGCCGGCCCGGACGGCATCATCGACCCGTCGGGCGATCACTTCGTGAACCTCGCGAGCCTGCTGACGATGCGCGACAACCTGCGGCAGGCGAGCTCGGACCTCCTGTGGCTCGGCCACGTGCTGCCGGCGCTGTCCCTCGGCGTCGCGAAGAACGGCACCTCCGACGTCGACGGGACGCAGCTGCAGCTCGCCGGCCAGTCGCTCGGCAGCATCGTCGGCACGCCGGCGCTCTCGGTCGTGAGCCTGCAGACCGGCCAGCCGAACTCGCCGTATCTCTCGGGCCTGCTGTCGGTCGATGGCGCGATGTTCGCCTACATCGGCCGCGACTCCCCGGCGTTCCAGGCGCGCATCAACGCCGGGCTCAATGCGCTCTCGGGCGGCCTGATCGTTCCGGGCGCGACGGCCTACGACAACTTCAGCCGCGACGGGCAGATGGCAGTCGACTCGGGCGACCCGGTCAACTACATCCAGGCGGCGGTCGCCGGCCGCCCGATCCTGTGGCAGCAAGTCGTCGGCGGCGGACCGCTGCCGGACGGCTCGATCGCGCTGCCCGACCAGGTGATCCCGAATGTGGAGTCGGCGCACCTGATCGCGGCGACCTCGCTGCTGTCGCGCTTCACGGTCGGCCAGACGCCGCTCGCCGCGGGCCACGGCGCGTACGTCAACTTCATCTACGGCCGCCACCAGTCGCTGCTCGATCCCTCGGGCACGACGGTCACGGCGGCGACGAACGGCGCGACCTGGCTCGAGATGCAGTCCGAGGCAGTCGCCTTCGCGCTCGCGCGCGGCACGGTGGTCACGGTCGGCGCCGGGAGCGCCGCGGTCGTGCAACCCTGAGCGGCAGCTCAAGTCGAACCAAGGGCCGGGCAAGTCCCGGCCCTTTTCATTTATGGGCCACGCGCGCCGGTAGAATGACGGCCGGCCACGGGTAGACCGATGTTCGATTTCCTCAAGAAGCCGTCCGCGGATGCGCCGGGCGTGCGCGGGCTGTTCGGCCGCCTGCGCGCGCGGCTGAACGCCGGCCAGTCGCTGCTGACGCGCGACCTGGCCGAGTTCGTGCCGGGCCGGCGCGTCGACGCCGAGCTCCTCGAGGAACTCGAGACACGCCTGCTGACGGCCGACGTCGGGATGCCCGCGACCGAGCGGATCCTCGAGGGCCTGCGCCGGCGCGTCGCGCGCAAGGAGCTCGGCGACCTTGAGGCGCTCGTCGCGGCGCTGAAAGGCGCGATCGCCGAGATCCTGGCGCCGGTCGCGCAGCCGCTCGTGATCGACAGGGGCAAGCGACCCTTCGTCGTGCTCGTCGTCGGCGTCAACGGCTCGGGGAAGACGACCTCGATCGGCAAGCTCGCCCGCTGGCTCGGCGATCGCGGCCACAAGGTGCTGCTCGCGGCCGGCGACACGTTCCGCGCGGCGGCGGTCGAGCAGCTCTCGGCCTGGGGCGCGCGCAACGACGTCCCGGTCGTCGCGCAGGCGGCGGGCGCCGACCCCGCGGCGGTCATCTTCGATGCCTACTCCGCCGCGCGCGCCCGCGACACCGACGTGCTGCTCGCCGACACCGCCGGGCGCCTGCAGAACCAGGCGCACCTGATGGAGGAGCTCAAGAAGGTGCGCCGCGTGCTCGCGCGCCAGGATCCGACGGCGCCGCACGAGGTGCTGCTCGTGCTCGACGCGAGCCAGGGCCAGAACGCGCTCGCGCAGGCGCGCGTGTTCCACGCCGCGCTCGGCGTGACCGGGATTGTGCTGACCAAGCTCGACGGCACGGCCAAGGGCGGGATCGTCATCGCGATCGCCGAGGAGCTGCGTATTCCGCTGCGCTTCGTCGGCGTCGGCGAGGCGCTCGGCGACTTCGGCGAGTTCGACGTCGCGGACTTCGTCGATGCGCTCGTCGCGGGTCCGGAGCGCGACGCGCCGTGATCCGCTTCGACGGCGTCGCCAAGCGCTACCCGAGCGGCCGCGAGGCGCTCGCGGACCTCACGCTCGCGGTCGCGCCCGGCGAGATGGTGTTCCTGACCGGCCATTCCGGCGCCGGCAAGAGCACGGCGCTGAAGCTCATCGCGCTGATCGAGCGGCCGACGCGCGGCCAGATCATCGTCGGCGGCCAGAACCTCGCGGCGATCGCGCGCCGCGGCGTCGCCGGCTACCGGCGAAGGATCGGCATGGTGTTCCAGGACCACAAGCTGCTGCACGACCGGCCGGTCTGGGACAACGTCGCGCTGCCGCTCGTGATCCAGGGCACGCCGCACCGCGAGCTCGACAAGCGCGTGCGCGCGGCGCTCGACCAGGTCGGCCTCCTCGGCCGCGAGCGCAGCTTCCCGATCGAGCTCTCGACCGGCGAGCAGCAGCGCGTCGGGATCGCGCGCGCCGTCGTCGGCAAGCCGCCGATCCTGATCGCCGACGAGCCGACCGGGAACCTCGATCCCGACCTCGCGCTCGAGGTGATGCGGCTGTTCAAGCGCTTCAACGAGGTCGGCGTGACCGTGCTGATCGCGAGTCACGACGTGCACCTGATCGACCAGCTCGGCGTGGGGGGCCGCGCGGGCGCCGCCCCGCCCCGCGGCGCGGGGGGGGCCGGGGGGGGGGGGGGGGCGGCCGCAACGGGCCCAACCGGGCAAGATCCCGCCTACGCCGGGCCGGAAGCCGATACCG
>Ga0335080_10001057_pt1 | contig 26416 bp, 21 predicted proteins | sample Lox_Sample_34_FD_206720 | JGI IMG/M metagenome (GOLD analysis project Ga0335080, IMG submission 206720) | Soil microbial communities from Loxahatchee National Wildlife Refuge, Florida, United States - Lox_Sample_3.4 | ecosystem: Environmental > Terrestrial > Soil > Wetlands | place: USA... | reverse complement strand
AAGAGAACGGCCTGGAAGGCATCGTCGCCAAGCGCATCGATTCCCGCTACGTCAGCGAGCGCAGTAATAACTGGCTGAAGATCAAGACCTCGCACACCATCGATGCGGTCATCGGCGGCTGGACCGCCCCTCGCGGCGCCGGTCTGCCCTTCGGCTCTCTCCTCCTCGGCCTCTACGATGGCAAAAAGTTCCGCTTCGCTGGCCATGTCGGAAGTGGCTTTGACGCTGAAACTCACAAAGAAGTCTTCGCAAAGCTAAAAACTCTTCACGCGGACCGTTCCCCTTTTGCGCAGCCACCCGATACCAACGAAAAACCCTCCTGGGTGCGTCCCGAACTCGTCGCTCGTGTGCGTTATTCCTCTTGGACCGACGAAAACCGCCTCCGCCACCCGGTCTTCCTTTCTCTTCGTGAAGACGCCAAGCCTGAAGACTGCACCTGGCAGCTCGAAACTCCTGCTCCGGTTGCAAAGGTCACTAATCCTGACGTAGTCCGTGCTCCCGCAATAGTCGGCAAAGTTCTCTCGACCAAGGCTCAAATTGAAGCTGAACTCTTCAAAGGTCGCGCAGAAAACGTCGTTCTGGAGCTCGACGGCAAGCGCTTCCGCACCAGCAACCTCAACAAGATCTATTTTCCGGAGTCTGGTTACACCAAACGCGACCTGCTCGCCTACTACTACCGCATGGCCGGCCACATCCTACCGTTTCTTCACGACCGGCCCCTCGTCCTCCGCCGTTATCCCGATGGCATCAAGGGCCAGGCGTTCTTCCAGAAAAACCTAGGCGAAGTCCACGGCCTTCCCGACTGGCTGGAAACCGTTCCTATCGATTCCGAGCATCGAGGCGAAGAGATTCGCTACGCTATTGCGAACGACAGTGCCTCTCTTCTGTATCTGACCGGGCTCGGTTGTATCGACCACAATCCCTGGAGCAGTCGCTCCACCGATATCGATCATCCCGACTACTTCTTTTTCGACCTCGATCCTTCCGACAATACGGAATTCTCTGTCGTAGTCACCATCGCCAAGGCTCTCTACGAAAAACTCCGCGAACTGAAGCTCAGTGTCTTCCTGAAAACCTCCGGCGCTACCGGCATGCACCTCTACCTTCCCGTCGAACCGGTCTACACTTACGAGCAACTTCGCACCTTCGCGGAAATCGTCGCCCGTATGGTCACCGCCGAGCACCCCAACCTCGTCACCAGCGAGCGTACCGTCGCCAAGCGCCCCGCTGGCCGCATTCTCATCGACGTCCACCAGAACGCCCACGGCCGTCCCCTAGCCTCTCCTTACTCCGTGCGTGCCTTCCCCAAAGCCCCAGTCTCCACCCCTCTACAGCCCGCCGAACTCAAAGCCAACCTTGATCCATCCAAGCTCAACATCAAATCGCTTCCCGCGCGTCTCGAAAAACACGGCGACCTCTGGCGCGATTTCTGGAAGAAACGCCAAACCCTTGACGCTGCCATCGAGCAACTAAGCTCCCACGTAGGGAGTGGAGCACCCAAGAAAACCCGCTGAGCCACGCCTGTACAGGAGGCTGTACGCCTCCATCTCGGTTTTGTAGGGACCGCCTTCTGAGGCGGTCCGCTTCTCCTGGGCGCGTTTATCCTAATATCGATAAAAGACGTCATTCCGAACGAAGTCTGCGCAGTGAGGAATCTCTCTTCCGCATTCTGGTTGTCCTCATTGCTCCGTCGCGCAACGTGAGCGCGATGAATCTCCCTTGGTGTTCGGCACGCTCACGCAGTAATCTTCCTCCATGAGCCCATCTTCCGGCCGCCTCGTCGTTCTCTCCGGCCCTTCCTGCGCCGGCAAGAGTCCCCTCGCCAAAGCCCTCGCCAAATTCCATCCGGAACTCTTCAAGCGCCTTCAGCCCCTCGTCCTCTACAACTGCCGCGACCCGCGCCCCGGCGAACGCGATGGCATCGACTATCACTTCCGCACGCGCGCCTCGGTCGAAGCCTTGCGCAACGATCAGCGCTACGCAGTCCTCGATGTCCGCGGTGACCTTCAGGGGCTCGACCTTCAGGATCTGCAAGAACTCTCGACAAAAGGTGACGTGTTTTTCGAAGGGAATCCGATGGTCGGTCTCACCATTCTGCGCCATTCCTCGCTCGTCAATTTCCCGAAGCTCTCCGCTTTCCTCTCCCCACTCTCGCAAGAGGAAATCACCTTCCTCAAATCCTCAGGTCACAACATTCACCTCAAGGATCTCGTCACCAACATCATGCGGCGCAAGCTCCTACGCCGTACCCGTCGTCAAAAGGGCGAACTCTCCCTCAAAGATTTGGAGAATATTGAACGCCGCGCCGGCAGCGCTTACTCCGAACTGCAACAAGCTCACCACTTCGACCACGTCATCCCGAATCACGACGGCGAAGACAGCGAAAACTGGGACGCCTTCTACTACCCACTAGGTGACGCCCGCAAAGCTCTCAACGCCTTCGTCGCGATTCTCGAAGGCCGCCCAACAACCCACACCGAAAACTGGTCCTCCGACCTCCTGTCGGACAACTTCCACTCTTGAGGGTGCCCCATCCTTTCCGCGCCTTTTGCGGAAAGGGTGGGTCCTTTCTTCGTTTTTGCTTTTTCCGAATCTAACCCTTGGCCTACGACGGATGCGGCTCTCCCAATACGCATCGCACGGTATCCCGCGCGATCAGTAACTCCTCGTCCGTGGGAATCACAAATGCGTGTACCTTCGAATCATCCGTAGTGATCCGCTCTTCCTTCCCAATCGCGCCTTCATTTTTGGCTGGATCCACTTTTAGTCCGAACCACTCCAACCCGGCGCATATCCTGGCGCGGATGTCTGCCGAGTTCTCTCCAATCCCGCCTGTGAACACCACCGCATCTGCCCCGCCCATCGCCGCCAAATACGACCCGATATATTTCCTCGCTCGATAAGCAAATACCTCAATTGCCAGACGAACTCGCCGGTCGTCGTGCTCTTTTAATTCCTGCTGCAACACCCGCATGTCATTCGTCAGCCCCGAAATTCCCAGCAGTCCCGACTGCGTATTCAACAGCGTCTCCACTTCTCCGGTCGTCAATCCCTCCTTCGTTGCAATCAAATTGACCACTGCCGCATCCACATCTCCGGAACGCGTTCCCATCACTAACCCCTCCAGCGGCGTCATTCCCATGGAAGTGTCCACGGGATATCCCTTCTGTATTGCCGCCGCCGAACACCCGTTCCCGAGATGCAACGTAATGATGTTCGTCTGTTCGCGCGTTTTCTTGGCCAATACGCGATACCGGTAGGCCACATACCGGTGCGAGGTTCCGTGGAATCCATACCGCCGGATGTGGTGCCGCCGATACAAGTGATAGGGCACAGCATATAGATACGCATGCTCCGGCATCCGGTGATGAAACGCCGTATCGAATACCGCGACTTGCGGCAGCTTGCTCCCAAGTATCTTCTGTATTGCCCGAATGCATTTTACATTGTTCGGATTGTGCAGCGGCGCCAGGTCTATGCAGCCTTCAATATCTCGGAGCACCTCGTCATTAATCACCACCGATTCGGAGAACTTCTCTCCGCCGTGCACCACGCGGTGGCCGGCGGCATGAATGTCACCTGCGTTCTGTACTTCCTCAATCCCCGATTCCTCGGAAGCCAGCCATTTCACGATGAAGTCGACTGCCGCTTGAAGATTCGAGATGGCCTCGGTAAACACGTGTTTCGGCCGATCCCCGGCCGTTATCGTGACGATCGCCTCACCGCCGATCCGTTCCACCACTCCCCGGCAGAGTCGCTTATCCTCATTTTTCTGGATGTGTTCTAGATCTGTTGCGATCAACTGAAACTTCAGGCTGGAACTTCCCGAATTCAACACCAACACATTCATCAGCATTCTGCGCGCACCTTTGCGTCTTCCGGATCACAGAAGAACTTGAAAGCCGTCATTCCGAACGAAGTGAGGAATCTCTCTTGGTTTCTAATCAACTAACGTCAGTACGGCCAAGTCCACGAAGCCACGTCCGGCTGATCGATTCCGTGCTCGTGCGCGTAATTCACGCACGCGATCTGCATGTTCCGGAATTTCTCCTTGGCATGCCCGCCGATCTTCTGCAATTTGGGCACTCGATTGATGGCGTCGATGGCCAGACTGAAGCGATCGATCTCATTGTCGATCGCCAGTTCCATCGGCGTGTTGATATTCCCCTTCTCTTTGTATCCGCGCACGTGAATGTTCTCGTGATTCGTACGCCGGTAGGCCAACCGGTGAATCAACCACGGATATCCGTGAAAATTGAAGATCACCGGCTTGTCCGTTGTGAAGAGGGAATCAAAGTCGCGATCCGACAGCCCGTGCGGATGGTCCGTGTTCGGCTGCAGTTTGAATAGGTCCACCACATTGATGTAGCGGATCTTCAGCTCCGGAAACTCCGTCCGCAGCATCACAATCGCTGCCAGCGCTTCTTGCGTCGGAATGTCTCCCGAGGACGCCATCACCAGATCCGGCTCGCTGCCCTGGTCGTTGCAGGCCTTCTCCCACATCCCGATGCCCTTTGTGCAATGGACAATGGCCTCGTCCATGTTCATATATTGCAGATGCATCTGCTTGTCGCACACGATCACGTTCACGTAGTTCTCGCTGCGCAAACAATGGTTTGCTACCGATAGCAGGGAATTGACGTCTGGCGGCATGTAAATCCGCGTCACTTCCGCGCTCTTGTTCACCACCACATCCAGGAATCCCGGATCCTGGTGTGTGAAGCCGTTGTGATCCTGTCGCCACACGGTCGATGTAATCAGGATATTCAACGAAGCGATGTTTTCCCGCCACGGCAACCGGTTACAAATGGACAGCCACTTGGCGTGCTGGTTGAACATCGAATCGATTACGTGCACGAACGACTCGTACGTCGAAAAGAATCCGTGCCTCCCCGAGAGCAAATACCCCTCCAGCATTCCTTCCATCGTGTGTTCGCTGAGCATTTCGACGACCCGTCCGTCCCGCGCCAGTTCGCCTCCGTCCGCGTCTTCCGGGAAATACTGCTCCATCCACAACTTTTTGCTCACTCCGTAAATCGCATCGAGCTTGTTCGACGTGTTTTCATCCGGCCCAAATACCCGGAAGTTGTGCATGTTTTGTTTCATCACTTCCCGTAGAAAGACGCCAAGGGGCCGGGTATTCTCCGCCGCGATTACTCCTGGCTTCTCCAATTTCACACCAAACTCCCGGAAATCCGGCATCCGCAAAGCGCGCTTCAATTGCCCGCCGTTTGTGTGAGGGTTCGATCCCATACGCCGTGCTCCACTGGGCGCGATCTCCTTGAGCTCGGCCCGCAATCTCCCTTTTTCATCAAATAGCTCTTCCGGCTTATAACTCCTCATCCATGCCTCGAGCTCGTGCAGCCTGTCCGGATTCTTCTTCACATCCGCGAGCGGCACTTGGTGAGCGCGCCAGAATCCCTCCAGCTTGTGCCCGTCCACTCCTCCCGGCGCGGTCCATCCCTTCGGGGATCGCAACACGATCATGGGCAGCCGAGGCCTATCCAGGTTCCCGGCTTCGCGCGCCACCACCCGAATCTTCTGAATCTCTTGCACGCACTTCTCAGTGGTCGCCGCCATCGCCTGGTGCATGCTTTCGTGGTCCGAGCCTTCTACGAAATACGGTGTCCAACCATAGCCGCGCAGCAGGTTCTCCAACTCTTCGTGCGTAATCCGCGCCAGCAAGGTCGGATTGTTAATCTTGTAGCCATTCAAGTGAAGAATCGGCAGCACCGCGCCATCCCGCACAGGATTCAGGAATTTATTCACATGCCAGGACGTCGCCAGCGGTCCGGTCTCGGACTCTCCGTCGCCCACCACGGCGGCCACAATCAATTCCGGATTATCAAATGCTGCTCCGCAAGCGTGTGAAAGCACATACCCCAACTCTCCGCCTTCGTGAATGGAACCCGGCGTTTCCGGCGTGCAGTGGCTCCCGATTCCTCCCGGAAACGAAAACTGCTTGAAGAACTCCTTCAACCCTTCCTCGTCCTCGCCTTTTTCCGGATAAATCTCCGAATAGCTTCCCTCCAGATATACAGGCGCCAGCACTCCCGGCGCACCGTGCCCCGGCCCGGCGAGAAATATCATGTCCAGGTCGTACTTCTTGATCTGCCGCATCAAGTGCAAATAGATGAAAGACAGCCCTGGGCTCGACCCCCAATGTCCCAACAGACGGTTCTTGATATGTTCCGTGCGCAACGGTTGGCGAAGCAGCGGATTCTCTTGCAGATACAGCATCCCTAAAATCAGATAATTGCACGCGCGCCAGAAAGCATCCGTCTTTCGCAATTCCTCCGCACTCAGTGGTGTTCCCTGTACAGTGGATCGCGCCTTTCCAAATGCGCTCAACTCTTGGGGTGGTTGCGCTTCAGCCATCGCTGGACTTGTCATCTTGATCTCCTTCCATCGGGAAGAATGCTCGGCTGGTCGTCGCCTTGCCGCACTGGACTCACCAGCGCTCCGGCACATCGGTTACACAGAGGCTATGCATCGGCTGGGAGGGTGGGCGAGAGAATCAGCCCGACGCAGCATGAGTTTAGCTCGAATCCGATTCCCGGAATATGAAAGAATTTTTACCTGTCCGGCGATTCGCGGGTACGCTCGACGGCGTTGCTTTCGGTTAGCCTAACCCGTCGATACCGCATTCGACACCTCGTGACCCACATACTTGCGCGCATGCTAGATTCACCATATTAGGTCGGTTTTCGCGCAACCGCCCTTTTTCCAACGCAGCCTTTACAAGGCAGGTCTCGTGTTCCGGTCCATTCGTCTGCGGACTAAGTTCCTTGTCTCTTTGCTCGCTATTTCGGCGGGACTGACCGCGGCTACCCTCTTCGTGGTCAGCTACAACGTCGAAAGACGCGTCCGCGAATCGCTGCGCGGGGAGCTTCAGGATTCCTTCAGAACCTACCAGACCTTTGCCGAGCAACGCGAAGCCACCATGCTCCACTCCGCCGCGCTCATTGCGAACCTTCCCAATGTCCGCGCTCTGATGACCACGCAAGACGCCAATACCATTCAGGACGAGTCCGCTAATGTCTTCAAAATCTCAGGGGGCGATCTTCTCATTCTTGCTAACCGTTCTGGCGCGATTGTTGGCCTGCAATCCACTTCCAATGACTTCTCAGCGGAGTTAGCGGCCTCTTTCCTCCGGCATTCCACGCAGCGCGAGGACGCGCGCCACTGGTGGCTCGGCAACTCCCATCTTTATGAAGTGTGGCTGCAACCGATTTATTTTGGATCGCCCAGCGAGGAGTCCCAGATCGGCCTGCTCGCCGTCGGTCACCGGATCGACGATCACCTCGCTCAGGAATTCAGCAGCGTTCTCTCCAGCGACATTGTTTTTCAGTCGCAAGACCGCGTCCTCGCCACCTCCCTTCCTCTTCCTTCGCAAAGCGCTATGCAATTGCCGGGTGCTACCAACAACCATGCCCTCGATGTTCCGGCGGAGCTTCAGATTGGCAAGGAGCGCTACCTTGCAACCACCGTTCGGCTTTCCGGCGAGGATTCGCTGCCCGTCTCTCTCACCGTTCTCCGCTCCCTGGATAAAGCCACGGAGTTTCTCAGCCGTCTCAATCGCATTCTTCTCGGCCTCGGCCTGGTCAGTGTTCTTTCTGGAGGCGCGCTGGTTTTCCTGCTGTCTCACACTTTCACAAAACCGCTGTCCAACCTGGTTGCCGGGGTCCGTGCTCTCGGGGAAGGCAATTTCGATTTTCCGCTTCAATCAACCGCAAGGGACGAAGTCGGCGAGGTTACCGCGGCCTTCGACCGTATGCGTGTTAGTCTGCAGAAGACCCACGCCGAACAGCGCCAGCTCGAGGATCGCCTGCGCCAGGCACACAAGATGGAGGCTGTCGGCCGCCTCGCTGGCGGCGTTGCTCACGACTTCAATAATCTGCTCACTGTGATTCGCGGTAATGGTGACCTGCTTCTGGATCGCAGTCCGGAACCCGCGCAACGCAAATATGTAGAGCAAATTCAGAAGGCCTCCGACCGCGCCGTTTCCATGACGCGACAACTCCTCGCCTTCAGCCGCATGCAGGTTCTCCAACCCCGCGTTATCGATCTCAATACGACCATCTCCGAAATGAACAAAATGATCCCGCGTCTCATCGGCGAGCATATCGAGTTCGCATTTACTCCGGAACCGAAACTCGCCTCAGTCTTTGCCGACCCGGGACAAATCGAACAAGTCTTCCTCAACCTTGCTGTCAACGCTCGCGACGCCATGCCGGACGGCGGCCGCCTCACCGTGCACACCGCAAATGTGGCCATCGATGCCTCCGCCGCCGCACTCCATCCGCCCATGGTTCCCGGTGATTACGTTCTTCTTTCCGTCTCGGACACCGGCCTTGGCATGGATCCGGAAACCAAGGCTCGCATCTTCGAGCCTTTCTTCACCACCAAAGAAGTCGGGAAGGGAACTGGTCTCGGTCTCGCCACCGTTTACGGCATCGTCAAGCAGTCCGGCGGTTTTATCTGGGTCGAGAGTGAAAAAGGCCACGGCACCAGCTTCGAAATCTATCTTCCAGCCTCAAGCAGGACCGCCGAGCTCGGAGAAGCAGCAAAATCCAGGCCCGTCCCCCGCGGTACCGAAACAATTCTTCTCGTCGAGGATGAAACCGCTGTCCGCGAACTTGCATCCGAATTCCTTAAGACCGGGGGCTATACGATCCTCGAAGCTCGCGATGGCTCGGAAGCTTTAACGATCGCTTCCACTTACCCGGGCCAGATTCACCTGCTGCTGACGGATATGGTCATGCCTCACATCAACGGCACGCAACTCGCCGCCAAACTTGCTCTCTCTCGACCCGACGTCCGGGTCATCTATATGACCGGATACGCCGAATTCGCCGGCAATAATGATGAACGCATGTCTGCGGAAGCCTCGATGATGCAGAAGCCGTTTTCCCGGTTGACCCTTCTTGAAAGAGTACGAGAAGCTTTGAACTCGGCTCCGCGCCCTTTGCCCACTGGGAAGCAGGCTTAGGTTCGCGCAAAGCTTCACATCCATCCTGCGGTTAGGGAATCCCGGCCGGCGGTACTGACCTTGTTGTCCTTTGGGGAGGTTGTCTCTATGCGTCGCATCATTCATGGAAAAAGCATTCTCTCATTGCTTTTTGCCACTTTCGGATCGCTTCTCCTGGCGCCTTACTCCTTTGGCCAAATCGATTCCTTCGGCTCAACTCGCGCTGCTCTCGTGTCTGCTCCGCCTCAGCAGGTTGATCTCGCCACGATCAACTCGCTCCTGCTGCAGCTCCAATCGCAGGTCCAGCAACTCTCCGCTCAGGTGGAATCCCTCAAATCGCAGCGCCAGTCGGATCAGGCCGAATCCGCCGCTCTCCGCCGAGATCTGGATGCCGCCAAATCCCAGCTCGTCGCCCTCACCGCTCAGCCAGTTCCCTCAAGTCCATCTACAAATCCCGAGATCGAAAATCGCGTCAATAAGCTGGAAGAAAACCAGCAACTCGCCGACTCCAAAATTGCTGAGCAAAGCCAGACAAAAGTCGAGAGCGCCTCCAAATATCGCGTTCGCCTCTCCGGTATTATCCTTTTTAATTCCTATATCAATCGCGGCAACGTCGATAACCAGGACTTTCCTCAATTCGCCACGGCGCAGAGCCCGCTCGACTCCAGTGGCAGCTTCGGTGCTTCTCTTCGCCAGTCCCAGATCGGTGTTCAGGCATTCGGCCCGACCATCGCCGGCGCGCATACCAGTGCCGACGTGCAATTCGATTTTGCCGGCGGCTTTCCGCATCAGCCCAACGGCGTCTCCTTCGGCATCATGCGGCTCCGCACGGCCACAGCTCGCTTCGACTGGACCGATACCTCGATCGTAGGCGGACAAGACACACTCTTCATCGCCCCGCTGGCTCCCACTTCCATCGCCACTCTGGCAGTTCCCGCTTTCTCTTACTCCGGAAACCTTTGGGCTTGGACTCCGCAAATTCGCGCCGAGCATCGTTTCTCTCTTACAGACACTTCTTCCTTCATGATTCAGGGCGGTATTCTCGATTCCTGGTCTGGCGAGCCTCCCTATTCCCAAGCCTATCGTTATCCGACATGGGGCGAAATGTCCGGGCAACCGGCGTACGCCGCGCGCCTTTCTTACACTCGCTCCGTTCATGGACAGAACATGACCCTCGGTGCGGGCGGTTACTACGGCCGGCAATTTTGGGGCTATACACGCAACATCGACAGTTGGGCGGGTACCGTCGACTTCATCATGCCGCTTGGCAATGCTTTCGAGTTCACCAGCCAGTTCTATCGTGGGCGGGCTGTCGGCGGCCTTGGTGGCGGCATCGGCCAGAGCGTGCTCTGGACGGGCTCGCTCTTTGATCCAGCTACGCAAGTCTTTCCGCTCAACTCTCTCGGTGGATGGGCTCAGCTCAAATATCGGGCCTCTTCGAAACTGCAATTCAACGGTGCCTTTGGCATGGACAATCCATACGCGGATGACCTCCGTGAATATGGCGGCGATCCCGCGAGCAACTACTCCTCGCCCCTCTCTAAGAACCAATCCGCCATGGTGAACTTTCTTTACCAGCCCCGTTCCGATATCGTATTTTCGGTGGAGTATCGGCGCCTAAAAACGTTTGCCTTGGACGCCAACGCCACCAGTGCCAACGTTATAAATTTCAGCCTGGGGTACATCTTCTAGTGCCGAGCTTCTTTTCTGATCGTCGACACTTCGTCGCAGCCGTTCTCTTCCTCACGCTGCCGCTCGTTGTACTTACAGGCGCCACAGCGCAACAGACGGTCACTGCCAAAGTGAACATTCAGCGTCCGGCTCAGGTCAAATCCGACAAGACCGCGGATTCATCAGAAGTGGTTGTCTGGCTTGTCCCTTCCGATCATTCCACGCCACCTCCTTCTGATCCGCTGAAGAAACCGCAGGTCGTTCAAAAGAATAAAGCGTTTCATCCGCACCTCACCGTCGTTCGCGTCGGTTCCGTCGTTGACTTCCCGAATCACGACCCCTTCTTTCACAACGTTTTCTCTCTTTTTGATGGCAAGCGCTTCGATCTCGGCCTGTACGAGGCGGGGGCTACGAACTCCGTCCGTTTCGACCACACGGGCGTCAGCTTCCTGTTCTGCAATATTCATCCCGAGATGAGTGCAGTCGTGGTGGCGGTCGACACGCCTTACTATGCTGTTTCGGACAAGTCGGGCGCCGTCTCAATTCCCGCCGTTCCCGATGGAAAATATGAACTTCACGTTTGGTACGAACGCAGCTTGCAAGACACTCTCAAAACCCTGACGCGCTCCGTGCGTATTTCCGCGGATTCTCACGATCTAGGTCCCATTGTCGTTCCTCAGGACCCTGGCTTCACCACCGCTCACAAGAACAAATACGGCCAGGACTATACCCCTCCTCCCCAGCCGTCCTACCAGCACTAGTCCCAGCTCAGGCTTTGCAGCTTGCGAAAAGCCCCAAACTCGTCATTCCGAACAGAGTCTTCGGAGTGAGGAATCTCTCTTTCTTTTGCTTATTTCCCGAACAGACCCCGCCGAGTCGCTAAATCCGCGCCGACGCCGTCGCAGATGGGCTCGCCTGCCCCGTAAGCGGCAATCTCACCAGCACCGTCGTTCCTGCCTCCGACGTTCGCTCCACTACCACCGTGCCGGAATGGTCTTGCACGATCTTGCTCACGATTGCGAGTCCTAGTCCGGTGCCATTCGGTTTTCCGTAACTCACAAACGCCTCAAACAAACTGTTCCGGATGCCCACCGGAATCCCGGGTCCGTTGTCTGCTACACGAATCTCAAACCCTTGCTCGTTCCTTCGTGCCTCAATCTGGATTGATCCATCCGGGCTATCTGCGGCTTCACATGCATTCAGAATCAGATTGAAGAACACCCGCTCCAGCTTCCGCGGATCAAACATGCCCTCCAGATCCTCCGCCGCCGCCAACGTGATTCGGGCATTCCGGAATTCCGGCCGCGCTTGAATTGCCTCGATCGCGCGCCGGATCACCTGATCCAATCGAGTGCGTGATGGCGTGATCGCGTTTCGTTGATACGACAATTCTCGCAGCGAATCGATCAGATCCGTCATCTGGTTCGCGGCGGTCTTGATCTCCTCGTAAATCTCGTCCCGGTTCAGCTTCAGCAGCTCCGCCTCATACAGAAACTCCGCGTTTGCGACCACCGCCGCCAGATAGTGCCTCAAGTCGTGCGAAATCGAACTTGCCGCCCGTGCCAGTGCCGCGACCCTTTCCGTTTCGATTCTCTGTTGCTGCAAGGTCTGCAACTGTCCGCGCATCTGATTAAACGAACTGCTCAGCTCCACCAACTCCGTGCTTCCTCGCGGCGTGATCGAATATCCGAAATCCCCCGCAGCCAACGCCTTCACTCCAGCCACCAGATTGTCCAGCGGCCGCGTGACCGTCCGCGCCACAAAACCAAATAACAACGCCCCAAACAGCACCGCCAGGCCGCCCATGATGTAGATCGAGTAATTCAATCTCTTGATGAACGCGTTCACCGGCACCAACGGCATCATGACGAAACAATGTACCGGCGAGGGCGAAGCCCCATGCAACAGCACCGTTGAGAATGTGTAGCGATCCGTGTCCAGCCCGATTTCTCCAGACGGTACGTCATTGAGGCCCGGATTAGCACGAATCTGCCGTTGCAGCGCTGCTTCATCCTGCCCGGGCAGCGTCGACGCGATCACGGTATCCGCGGTCGCCAACGCGATCGGATTCTGCGCCGCAATCGTCAACTGCTGCGCCACCGCTGCGTCCACCTGATATCCCACCGCCAACGTTCCCAGCATCAGCGCGGAGTCGCCCGACCCAGCTGTGATCGGATGCAGGAATACCTGATAGAGGCGCCCGTCGTCATACCACCACGAAGCATCTTCGCCCGAATCCATCGACCGGTTCAAATATCGCGCCGCGCTCTCGATGGACCAGCCTGGCTTCGTCATGTGTAGCGCCACCACGCGACGATCCGGCATCGCCAGCACGAACAAGTCGCTTCCCGCTAGCTTCCAGAACACTTCGGATCCGTCTTGAATAGTCGGCGCGTGGCCTAGTGGCATCATGCCCTTCAACGTTGGCAACTCCGCCAACATGGCCGCTGTTCGCGACAACTGCAATTCCCTCTGTCTCTGCACGTTTTCGAATGCATGCACGGACTCCTCCGTGCCATTGCGCACCGATTTCTGGATCTCGACGTTGACCGTGTGCCGGATAAACAGCAGCAGCGAGCCCGTAAGGCCCAAGATAATCAACAGCGCAGCGATAAACAGCTGCGTTCGCAGGCGGAGAGGTCTCATAGACTGCATGTCACTTACTTTGCGCACTTCCCCTGAATGCCAACCGAAAGCTGCCTAGGACACCAACCCCGCAGGCATAAACTTGTATCCGGCGCCGTGCATGGTCAGCAAGAACCGCGGCGTCGCCGGGTCCGGCTCTAACTTCTGCCGTAACCGCAAAATGTGATTATCGACCGTCCTCGTCGACGGATAATTTTGGTATCCCCACACTTCATTCAGCAACTCTTCCCGGGATACCACTCTTCCCGGCGATCCCGCCAGATACTTCAGCAATTTGAACTCCTGCGCGGTCAGCATGATCGCCTCTCCTCTACAGGTGGCCTCCATGCTCGTGAAATCCACTCGTGCATCCCCGAACTTCAGAACCTCGTGGCTCACTGCCCTGGTTCCCACCGCCGCAGTCATCGCCGCTTCCTTCCTGCGCATTGCTCGCCGCACCCTGGCCAGCAGTTCCTTCGGGCTGAACGGCTTGGTTACATAATCATCCGCGCCCAGTTCCAGCAGCAGCACCTTGTCTTCGACCTCCGCATTTGCGCTCAACACCACGATCGGCACGCTTGCCGCGATGGTCTTAAACTCCCGGCACAACTCCTTCCCGGTTATCCCCGGGAGCTTCAGGTCCAGCACCACGGCGCATGGCTGCTGCTGTTTGAAAAACTCCAACCCGCTCGGCCCGTCTCCCGCTATCTGCACCTGCAGCGAGTCGGACTCGAACAGGCGTTGCAGTGTTCGCTGCATTGGCCGGCTGTCTTCCACCACTAACACCGTTTCCATACTCGTTAACTCCAGGTCTTTGAGTCTGAGTGCTGTGCACCCGCCGTTTCGGCACTTAATCCGATGCGCAAGGTTTTCTTATGATACGCCTACACCTCCCTCTGGCAATTCAAGAGTTCGTCTCCTTTTCGTCTCTTTATTGCCTCTTGATTCCGCCCATTTCCTTGATTTCCCTCCTTTTCGAAGGGAAAAACAGCACTTCCTCCCCTCGCTCCGTTCCATTGGCTCGCGCCACGGACAAAAGCTTTGCTTCTCGTTGACAATTTCGTGACAAATCGCCACGCCCCTTTTCGCTATCTTCACTCGTCGGTCGGGAGGGCTCAGGTTCTCAATTCGCGCGGAAGAGGGAACCCGAACCTCCCCCGACCGATAGTCTCCAGTAACGCTTCTCCCCAAAAGATTTCATCGTTCCCAGTTTTGATCACAACTCGCCTTCCGCTGGCCGATTCTCGATTAGTTCGCAGCAGGCGCTCTAGCCAAAACCGTGGTAACTTCACTCGCGATGATGGGGAGCGGAGAAAATCGTTTCGAAGCGGATGCTGGACGCTACGCCGCATACCTCACAACTCCCGAAGGACGTCTGCGCGCAGACCTCCCGTTTGCGAACCTCCAGGAATTCCTGCCCACCTCCTCTCCGCCCAAGGTGTTGAACGCCCTGGATCTGGGAGCGGGAACAGGCGCCGCCGCCGTTCGTTTGGCGCAACTCGGCATGCACGTCACTTTGCTGGATTCGTCCGCGAGAATGCTCGAGCTTGCAGAACACGCCATCAATGAGGCAGCTGTAGGAGATCAGGTCGTCGTTAGACTTGGCGACGCCTCTCAACTCGACGGGTTTTTCGCTCCCCGCTCCTTCGACATTATTCTCTGCCACAACTTTCTGGAGTATGTCGATGACTCCGCTGCAGTGTTCCGTTCCATTTCCCGCCTCATGCGCAATTCGTCGGCGATACTTTCGGTTCTTGTGCGCAATCAAGCTGGGGAAGTGATGAAAGCGGCCCTTCAGGCAGGCGATCTCGGTGCAGCGGAACGCAATCTCACGAGTCCCTGGGCGCAAGAGTCCTTATACGGCGGCCAACTTCGCTTATTCACGCCGGAAACGCTGGAAACGCTTCTGAAAGACGCATCGCTCACGATCAGAGCCCGCAGGGGAGTGCGTGTCATCGCAGACTATTTGCCCTCAGAAGTTCGCGCTCTCGACTATGACCGCATTCTTGCTTTGGAACACAAACTCGGCCAGCGCTACGAATTCTGCGGCGTTGCGCGTTATCTGCAGTGCGTGGCAAGTCCCGTGAACTCCGCCTCGAGTAGAGAAGAATGAACGTCGACTCAGCAAACCTCACTGTCTCGCAGCCCATGCCTCCCGCGGAAGGCATCTCCCTCGGGCTCGGTCTCACCAATGAGTGCAATCTCTCGTGCGCCTTTTGTTACCGCGATCCCACCCGTGCCGACCGCCTCTCGCTTGATCAGGTCAAGTCCGTGATGGAATGCCTCCCGGTCCGCTCCGTCAATCTGGGGACGGGCGAGAATGGCATGCATCCTGAGTTCAAGTCGATTTTGAATTATCTCCGGACGATGCCGGTGAAGCTCACCATCACGTCCAACGGTCATAGTGTGGCTGTTCTGCAAGATGACGACTTACGCGCCTTCCACGACATCGAGTTTTCTCTCGATTACGCAACGCAAACCGAACAGGACTTGCAGCGCGGGCCAGGGAATTGGCAGTTGATCCATCAGCAGGCGGAACGCTGCCTGCGCCTCGGCGTGCCCGTCACCATCGTCGCGGTAATGATGAAGCCCAACTATTTGCGCTTGCCAGAAGTGGCGCGCGTGGCTAAGAAGTTCCGAGGCCCCCTGCGCGTGAACGTTTACCAGTCTGTCCGATCGGACATCTACGCCTTGTCCTACGAAGAATATTGGAAGGGCTTCGAGAACCTTTTTGCCCAAACAGACGTAATCGCAATCGGAGAACCGCTGGTAAGAGCCATGGCGGGCTTGCCGCCGCTTCGAGGAGGTTGTGGTGTAAGTACCGTCCGAATCACGCCCAGAGCTACCACGCAGCCCTGTGTCTATTGGCCAGGCACGGGTGAGCCGCTCCCAGCTTTGATCGCGGCCGGCAATGAAATTCTAGACTCGGCCCCATTCCAAGAGGCTCGTATACTGCCGGAACCCTGCCGCACCTGCGAGTTTCGCGAAACATGCCACGGAGGATGCGCGGGACGCCGTCGCCTGCAAGGGGCGCTCGCGCAGCCTGACGTCTATTGCCCCATCATTCGGGGTGAGCTACCGCATCTCGACATTCGCATGGCTTCCCATCGCGATCTGCCCAAATTGAGCAGTTCCTGCACGACCGTCGTAATTGCGCGTTAAGACGCCGGCTTATTTCGCGTCCATCCAGCTATCTGACCCGGCCAATTTGTAGGCCACGTTCGTAAAGAAGATGTGGGCCGGGCTGCCGTCGGCGGTCCCGCGATGCTCTGTCGACACTAAAATCGGCCCTGCTTTCTTGTAGCCTGCCCAAGTCGTTGTCACATTGCTCGGCTTTTTCGGCCCGCCACGGTGATAGACAAACTCCTGCACACGCCCGTCCGCCCCGACATAGAGATCCCAGGTGTCTCCGGGGGTATACCCGCCAACTTCCGCCGGATATTTCACCGACACAAGCGTTGCCGTCCCTTTTCCTATGGGCAGCTTCTGCTGGGGTTTTTCCGTCACGATCGCGCTGGTGTCCCAGTAAACGTGAAAAGGAAACAGAAACCAGTAGTTGTCGTTGTTGAAGCCCGGGTCGACGTCATCTTTCACAATCGCCGGCGCGCTGGCCAATTGGTTCCGATTGTAAGTCACCTTGACCGGCTTTCCGTCTTTATCTGTCGATTCATATGTCACTTGACCCGTCTTTGGTTCCCATGTCCACGTACGTGCCAGCTTCACTTTCAATGCCGGTAGATCGAGATTGAACGTATAACGCACCGCATCAACCTGTCCGTACGAATCGAGCCCATACGTCTTCGCAAGTTTTTCAACAATCGCCGGACGCGTTTGCGCTTGCGAAATGCCTGTCGAGAGCAGCGCCACCAGCCATACACACGAAATCCACTTGGAATGACCCCACTTTGTCATGATCGGTCCTCCTTAACTCGTGAAATGACATTTTGGATGTGCTACTGCGTTTTCGGGATACACGATTGTCATCTTTTCCCAAGTCCTTCTGACCGTCCGGCTGGCAGGTCCGGCGCACGCCACGCAGTTGCTTGGCCGCTGGCCTCCCATTCTCTGAACCAGCCCGCCGTCCGGGGTGCCCGTTCTGGAGCTATCCGCAGCTCCCCAACCAGTCTAACCAAGTCCTCCGTAACGTCGACGTCGTAGAACTGCTCCGTGAACCCTGTGGAGAGTCCAAGTGCTTTCGTCTGCATCAAAAGCCGCTCCAGGGCGGTTTTCGTTCCCATGCCATCACTCTCGAACAGCGATGGGTAACCCGTCTTCGCGCCCACCAGGTAATAGCCCCCATCGTGCGTTGGCCCCACGACCACGTCTTGCGTCGCCAGCAGATCGAACGCTTTGCCCAGCACGGACGGTGCGATATGGGGACTGTCACTGTTGAATGCGATAACGAGCCGATCACCGCTCCCTGTGAAGTGTTGAAAGACGGACGTAAGTCCTGCGGCCAAGCCATCACCATTCTGCGCAACAATCTGCACCGACTCGCCGAGCAGGTTCCCCAGTTCTTCCTGGTCCGCTTCTGGGCACATCACCGCTACATCCACACCCACCAACGACCTCGCCAACGCCACGGTGTCTTCCAAAAGGCAGCAATACAGTGCGGTCACTGCGCCCGGAGGAAGGCTACTATTGAGACGGGTCTTAACCCTTCCCTCTCTCGGCGCCTTCGCCATGATCACTAACGTACGGGTCAGGGGCGTCAATGGCGCATCAGTCTGGCTTGGACGTTCCATATTTGTTGAACTGGCAGGGAACTACGCCACCCGCGCCGTGCCCGCTCTTCGTGGACGAAGATAATAGCGCACGATTCGGCTCAAGATGAACCAGGCTGCTCCAAGTGTTCCCTTGATCGTGCCGCTGATTTTCGACTTGCCAATCCGCGGGCGGTAGCTCACCGGCACTTCCACGACACGGAATCCTGCCAGCGCCCCCTTTAAGACCATCTCCACTGCCCAGCCGTATGTGGTCTCTTCCAGTCCCAGGGCTCGCAGCGCCTCTGCTCGGGCAGCTCGGAATGGCCCCAGGTCACTGAGCTTCAGCCCGTACAACAGCCGGATCAGCCCCGCTGCCAGCCGATTCCCGAACCTCTGGTGCCACGGCAGCGCCCCTCGATTGCTTCCTCGCGCTAACCGCGAACCGAGCACAATGTCAGCCTGCCCGCCAAGGATCGGCGCCAGGAGCAGCGGCAACTCTGACGGACGGTCGCTATAATCCCCGTCAAGGAAAACTACCACATCCGGGCTCTGCACATTCTTCAGCCCCGTTAAGCACGCGCGTCCGTAACCCCGCCGCGGCTCTCGGATTACTCGAGTGCCCATGCTCTCCGCGACCTCCGGAGTCCCGTCTGTGGAATTGCTGTCCACTACGAGGACTTCGGTCACCAGATCGGAAGGTAAGTCAGCCAGTACGCGGCCAATGGCCTGCGCCTCATTGTATGTAGGGATGATGACCGAAACACGCACGAAGGCTCGCTGTTCACCACAACAATGACGAAGGATTTCGCCGCGCCAGCAGCGCATCAATGCCCCAGGCACGTCCCGCGCCTCCGATCGCAAGCCCCAGTGAGGCCATTACGGGGACAAGCAATTCCCAGATCCACGACGTGCCCAATTCCGAAAGCCACAAGCTTCCGAGGAAAAAAAACGCAATCAGCGCCACGGGCCGCGTCAGCAGCCCCAGAAACAGTAATATTCCCACGGTGATCTCCATCGCTGCCTGCATCGGGCCCGCCACGGCCGCATGGCTGGCCGTCACTTCCATCACCGATTTCCATATAGCCGGCGAGTGGCTGTTCTTGATGTAGTAGTTGATTACGCCTGCGTACCCCGCCGGGCTATAGCCGCCCTTTCCCAGATTCTCGAAGAACACCCACACGAACATCACCCCGATGGTCACCCGAACCAATGCCAGGCCCATTGCCGCGTTGGGATGTCCCGTTAAGCCGCTGCTCGTTTCTTGAAGATGAGTTGCTCTAGTCGCCATTTCCACCTCATTGCGCATGGAGGCCCGCCCTCTGGGACGAACCGCTCTCAGATTTTTCGCCGAACGGTACGCCATTCGGTACGTGGCAATGGATTACGTTACCGGCGCTGAGGTTACAGAAACTTCACGCCTTGTCTCCCGTAGTCTCCCGCGACTGGATCTCGTACTTGAAGTTGTCTGGGTCCAGGCAGTCCAGCCGCCCTTCGGCCGTCTCTGCCTGCGGATACATCAAGAACCCAATTGGTCCACCGCTCGAACCGGGCAGCGCCACGTCATGCGCAAAGTTATACGCCATCCAGTTCATTTCCCACGCGCCGAAAAGTCTCGTGCGGCCGCTCTTTACCATGTCATCGTCAAGTGGCCGATTCCCAGGTGGCTCCTCTAGCACAATTTTCCTCACATCGGCTGGGTCGACCGGCACCCACCCATATTCGTTGAGATAGACCTCTGCCCGGCAATGCTGGGCTTTCGTGACCGTTGGAGTCGACGGCCCCAGGCTCTTATATCCCAGCTCCGATTTCGCTACACGAATGCCGTAGACATCGCGTGCCGGCAGTCCAACCGATCGAGCCAGGCCTACGTACAGTGCATTCAGATCCGCACACTTTCCTCCCAGGTCTTTGCTTTCCAGCATGTAACGAATATCACCGGTTCCGCAGCCCCTAGTCTTCGGATTACGAAACGTGTTCTCCACGATCCATTCGTAAATGGCGCGCGCTTTTTCCACATCCGTCTTCTTCCCGGCCGTAATCTCATCCGCGGTCTGCTTCACGATCCCGTTCGTCGGCATCAGCCGCGTGGACCTCTGGAAATATTCCAGCTCGGAATTCTTTTCCTTGCCAGGTGTTCCCGGCTTGGATAAATCGACCTGGTAGTTCTTGGTCGAAACGCGGCTCGTCAACGTAACCACAGGTTTTGCTCCAGCCGGGAATTCTGCCGCCACGATTCCCAAGGCATCCGCCCGCTCCTGGACCAGCTTCGCGGTCCCTCCCTCTGCGTGAAACTCGTTGCTGATCGTCTTCTGAAACGGCGTCTCGCTAAGCAACGCTGCCGGAAGCCACACGCGTGTGGCTCCTGACGGTTTCAGTACCTCGACTCGCGTCGTCACTTCGAACGTCCGCCAACCGCTTTCTGCCGCGTCCGCCCCAAATGCTCGCTCGGCCCCCAAAAGTGCCAGCCCTGCCGCCGCCCCTCCGCTGTTAATCAGAAACTCCCGACGGTCCATATTCTCCTCCCCTTGACGGACAAAATTGATCTTCAGATGTGGCAGCCAGCATGGGCGTTGCGGCGGCGTTTCTTCAACTTCGCCGCGAAATAGTATCGCAGTTTGGAACAAATGTGGTGGATGGATGCGCGGTTAACGACTTCCTCCAGCGCCGGTACTAGCCCCGATCCGAACAGCCTGGTGCACACCCCAGCGTCTGTCAGAATGTTCTTTGAAGCACGATTCGCACCTGGAACGGTTCCACGGGGTGGAACACCTCTGTGAATGCCGGCGCCGCTGCGGGAGTAATTCGGGATTCGTACGCATAGTCAATATCGTGATCCTGGCGGTTCAGCAGGTTGAAGAATTGAGCCGAAACGCGCCATGACTTGCTAATTTGGTAGCTGACCGCGCCGTTGAGCAACGCAGTTGGGTCTGACCGGTAGATTCCGTCGGAGGTCAAATACCTCGGCCCAAAGTATCGCAGTCGCAAAGTCCCCGAGAACCCTTTCAGATCGGGCAACGTGATGCCCGTGGAGATCACCAGTCCAACCGCCTCCGGCACATACCTTCCGCCCGGGCTGCCCGGGGCCGCATCATCTCCGTCGATAGTCGTGAACAGGGCCCGCGAGTCCGCGAGGTCGAAATCAAAGGCCAGATGTTCCAGCGGCGTGTAGTAGTTCGCCCATTCAATACCATAGCGGTCGCTAGGCTGTCGTGAAGCCACCGTGCCCCCGGTGTCCCCGCTCTGCTGCAGTTCGGATGCGCTGTGGAGATACCACAGCGACAGTGTGCTTTGTAGATGAGGAATCGCCAGGGTGCGAACTCCCACTTCTGCTCCCTTGGTCGGAATCAGCGCGGGAATCGGCGTTGCGGGCGTATTGGGATAGGGATTCTCTCCGGAGACCGGCTCGACCGTTTGCGTTGTGCCGCGTCCGTCGTTGCTATGAAAACTGAATCCACCCTGTGCGTAGAACTCCGTCTTGGACCACGGGCCGAAAACCAGGCTCAATTTCGGGCTGGGCAGGAACTTGCTCGCCGTGCCGGAATTGGCCGAGGTAACCAGACTGGTCACCCCGAAATATTGCAGGTCGCCGCGCAGGCCCACGACCGAGCGAAACTTTTCCGCCCATTGGATTTTATTCTCGAAATAGAGGCCAACCTGCGTATCCGTCAAGCGATCCGCTTGCGTCGTCGCCGGCAGGATATTGCCAGTATCAGAATCCGTTTTCTCCACGCGCTCGCGATTTTCCGTCTGGTACAGTCCATTCGTGATCCAGTCGTTTCGCACTTGCAGCCCGAACGTGTTTTCCACTTTCCGGCCGAACCACTGACTGAAAATTGTATGGTGGGCATCCAACCCGGTCACCCAGCGCCGGTCTTTCTGTTCAAACTGATCACCTCGCACGGGGTCTGTCAGGAAATAAGTGAAATCCGAAAATAAATCCAGGTCGTAATAAAACCCATAGGCCATGATTTGGGTTTGGGAGTTTGTGTCTTGCCGATGCCATTCCCCTTGCAAACTGTATCGCTGTGAATTGCCCCCGTCCGTCGGATTCAGCGTGCCGTACAGACCGATTAGCGGTACGGCGTTCGCGGCGATCTGATCGCTGGAATTCCACTTTCCGTGGTATGCGCGCGCCGTGACGCTGAAACCATCGGTGTCTCCTCCGTGGCTGTAGGTCAGGATTCCGTTGAATTTGTAATAGTTGTCCGGATGCACCCACGGACCATCGTCGTGGTACACCTCACCGCCGTACAGAAGTGTCCCTGAACCCAGCTTTTGCGACGCGCCGAAAACCCCCCGCCAGTAGCCGTACATTCCCCCTTCGGCCTGAATGAAGTTCTGGGGTAGCGTTTTGAAAAACACCAAATGGGCCGATCCGGCGGACCCGTAATTTCCCACATCGGTGTAGTACGGGCCCTTCTCGTAATCCACCCGCTCTATAAACTCCGGTATCACGGTATTCATATCCGCGTATCCCTCGCCGTGCGCATGCGACGGTTGGTTGAGCGGCATGCCGTCCAGGAAAATGGCGAAGTCTGTGCCGTGGTCTAGATTGAAGCCGCGAAGGAAGTATTGGTTGGCCTTGCCGCCGCCGGAGTGTTGCGTGATGATCACGCCGGGGATCGTCTCCAGAATTTCTCCCGCGCGGAGAATCGGGCGCTCCTCGATTTCCGTGAAGCCAACCGTTCCCTGCGTCGCGGAATTGGCAATTCCGATCAGGCTATCCTCGCGTCCCTGCACATGGATGGTGGTGCTTACGGCGCTCACCGCAAGTGTGATGCGCAAAGGAGCTGATGCCTGTGTTGTCCCAAGGGTGACGGGAACTTCTTTGGTCTCAAAACCGGGATCGGATATCACCAGTCGATAGTTGCCAGCCGTCAGTCCCGATATCACGAAGGATCCGTTCGTGTCGGATGGCACCGTCGTCAATACCACACCGTTCGCGCTTCGCACCTCGACCGAAGCGCCCGCAATCACCGCTCCAGACTGGTCAACCACCGTCCCCGATAGCTGAACCGGTTGTGCCTTATCCCTCGCCGCCTCAGTCGCCTTCTCTTGAGCGACATCCGGGGCGGGCGTCGTAACCTCACTCGTTTTGGGGCCGGTCTCTTTGGCAAGAGTAACTGCCGCCGCCAGCAGCAACACAAGTAGCGTGACACTCCGCAAACTCATGAATCTCTTTCTTGGAGCGACCGCATGCGTTGGTGTCGCTGCGGCGGTTATGCTCCAAGCGTAGCACGTATGTAATAATTATGCTACGACACTGAGCCGTGGAACAACCGCGGCTAAATGGCCAAATCTTAGCGCGGATGCTTGTGCTCTTTTCCGACCGTGGACGGAGAACTCATCACCAGCCGTCCGTGCTGCACACCCTTGGTGCTGATGAGTTTGTCCGCTAGTGTTTGGACCTCGCTGGATTTGCCTCGAAGCACCACCACTTCCAGGCAGTTGTGATGATCAAGGTGTGCATGGATCGTGGAAATGACCACTTCATGATGCTCGTGTTGGAGGTCCGTCAATTTTTCCGGCAGCAGGCGCCTGTGGTGGTCGTAGATCAGCGTCACCGTTCCGACAACCAGCGCATCCGGAGATATAACCGCTGAACCGACTAGCCGATCTCGAATCAAGTCCCGAAACGCCTCGGAACGATTCTCGTATCCTTTTCTGCTTATGAAGGAGTCGAAGGTCTTCAGCAATGTTGAGTCGATAGAAACGCCAATGCGGCTTAGGCTGGCCACGGCACACCCCCGGATTCAAACGATAGGCAGTAAATATTGGCAGACGTGAAGAGCTTCTCTTGTATGGTGCCGGGGGCCAGAATCGAACTGGCTACGCCCGCCTTTTCAGGGCGGCGCTCTACCGGTGAGCTACCCCGGCACTTCAACAACTCACAGACATCGAGAGAACCTCGCGTGTCGGTGGTGGCGTCAGTGCGCATCCTGGTTTCAACGTCATGTTGCAACCCCGGCCTTGCCGCGGTGCTTATCACGTCTTTCACAGGATGCCGGTGACTCAAGAAGTATAGCGAGTCACTCGCTCAACGGCAACTTTCTGATTGCCAAGACGAAGAACGCTGAATTACGGGAAGCGAAGGCCGTCGTCCTTTGAACTTTCGTGACACCTAGTGTAAATGTTAAGGCATGCCCGAATCTCCCCAGCAACGCCTCGAGGCGACCGGTGCGTATATCATCGAATTGAGCGATTCGCGATTGGCTGTTGCGATGTTTGGCGTCGTTGAGTTTCTGCGCAGGCATCTTATCTTGAGGGTGGCAGTGGCGACGGTCGGCATCGTGGTCGTCTTGGCGTCTTTCGCGTCTTTGGCGGGTTTGAGAATCGCTTGGTTCAACGGGTTCGGAATCTTCACGTTGCTCTTTGTAGGGCCTTTCATTCTCTGGGTCGCAACCGTGTCCGGAACACACTTCGCCTTGGTAATCCAACCCGGGGCGCCGTCGCCCCAAAGAGCTGTAGAGGAGCGTCTTGAGGCCGAAAAGCAATTTGAGAAATCGAACGCACTCGAGGATGCTCTCAAACTCGACCTGACGCGCCTTCAGGAGTACTACGCGTTGAATCAGAGTCAGGCTCGCTCGAGTTTTCGGTGGGCCAAGCTGTCAATGTTAGCCGGGTTCGTAACGATCTATCGGAGGGATTTGGCTCTTCTATTTCCTCCAGATTGAACACCCAGACAAATTCATGGCAGCGTTGTCCACCGCAACTGGCTGTGTCGTTAATCTCGTTTCAGGGCTGTTTTTCCATCTCTACTCTAAAATCCAAGACCGTTCGCTGCTGTACTATGACAGATTGGCTCGGATGCAAAAACTCTACGTGGCGATACGCCTCGTAGAGGCGCATGCGGACCAAAAAGAACAGACTGACGCTCGGAACCTTGTGATTCAGGAACTACTCGCAACTGCATCCTTTGGCCAAACGAGACCAGCAGAAAACTCGCCCGAATCGATTGCCCGGCGTACTCGTAGGTAGTCGCGTCATTGCGCAATCCGGTCGTAGCGATTCAGCCGCCCGACGCGGCTCGGGCGGCTTCATGTTGGCGGAGTGTAGCACTATTCGCGCCGCCTTCTTGCTTTTTACTTTCTCGCGCTGGCGTTCCCGTTTTCGCTCCAGGTGCTTCGTGCAAAGCTGCACTGAGTGGCGGTCCAATGGTTCCGGACGGGGAATTGGGCCTGCACCTCTTCTGGAGCGAGAAGAGATGCTGGTGTGAAACCTTGCAACAGTTAAACGGCCCCATCACCGTATGGGGCCGTTTGTTTTTTCTGAGTTGGATTCAACCAACTCCAAGGACCTTGGTCCAACTCGTGATTCGCGCTGAGCGCGGCGGCTAGAGCGGTACTGATACGTATCTGTCCGGTAACCGCGTTTATGAGGAGCTAGCGGGAACTATCGTTGGGTTAGGCGTGAGCGGCGGGAACGTCATTCTGCGATAATGCTTTAGCAGGAGGATGAATGCGCCTGAACCTTGGTGTCTTTTCCGCAGCAGTTGTTCTCACCTGTGCTCCGTTCTCCATCGCTGGACCGTTATTCCCATGTCCGACCGCGGTCAACTCAGTCCACGGAAATGCCATAGCAATCGCTCATAACACTTCTGAGTGGCACGCAGGCAGCGGAAAGCTACTTAGTGTTCGGTTTACGGTTATGAGAAAAATGAACTTTGTGAATGACTCTCAGAAGATTTCCGCACCTGTGATTTATTGGGGTGACTGGCCATGGGCAGTCGTTCTAGACATGAACAACCAAGCGGACGGGAGTTTTTCCTCCTGCGCTGTACCGCTTGTCACCGATGATGCGCAGTTTCTGATTCTGCTGGCAACTGGACCTGCGTTCAACTCAGTTTTGCGTGTATATCGCGAAGGTGATTCCAGCGACCGCATGCAAGACGGAACCGTGAAGGGCGTTCTGGTCAGAGATATCAAACTCGAAGAGCTGTGGCCCGCAACAAAAATTGACCCGATTCGCGTTTGGACTGACCACACTCCGGAGTGGTTTGCTGGAGGCAGCTTTGACTTCGCTCCCGGAAACCTACAGCTAATTCACAAAACGCGCTGGGGCAGTACCGTCCGTATCAACTTGCCCGATGGCAAGGCGTTAAAGGATTAGGACGGTCATGACAAAACAGGTGTGAAGCCCAGTACCCACTTCGGCGGTAAGCGCGTTTCCCAGGAGCTGTGGCTTTCGTGGCAAGACTATTTTTAGGTGCAAATGAACGACCGAGCCGGATACCTGTTCGTATTCGTCGTAATGCTCTTCTTCGGACGGTACTCCTCACCGTGTTTTTTATCGGAACAATTGGTATTCCGTTGGTGCCGGTTTCCATCGCTCAAAACCAGAGTTCACTGGAGATTCACGTCGAAAGCAACGAGGTCGTGGTTCCTGTGTTTGTTCTGGATAAAACTCACTTTCGGCGAGAAGTAGATTTGTCTGGGGAGCAGAG
>Ga0335080_10001056_pt1 | contig 26438 bp, 23 predicted proteins | sample Lox_Sample_34_FD_206720 | JGI IMG/M metagenome (GOLD analysis project Ga0335080, IMG submission 206720) | Soil microbial communities from Loxahatchee National Wildlife Refuge, Florida, United States - Lox_Sample_3.4 | ecosystem: Environmental > Terrestrial > Soil > Wetlands | place: USA... | reverse complement strand
TGCCTGGTTGCAGTGGTTTCGCCGCCTGGTCACGCGCTACGAGTACCACATCGAAAACTTTCTCGGCATGGTCCGCTTGGGCTGCATGAGAATCATGCTGAGGTATTTATGAGACCGGTTCTAAGCTTCCCTGGAAACCTTGGTTACATTCCAGGACGTTCAAATAATCTCGGCGAATGGCGGCCGAAAATTGCCTCACAACTTCTCCGCCGGCCCCACGACTTGCGGAAAGGGGGCCCCACTCGACTGCGCCGTGAATCGCAGCAATTCCGCTGGAAGTTTGAGCTGGTATCTGTTATAATGATACCATCGTACATCAAACGCATGACATCATCGCCTTGTTCGACCGCTATCTCGAAGCGCGTGGCCTTAACTTCGATGCTGTGGTCATCGGCGGTGCTGCGCTCAATTTGCTCGGTGTTATTTCGCGGCTCACGAAGGATTGCGACATTCTGTTCCCAGAAATACGGGAGGAGATCGCCAAAGCCTCACAAACTTTCGCGCGTGAGGTTCGTGGGACTGGTGGTGACCTTGGCGACGAATGGCTCAATAATGGACCGGCGTCGCTGCACACACAGCTTCCGCCGGGATGGGAAAATCGCCTTCAAACGGCATTTTCTGGTCGGGCGATCCACCTACGTACCCTGGCACGAGAAGATCTCTTATGCGCAAAGCTATTTGCTCTCTGCGATCGTGGCATTGATCTCATGGACTGCGTCGCGCTTGCGCCCGATCAAGCGGAATTGGACAAGATCGTTCCGTGGCTGGAGCAACAGGACGCCAATCCTCAGTGGCCAGCGCATGTTCGTGTAACGATCGCGAACCTTGCAAGGAGGCTCGGCCATGCCATTCCGTAGAATCGCCGCACTTCCACCGCTGATCGCGTCCGATGTTCTCACGTCACAACTCGTTGGCATCGGCATGAACTTCGCCGCGTTTCCAGCTCATGATCCCAACATCGAGGACAGCATTCTCTTTGCCAGCATTGAGGGAATGGAAAAACGGGACCTTCGGGTACTTGCAATGCTGGTCACCTGGTTTGGAATTCATGCGCCATGGGTCAACGCAGACCGGCTGACGACTCTGGCGACGGCACAGTCATCGGCTCGGGTTCGGGCGTTTTGGTCCGCCTTGGCACGCTGGCAGAGAAAAGATCGTCGGTTCGTCCGTCTCAGCGCTTCGTACAAAGGGCCGAGGCAGGACGTGCTCGAGGTCGGGACTGAGTTCCAATTGCAACGCCACGGTGAAGACCCTCGCTTCGCGCGGAGCGCGATCCGTTTAGCCGCGAATATCCTTCGGGATCGCCCGGCCGACGTTTTGTCGCCATCTCTTCTAGCTCGTCGTCACCACGTCTACCGTTTCCGAATCATGATGGGGCCCAACTACCGTGCGGACATGTGGGCCGCCCTCGAGTCGGACGCCAGGCTATCGGCGGCGGCTTTGGCCAGACAAACCTACGGTTCTTTTGCGACCGCGTGGCATGTTCGACGCGACTTCTTGCTGCTACGAGGCGCTTCCAGCCGGAGAACTCCTCCTTCAGAGCCCAAGAAGAAACCGGCGGCATCGATATCGGGTGCCATTCGCCGTGTAGGCCTGAAGGAACGGACTTGAAGGGAGAGGATTGTCGACGAGAGCGGACACGTCAATCACGGACCGAGCTGACAGAAGTCTTGCCAAACCGTACTCTTGCCGCTATAGGCAAGACAGCTTGTCGAAATCGCGAAGGCTCGGATTTTCACAACTTGGCTCCATTTTGGCTCCAATAAAGAGGGCAACTGGGTGGGTTTATGAGCTAACCTTCATAGAATCAACAGATAACTCTGGGAGAAGCCAGCCCTGAAAAAGCTACCTCAGAGCTTCCAGGCGATCCGGTTCGTTCGGCCTTAGTCTTTCGACGTAATCGACGCAGAGCGCCTCTTCTAGCTAAGCCAGTACCCCAAGGAACTGCACCGGATTTTGCACCGACTCCCTGCATCCGGCGCTTACTGGCGTCTACTGGCCGTTCCGAGGGACGTTATCAGAAGTGATAGAGACGAAAGGTAGAAGGTTAATTATCAAAAGTTTGTAGAGAATTGCTAAAGCGATGTAGGCAGATGGTGTGTCTGCCAATTCCACCACTTCCGCACTAATGCGATTCGCAACCGCCGGGCAACTCATTATAGCAAAGCCAAATTGCCAAACTGACCATTGCCCATGCCGCCGGAAGAGGGCTCATGGTTCAATCGACAATTGCAAATCGGCAATCTAAAATCCCTTGACCCTGACGCAACGTCAGACCGTAAAACCTCGATTGGGACACTGTGAAACGTACCTATCAGCCCCACGAATTTGCCAAACGGGCCGGAGTTACTATCCGCGCGCTGCATCACTACGATCGCCTGGGGTTGCTTAAGCCCAGCGGACGCACCGCAGCCGGCTATCGCCTCTACACGGATCGCGACCTCGTCCGACTAGAGCAGATCGTGGCGCTGAAGTTCATCGGTTTCCCACTGTCCCAGATTCGGGAACTACTCCATCGGAAAGATCCCGACGTGCTCTCCGCCCTGCGCGAACAGCGCCGGATTATTGCTCATAAGCGCGAGCATCTCGACCGTGCGATTCGGGCCATCGAACGCGCCGAGCAGGCCGCTGCCTCAGGTGAGCAGTCCGATTGGGAACCGTTCCGGAAAATCATCGAGGTGATTCAAATGCGAACCCGCAAAGACTGGATGAAGAAGTACTACACCGAAGAGCAGTTAGAGAACCTGCGCAAGCGTTGGTCCCCGGAAGTCCAGGCCGAGTCCGAGCGCGGCTGGAATGAACTGGCCCGCGACGTCGAGGCGGCGATTGCCCGCGGCGAGACCCCGCAGAGCCAAACGGGGTTTAAGCTTGCAGAACGGTGTCAGAAGCTGCTCGATCTGTTCACCGGAGGAGATCCGGCCATCGAGGCCAGTCTGCAGAGGCTCTACGCGGACCAAGCGAACTGGCCCCAGACTTTTAAGCGTCCCTTCCGCGATGCCGTAAACAAGTTCCTCTGTAATGCGGCGAAGGGCCTGGCCAACGCCGCTGTCTGACTCGCCGTTCTGTCACGAGGGTGAGCCACCGGGCTCATCCTCGTATCTCTTTATCGCCGGAGAACCTCACTTCAGCGAAGACAATCCCGGTTGCAGCCAGGAGAACAGGAAGCCTGACCACTCAGGGAATACTTGCGTGATTAATCCGAGCAGCGGCGCCGCCCCATACCCGATTACTTTGAACCAGAATTCGGAACCGAGCTGTCCCGGTTCGGTATTGGTGACGTGACTTAGAGTTACGTCGCGATGCATGTCAGCATAGGTGAAAACCACGATTCCGCCGAACGCCACAAACAGGAAGAGCAGAATCCAGCTCAGCAACGTGCGCGGGTCGAAAGGATAACTCGACACCGCGATGCTCAACGCAATGAACATGTACACCCCGCCCAGCACGATGGTGCGGATGCGTCCCAGAAGATTCTGCGCGAATCCGAGGTACGTCAGGCAGACCAGTTCCTCGCCGTTTCGAACCGCCTCATCTTTCGAGGGTGGCGGCCCGTTGCGGTCTTTGTCGTGCCCCTCATCTGGATTGATCTGGATCAGCGACTGCTTCTCCGACCTGGAGGCCGGGGCGACAAGTTCGGTGACGACCACCCCGGTGGTCTCGGCAATTTGTCTCTGGAAGTCCTGAAATTTCTGGAGATCGGCTGCGTCTGGCTGGTTGTAATTCTTCGAGTACCACTCCGCAAACCGCAATCCCTCAGCACGGCTGAGGTTGATGGATCTCTTGCACATCGCGATGCCGTCAGATGCGGCTTCTTCCTGCGGCAGTGAGTTGTACAGGTGGTTCAAGCACTCCAACTGGCGCGAGAGCAGCTTGTAACGCACGTCGAGCACGTTGCCGCTCATCTTCCACACACTACCCCAGGAAAATCCGTGCAGCGCCGAAAGCGTCCGCCGTAAAGCCATCCGGTCGAGAAATACCAGAAGCTGGCGCACAGTGGCCCAGGTGCGCCATACCTGCCATGCCTCGGATAAAAGGAAGCTGCAGTAAAAGCAAAGCGCGAGGCAAAAAATCAGGCTATAGGCGGTGCCCTGCGTCGCACCCAGGTTGCGGACTGGTACCCCGCGCGTAAAGCCAAACATCAGTAGCGTCACCAGAGCGAAGAGAATGACCGTCACGATTACGTTTTCCTGTGCCAGAGGCTTGGCAATGCACTCTGCTGGGACCGCCACATTCTCCTGGCTGAACATCGAGAGCTTCAGCTCCTTCTGTTTTCCATGATTCACGGCAGCGGGCGACGGAAGCTTGACTCCCAGGGTTTCAAGCGGCGGAAGACAAGGGCGGTCAGGTCCAAACAAGGCCAAACCATGCAGTGCATACCAACACCAGAAATAGAGTCCACCGGCCATAGACAGGAAGGGAACAATCGGAGAGACTCCGCTGGCCAGATGCATCGAACGCCAATAGACGAAAGCGCGGTTCGCCAGCAGAAGCACCGCCTCGAGTGGCCAGACCCAGGCGAGGAAAAAAGCTACCGTCAGTGCGGCATACAATAGCAGGGAGATAGTCACGCGCCGCTTGAGATCGAATCCATTCCCGGTGTCGCCGTTCAACTTTCGAGTCGCGACAATGTTCGCGACGAGTGCCAGAGCGGTGACCAGCCATACAAAGACTACAACGGACCACACCAGCCAGCTTTTTGCGGGAGGCCCCGAAACCGTCGCGAACGTGCCACTGCCCCAACCAACCACCAGCGTCATCAGCGCGATCAGGTAGCTACCGATCAGCACGAGCCCGGTGTGGCGACGGCCGGCTGTAGCAAAGTGGGCGCGAAACGCAGGTTTGGCCGTGAAAGATGCGAATCGGCAACACAGAAGGTGAAAGACCGCAAGCCCGCACAATACCACCAGCAGCATTCTTGTAGTGCGGGGAATCCCAGGCCAGTTCGGATGCTCCGCTGTTTCCATCACTGGCGTACTGTTCTCTGTGGTTCGCGACAAGAGGGTGCGGTCGTTGAGCGCCGCCAGCGGCCAGACACCACGCTTCGTGATGACGGACAGCCACATTGCGGGTCTGCAGGTCATACCGGTGGTGTTTGCCTTGCACGCGTCGTCTTCCGTCCAGAAAGGTGGGCTGTAATCGGGCAGCGGCGCGTACATATTCGAGGAGGCCTGACACCGCAGGGCTGGCGCGAAGACTTCCTGTTCCGGAGGCGGGAAGTGTTTGTCGGCAAATTCACAACTTAAAAGCGGCGTCTGCCCGTTCGCCCGCGCCAAATTCTGCAACAGCATGCGCGATGCAATGTACGTTCCCTCGGTGGAATTCTCAGGAAACACACGGTGCGAGTGAGACTTGTTCGGCGGCAGCGCGGTCCACTCTCGCGCCCACGCAAACAAAGGATACGTCGAGAGAGTCATCACCCCGCTAAGGGCCATCGCATCCTGACCTCTCTGGAAGAGCAGGTCAGAATTAAGAATCACGACCCTGGCCTCGGGGTAGTCCCGGCGAAGAAAATTCGCCAGGAACATCGGATCGAGTGTGCTGCTGCTGCGGATAATCACATATTCCACCCGGTGCGCTCGCAGGACATCCACAATGCCCAGCAATTGTGCTTCCTGCGAGAGTGGTGTCTGATTGCCCCCATAGGTCCGCACGGTGTCATGTTGCCGTCCCGAAGGATCGGCAAGGTCCGTGGGCAGACTCTTCCGCTGGGCGCTGTCCTGACTCTGTTGTTCTGAACCCAAACTGAACATGGACTGGGTCTGATAGGCGGCGCGCAAGGTCGAGATGTCACGCGGGTAGAAAAGTTTGATCGCTTCCCTGCAACTGTCTCTCGAGGATGGGGGTGCGTCCTTGTGATTTCTTTTGCCAGTCGGGCGGCTCTCCTCGACCACGCTGTAGCCGTAGGCCGTTTCATCCTCCGAGAGAATCGCCAGGTTCTTGGGAGGCTCATCCGGGGCAAAGTACCGGCACAATTGGTCGAGAGCGGTCTCGTCATCGTGCACGAAACTGCGAAAATCAACGCCCTTGGTATGCGCGAAGCTCAAGCCGCCCCGCCGACTGGAGGTGCTGCCGGAATAAATCGCAACTTCTTTTCCACCATTCAGATTGCCCATGCCCTTCGTTTTGGCGAGCAGGTCCGCCAGGGAAGGGAATGCGCCTGATGACGTTGGTCCCAGAATCGCAACGGAGGTCCGTTGCTCGTTGGGCTGCTGCAAAGCCCGAATCCATGCCACGGCGTTTTCAAATTGCTCGCGGTGGATGCCGCGCGTCGGTTCCTCCCCGACAATGAAGACGATCAACGCCTTCTGGTAGGGAACGTCGCTGCCTCGGAACAGAAGGACTCCCGGTTGATCTTCGCGCTTTTCCTTCCGATCCTCAGCCTCGTCCTGGTCCTTCAGTGAGCCGTGAGACGCCTCTTCCGTTTCCCACGGCAACCACGAGGAGTCATATTCATAGCCTTCATCCTGTGCGCCTTGTTGAACCGCTTCCACGAAGCGATCGAAGAGGAGCGAGAAGTGCGTGTGCAACGGATCCGGAAAGGTGGCAATTACAAAATTGTTCTGGAATCTGGCATCGAGCGGAGCAGGTGGCGATTCCTGTTCGTAGCAGACGCGCGGGCCAGTGATCTTCTCGTGCAGAAAGAAATGTTCAAATAAGGGAATGATGTCGGCACACTGCGGTAAGGCGCCGTTTTCCGCTTTGCCTTTCGGAGCGGTGTTCGCCGCGATTGCCGCTTGCCCACTTTGCCGTTCAGCGGCAACGCTTGTCCCTGGCTTGCCGCCCGACTGCGAAGAAATTCCCACGGCCGCCACGATCGCCATCGTGGCCGCGGTACCCCAGGCTAATTCTTGCTTCATTGCGTGATCTCAATCCGGGGGAAGGGATAACGCATCAACACAGCCCACTGAGTGGCAACAGTTAACACCCCTCGCCGACTCCGGGTCAACCAGGCGAGATCCCGTTCGGGATTCGTAACACTGCATTATGTGGGGGACAGCCACCTCGGTTGTCCCTTCGAGCGAATCTCGCCCCCACGGACGCCCCGTAGTTCTCGCTATTGAACAGTGATCGATCCAGCCAAAACATTTCTTGTTGACAGCGCTGGCGCCCAAGCCTATGGTTGGGAGTCTGGCATTCGTGCCGGACAAAGCCGTATCTCATGCAGAGTGGCTGAGGGTAACGGGCCCGCAGAAGCCACGACAACCGGATCAGGAACCAGCCTGATCAAATGGTGCCAATTCCCGCCCGGTTCGCGGGGGACATGAGATCGCGGTAAGCATGCGCCTCATCCCCTTAATCCCGGATGAGGCTTTGGTGTTTTTGGGCGCGCAGAGCCGAGCGCAGCCACTGGAGTAAGTTATGCATTCGCGCATTTACTTTGATCACTCTGCAACCACTCCACTCGATCCCCGCGTGCTCGCGGCGATGGGACCGTATCTCAGCGGAGACTATGGAAATCCATCGAGCCTGCATCAGGAAGGACGAATCGCCCGGCAGGCTGTCGAGAAGGCCCGCGCCCAGGTCGCCGCTCTCATTGGAGCCCAAGGGGAAGAGATCACCTTTACGGCCAGCGGTACCGAGGCCGACAACCTGGCCCTGATCGGTGCGGTTCGCGCCAGCGGGAAGCCGGGCCACGTGGTAACGACGTCGATCGAGCACGCTGCCATCCTTGAAACATGCAAGTTCCTTGCGAGCGGTGGTACGAAGATCACTCGCTTGTCGGTCGATGCCGACGGTGTAGTCCGGCCAGAAGGCCTGCTCCGCGCGCTCCAGTCAAGCGTCACGCTCGTGTCGGTGATGGCTGCCAATAACGTCGTCGGAACAATCCAGCCGATCGAAGAACTGGCTCAGCTAACGAAGTTGCACGGCGTTCTGTTTCACACCGATGCGGTGCAGGCCGGGGGAAAGATTCCGCTCGACCTGAGTCGCCTGCAAGTCGACTTGCTATCGCTCTCCGCGCACAAACTGCACGGACCCAAGGGCGTGGGAGGGCTCTATGTCCGCAAAGGTGTGAAGCTCGCGCCGATCATTTTCGGCGGTGGCCAGGAGAGCGGAATCCGCTCGGCGACAGAGAATGTCGCAGGCATCGTCGGCTTCGGTGCCGCAGCTGAAATCGCGAAACGAGAATTGGACGAAGAAGCCGCGCGCCTGGCAGGATTCCGCGACTACATCGCGGCGGACCTGCAGCGGAATTTTGCCAATGCCTATCTGTTCGGACATGCCACCCAACGGCTGCCCGGGCATCTCAGTTTCGGTTTCCGCGGACATGAAACGGAAGTGGGTAAGTTGCTGACAGCCCTCGATCGCGACGGGATTGCCGTCTCCGCAGGCAGTGCCTGCAGCGCCCATCATGCCGGAGAGCCCTCCGGCGTCCTGCTCGCCATGGGGTACGATGAACAAAAGGCGCGCGGGTTGATTCGTGTGAGCCTGGGGCGATTCAACACCAAAGAGCAGGTGCTCCGGTTCCTGAAAATCCTGGAGAATGCAGTCTCCGAAATCTACGGGCGACCCGCCTTAGCCGCGTCCGAGCAGTTCGAGCCAGAGCATGAGCAAGACTTCCAGCCAGCGAATTGTTGAGTTCTATGCTGAGGCCGATGAAGCTTCACGCCTAAGGAGCGGTTGGTTTCAGCTAGAACATGCGCGCACACGGGAATTAATCCAGCGCTATCTCCCGCCCGCTCCCGCTACCGTAATCGACGCTGGAGGTGCCTCGGGAGTCTATGCGTGCTGGCTTGCGTCGCTGGGATATCAAGTCCACCTGATCGATCCGGTTCCGAAGCACGTCGAGCAGGCGCGAGAGGCATCTCGCAACCAGCCGGATCACCCGCTCGCCTCTGCCGAGGTCGGCGACGCGCGACGACTTCCATTTGACGATGCCGCGGGCGACGCGGTACTTCTGCTCGGTCCGCTCTATCATCTCGTCGAAAAAGATGACCGCATCGCCTGCCTGCGCGAAGCACATCGTGTGCTACGTCCGGGAGCGCTGGCGTTTGGAGCAGGCATCAGTCACTTCGCCTCGATGTTGGATTCCCTGACGCACGGATTCTTCGATGACTCGAACTTCGCACCTATCCTCGATCGCGACTTAGAAGACGGCCAGCATCGCAATCCCACCGGCAATCCTCTTTATTTCACGGATGCCTATTTTCATCGTCCGGGCGTATTGTCGCGCGAATTTCTGTCTGCGGGATTTCAGGTCTTAGAGGTACTACCGATCGAAGGTCCGGGCTGGCTCGCTCGCGATTTCGACCGCCTCTGGAATGATCCGATCCAGCGCGAGCATCTGCTCAATGCAGTTCGAAAAATGGAGCGCGAGCCATCGATCTTGGGCGCCAGTTCGCACATCATGGCAATAGGACACAAGCGCGCTGGTGTAGGGGCGGGCGCCTCGTCCGCCCCGCGATCCTGAGCGAAGCGAAGGAGAGCGTGCTAAAGCATGGGAATGCCCGAAACGTCCGGATAGCCCTGTCCGCCTTGATTGCGCGCTTCGCGCGCAACCGCGGACGAGGCGTCCGCGGCTACAAAATCCAGGTGGGAACGGCCGCCATCGGCCGTCCAACTGGCGAAGCGAGCCGCCAGCGATCACGCCACCGCGGCGTGCTGATAAGCCAGTTTATCCACCGTCGGATTGACCAGCCGCGCCATATCCTCCCAGCGCATGCGTACCAGTTCGCGATGCGATCCGGCGCTGAAGGTGATCTCCTCCTGTCGAGACAGGTTGACGTCGGCGTACACCGGCATGTCGTAAAGATTGCCGAAAGGCGGCATGGCACCAGTTTCGCAGTCGGGGAATGCATCCTTGAACTCGCGCTCGGTCGCCACTTCGACGGTTTTCGCTCCGGTCAGGGTTCTCAGTTGATCGAGATCTACATGATCCGACGCCGGAACCACAGCCATCGCGAGGATGCCATCAATCTTGACGATCACCGTCTTGGCCAGTTTTTTGCCGGAAACATGTGCCAGCGCGGCCACTCCTTGCGCCGTGTAGGCCAGGGAATGAGAAATCACCAGGTATTTGATGTTGTGGGAATCAAGAAACTCACGGAGCTTCGAGAGCGGCATAGAACCTCCTCGGACAAGAGATTTGTGAGGAGCCGCTTTACGCGGTAGTACAGGATTACATTCTACCGCCGTGGACGAGATCTTCTGTGCGCCGGATCACGCAAGGTCTTGATCAGCCGCAGAGGCCGATTGTGATCTCCGTCATCGCCTAGCCCCTGAACCCAAAGGACAATTGGGAAGAGCAGAGAATTGGAACGAATCGCGTCCGCTCGGGAAACAGGAAGGAGGCTCCTATGCGAATTCCCCAAATCATTTTTACTCTCGGGCTGGTGGTTCTGGTCGTGCTCCTGCTTACCCCGCGACGCCACCCCCTTGCTTACAACGCTAAGGCTGAAATTCAACTTCAGGGAACCGTCGAGGATGTCCGGGAGTTCTATTGCCCGGTCAGTGGAGAGATCGGCACACACTTGACGATACACACTGAAAAAGGAAACCTGCAGGTGCACGTGGCCCCAAGCCGCTTTCTGAACGGAGAGCAGTGGCAGTTCTCGAAAGGCGATCAGGTTTTCGTAGTGGGAGCGCCGATCGTCCTCCAAGGGCGCCGAGCCATCATTGCCCGCTCAATCACCCGCGGATCTGAAGCCATCGCCTTGCGTAAAGAGGACGGGAAGCCCGTCTGGGTTAACTAGGGCTCCCGTTTTCTAAAATAAGGTCGGAACCTGCATGTAGCCGCATCCCGCCTCAGTATTTCACGATGGCGGAAAATGATTTCGGGTCCAGCGAAGCCCCGCCCACCAGGGCTCCGTCGATCTCTTCCTGCGCCATCAGCGAGGAAACATTCTCCGGCTTGACTGATCCGCCATAAAGAATCCGCAACTGGTTCGCGAACTCTTCGCCAAAAATCCCGGTCGCCTCCTTGCGGATCACCGCATGGGCTTCTGCCGCGATTTCTGGAGTGGCCGTTTTTCCGGTGCCGATTGCCCACACCGGCTCGTACGCAATCACCAGCTTGGCAGCTTTCTTTGCCGAAATGGCGTGAAAGGCGCGCACGCACTGCCGGCGGAGCACGTCATCCGTCATACCGGCCTCGCGCTCCTCGAGCACTTCGCCCACGCAGCAGATGGGCGTCAAGCCGGCCTCCAGCGCCGTCTTCAGCCGCAGGTTCACGGTGTCGTCAGTTTCACCGAAATATTGCCGGCGCTCCGAATGTCCGATGATGACCCAATTGATTCCGAATGCTTTCAGCTGTCCAGCCGACGTCTCACCCGTAAAGGCTCCCTCCTCCTTCCAGTGCACGTTCTGCGCACCTATCGCCACATTCGATCCCTTGGCCGCATCCAGAGCTGCAGGTATGTCCAGAAACGACGGACACACGACGATCTCGTCGCGGTTATGCCCGGCAACGAGCGGAAGGAATTCGCGGAAGAAGTCGCGAGACTGGTCGGGAGTCTTGTACATCTTCCAGTTGGCAGCCATTACTTTTTTTCTCATGAGTTCGCCTTTTCGATTTGAAATGAAGAGTCTGTTCTGCTCAGTTTTTCTGCTGCGTGCTCGAATTTCTCGCGCATCGTTCCGTTGAACAGAACGAATCGGCACAAGACAACATTTGTTGCCGCTTGCAATGCCGCGATCGTTGCGGAAATTGCGATCGGTGCGGCTTCATGGGGAGGATACCCGAATGATCCCGTGGAGATCGCAGGAAACGAAACCGAATGAAGTCCCCGCTCGTCGGCGAGTCTGACGGACTCACGGTGACAACTCGCTAACGCCTCTGCTTCGCTAGGTCCGCCACCGCAATAAACCGGCCCGACGGTATGAATTACGTACTTCGCCGACAGCCGACCGCCACTTGTGATGACAGCTTGCCCTTCTGGCAACTCCCCTATCTGGCTGACGATCCTCCGGCACTCCTCAAGAATCGCCGGCCCGCCCGCGTGATGAATTGCCCCATCCACGCCACCTCCGCCAAGCAGGGAAGAGTTCGCCGCGTTCACGATCGCGTCGGTCGTTTCCTTCGTGATATCGGCCGGGCCGTCGATTTCAACGATCTTCTGATCATGCAGGCGGAGTCGCATAGAAAGTCTCACTTCGCGGCAACGTTTCCCATAAACTTGTAGCTGGAGAGGATACGCATCGTATGTCCGCCAACACTCCCCTCAGTTCTTCTACTGACCGATTCCATCTTGAGCGCTTCCTGCTCGCCCAGGATCGCGTCTATACGCACGTCCTCTCCGAACTCAAAGCCGGGACAAAAATGAGCCACTGGATTTGGTTCATCTTTCCCCAGATCCGTGGATTGGGCCGAAGTCCGATCTCAATCGAGTATGCGATTTCTTCCCGCGACGAAGCTCGAGCCTACCTGCAGCATCCCATCCTTGGGCCGCGCCTTAAGGAATGCACGCGTTTAGTTCTGCAGGTCGAAGGTCGTTCCGCTCTTGAGATCTTTGGAGAGCCGGACGACATCAAGTTCCGATCGTCGATGACCCTCTTCGCCCAGGTCTCGAGCGGTGACGACATCTTCGAAAGGGCACTGCAGAAGTATTTCGACGGCATTCCCGACCGGTTGACGATCGACCGCTTATAACGTGACGCGCTCGCTTCGTGTTGTGCGGGCGGATCTCGACCGCAGCGAGGGCATCCGCCCCTGTACAGCTATTTCTTGTCGGTCAGCGCTTCCACTCCCGGCAGCTTCTGTCCTTCCAGGAACTCCAACGAAGCACCGCCGCCCGTCGAGATATGCGTAATCTTGTCGGCAACATTCGCCGCCTTGACCGCTGCCACCGAATCTCCGCCACCGACGATTGAGATCGCGCCACCGTTATCGGCGACCGCGTGCGCAATCTTGAATGTCCCCTTCGAAAAGCCGGGTACTTCGAAGACGCCCATGGGCCCGTTCCACACGATTGTCCGGGCGTCGGAAATGGCATCCGAGAACAGTTCGATCGTCTTCGGACCGATATCAAGCGCCATCTTGTCGGCAGGAATGGGCTGGCCTTCGCCGATGTGCGTGATCACGGCATTGGCTTCTGGTTTCATCGCCACCACATGATCGACAGGTAGCAGCAGCTTCACGTTTTGCTTCTTGGCCGCTTCCAACAGGCTCTTCGCAAGTTCGACTTTGTCGGCTTCGAGCAGTGATTTGCCGATCTCCTGCCCCTGCGCCTTGAGGAAGGTATAAGCCATGCCACCGCCGATGATCAGCACATTCACTTTGGTGAGCAGGTTCTGAATGACGCCGATCTTGTCGCTGACCTTGGCACCACCCAGAATCGCCACGAAGGGCGGCTCCGGATTCTCCAGCGCCTTGCCGAGATATTTCAATTCCTTTTCCATGAGCAGGCCCGCAGCGCACTGCTTCATGAATTTGGTGATGCCCTCGGTCGAGGCATGCGCACGGTGCGCCGACCCGAAGGCATCGTTTACGTAGTACTCCGCGAGATTCGCCAACTGTCGCGCGAATTTCGGATCGTTGGCTTCCTCTTCGGCATGGAAACGCAGATTTTCCAGCAGTAGAGTCTGGCCTTTTTCCAGTTGCGTAGCCACTTCTTCGGCCTCAGGGCCAACGCAGTCCGGACAGAAGCCGACGTTCTCGCCGCGGGCCAGTTCCTTGTCGAGCAGCATGCGGAGTCGCTCGGCTACAGGTTTCAGACTCATTTTGGGATTGGGCTTACCCTTGGGCCGGCCCAGGTGAGAAGCAAGAATCAGCCGCGCACCGTGCCGCAGGGCATATTCAATGGTCGGCAGAGTTTCGCGGATGCGGGTATCGTCCATGACGCGGCCGTCATCGAGCGGCACATTGAAATCGACGCGCATGAACACACGATTGCCACTGAGCGCGAGATCACGAATCGAAAGCTTGGACATGGGAGGTCCTCTTTCAGATAGTTTTGGCAGGTGGGTGGCCCACTCTAGCCGCGTCTTTTGCTGCTAGAGTGGGTCCGCAATCCTTCACAGGCCCTTGCTGGCGATGTAGTTGATCAGGTCGCGCACGCGGCAGGAGTATCCCCACTCATTGTCGTACCAGGAGATCACCTTCACGCAGTTGCCGCCAACCACCATTGTTGAGGGCGCATCCACGATCGAAGACCGCGAGTCGCCTTTGAAGTCCGACGAAACCAGCTCGTGCTCCTCGTAACCCAGATAGCCCTTCAGCGGACCGGCCTCGGCCGCCTTCTTCAGCGCCGCATTCACTTCTTCTTTGCTGGTCTTCTTTTCAACCCAGACGACCATGTCGACCACAGAAACGTTCGGAGTCGGCACGCGCATGGAGAATCCGTCCAGTTTGCCAGCCAGCTCCGGAATCACCAGCTTCAGAGCCTTGGCGGCTCCCGTGGTCGTTGGAATCATCGACAACGCAGCTGCACGTGCACGCCGCAGATCCTTGTGTGGGAAGTCGAGTATGACTTGGTCGTTGGTGTAGGAGTGAATCGTCGTCATCGTGCCACTGACGATCTTGAACTCATCATTGATGACTTTCGCCACAGGCGCCAGACAGTTCGTAGTACAAGAAGCATTCGAGATGATGTTGTGCTTTGCACCATCATATTTCTCGTGGTTGACACCCAGCACGACGGTGACGTCTTCGTTCTTTGCTGGAGCCGAGATAATGACTTTCTTCACCGGCCCGCGCAGATGCTTCTTAGCCTCATTGGCATCGGTGAACTTGCCGGTCGACTCAATTACGACCTGCGCCCCCACCGACTCCCAGGGCAGAGCCGCGGGATCTTTCTCTTTGAACACCTTGATCGTCTTGCCGTCGACTGTGATGCTGTCTGCTCCCGCTGAAACCTGGTTCGGCAGATTGCCGAGGACAGAGTCATACTTCAGCAGGTGAGCCAGAGTTTTCGGTTCGGTCAAATCGTTGACCGCGACGAACTCCAGGTTCGAATCCTTGAGCGCGGCTCGCAACACATTGCGGCCAATTCGGCCGAAGCCGTTGATACCAACTTTAATTGCCATATCTCCTCCGTAAGATTATGAAGGCGTAACGACAGTGTGTTTCCGATGGATTGGTAAACCAATGATGTTAACAGGGAAGGGGAATCGGCGTAAACGTTCACGCCATTACTTTTAGACCTGCATTTCCCATCACGCAGGGGAGTGCGGAGGATCACCGAAATCGTACGCGACCCTGGGGGCGAGTCAGTGAGAGCCTCCTCCTGACGCGTCTCCTATAATGCTCCGACCCACAAAAACGTGACTTGGGGAGCGTTCGTGGATACTAGGTTACTGAATGATCGATTCCCGCGTTCAAACAAATACCATCCCGAATGGCTTATTGCCGGCTGCAGTGGCGGCGCCAACCCATTGTGGCTGACCGAGTGGTTGACTCGCGACTTTCAACTGCGGCCCGGGATGCGAGTGCTCGATCTGGGATGTGGACGAGCCCTGTCATCGATATTCCTCCGGCTGGAATTTGAAGTCGAAGTATGGGCTGTCGACCTGTGGTTCAGCGCATCTGAAAACTCGAAAAGAATTAGGGACGCAGGTGTCGCGGATCATGTCTATCCCATCCATGCAGAAGCGAGGGCGCTGCCGTTTGCAGACGACTTTTTCGATGTCGTCGTTGCCATCGATTCTTTTCCATATTTCGGAACCGACGATCTCTATTTGAACTACCTGGCTCGCTTCGTGAAGCCTGGCGGTGCGATTGGAATTGCCGGGGCCGGGCTTATGCGCGAAATGGAAGAGGTTATTCCTGAAACGCTTGCCGCCTGGTGGGAACCCAATATGCACTGCCTGCACTCGCCTTCCTGGTGGCATTCGCACTGGACGAAAACTGGAATTGTCGACGTAGAATTAGCCGATTCCATGCCCGATGGCTGGCGGATCTGGCTGGAGTGGCAAGCCGTGGTGGCCCCGAACAACCTTGTCGAGATTCATACAGTTGAATCGGACGCAGGCAACTACCTGGGTTACGTTCGCCTCGTTGGTCGTAGGCGGCAGGATGCCAGGCTGGACGAGATAATTCAGTCTGTTCCTACGAACTACATTCCGCAACCGTTTCTCCGCTCGAAAGAAACCAGCACAAATCCCCCAAAGTGATTGTGTAGGTGACGCCGTCGTCCTCCCCGCGAGCGCAGCAAGCGTTCTGAATGCTACCAGCAAAGAGAATGTGGACGACCCGAATACCCCGATCCGGAAACGTGACCTTGGTAACGTTCCTCGATTAGTTACCACCTGAAATCATCTAATCCAAACGCCCATTCAGCGCTAGGGGAACCACGAAAGAGGGCAAAAGCGCTTGGAAAAAACACGCGACCAGCGAACCGGCGAATCCAAAGTGAGGATCGTTGAGCAGGTGCAGGTCTGCCTGCGCTCGGGGGACTACCCGCGCGCGATGGATTCTTTGCGACGCGCGGCTGCCGAATTCCCTAACGATGCAGAGCTGTCCGAACTGGAGAAGTCCGCGCAAGATGGCATCAAGCGCAAGGCCGAAGCGGATCGCCTGATTACCGAAAGCCAGGAGCTCTTTGCGCAAAGGAAGTCTGCCGAAGCGATTCAGTTGTTGCGCAAAGCCTACGAACTGGATAAGAAGAATTCTCTCGCCCGCTCCATTCTGGCCAACGCACTGGTCGAACACGCAAATTCCATTGTGGAAACCGACTGGCTGGAAGCCGAGACGCTGACCAATCAGGCGCTCGCCTTGAACCCTGCGCATCCCACCGCCAAAACCGTCCACAGCCTGATCGCGGACCAGAAGAAAACTAGCTCGGTCAACGATTGGGTTACGCACGCGCGCAAGCGGCAGTCCTCCGGCGATCTGTTCGCAGCCTTGGCGTGGGTAGCAGAGGGATTGGCCGTTCATCCGGACGATCCCAAGTTGCTTCAGGTTCAGGATGCGATCCAGCGCGACCAGAGCGCTCGCCGGCGTCAGGCTCGCCGGGGTGACTTGGCAGATTTGCGCCGCATGGAGCTTGAAATCGATAGAGCTGCGGACGCTGCTGCAAAGCAAGCATTAGCCGAGCGCATCCAGGGCCTGGCTGCCAAGTATTGGACTGATGGTGAAATCCTATCCATCGCCAACGGCCTTCTGCATCGGTTGGGATTGGCCCCGAAGGAGAGTTCCTCCGCGTCGCCACGCAGCAAAGGCGCCGCCGTCATTTTTCACGTCCCGCGCCCCAGCGCTCCAGTGGCATCCCGCACCGCTCCCATCCAGGTTCCGCCAAGTACCGGTGTTCCGAGCCAAGTATCGCCGAGCCCTATTCTGCAGAGCCAAGCTCCGCCGAAGTCGACTCCACTGGGAAGCGCTGACACCCGCATTGTCCTCGCGGTCAGAGTTCCAGCCAGCGTTGTTCCGCCACCCAAGGTCCCGCGACAGGTCGCCACCATCGCGACCACCGAGCCTCCTGCACCTGCCGACAAAGTCGCGTCTCCATCATCCCGGCCAAAACGGCCTTCTAAGTCTAACCCCACAACGCTGATCCTGGTTTCCGCTGCGGCGATAGCCCTGTTTGCGGCGGTTTTCTTCTTCGCGCGAAAACATTCCTCTTCGCCGGTCGCGAAGACGCCATCAGCCGCTCCCAGCGACTCAGCGACCGTTTCTACCCCGGCTGTAGCCCCTCCAGCCGCGCCTCCTGCCGCCATCGTTGCCGCCCCCGCACAACCGACTCCCGAACCATCTGTATCTGCGTTGAGCCCTTCGTCCGACAACGCCCCTGCAAATCTTGCGGCTGATGGTCAACTTCCCGCAGATTCCGCTCGCAACGTAGGCACACTCCTTGTGGTTGTGGGACAAGAGGGCGCACGAGTGTCCCTCAACGGAAAAGTTCAACCGCAACTCACTCGAGCCGGCGAGTTGCGCCTGCCCAATCTCGACGTCAAGGACTACGTTGTAGAAGTCTCCAAGAGCGGCTTTCAGGATCCTCCACAGCAAACGATCCGCATTCGCAAGGGCGAACAAGCGAAGCTGGTCTTCAACCTCCAACCGCAGCCTCACCGGGCCTCGCTTACCATCCAGGGCGCCGCTCCCGGAACTACGGTTCTCCTCGACCAAGCTCCCGTTGGCACTGTTCAGCCTGATGGTTCGCTCTCGGTGACGAACGTCAATCCTGGAGACCATACCGTCGAACTGCGCAAAGAGCGATTCAAGCCCCGGCAGTTCAAGAAGCACTTCGTCGCAGGGGAGACCACATCTCTGGCTGCCGCGGAGGTTGCGCTGGAAACCGCTCCCGGCGAACTGAAAATCACCTTCGCGCCGGCCGATGCCAATGTTGCCATCGTAAAAGGTGATCTTCTCAGGATGGTAAGCAGCGGAGTCCCGCTCAGTCTTGCCCCGGGCACCTACACTCTGACTGCGCGAACTGCCGAAAGGTTCACGCGTTCCGCCACTGTCGAAGTCGTCGCCGGTCAATCCAAGACTTTGGATCTGTCTCTCGCTCCAAACGGCATGTCGAAGTGGGAGGACCCAGGCGCCTGGAAGCATGAGGGAGATGCTTTCATTCGCAAAGGGGGAGACTTCGTCCTGTATGGAGTGGTTCCCGCGTCAGGCACCTTCATTTTTTCCGCGATGCCTGCGAAGGGTCATCTCGTGCAATGGGTACTCAACTACACTGACCCCAAGGATTACGTCCTCTGCGCATTCGATGACAATAACTTCTATCGCAGCGTTATTCGCAACGGGGAGAAAACGGACGAAATCATCATTCCACACATAGGTGAAAAGAAAAGCTTCCGCACACTCCAGATCCGCGTCAGCCCCACGGAAGTCTTCCATCAGATCAAGCAGGGTGAGAGTTGGAGGGTCCTGGATCGCTGGACGCAGCCCGGCGTGAATCTCAGCGCAGGCAAGTTCGGCTTCTACATCCCCGGCAACGACCAGGTAGCGCTCTCCGGCTTCTCCCACTACGCTGACCTGAGCACCCGCTAGCCGGGCTACGCTCGACTCCACGCGGCCAGCAAAATCACATGACTGCAACCTGTGGCGTTTCCCTATGCTGTGGGTGGCCCCTCAAGCCTTCATTTGGCTTGAGTGGGGCAGCTTCGCAATCGTTGGGTAAAATCGCTGTGTGTTGCCGATCGACGGTCCTCGATTCGCAGGGGCCAATGAGGTGGATGCATGCCCGACAACAACGAAATGACGAAGCTGAGGGTATATGAGGTTCTTGTCGATGGCGAAAGGTGGACGAGGATTTCCAGTCTGGACCAAGCGGGACCGGAGGACAAAGTCTTCGTTCTCGATCACGACGGCACCCTGGTGCTCGGAGACGGCGAGCACGGAAAGGGTCCGCCGGAGGGCTCTGACGTGACCATTTTGTATCGCCATGGTGGTGGAACCGACGGAAACGTCGCCTTGGCGGTCACCAGCAAGTGGCCTTTGCGAAGATCCGAGTATCTCGTCAGCCTCAGCGATCGAGGATGCCACGTTCGCCGCTTGGGCACCATCGGTGAACGTTGTTCGGGCGAAAAGCGTCCACGTTATTTTTCCGGGCAATTGCTGACCGCGAGCGACTTCGAGGCAGAACAGAACTACTTCCTGCAAAAAAGTCGTCGTCACAACCGTTGTCTGCATGGCATGGGTATTGCCTCAGGCTTAGAAATTAGTGTAACGGGCAGCGGCGAATCCTCCTCCATTGTGATCTCACCCGGGTGTGCAGTCGACCGGACGGGAAGAGAACTCGTCGTCTGCCATCCGATTGCATTGTGCCTCCCCGATGAGCCATCACCCCAGTTCGTTGCGCTGCGGTATTTGGAAAAAGAGACAGATTTCGTGCCGTCTCCAGATCTCAATGAGGAGGTTCCCTCCCGAATCGAGGAATGTGTGCTTGCCTGGATCGCAACCAAAGTAGACACGCGCGAGGCTCTGACCATCGGACGCGTTGCAAAAGGCGCCTCCGGGTGGGAAGTAGATCCCACATTTCAGCCACAACGGGCGCGCTAGCTTCGCTGGGCTGCCTTCTCGTATCAGTGAGATAAAAGTGGCCGTCTCAGTTCTCACTGAAACGGCCACTTGTTGTTAACCGATAGATCGCAACCCAACGCCATACGGTTGGGTTCATTCATTACTGGGTGAAGCTGAACCAGCGCCAGCCGCTAGGTGACCCATTCCGATAGCCGGAAGTCGCCAAGGCGGTGACCCGCCACTTGCCTGGCTGCGCGCCAACAAACGCGAACGTGTAGTCGGACTTCAGCGGATCCGTTATGGTCACCGGCGCGTAATTCGCGCACGTTACTCGATCGGCATCGCAGAATGCGATCTCTACCTTGTAACCGGAGGCCGCAGGCACTTGCTTCCATGACAAGGTGATGTTCCTCGGGTAGTGACCGAAGACCTCGTTGTTGGCCGGGTTGGTTAGAACGGGCGTCGGCATTTGCGGAATGGTGTTATACGAGAATGTCCACCACACGCTCGGCGGTGAGTAGGTTACTCCGTCGAAGGCAGTCACCCGCCAACGGCCTTTTTGGTCGCCGACAAAATCGAATGTATACGAGGAGTTGCCGTTGCCGGTTATGGTCACCGCCGGGTAGGAATACCACGCACTGCCGGACAAGTATTGCCTCTCCACAACATAAGAGACGGCACTGGCTACCGGCTGCCAGGCCAGTGTTGTTGTCCTGGGGTAATGGTTGAGAGCTGTCCCGTTTCGGGGCGATACCAGGACCGGGGCTCCCCAGGGTGTGGCTTGGAGAACTGCCTGTGCTGCGGGCGGTTGTACCTCGGGAGCGGCTTGAGCCGAAGCAGACGGCACCAAAGGAGTGCACAAGATGGCTATCAAGACCGCAACAATCCCAAAGCAAACGACAGAGTTTGTTGGCTCTCGCATGCGTTGCATGTTACCTCCTTGAAGTGGGCCCAGAATGACGAATCAGGTTGCTGAGGGAAGAAGTGTTGGCTGCTCGCCTCGGGGGATGATGCGTCTCACACGATGGAGAACTGCTCGTCGGGGAGGCGACGCTATTTACAACCCGCATCCTAGACACAGTTTTGACCAACTGTCAGTGATATGCATCACAGACCCCGACGGTTCGTCACGGTCGGAATGATCGCATTCGCAGTCCGCGTGGCGCCGACGGTGCCAAACCCACGGAAAGTGTGAAATGTGTTGGACCAAATGGTTACGAGGGCACGATCAGCGTCATGATGTGAAACCAAGAGAGAATTAGCTGATGCAATCGGCGATTGCGACGAAGGCCAACGCGGCCATCGATCTCCTGAGGGGACTATGCGGCTGGAAAGAGGTAGCGTTTGAAGAAAGAAACACAGTCGGATGTCTCTATCCCGTGGTGGCGCGCCATTCGTGGAACGGATCTTATCAACCCGACTTTCGCTTCTTGAAGTGGGGATTTGGTCGCCCATTCCACTCGATGAGGCCAAACGTATTCACACCCTCTTTTCGAAACAATGCGCCACCCCGCATAGCGCGGTAAATTACGGATGTGATGTCGCCGTTCTTCAGCAGTGTGCCAAATCTCTGCTCGATCTCCTTGCGTAGCTCATCCACATGAAGCGGCCGCGCATGTTCCAGCAAAATGGCCCGGATCATCTGTGGCTGCGAGATCTTGTGGCCATTGTGGCTCGTACCCGCTGGTTGGACATGCACACCCAGGATCTGTCCCGCGTTTCGAAGAATTGCAATCTCCTGCTGCAAATCTAGCAACTGCTGTTCCTTCTCGCGCAGTACCTGCTCTAGGTTTTTCATCGGGCCCCTTAAAGCGCCGCCCATCCCGGTTTCAGCCAATGGGTCGAGCCACCTGATACGGTTCATCGCTCAGATTCGTTCCGGCGGAACGACAGAGCCAAGTCTGTCTTGCTTCTAAGCAGACGGATCCCGTCTAAGTCACTTCAGGAAGATTTAAGTGTCGGTGCAGAGCTTGCAATGCCGCACGCGCACTTTCGCGGTCCTCTCGCGTGTACCAGGAAGGCGCATAGTCCTCGAGAAGTTGATATAACCGGGCCAGCGCACGGTCGCACTGTTCCAGATTCAGGTCAGCTTCAAGCGTGGAACCCGTGCCGCGGCTACTTACCCGCGCAATTGGTTGTGCAGCGTTCATTAGCATACCCTCGGCAGCCCGGGTGGCGCGACGGCTTCGTTTGCTAGTGCAAGTCGCTTCCGAAAGTCCGCTTCGCATATCGCCCGTCCAAATGTCGAGCGTTCGGTGGGAGGGGGCTCTTCTACACAGCATTAAAGCTCAAATTGCAGGCATGGTGCGGTAAAGAAGTGTAATAAGCGAGTAAATTCCTTGTAAGGTCTTCGTTGTTCGTGATGTTGCATTTCGCAACTAAAGCACGGTTCCATCTACTGATAGCTGCCATCCCCTTAGAGGGACGCTGATCTTCGAAAACACCCAAGTAACGTTGACCAGTTGGAGCCTGCTTGTAATCCTGCCTACAATGCCGCGGGATATCGCGAAATCTCGCAAACAGCGACCACCTCGCATCCGTGTGCCCCATCAACAGAAGGCGATTTTCGTGGTCGATAACCATAAGCTCGTTGGCATAGTGCAGAGGCTCTCATTGACAGGGGGGTCGGCGATGCTGGCCAAGGGGACAATCCCCCAGGGGACGCTTGGGGAGATAGTTTTCGGAACCGTTTTTGGCAAAGTCCAGGCGCACATTGAATTTCTGCACACCGGCGCAGACGGCGTACCACTGGCGCAGGCATTCTCCTTTCTCACGATGGATGACATAAGCAGCCAACGCTTCAAATCGGCGCTCGCAGAAATGCATGCTTCCGACCTCTCTGACCTTGTACAAAAACAAACAGCCATCGATAAGGCATTCGAAACGCTACGGGAGAGCATTCGCCAGCTTTCAGCCATGCTCAATTCAGGACAGCGAAGGCGATCGAGAAGCTGACGCACGGCCAGCCTTCATTCGGAAATTGGTTGTACCTACGGGATAGCTGGCCAGAGCACGCATTTTCGATATCATGCGTGTTTCTTCAGTCCTGAACGCTTGATGAAATCAAGAACTGGCTGGATCGTCAGTGCAACCACGACGCAGAGAACGACCGAAAGGTTGTCGATCACACCCGAATTCCTGAAATGAATGTAGCTCAGAATGGCGAGCGGGATGAAAAGGAGCGTGCCGGTCACGACTCCGGGAGAATACCTTCTGGTATGGATTGCGCCCCGAATGTGGAAGACGGCGTTCCAGGCCATGAAGGTTAGAAAAGCAAGCCAACCTCGAATCCCAAAGACACTGTATTTCTCCGCATAGTCGAATGCGCCTAGCGCGACGAGCATCGTCGCAATGCCCGGGATCGCGTTAACTTTGACGTAGTACGATCCAGGCGTATCAGTGTAAGTCGGACGAAATACATTGTCCCAACTGATAAACCCGCCCGGGAAAATGAATTCCTCCATTACATGCAGGCCGAATGAAATCGGGAAGAGGAAAACGAGCAGGATCCCAAGCGCGTCGGGCACGACTCTCTGCCGGAGCAGGAGGAGCAGAAACATCGAGGTTGCGACTTCCATTAAGGCGATGACCCAGCTGAGTCGTGCTCTGACGTACTTCTCCTTGGTTGTCAAATTTCACCACCCGATCCGACATTCATTCTGCCAGTCAACCCTTGAGTGTGTGCTGTTTGAGACAGTCAAACTGTCTGTAGGGCGAGTCAGTGTAGCCAACGAAGTTGCGTCTACTGTGTGCTATGACCGGCCCTTATTCGTAGCGCAGTGCCACAATCGGATCGAGCCGCGATGCCCGGATGGCCGGAATCATCCCGCTGACCAATCCCACGACCGTCAGAATCGTCGTAGCCACCAGGACTGACGTAGGTGAAATGATCAGTCGAATGTCGCCCGCTTCTCCGTGCTGGGCCAGGGCGCTGTAGAAAGTGAGGTGCCCCGCAGAGAGGGAAATGGCATAAGCGAGCCCAATGCCGAACAGTCCACCCAGAAACGTGATCACCAGCGCTTCCGACAGGAACTGCAGCAAGATATCTCGCCGGCGGGCGCCCAACGCCTTTTCTACTCCGATTTCCCTGGTCCGCTGGGTTACGCTCACCAGCATGATGTTCATCAGGCCCACACCGCCGATCCCCAGAGTCAGTGCACCAATAAAGGCAAGCAGCACTTGCAGGGCGATGGTGATGACGCGGAATTGCGAAAGCTGTTCCATGAGAGTGAAAACCATCAGAGCCCGTCGATCGTCGGGACGGAACCCATATTGAGCTGCCAGCGTATTGCGGATCGACTTCTCGACGGACCCATAGTCGTAGCCCAGAAATTCCAGCCAGATCACGTCAACATAGCGGGTGTCGCGAAAATCGCTGAGGGTCGGGAAGGGAATATGGACCACGCGGTTGATGTCGTTATTCTCCTGGCCTTCCTGCGGTCTGGGCATGAGAACGCCAACCACCTCGTAGGGGATGCCGGCGATGCGAACCTTCTGCCCCAAGGCGTAACGGCCGGAGAACAGCTTCTGCTTTGCCTCCCAGCCCAGCACACAAACGCGAGCCCGCTGTTGGATGTCTTCCGCGTTGTAGAAGCGACCATCCTCCATCTTCAGGTTTTGAATATCGGGAAGCACCGGGTAACCGGCATGGACAGTCCAGTTATAGGAACGGCCTTCATAACTGATCAGTGCGTTGTAGAACGACTCGGGCGTGATCCGGGTGATGTGCGGCACGTTGGCGACGACGCGGTCAATATCATCCGTCGTCAGGCGAATCGTGACACCGGCTTTGTTGCCTCCGGCTTGCATTGAGGTACGTCCGCCGGCAATGCCCATCGCCTGCATGCTGGCATAGCTTTTGAATATGTTGACGATGGCGGTGGAAAAGCCGGTGCCATACGCCAGCAGCAGCACTACCGTAGCGATTCCCCACGCCATTCCCAGCATGGTGAGGGCACTGCGCCTCCGGTTGTGTGTCAGCGACGTATACGCCTGTGTGACCACATCTTTGCCGCGAATCATTCGCTACTCCTGACGAAGAGCTTCCACCGGGGTCAGCAAGGCGGCCCGCCGCGCGGGGTAGAGTCCCGCGAGAATCCCGGCAAGGGCGAGGCTTCCGATGGCAAGGACAGCCGACTCCACGTAAATGTGAGGTAGTTCAAAACCGTCAATGGGTGGTGCAAGGTCGAAGAGCTTTGTGACCCCGTAGGCAGCGGCGAGGCCAACCAGGCCGCTGATTACGGTAAGCATCAGCCCTTCCACAAAGAACTGGAACAGAATGCTGCGGTGGGTTGCGCCCAAGGCTTTGCGCAGGCCGATCTCGTGGGTACGTTCCGTGACCGACACCAGCATGATGTTGGCAACACCAATCGCTCCTAACCCGAGCGTCACCAGACCGACCGCTCCCAGGAACGCATCCATGGCATCGGAGATCTTGCCGACCATCTCGACCGTGGCAACAGAGTCCCAGTCGTCGAACGCATCGGGCGTCTGGGGATCGAAGTTGTGATTGCGCGCGACGATGCTACGGACAGCCTTCTTTGCCGCATCGTGCTGCTCCCGCGTGGCGGGTTGATACGCTACGTACTTGACTGCGTTCGCATTGCCCTCCCCCTTCATGGGGAAATAGATGGCCATGGTGCTGTAGGGCATGACTAGCCGCATATTCTGGTCGGCGTTGTTGCCATGGCCGATCTTCTGAATCGTCCCAATCACCTCGAAGGGCACGCCATTGATGAGAAGCCTGCTGCCGATTACGGGCCGGCCTGGGAACAGGATGCGCACAAACTCCTGGCCGATGACGCAGACGCGATTATGCTGGAGTTCGTCGGTCCAATTCAGCCATCGTCCCTGGCCAATGGGCTGGTAGCGAATGTCATAGAACTGCGGCTCGGAGCCGTCCACGTAACCGTTGCTGCTTCCGTACTCGCTCACCAGGCGCAGGTCGCCCCGGTAGATCACTGGCGTGGCATTCCGGACAAAGCTTGAGTTGCGAATATCCAGATAGTCCTGATAGTTGAGGTAGTACTCGCGAGACGAAAGTTGACTGGCTCCAACCGCCGGCACGCGGCCGTTGTAAATCTGCATGTAGTCTTCGCCGAAGCTCGCCAGATTTTTCTTGGTTCCCGCCCGAAAACCTTCTCCCAAGCCAACCAGGAGGAGTAGAGATCCAACTCCCCAGGCGATCCCGAACATGGTGAGGAACGAGCGAAGTTTGTGAGCCCAGATGGCGCTGAAGACCTGCCGAACGCTGTCGAAAAATCGCCTCATAAATCGATTTACGAAGATTGGGCGATCAGAGTTCCTCGCTTGTCGAAAAACTGCCGATAACAGTGAGCATCTTACATTGACGTCCGTATTGGTCATTTTTGCTGTGATCGCAATCACAAACCGCCGCGATGCTTATCACTGTCCGGAAGCCATTCACGACCTGTAATGGATGAGCAAAGACTCAGGTGCGGGGCCGCACCGTCCTTTGCTGATTTTCCCAATCATCGAGGGTGACCATGATCAATGATGACGTCGTGAAATGTCCGCTGTGCGGCGGATTCACCCACATCGAGAAGACCGATCTCCTGGCTGCATTGAAGGAGCC
>Ga0335080_10001055_pt1 | contig 26444 bp, 29 predicted proteins | sample Lox_Sample_34_FD_206720 | JGI IMG/M metagenome (GOLD analysis project Ga0335080, IMG submission 206720) | Soil microbial communities from Loxahatchee National Wildlife Refuge, Florida, United States - Lox_Sample_3.4 | ecosystem: Environmental > Terrestrial > Soil > Wetlands | place: USA... | reverse complement strand
AAGGTCGCACCTTTAAGTCCCAGCGTCTCCGCTAGGTTTTGCGCCTTACGCGGGAGTAGCTCAGTTGGTTAGAGCGCCGGCCTGTCACGCCGGAGGTCGCGGGTTCGAGCCCCGTCTCTCGCGCCATTTGGTTTTTTCCTGACATTGATGCCTGGAACGCGACCGCGCGCAAAAAAACCGCCCGAAGGCGGCTTTTTTAATTTCTGCGCAAGTTCGGGTCTAGCGGATCGTCGAGGCACCTGAACTCGTCACCACCACCGGCTTGCCGGCCTTTATGACCTGAGCGGTCTGGCTGTAATCGACGTTGCTGCGCGCCGCGATCCCGAAGCCGGCCACCGCGATACCCGCCACAAGCGCCACCACCACGATCTTCAGGTGGGTCGCACGATCGGCAGAGTGGATTGAGTGGTTCATAGCTCGTCTCCCCGCGTCTTGGACGCCTCTTTGTTGGTTAGCGATTTACGCTCGCTTTGTTTCCGCTCCGTTTCGTGGGTTCCCCAAAATGGTTTCGTCGGCCCGACATCGCGATTTTGCCGGACCATGGGCATCTTGGTGCGAGCAGGCGGCGCAGAGATCTGGCGACAGGGTTTGGGGTAAAAATCGTAATAATATCAAGTGGAACCACGAGGGGCAGCTTCACGCTGCCGAGCCGGCGGCGCGCTGGGCGCGCGCGTCAACGGCGGGAACAGGCAGATAGCGCACGTCGCCAAAAACCGCCGTGACGTGGTCGTCGAGGTCCGAGCGCGAGCGGGCGGAAGCCACATCCGAAACGAGTCGCCTTCAAGGGCACGAACGTCGGAGGCAGCGCCTTGCGTGCGTGCCGGGTCTTGCCTCGATCAGGACGATGGAGTGAGCCGGACACGGAGAGGTGAGAGGGCGGTGGTCGTAAAACTGCCTGCCGGGATAATGACCCAATACGGGTTCTTGTCGGGACAAAGATCCGCCCGCGCCGGCGAACTGCGCGCCGTGTGGGCAACTCGGTCTGTCGAGTTCATGCTTGGCGGCTTTTCCAAATGATTGAGATGGCGTCAAAATAGCTTATCTTGCGCCCCCTGTTGCGCTGCGCTAAGTCCTCAAGAACAATTCCAAAGCGACGAATCCACGGGCTCCGACGACCGCGGGAGAAAGTAAGCGCCGATGACCGGCATCCTCCAGAACTATCTGCCCCTTGTGGTGTTTATCGGGGTGGCCGCCGTGATCGGGCTGGTGCTTCTGATCGCGCCCTTCCTGGTGGCGTTCCAGCAACCCGATCCGGAAAAGCTCTCGGCGTATGAATGCGGTTTCAACGCCTTCGACGACGCCCGCATGAAATTCGACGTCCGCTTCTACCTGGTTGCGATTCTCTTCATCATCTTCGACCTCGAAGTGGCGTTCCTGTTCCCCTGGGCCGTGGCGTTCGGGAAGCTCGGGGCGACCGGCTTCTGGTCGATGGTGGTTTTCCTGGCCGTGCTCACGGTCGGGTTTGCGTATGAATGGAAGAAAGGCGCGCTCGAATGGGATTGAGCCCTACCGCCGCACCAGCGGGACCAGGTCCGGCGATCGCACCGGCTGTGACCGGCATTCTCGACCCCAGGACTGGCAAGCCGGTTGGCGCCAACGACCCGTATTTCCTCGAGGTCAACCACGAGCTTTCCGACAAGGGCTTTTTCGTCGCGGCCGCCGACGATCTCATCACCTGGGCGCGCACCGGCTCGCTGATGTGGATGACATTCGGACTGGCCTGTTGCGCCGTCGAGATGATGCAGGTGTCGATGCCGCGCTACGACGTCGAGCGGTTCGGCTTTGCGCCGCGCGCCTCGCCCCGGCAGTCCGACGTCATGATCGTTGCCGGCACGCTCACCAACAAGATGGCGCCCGCGCTGCGCAAAGTCTACGACCAGATGCCGGAGCCGCGTTACGTGATCTCGATGGGATCGTGCGCCAACGGCGGCGGCTACTATCACTATTCCTACTCGGTGGTGCGCGGCTGCGATCGTATCGTGCCGATCGACGTCTACGTGCCCGGTTGTCCGCCGACCGCGGAAGCGCTGCTCTACGGCGTGTTGCTGCTGCAGAAGAAGATCCGGCGCACCGGCACCATCGAACGCTGAAGGTTGGTTGTAATGGACGATGGCAGGCTCGACGCCCTGGGGCAGACGATTGTTAGCGCGCTTCCCGGTGCAGCGCTCGGACATGTGGTGGCGTTCAATCAGCTGACGGTAGCGGTCAATGCGGGGAAGATCGTCGAGGTCGCAAAATATCTCCGCGATGATGCCGCCTGCCGCTTTGTCAACATCACCGACATCACGGCCGCCGACTATCCCGGGCGCGAGAAGCGCTTCGACGTCATCTATCACTTCCTGTCGCCGACCCTGAACACGCGCATCCGACTGAAGGCCGAGGCCGACGAGACCACGCAGGTGCCCTCGATCATAGAGGTTTTTCCCGGCGCCGACTGGTTCGAGCGCGAGGCCTACGACCTCTACGGCGTGATCATTACCGGCCATCCGGACATGCGGCGTCTTTTGACCGATTACGGCTTCGACGGCCATCCGCTGCGCAAGGACTTCCCGCTGACCGGCTTCGTCGAGGTGCGCTACGACGACCAGGAGAAGCGGGTGCTCTATGAGCCGGTGCGGCTGAACCAGGAATTCCGGAAATTCGATTTTCTCTCGCCGTGGGAGGGGGCGGACTATCCGGTCCTCCCTGGCGATGAAAAGGCAGGACCGAAAGCCTGACCATGAACGAGCAAAGCGAAACTCTGCGCAATTTTACGATCAATTTCGGGCCGCAGCATCCCGCGGCTCATGGCGTGCTGCGCCTTGTCCTTGAGCTGGACGGCGAAGTCGTCGCGCGTGTCGATCCGCATATTGGCCTGCTTCATCGCGGGACCGAGAAGCTGATCGAGCAAAAGACCTATATGCAGGCTATCCCTTATTTCGATCGGCTCGACTACGTCGCACCGATGAATCAGGAGCATGCGTTTTGCCTCGCGGCCGAAAAGCTGCTCAGCATCGAGGTGCCGCGCCGGGGGCAATTGATCCGCGTGCTCTATTGCGAGATCGGCCGCCTGCTTTCGCATCTCCTCAACGTCACCACGCAGGCGATGGACGTCGGCGCGCTCACCCCTCCACTGTGGGGCTTTGAAGAGCGCGAGAAGCTCATGGTGTTTTACGAGCGCGCCTCCGGCTCGCGCATGCATGCGGCCTATTTCCGTATCGGCGGCGTGCACCAGGACCTGCCGCCGAAACTGATCGACGACATCGAGGCGTTTTGCGATCCGTTCCTCAAGGTCGTCGACGACCTCGACCGGCTGCTCACGGGCAATCGCATCTTCAAGCAGCGCAACGTCGACATCGGGGTCGTGACCCTGCAACAGGCCTGGGAGTGGGGCTTTTCCGGCGTGATGGTGCGCGGCTCCGGCGCGGCATGGGACCTGCGCAAAGCACAGCCTTACGAGTGCTATGCCGAGATGGATTTCGACATCCCGGTGGGCAAGAACGGCGACTGCTACGACCGGTACTGCATCCGCATGGAAGAGATGCGCCAGTCCGTGCACATCATGAAGCAGTGTATCCAGAAGCTGCGCGCGGACGACGGGCAGGGGCCGGTCGCGGTCACCGACCACAAGATTTTCCCGCCGCGGCGCGGCGAGATGAAACGCTCGATGGAAGCCCTGATCCATCACTTCAAGCTCTATACCGAAGGCGTCCACGTGCCGGCCGGCGAGATCTATGCCGCGGTCGAGGCGCCGAAGGGGGAGTTCGGCGTCTATCTCGTCTCCGACGGGAGCAACAAGCCCTACAAATGCAAGATCCGCGCGCCGGGCTTTGCGCATCTGCAGGCGATGGACTTTATCTGCAGGGGCCATCTGCTCGCCGACGTCTCCGCCATTCTCGGCTCGCTCGACATCGTGTTCGGAGAGGTCGATCGGTGATGGCGCAGATGCCCATCCAGTTTGACCGCGCATCGGGAGCTCTCGAGGGCGCCAACCTGTGGGAGCGGACGGCTGCGCTGGCGCTGGCGACGGGATCGAAGATCTCGTCGCGTTTCTCGCACATGGGCTACATCGCCTGCGCCAATCTTTTGCGCAAGACGCTGCCCGAGCGCAATATCGCGATCAAGCTCAACCCGGACGCGACGTTCGAATTTCCCTATGGTGACGGCTATTGGAGCAAGCTGCTTGACCGCTCCTATCGCTATGAGGACGAGCTGGAGCTTTTGTTCCGTCACTCCGCCGATATCGACTACACCCTGATCGATTGCGGCGCCAATTACGGCTATTGGTCCGTCCTGGTTTCGAGCGCGCCGTTCGGGGCGCACAAGGCGATCGCGATCGAGCCGGCGGCGCAGAATTTCCCGAAGCTGGTCAATAACGCGGAGATCAACGGCTGCCGCTTCGAGACGATGAAATGCGCAATCGGTGCGTCGCGAGGTTCCGCGCGCCTCTCCGGGACCAAGCACGAGGCATTCAGCATCGCCGGCGACCAGGCCGGCGGCGAACAGGTGCCTGTCATCGCACTCGACGACCTCATCGACGACGGCAAGGTGTCGGCGCGCGGCAAGTATTTGATCAAGCTTGACGTCGAAGGCGTCGAGATCGAGGCGATCAAGGGCGGCACGCGGCTGCTTCAGGCCGACAGCGTCGTCCTCTGCGAGGAGCATGGCAACGATCCGCGCCACACCGTCTCGCGCTATATCCTGGAACAGACCCCGCTCAAGCTGATCGTCTATGATCCCCGCTCGAGCCAGATGGAAACCGTTACCGAGCTGTCGATCCTCGATCGCATCAAGGTTTCCTCCCACGTCGGCTATAACGTCTTCGGCACCGCAAGCGCGTTCTGGCAAAGCCGGATCAACGCGCTGAACGCGAGCGCCGCACGCCGCATGCAGTGAGAGAACAGAATGTCCGTCCGCCGTCTTGCCCCGAAGGAATTGCAGCCCGCGAGCTTTGCGTTCACGGACGAAACCCTCGCATTCGCGAGGAAGGAGATCGCGAAATATCCACCCGGACGCCAGGCGTCGGCGGCGATCTCGATCCTGTGGCGGGTGCAGGAGCAGAACGAGGGATGGGTTTCGGAAGCGGCGATCCGTGCCGTCGCCGATCTGCTCGAAATGCCCCACATTCGCATGCTGGAGATCGCGACCTTCTATACCATGTTCCAGCTTGCGCCGGTCGGCAAGAGGGCGCATGTCCAGGTCTGCGGCACCACGCCCTGCCGGCTGCGCGGTGCGGGCGACCTGATCGAACTCTGCAAGAGCCGCATCCACCACGATCCCTTTCATATTTCCAGGGATGGAAATTTCAGCTGGGAAGAGGTCGAGTGCCTGGGCGCCTGCGTGAACGCGCCGATGGTTCTGATCTGGAAGGACACTTACGAAGACCTCACCAAAGAGAGCTTTGGCAAGGTGCTCGACGGCTTTGCCTCCGGCAATCCGCCCAAGCCCGGCCCGCAGAACGGCCGCCAGTTTTCCGCGCCCATCACCGGTCCGACCACGCTGAAGGAAGTAACCTGATGCGTGACGCGCGACAGACCATCCGCTGATCGGAGAATCTCTTTCATCATGCTCGACGACAAGGACCGCATCTTCAGGAATCTCTACGGCCTCCACGACTGGGGCCTCGAAGGCGCGCGCCGCCGCGGCGCGTGGGATGGAACAAAAGCGATCATCGACAAGGGCCGCGATTGGATCATCAACGAGATGAAGGCCTCTGGCCTGCGCGGTCGGGGCGGGGCGGGATTTCCGACCGGTCTGAAGTGGTCGTTCATGCCGAAAGAGTCGAACGACGGTCGTCCAAGCTATCTCGTGGTCAACGCGGACGAGTCCGAGCCCGGCACCTGCAAGGACCGCGAGATCATGCGGCACGATCCGCACCTTTTGGTCGAGGGTTGCCTGCTTGCGAGTTTCGCGATGGGCGCGCATGCCTGCTACATCTATGTTCGCGGCGAGTTCATCCGCGAGCGCGAGCACCTGCAGGCCGCGGTCGAGCAGGCCTATGAGGCAAAGCTGATCGGCAAGGACAACGTCAACGGCTGGCCGTTCGATCTGTACGTCACCCACGGCGCTGGCGCCTATATTTGCGGCGAGGAGACCGCACTGCTCGAAAGCCTCGAGGGCAAGAAGGGCCAGCCGCGCCTGAAGCCGCCATTTCCGGCCAATGTCGGCCTTTATGGCTGCCCGACCACGGTCAACAATGTCGAGTCGATTGCCGTTGCGCCCGACATCTTGCGCCGCGGCGCGGCGTGGTTTGCCGCGATCGGCCGGCCCAACAATGTCGGCACGAAGCTGTTTTGCATCTCCGGCCATGTCGAGCGGCCCTGCAACGTCGAAGAAGCGATGGGCATTCCGTTCCGCGAGCTGATCGAGCGCCATTGTGGCGGCATCCGCGGCGGCTGGGACAATCTGAAGGCCGTGATACCCGGCGGCTCGTCGGTGCGCATGGTGCCGGCGGAATTGATTATCGACACGCCCATGGATTTCGACAGCCTCGGCAAGCTGCGCTCCGGCCTCGGCACCGCGGCCGTCATCGTGATGGACAAGTCGACCGACCTGATCCGGGCGATCGCGCGCATCTCCTATTTCTACAAGCATGAAAGCTGCGGCCAGTGCACGCCGTGTCGCGAGGGCACGGGCTGGATGTGGCGCGTGCTCACCCGCATGGCCGATGGCCGCGCCCACAAACGCGAGATCGACATGCTGCTGGAAGTCACCAAGCAGGTCGAGGGCCACACCATCTGCGCGCTCGGCGATGCCGCGGCATGGCCGATCCAGGGCCTGATCGCGCATTTCCGTCATGAGATCGAAGCGCGGATCGACCAATATTCGCACAAGGCCGATATCGACGATATCGGCATCCGCGACCCCGTGAACATGGTCGCGGCGGAGTAGCAGCATGACCAAGCTTATCGTCGACGGCAAAGAGATCGATGTTCCGCCCGAATACACGCTGCTGCAGGCGTGCGAGGCCGCGGGCGCCGAGATTCCGCGTTTCTGCTACCACGAGCGCTTGTCGATTGCCGGCAATTGCCGGATGTGCCTGGTCGAAGTGAAAGGCGGCCCGAAACCGGTCGCAAGCTGCGCCTGGGGCGTGCGCGATTGTCGTCCCGGACCGAAGGGCGAGCCGCCGGAAATTTCAACGCGCTCGCCGATGGTAAAGAAGGCGCGCGAAGGCGTGATGGAATTCCTCCTGATCAACCATCCGCTGGACTGTCCGATCTGCGACCAGGGCGGGGAGTGCGACCTGCAGGACCAGGCGATGGGCTATGGCGTCGACACCTCGCGCTTCGCCGAGAACAAGCGCGCGGTCGAGGACAAATATCTGGGCGCTCTCGTCAAGACCTCGATGAACCGCTGCATCCAGTGCACGCGCTGTGTCCGCTTCTCGGCGGAGGTCTGCGGCACGCCGGAAATGGGCGCGACCGGCCGCGGCGAGGACATGGAGATCACGACCTATCTCGAGCATGCATTGAGCTCGGAGCTGCAGGGCAACCTCGTCGACATCTGCCCGGTGGGCGCGCTGACCTCGAAGCCTTATGCGTTTGCGGCGCGGCCCTGGGAACTCGGCAAGACGCAATCGATCGACGTCATGGATGGCATAGGCTCCGCGATCCGGGTCGATACCCGCGGTCGCGAGGTGATGCGCATCCTGCCGCGCATCAATGAGTTCGTGAACGAGGAATGGATCTCCGACAAGACGCGCCATATCGTCGATGGCCTGCGCACGCAGCGGCTGGATCGACCCTACATCCGCGAGAACGGCAAACTCCGCGCCGCGTCCTGGACCGAAGCGTTCGGCGTCATCGCGGCGAAAGTCTCGCGCAGCGACGGCAAGCGCATCGGCGCCATCGCCGGCGATCTCGCAGGCGTAGAGGAGATGTTCGCGCTGAAGGACCTGCTTTCGAAGTATGGCTCGGTCAATCTGGCCGTGCAGGGCGGCGATGCCTTCGATACTGCCGCCGGCCGCGCCTCCTACATCTTCAACCCGACGATTCCGGGGGTCGATCAGGCCGATGCGCTTCTGATCGTCGGTGCGAACCCAAGGAAAGAGGCGGCTGTGCTCAATGCGCGCATCCGCAAGCGCTGGCGAAGCGGCCAGCTCAAGATCGGCCTGATCGGCGACAGGGTGGATCTCACCTATCATTACGATTATCTCGGCGCCGGCCCGGATTCGCTGACTGAGCTTGCAAGCGGCAAGGGCGCCTTTGCGGATGTCTTGAGGAACGCAAAACACCCGATCGTGCTGGTCGGCGCCGGCGCCACCTCGCGGCACGACGGCACCGCGGTTCTGGCGCTTGCGGCGAAACTTGCGATTGACCTGGGCGCCGTCAAAGACGGCTGGAACGGCTTTGCGGTGCTGCAGGATACGGCTTCGCGCGTCGGCGCGCTCGATATCGGCTTTGCGCCGGGCGCGGGCCTGACCGCCGCGCAGATGGCGACGTTCGGAACGCTCGATGTCCTGTTTCTGCTCGGTGCCGACGAGATCAAGGTGCCGGACGGCACGTTCGCAATCTATATCGGCACCCACGGCGATGCCGGTGCGCATCGTGCCGACGTGATCCTTCCGGGGGCGGCCTATACCGAGAAGTCCGCGATTTACGTCAATACCGAGGGCAGGGTGCAGATCACCGGCCGCGCCGCTTTCCCGCCAGGCGAAGCGCGCGAGGACTGGGCGATCGTTCGGGCCTTGTCGGATGTCCTGGGCAAGAAGCTGCCTTATGACTCGCTTCCGGCCGTTCGGCAGGCGGTCTTCAAGGCCGTGCCGCATCTGATGCGCGTCGACCAGATCGAGGCTGGCAAGGCGGATGACGTCAAGGCGCTCGCCGGCAAGGGCGGCAGTCTCGACAAGGCGCCATTCAAGAACGCGGTTGAGGACTTCTATCTGACAAACCCGATCGCGCGGGCCTCCGCCGTGATGGCGGAATGTTCGCGCTTGGCCTCGGGGCGCCTGGAAGCGGCTGCGGAGTAGGCGGATAAAGATGGCTGATTTTTTCGCAAGCTCGTTCTGGACCGGCTTTCTCTGGCCGCTGATCATCATGGTCGCGGAGAGCGTCCTGCTACTTGTCGTGCTGCTGATCGCGATCGCCTACATCCTGCTCGCCGACCGCAAGATCTGGGCGGCGGTGCAGATCAGGCGCGGTCCGAACGTGGTCGGGCCTTGGGGCCTGTTCCAATCATTCGCCGACCTCTTGAAATTCGTCCTCAAGGAGCCGATCATCCCGGCCGGCGCCAACAAGGGCGTATTCCTGCTGGCGCCTTTGGTGTCGTGCGTGCTCGCGCTGGCCGCCTGGGCGGTGATTCCGACCAATGTCGGCTGGGCGATCGCCGACATCAATGTCGGCGTCCTCTACATTTTCGCGATCTCCTCGCTGTCGATCTACGGCATCATCATGGCCGGCTGGTCGTCGAACTCGAAATATCCGTTCCTGGCCGCGCTGCGCTCGGCGGCACAGATGGTGAGCTACGAGGTCTCGATCGGCTTTGTCATCATCACGGTATTGCTGTGCGCGGGCTCGCTCAACCTCACGGCCGTGGTCGACGCGCAAAACACGCGCGGGCTTGGCAGTCTGATTGGCCTGCCGCAGCTGACCATTCTCAATTGGTACGTCTGGCCGCTGCTGCCGATGTTTGTCGTGTTCTACGTCTCGGCGCTCGCGGAAACCAACCGGCCGCCATTCGATCTCGTGGAGGCGGAGTCGGAATTGGTCGCGGGCTTCATGGTCGAATACGGCTCGACACCGTATTTGCTGTTCATGCTCGGCGAATATGTCGCAATCACCACGATGTGCGCGATGGCGACGATCCTGTTCCTCGGCGGCTGGCTGCCGCCGGTCGCGCTGCCGCCGTTTACCTGGATCCCGGGCGTAATCTGGTTCTCCCTGAAGCTGTTCTTCATGTTCTTCCTGTTCGCGATGGCAAAGGCGATCGTGCCACGCTACCGCTATGATCAATTGATGCGGCTCGGTTGGAAGGTGTTCTTGCCGCTGTCGCTGGCGATGGTGGTGATCGTCGCCGGCGTGCTGCATTTCGCCGGCATCGCGCCGAAGTGAGGTCGCCAGAATCGAGGCTGTCATGGGTATCAATGTCAACGCCACCGCCCGTTCGCTGCTGCTGTCAGAGTTCGTATCGGCCTTCTTCCTCGCCATGCGCTACTTCTTCCAGCCGAAGCCGACGCTGAACTACCCGTTCGAGAAGGGTCCGATCTCGCCGCGCTTCCGCGGCGAGCATGCGCTGCGTCGTTATCCCAATGGCGAAGAACGCTGCATCGCCTGCAAGCTCTGCGAGGCGATCTGCCCGGCCCAGGCCATCACCATCGAAGCCGGTCCCCGCCGCAACGACGGCACCCGCCGCACGGTTCGCTACGACATCGATATGGTGAAGTGCATCTATTGCGGTCTGTGCCAGGAGGCCTGCCCTGTCGACGCCATCGTCGAGGGTCCGAATTTCGAATTCGCCACCGAGACGCGCGAGGAGCTCTATTATGACAAGGCCAGGCTGCTCGCCAATGGCGACCGCTGGGAGCGCGAGATCGCGAAGGCGATCGAGCTCGATGCGCCGTATCGCTGAGGCCGCCGCATGATCCTTCCCGCGCTGTTCTTTTACCTCTTCGCCGGTGTCTGCGTCGGCTCGGCCGTCATGGTGATCGCCTCGCGCAATCCCGTGCACTCGGTGCTGTTCCTGATTCTGGCCTTCGTCAACGCGTCCGGCCTGTTCGTGCTGATGGGTGCCGAATTCCTCGCCATGATTCTGATCGTGGTCTATGTCGGCGCAGTCGCGGTGCTGTTCCTGTTCGTGATCATGATGCTCGACGTCGATTTCGCGGAGCTGCGGGAGGGTTTTCTGGAATATCTGCCGATCGGCCTCGTGATCGGCGGAGTGTTCCTGGCGGAATTGCTCCTGGTCGGCGGCGGCTGGGTCATCAATCCCGGCACTGCCAAATCGATCACCGCCGCGATCCCGGCCAATGTCAGCAATACCGAGGCGCTCGGTCTCGTGCTCTACACAAAATACATCCACTACTTCCAGCTCGCCGGCATCGTGCTCCTGGTTGCCATGATCGGCGCTATCGTGCTGACGCTGCGCCACAAGGCTTTCGTCAAGCGGCAGGACATCAATGTGCAAAACGCCCGCACGCCGGAGCTTGCCATGAACGTGCGCAAGGTCGCCGCCGGCCAAGGACTTCTGGATGCGGATGCGGCGGAGTGGGTGAAATGACGATCGGGCTTGGGCATTATCTTGCGGTCGGCGCCATCCTGTTCACGCTCGGGATCCTCGGCATCTTCCTCAACCGCAAGAACATCATCATCATCCTGATGTCGATCGAATTGATTCTGCTTGCGGTCAACACCAACCTGGTGGCGTTCTCGTCATTTCTCGGCGACATCGTCGGCCAGGTCTTTGCGCTTCTGGTGCTCACCGTTGCGGCCGCGGAAGCCGCGATCGGGCTCGCGATCCTGGTCGTGTATTTCCGCAACCGCGGCTCGATCGCGGTCGAAGACGTCAATCTGATGAAGGGCTGATAGCGCATGATCCGGAAAAGTGGACGCCGGTTTTCCCTCGCGACAAACGCAGAACGCGTTGGTGCGGAGATTATGCGCCAAGGGAAAGATTAATGTACCAGGCCATCGTATTTCTGCCGCTGCTGGGCGCCGTCATCGCAGCCATCATCTCGCTTGTCGGCGCGCATGCGCGCTGTCCGAGCGGCGACGCCGTCGAGCACCATGACGATGCGCATGGCGCGGACGTCCATGCCTCCGAAGCTCATGACGATCATGACCATGACGATCACCATGTCGCAGAGCCGGCGGCGTGGGGCTCACGCGCTGCCGAACTGATCACGACCGGGCTGTTGTTCGTCTCGGCTGCGTTGTCCTGGTTCGCCTTTGTCGATGTCGGTTTCCTGCATCACGACGCGCGCATCCCGCTATTCCCCTGGATTTATTCGGGCGACCTGCAGGTGATGTGGTCGCTCAGGATCGACACCTTGACCGCGGTCATGCTGGTCGTGGTCAACACCGTGTCTTCGCTCGTGCACCTCTATTCCATCGGCTACATGGACGAGGATCCGTACCGGCCGCGATTCTTCGGCTATCTCTCGCTGTTCACCTTCGCGATGCTGATGCTGGTGACCGCCGACAATCTGGTGCAGCTGTTCTTCGGCTGGGAGGGCGTCGGTCTTGCAAGCTACCTTCTGATCGGCTTCTGGTACCACAAGCCGTCGGCGAATGCGGCTGCGATCAAGGCCTTTATCGTCAACCGCGTCGGCGATTTCGGCTTTGCGCTCGGCATTTTCGCCGTCTTCATGATGATCGGCTCTGTCAATTTCGAGACGATATTCGCCGGCGCGCCGGGGTTGACCGGCAAGACCATTCATTTCTTCGCCTGGGATGTCGATGCGCTGACCTTGATCTGTCTGTTCCTGTTCATGGGAGCGATGGGCAAGTCGGCGCAGTTCCTGCTGCACACCTGGCTGCCGGACGCGATGGAGGGCCCGACGCCTGTGTCCGCGCTGATCCACGCCGCGACCATGGTCACGGCCGGCGTATTCATGGTAGCGCGGCTGTCGCCTCTGTTCGAACTCGCTCCGACGGCGAACGCGGTGGTGATGTTCTTCGGCGCGACCACGGCGTTTTTTGCGGCCACCATCGGTCTCGTTCAGAACGACATCAAGCGCATCGTCGCATACTCAACCTGCTCGCAGCTCGGTTACATGTTCGTCGCGATGGGAGCAGGCGCCTATTCGGTCGGCATGTTCCATCTGTTCACGCACGCCTTCTTCAAGGCGCTGCTGTTCCTGGGCTCGGGATCGGTGATCTATGCCATGCATCACGAGCAGGACATCCGCATGATGGGCGGGCTTTGGCGCAAGATTCCCTACACATTTGGCGTGATGACGATCGGCACGCTGGCGCTGACCGGATTCCCGCTGTTTGCCGGCTACTTCTCCAAGGATGCGATTATCGAATCCGCCTATGCGTCGCACAATCCGCTGGGCACTTACGCTTTCATCCTGACCGTGGTCGCCGCCGGCCTGACTGCGTTCTACTCCTGGCGCCTGATCTTCAAGACCTTTTTCGGCGAGCCGCACGACCAGGAGCACTATGAGGGCGCGCATGAGAGCCCGCTGTGGATGCTGATCCCGATCGGCGTCCTCGCCGTCGGATCGATCTTCTCGGGCTTTCCCTTCAAGGAGCTGTTTGCCGGCAACGGGGTCGATGAGTTCTTCCGCGATTCGGTGAAGATGCATCCGAAGATCATCGAGGACATGGAAGAGATTTCCGAGTGGGTCAAATTGTTGCCGACCGCGATGATGGTGGTGGGCGCCTATATCTCCTACGTGTTCTACATCCGCCGGCCCTACCTGCCGGAGGAACTCGCTGCCCAGCAGCCGATGCTGTACCAGTTCCTGCTCAACAAATGGTACTTTGACGAGCTGTACGATCTGATCTTCGTCAATCCGGCGAAGCGGATCGGGTATTTCCTCTGGAAATATGGGGACGGCTGGACCATCGACGGCCTTGGGCCCGACGGCGTCTCCGCGCGCGTGCTCGACATCACCCGCAATGTCGTCAAGATCCAGACCGGCTATCTCTACCATTACGCCTTCGCGATGCTGATCGGCGCGGCCGGACTGATCACCTGGTTCATGTTTGGCGTGGGAGGCCAGTGATGACAACCTGGCCCATCCTGTTCGTCACCTGGTTCCTGCCGGTTTTTGGCGCGGCACTGGTCTATTTGCTGGCGCGGGGCGGCGACGAAGCCGCCGACCGCACCGCGCGCTGGATCGCGCTGTGGACCACGGTGATCACCTTCGCAGTGTCGCTGATCCTGGTGTGGCGCTTCGATCCCACGCAGACCGACTTCCAGTTTGTCGAGAAGTCGTCCTGGCTCGCCGCCGGCATCACCTACCACATGGGCGTCGACGGCATTTCCTTGCCGTTCGTGATCCTGACCACCGCGCTGATGCCGTTCTGTATCATCGCGAGCTGGACGGCGATCACCTCGCGGGTGCCCGAATACATGATGGCCTTCCTGATCCTGGAAGCGTTGATGGTCGGCACCTTCTGTGCGCTCGATCTCGTGCTGTTCTACCTGTTCTTCGAGGGCGGCCTGATCCCGATGTTCCTGATCATCGGCGTGTGGGGCGGCCCGCGTCGGGTCTACGCCTCCTTCAAGTTCTTCCTCTACACGTTCCTCGGCTCGGTGTTGATGCTGCTCGCCATCATGGCGCTGTACTGGAACGGCAATACGACGGACATCCCCACATTGATGCATACCGCGGTGCCGCGCTCACTGCAGACGTGGGCGTGGCTCGCCTTCTTTGCCTCCTTTGCGGTGAAGATGCCGATGTGGCCGGTGCACACCTGGCTGCCGGACGCGCATGTCGAGGCGCCGACGGCGGGCTCGGTGATCCTGGCTGCGATCCTCCTGAAGATGGGCGGCTACGGCTTCCTGCGGTTCTCGCTGCCGATGTTCCCGCTGGCGTCGCACGATTTCACGCCGTTGATCTATTGGCTCTCGGTCATCGCCATCGTCTACACCTCGCTGGTTGCCTTGATGCAGGAGGACATGAAGAAGCTGATAGCCTATTCCTCCGTCGCCCATATGGGCTTCGTCACCATGGGCATCTTCGCAGGCACCTTGCAGGGCGTGGCGGGCGGCGTGTTCCAGATGATCTCGCACGGCATCGTGTCCGGCGCGCTGTTCCTCTGCGTCGGCGTGGTTTACGACCGCATGCACACCCGCGAAATCGCGGCCTATGGCGGTCTGGTCAACCGGATGCCGCTTTATGCGATGGTGTTCATGGTCTTCACCATGGCCAATGTCGGGCTGCCCGGCACGTCCGGCTTCATCGGCGAGTTCATGACGCTGCTCGGCACCTTCAAGGTCTCGATCCCGACCGCGTTCTTCGCCACGACCGGCGTGATCCTGTCGGCGGCCTATGCGCTGTGGCTCTATCGCAAGATCGTGTTCGGGGCGCTCGTGAAGCAGTCGCTCATGAGCATGAAGGACCTTACGTTGCGCGAGTGCCTGACACTGTTCCCGCTGGTGGCGCTGACCATTCTCTTCGGTGTCTACCCGAAGCCGGTGCTCGACATGTCGGCGGCATCGGTGCAGCAGCTCGTCAACAACTATACGACAGCGGTGACGGCGGTGAAGGCCGCCGCACTGTTGCAGTGACATCGGTGGCCTGGGGATTGCGCCATGAGCTTTGAAACCGCCGGCTACCAGTTGCTGCCCGTGATTCCCGAGCTCGTGCTCGCGATCGGCGCCATGGTGCTGTTGACGATCGGAGCCTTTCGCGGGCAGGGGACGACACCGCTCGTCAACTGGCTTGCCGTGTGCCTGTTGGTCGCGACCGGCGTATTCGAACTGATGCTGCCGGCCGGCAAGCTCGCGACCTTCGGCGGCAGCTTCATCGTCGACGATTTCGCACGCTTCCTGAAGATCGTGGCGCTGATCGGCTCGGGCGCGACGCTGATCCTGTCGCGCGAGTTCCTTGCCGATCCGGCGCGGCCCATCTTCGAATATCCGATCCTGATCCTGCTCTCCACCCTCGGCATGATGGTGCTGATCTCGGCCGGCGATCTGATCATGCTCTATCTCGGGCTCGAACTGATGAGCCTTGCGCTCTACGTGGTTGCCGCCTCCAACCGCGACAACGCCAAGTCGACGGAAGCCGGCCTCAAATACTTCGTGCTGGGCGCGCTGTCGTCGGGCATGCTGCTCTACGGCGCCTCGCTGGTCTATGGCTTCACCGGCACCGTCAGTTTTGCGGGCATCGCGGCCGCGGCAAAAGGTGGCAGCATCGGCATGGTCTTCGGCCTGGTGTTCGTGCTCGCCGGGCTCTGCTTCAAGGTCTCCGCGGTGCCGTTCCACATGTGGACGCCCGACGTCTATGAGGGCGCGCCGACCCCGGTCACGGCGTTTTTCGCCTCTGCGCCGAAAGTGGCGGCGATGGCGGTGTTCGTCCGCGCGGCTCTCACCGCGTTCCCCGGAATTGTCACCCAATGGCAGCAGATCGTGGTCTTTGTCTCCATCGCCTCGATGGCGCTCGGATCGTTCGCGGCGATCGGACAAAAAAACATCAAGCGGCTGATGGCCTATTCGTCGATCGGCCATATGGGTTTTGCGCTGGTGGGGCTTGCGGCCGGAACGGCCGAGGGCGCGCAGGGCGTGCTGGTGTATCTCGCGATCTACGTGGCGATGACGCTCGGCTCCTTTGCCATCATCATTGCCATGAAGCGCAACGGCCAGGCACTCGAGCAGATCAGCGATTTCTCGGGGCTGTCGCGCACCAATCCGGTGCTCGCCTTCTTCTTCGCGATGTTCCTGTTTTCCTTGGCCGGCGTGCCGCCGCTCGCTGGCTTTTTCGCCAAATGGTTCGTGTTCGTGGCCGCGATCCATGCAAACCTGTTCACGCTCGCCGTCATTGGCGTGCTGACCAGCGTGGTGGGCGCGTTCTACTATCTGTCCATCGTCAAGGTGATGTATTTCGACGAACCGCTTCCGACGCTTGATCCGATGGGCGTCGAACTGCGTGCGGTGCTGGCGGTCACGGGCGTCTTCAATGTGCTATTTTTCGCTTTACCGGGACCGCTGGTCAGCGCTGCAACGACCGCGGCAAAATCGCTATTTTAGATGCCATTCAGGCTAGGCCCACACGCCGCGTCCCAGAATTATCGGCTCGTTGCATTCGACCGGATCGGCTCGACCAATGCGGAAGCGATTGCGCGCGCTCGCGACGGCGAACGCGGACCGGTCTGGTATGTCACGAGCGAACAGACTGCCGGACGCGGGCGGCGGCACCGCCCATGGATCGCGCCGCGCGGCAACCTTGCCGCCAGCATCCTCGAAGTGATGGACGTTGCCCCGGCGGTCGCGGCGACGCTCGGCTTTGCGGCGGGACTTGCGCTCGAGGCTGCGCTGCGGCGCCTGAGCGTGGAGGCGGTGCTGCGCGCCCCCGATGCGGACGATCTGAAATTCTCGCTGAAATGGCCGAACGACGTGCTGGCGGGGCGGCAGAAGCTCGCCGGCATTCTGCTGGAAGCCGAAGCCGTGAATGGCGGCCTTGCTGTCGTCGTCGGGATCGGCACCAATGTCGTGGCAGCGCCCGATGGCACGCCCATGCCCGCGACCTCGCTGCGTGCCCTCGGCGTCGATGTCGATGCGGAGACGCTATTTGTCGCGCTCTCCGACGGCTGGGCCAAGTTCCGCGCGATCTGGGATCATGGCCGCGGCTTTGGCGAGATCCGACGGTTATGGCTGGAGCGCGCCACAGGGCTCGGACAGGCGGTCGCGATCAAGTCCGCCGGAGCCGCAATCGAGGGAACGTTCGACACCATTGACGAACAAGGCTGCATGATCGTCCGGACGTCTAAAGGGACGCTGGTGCCGGTCACCGCGGGCGACGTCTATTTCGGCACGGCCGGCTCCTTGGGGGCAGGCTGATGGCGCGGCCGGACGAATTGACCTTTGCGCCGCTGGGCGGCGTCGGCGAGATCGGCATGAACCTGTCGATCTACGGCCTTGGCAACCGCCACCAGTGCGCCTGGCTCGCAGTCGACCTCGGCGTCTCCTTCGGCGACGAAGAACATCTGCCCGGCATCGACCTGATCATGCCGGACATCGGCTTCCTGGAGAAAGAGCGCAAGAACCTGGTCGGGCTGGTGCTGACGCACGCGCATGAAGATCATTTCGGCGCCATCATCGATCTCTGGCCAAAACTTCGATGCCCGGTCTATGCGACCAAATTCTCGGCCGCGTTGTTCGAAGCCAAATGCGAAGCCGAGCGCGATCCGCCGAAAATTCCGGTCACCGTGGTGCCGTCCGGCGGCCGCGTGGATATCGGGCCGTTCAATGTCGAGTTCATTCCGGTTGCGCATTCGATCCCGGAATCGCATGCGCTCGCCATCCACACCGAAGTCGGCACGGTGCTGCACACCGGCGACTGGAAGATCGATCCGACCCCGTTGATCGGCGCGCCGACCGACGAGCGGCGGCTGCGTGAGCTTGGCGATGCCGGCGTCTTGGCCCTGGTCGGCGATTCCACCAACGCGATCCGCGAAGGGCGCTCTCCATCGGAAACCGAGGTGGCCAAGACCATCGCCGAGCTGGTCAAGGGGGCGAAGGGCCGCGTCGCGGTGACGACGTTTGCCTCCAACGTCGCGCGCCTGAAGGCGGTCGCGGATGCGGCCAAGGCCGCCGACCGCGAGGTCGTTGTCGTCGGACGCGCCATGGAGCGCGTGGCGCAGGTCGCGCGCGAGACGGGCTATCTTGACGGCGTTCAGAATTTTCGCGGGCCGGATCTCTATGGCCACTTTCCGGCCGACAAGGTGCTGGCGCTGTGCACGGGCAGCCAGGGCGAGCCGCGCGCGGCGCTGGCGCGCATCGCCAATGACGACCATCCGCAGGTGACCCTGAACAAGGGCGATTGCGTGATCTTCTCCTCGCGTACCATTCCAGGCAACGAGAAGGCGGTCGGCGCCATCATCAACGGACTGGTGGCGCAGGGAGTTGAGGTCATTACCGACCGCACCCATCTCGTGCATGTGTCCGGCCATCCGCGTCGCGACGAACTGCGCGACATGATCGCCTGGACGCGTCCACAAATTCTGATCCCCGTTCATGGCGAGGCGTTGCATCTTGCCGAACATGCGCGGCTGGCCCGGGCTGCGGGCGTGCCAAGAGTCCTGACCTGCCGCAATGGCGACCTCGTGAAGCTCGGGCCGGGCGATCCAGGCATTATCGACGAGCTGCCTGCGGGGCGACTCTACAAGGACGGCACGATCCTGGAAGACTCCAAATCGCGCGCCGTGATCGAACGGCGGCGCATGGGGTTTGCCGGCTGCGTCTTTGTCGCGCTCGCCATGACCGAAAAGGGCGAGCTGGCGGACGATCCGGAGGTTGATCTCGTCGGCATCCCCGAGAAGAATAGGTTTGGTGAAGAACTCGACGAAATCGTGTTCAATGCGGTCGTCTCGACTGTCGAGGGTTTGCCGCGGGTGCGGCGGCGCGATCCGGATGCGCTCGCGGAGTCCGTGCGGCGGACGGTGCGATCGATTCTGAACGAACAATGGGGCAAGAAGCCGCTCTGCCTGGTTCATGTGCTTGAGGTTTAGCGCGCGTTTCGCAAAACTGGATACCGGTCCTGCGATCGGAGCACGCGCAAGACATAACGGAGGGAACGATGCTGGGCCGGCTCAATCATGTCGCGATTGCCGTAAAGGACGCTGAGAAAGCCGCCAAAATATACGGCGCGGCCTTCGGCGCGGAAATCTCCAAGCCCGTGCCGCTGCCCGAGCACGGCGTGATCACCGTGTTTGTGACGCTGCCCAACACCAAGATCGAGTTCGTCCAGCCGCTCGGCGAAGCCTCGCCGATCGCAAAGTTCCTCGAGCGCAATGCCGATGGCGGCATCCATCATGTCTGTTACGAGGTGTCCGACATCATCGCCTCGCGCGATACCCTGATCAGGGAAGGCGCGCGCGTGTTGGGCGACGGTGAGCCAAGGATCGGCGCGCACGGCAAACCGGTGCTGTTTCTGCATCCGAAGGATTTTTCCGGCGCACTGGTCGAGATCGAGCAGGCCTGAAACTCGGGAAAGAGCCGGGGACGTCAGCCGATGGCCTATACCATCTCAACGATTGCCGCGATCTACTTCGTGCTGTGGTGGGTCACGCTGTTCGTGACGCTGCCGTTCGGCGTGCGAAGCCAGCACGAGGAGGGCGGGGGCGCTCCGGGCACCGATCCCGGTGCGCCCGTGGCAACCCTGATGGGCCGCAAGCTGATCTGGACCACGATCATCTCAGCCGTCATTTTTGCGATCGGTGTGGCCGCCTATCATGCGGGCTATCTCTCGATCGAACGATTGTCAAAAATGATGGGGATGCCGTTCTAGCTTTCAAAAAAAGGGTGGGAACAAAAATGACGTTTCAGAGGATCGCGATTGCGCTATTCGTTCTGCTCGCGGCCGGCCTGGGCGTAGCCCTCTACATCGACTGGCGGCTTGCGGTTCAGGTCCGCACCATGAAGGCCTTTGTCGAGGGGTTCGTCTTTGCCGACGCGGTCGCGGCCTGCGAGAGGGCGCCAAGTTCGACGCCGTTCAAATGGAACAGCGGCCGGAACACGACGGTCATCGGGTTGAATTCGGTCAAGCTCGACAAGGACACCGTGATCGCAAGCTACACGCTCCTGGCCGACAATGTGTTTTGCGACTACGATCCGATCAAGAAGAAGGCCGATATCGGCTCCAACTTCCTGGAACGCGATTAGTCTCACGCGCCGCTCTGCGCGACGATGCCTTCGATCTCGTCGAGCATCGTGCGCCAGGCGGTCTCGATCTCATTCGACCAGGCGGTCCCCAGAATCTCGCGCAAGGTGTCGGCGATGATGCCGAAGAACGCGAAGAACAGCTCGCGCGAGGTCCCGTAGGCATCGTGCGACGACACCTCGCATGCGATCACGCGGAATTTGCCGTGTCGCTCGCCGGCAAAATCCAGGATCGCCTCGATCGCGAATACCAGCATCGAGCCCTTGACGAGATCGCTGCCTTCCTTGCGAAACATTGCGTTTGTCTCGGGGTAGGCGCGTGCGAGCCGCTCATAGACCAGCGGCGTCAGATCATCGCAGCAATCGGCGGCAAGCTCGAAACTTCTGACGATCGGATTGTCGGATGTCATGTCGGGCGAGTGACCGAAGGCTTGCCTCGCTTGAGAAACTGGCGATCGCCAGAAAAAATTCACCAGGAAACATCGCAAGAAAAGTCGCCGGAAAAATCACCAAGAAAAAAGAGCAGGGCTGTCAAGCCCTGCTCCAAAAATTGTGTCGACCCTGTTTAACCCGCTAAATTCGGTTTGATCTTGATTGGCGGGGTGACGCTGCTTTGTGCGCGTCAGGGTTCCTCCCGAGACTTGGACCACCAGAACCGGCCTTGCGGCAAGTCTGAGACTGCACTCCTAGACCATCTGGTTCGTCTTGTCATCAATTTCGGCAACGATTGTTCAAACTTCGAGCAGTTTGCGAAATGATTGCAAATGCGCCAAGCGCGCTCGCGTCTGCATGCAGAGAAGTTATGCGCAGGTAATATAATACAGTCTCCTTGTGGGTTCTTCGCAGCGATTGGGCGAGAAAATTCGCGGACCTTAAGACATGGTTGGCGCCAACGTGGGGTTAGCAATCTCGACTCGCGGGGTCAGCGATGATTAGGTGGACGCGGGTGGACTGAGATTGATGCGGCGGCGCCTCCAAAAATATCTTCCGATCGTGCTGATCGCACTGCTGGTGCAGATCTTGGCACCGATTGCTGCGTCCTGGGCGGCCGCGATGGTCGCAACCGATCCGCTCGGCGCGGGCGAGATCTGCCACAGCCTGCCGACGTCGGACACGGCTCAAAACGATCAGGGCAGCGATCCTCGCGCGCATGGCGGGGCGTGTCCGATCTGCTGCGTGGTCCAGGCGAGTAGCTCTCTCGACACACCGCAGGCAATCGTCGTGGCGATGCCTTATCGCACCGCGGCCCCTGTCGTGTGGTACGATCAGGTTCCGGCGCTGGCTCGCGCTCCGACGGGCTCCAATGCACAGGCGCGCGCGCCCCCGCTGTCGATGTGAACGAACGCGGCCATGAAGCCGCGATGACCCTCACATTTCGACATTAGCGGAGCAGTTCATGTTTTCCCATTCCATGGGCGCGAGTCTTGTTGGGCTCGCCATCGCGCTCGTATCCATCAGTCCAAGTCCGGCGCACGAGATCGTCGGCAACCGGTTCTTCCCGGCGACAATTGGGATCGACGATCCCGGCGTCAACGACGAATTGTCCCTTCCGACCGTCGATAACTTTCGGACCGGCGACGATCCGCCGATCAAGCAGCGTGACGTTTCCGGCGAGGTCTCCAAGCGAATAACCGAGGATTTTGCGATCATACTTGGTTCGACCTACACATTTCTCAGTCCGACCGACCCGACCGCCTTCGGCGCCAATGGCTTCCAGAACCTGGAAACGACATTCAAGTACCGGGTGTTCAAGAGCCGGGAACATGAGTTCGTGTTCTCGGCCGGGCTTTCGATCGAGTGGGGCGGCAGCGGCAGCGCGAGCGTCGGCGCCGATCCATTCCACACTTACACACCGACCATCTATTTTGGCAAAGGACTCGGCGATCTGCCCGACACGTTGTTCTGGATCAGGCCGGTCGCGATCACCGGACAGGTCGGATACTCGATTCCTGCGCGGAATTTCACCACCACGTTCAGCGTCGATCCAGATAGCGGCGAGCTAACGTCCGATACCGAGTTCCATCCGCGCGTGCTGAATTGGGGCGGCACCATCCAGTACAGCATGCCTTACCTGAAATCCGCGGTGATCGACCTCGGATTGCCGGATTTCGTCAATCACCTGATCCCGCTGGTGGAAGCCACCTTGCAAACACCAGTGGCGAACACGATCACCTCGGGGACGCTGACGACCGGCACCATCAATCCTGGCGTGATCTATGTCAGCAACACCTTCCAGTTCGCGGTCGAGGCGCTGATCCCGATCAACCGGCAGAGTGGAAGCAATGTCGGTGTGGTCGCACAACTGCATTTCTATCTCGACGATCTTGACCCCCGCGGGATCGGCAAGCCGATCTTCGGCGGCCCCGTCCAACCCGCAACCCCCTTTCCAAGGTGACGAAACATGAAACGTATCCTGTTGATCGGAGTAGCGCCGCTCTTGCTGATGTTTGCGACTGGCTCAGCGCGGGCCCACGCATTTCTGGATCGTGCGGAGCCGCGGGTTGGCAACAAGGTGGCTGCGCCGCCGCGGCAAGTCACCGTTTGGTTCACGCAAAAGCTTGAGCCTTCTTTCAGCAGCATGACCGTGACCAATGCTGCCGGCGAGAGGGTCGACAGCGGAAAGGCGCGCGTCAGCGGAAACCAGATGTCGATCTCGCTGCGGCCGGGTGGCAGCGGAACCTATCATGTGAACTGGCACGTGCTTTCGGTGGATACTCATACGACCGACGGCAATTTTACATTCGAAGTCGGCCAATAGGTTGAACGATACGACGATGAGCTTGGTGGCAGAAATCGACGGTCCGATGGTCGTCGCACGCGCGATTCATTTTGCCGCGACCGCGCTCGTTGCCGGCGTGCTGACGTTCCGCGCTGTCGTAGCCGATCCCGCGCTGCGCGGAGAGGAGAAGCCAGGCCTGGTCGTCGACAACGAAATCCGCATGGTCGCCTGGATTGGGCTGGCGACATCGGTCATCTCCGGTGCTGCCTGGCTATTGCTCCAGACATCGTCAATCAGCGGCCAGACCTGCGGCGAGGCGATGGTTTCAGGCGCCGTGCTGACCGTGCTAGAGGAAACGCAGTTCGGGTTGGTTTCCGAAATTCGCCTGGCGATCGCAATCCTGCTTGCGATCTGTCTCATCTTCGATCGTCGCACACTGCCGCGCTGGCTCGCGTTGGGGGCCGCGTTGTGTCTTGTTGCCGCCATTGCCTGGACCGGACATGCAGGCTCGACGCCGTACAAATTGGGATATCTGCATCTGACCACAGACGCGTTGCACCTCTATGCAGCGGCGGCCTGGACGGGCGGATTGGTATCGCTCGTTCTCCTGCTGAAGGCTGTCAACACCCGTGGTCCGGCGGAGCTTTCAATGGAGCTTGACGCCGTCAAACGGTTTTCGGCGCTCGGCATGGTCAGCGTGGCAACCCTGATTGTGACCGGGATAGTCAATGCCTGGATCCTGGTCGGATCGGTGCGCGGTCTGATCCTGACCGATTACGGCTGGGTCCTGATGGCCAAGGTCGCGGTCTTCGCCGTTATGGTCGCCTTCGCCGCAGCCAACCGGTTTTGGCTGACACCGAGGCTTGCACCACCGGCAAGCCCCAAGGCGCTTCACAACCTGATCCGCAACACCAAGGCGGAGACCGCGCTCGCATTCATCGTGTTTGCCATCGTCGGCGTGCTTGGCACGCTACATCCAGCGGCCCATCTCGTGAAATGAACTGACAGGAACAGGAGAAACCCAAATGCAAAAACAGATCAACCGACTCACGCTCGGCGCAGTGCTTGCCGCATGCCTTTTTGCAGCGCCATTCGCACGCGCTGAGGAGGTAAAAGCCGGCGATCTCGTGATCACCCAGGCCTGGAGCCGGGCGACGCCCGGCGGTGCCAAGACCGGTGGGGGCTATCTCACCATCGAAAACAAGGGCGCGGCGCCCGACCGGCTGATCGGTGGTTCGTCGGATGCCGCAGGCAAGGTCGAGGTGCACGAGATGACGATGAACAACGGCGCCATGACCATGCGCCCGCTGGAGAAAGGTCTGACCATCGAGCCCGGAAAGACCGTCAAGCTCGCGCCGGGCGGCTTTCACCTGATGCTGATGGAGTTGAAAGCCCCGCTCAAGCAGGGCGACAAGCTGCCGATCACGCTCGAATTCGAAAAGGCGGGAAAGGTGCAGGTCTCGCTCGACGTGCAGGCCCTGGGCGCGCAATCGCCGGGCGCGGCCTCCGGAGGCGGCATGGAGATGAAGAAGATGTCTCCCGGCATGAAGATGTGATCCGCGTGACGAAAGCGATAACCGTGCTGCTCGCCGCGCTTGCCGCGCTCGCGAGCCTGCCGCTGGCGGCGACCACGCCGCTGGCTGTCCATATCCACACCGACAACGCGATGTTTCAGGTGCTGATCTCGCCGGGCACGGTCGGATCGGACAATTTTGTGCTGCAGCTGATGAACGGAGAGGGCGCTCTGCTTGCGGTCAGGGAGGCTACGCTGACCTTGAACCCTCCCGGCGCAAGTGCGGCGTCGCTTGCGCGCAAGGCGACAAAGGGAGCCGATGGGTATTGGCATGTCGATGACGTGTTACTTCCTTCCGGTGGACGCTGGCACCTGCGTATCGACGCCGTAACGCCTTTTCAGACGATCACCCTGGAAGACGAATTTGACGTGCCCGCGCAATAGGCTGGCGTGGAAAGTTCGTTCGTCATCCGATCGCTTGGCAGAATTTTCCAACCCCCGCCCTTGTGTTTTGGCGACCGATCCGGTTTGACTGCCTTCCGCTCCAGCTTGCTCCGCCAATTCTCCAGGGTTTAGCCATGCGCCTGTCCCGCTTCTTTTTGCCCATTCTGAAGGAGAATCCCAAGGAGGCGGAAATCGTCTCGCATCGGTTGATGCTGCGCGCAGGCATGATGCGGCAGGAGGCGGCGGGCATCTATGCGTGGCTTCCGCTCGGCTTTCGCGTCCTGAAGAAGATCGAGCAGATCGTGCGCGAGGAGCAGGACCGCGCCGGCGCGCTGGAGCTTCTGATGCCGACCCTGCAGCTTGCCGACCTCTGGCGCGAGAGCGGACGCTACGACGCTTACGGGCCGGAGATGTTGCGCATCAGCGACCGCCACAAGCGCGAGCTTCTGTACGGGCCGACCAACGAGGAGATGATCACCGAGATCTTCCGCGCTTACGTAAAATCCTATCGCAGCCTGCCGCTCAATCTTTATCACATCCAGTGGAAATTCCGCGACGAGCAGCGCCCGCGCTTCGGCGTGATGCGCGGCCGCGAATTCCTGATGAAGGATGCCTATTCCTTCGACATCGACGAGGCAACGGCGCGACGTTCCTACAACAAGATGTTCGTCGCCTATTTGCGTACCTTCGCGCGCATGGGGCTGAAAGCGATCCCGATGCGCGCCGAGACCGGCCCGATCGGCGGCGACCTCAGTCACGAGTTCATCGTGCTGGCGGAGACCGGCGAGTCCGGCGTCTATTGCAACAAGGACGTGCTCGATCTGCCGATCCCGGACGAGAACGTCGATTATGACGGCAACCTTGCGCCGATCATCAAGCAGTGGACCTCGCTCTATGCGGCGACGGAGGATGTTCATGACGCCGCGCGGTTCGAAAGCGAGGTGCCCGAGGACAAGCGGGTGCACACGCGCGGCATCGAGGTCGGCCAGATCTTCTACTTCGGAACCAAATATTCGGACTCGATGAAAGCGCTGGTCGCCAGTCCCGACGGCGTCGAGGTGCCGATCCATGGCGGCTCCTACGGCGTTGGCGTGTCGCGGCTCGTGGGCGCCATCATCGAGGCCTGCCATGACGACGCCGGCATCAAATGGCCGGAGGCCGTCGCGCCCTTCAAGGCGACCATCCTCAACCTGAAGCAAGGCGGCGCGGATACCGATGCCGCATGCGAAAGTCTCTATCGAGAACTCCAGTCCGGGGGCGTAGAGGTCCTCTATGACGACACCGAGCAGCGGGCCGGGGCAAAGTTTGCGGCCGCCGACCTGATCGGCATCCCCTGGCAGATCATGGTGGGACCGAAGGGCCTCGCAGAAGGCAAGTTCGAGCTCAAGCGGCGCTCGGACGGATCGCGCGAGAACCTGTCTGCGACCGATGTGGTGGCGCGTTTGGCAGGATAGTGCCTGGGTCCGCAAGACCACCCAGCATTGGTGCGGGCGGGTAACAGCTTTCCGGTAAGGTCAT
>Ga0335080_10001054_pt1 | contig 26445 bp, 24 predicted proteins | sample Lox_Sample_34_FD_206720 | JGI IMG/M metagenome (GOLD analysis project Ga0335080, IMG submission 206720) | Soil microbial communities from Loxahatchee National Wildlife Refuge, Florida, United States - Lox_Sample_3.4 | ecosystem: Environmental > Terrestrial > Soil > Wetlands | place: USA... | reverse complement strand
TACCTTTAAATCTACGAATACAGACCTTTGCGCCGCCGTCAGTGGTTACCGTGAAAAGGAAGTGGCTCTGATCGTCAGTTTCGTTTTTTACCGTCATATTGAATTTATCCAGCCAGTCACGGATTCTCTGTTGGACATTGTCCGCATTTAGCGGTGTTACTTTGACGGGAAAAGTCCTGGATATGCGAATCGCTAGTAGCGAACAGAACGTTAGTAACCACGCGAATCCACCAGCAAGTACTGGCTTTATCCATGTTGATCCATCGTGAGAGAGATATGTCACAATCGCCCCCACAGCGACAGAGATTACATTGCTGACGAGGTTGATCGCCAGACCGGAAGCCCAAATTGAAGTCTTACGTTCGGCCATATGTATAGCTCCCTTGCGCGATTATGCGCGGAGAGGACTACGTGTGGCAATATATAGTTCCCCAGATGTGTACGCACAACAATATACATACGCGATGAATCTCGACGGATCATGGAGTTCGCGTCGAAAATTGATTTCAACTTGACATGGGGCGGCACGCTCGAACCATTTCACCCGCTTTTCGCCCGGCCACCGAAATTTGCGGTATGATTTCGCGTAAATGGCCAAGAAACCGTCCAATTTCGAAGTCACATGCCCTTGCTGTAACGCCGTGCTCAAGATCGACACGCAGACCCGCGCGGTGATTGCGCATACCGCGGCCGTCAAGCCAAAGACCTTCGCCGACATGGAAGCCGCCGCCAAGGCCATGCGCGAGCAGGACAGCCGCCGCGAGTCGATCTTCCAGCAATCCGTCGAGGCCCAGAAACACGCGTCCGACCTGCTCGAAAAGAAGTTTCAGGAAGCCCTCAAGAAGGCGAAAGAGACTCCGGACACGGGCAAGCCCATTCGCGACTTCGATCTCGACTGATTTGCGCGGATATTCGCCCGTGGGACAGGCTGAAGCGCAGATCACCTGTCGAACCAGATGAGGAAAAAATTCGGGGTTTACTGCGCGCCCGCGGCCATCGCCTTGCCGCCAGAAACGGCAGCCTGCGCTTCCTTGATCCCGGATTGAATGATCTGATCCCAATCCAGATGCGGAATCGGAGAGGCAGCGGCCGCTCGGTACAGCGTCAACGCATCCTGCGGTCGATTCAGTTTCTTCAGGCAGAGCCGGGCCGCACTCAGTTGCGCCGTCAGAGCCTGCCGCTCCGTCGGATAGGCTTTCGCGAGTTCTTCATATTCTGAGAACGCCCGTTCGAACTCCTGCATTTCTTCCGCGCCTTTGCAGAGTTCGAGCCAGGTCGCAGCCGGCATCTTGCCACCGCCGTTCTCGACGAATTCCGCATAGTCCTGAAACGCCGCCTCGATCTGATGAGCCTTCACGTGCAGGGCGCAGGCCTTGGCCGTCGCCTCAAGAAACGACTTCGTGTCGTTCTGCCGGGTGTAGATCTGGCGCAGCAGCGACCAGGCGTCGACTGAATTCGGATTCTTGGCGACGTAGCTGGACAGCAGAGCCTGCGCGTCAGGAAGCTGTCCGTGCTCCATCATCGAGCTGGCCTGCTCCAACTCGGCATCGTTGTTCCATGCGACTTGTGCTTCGATCGCTTTGTTGGCCTTCTGTTCGACTCCGGAATAACGGATCGCGACCGCAACCACCATCCCGAACGCAAATCCGCCAACGTGAGCCCAATGCGCCACGTGGCTGATCGAACTGAACATCACGCCCGAGAGCACCTCAATCAGGAACCAGGCTCCCAGCAGCCAGTAGGCCGACGCCTTAAAGCGAATCATGCGAAACGGATTGCCCGTCCGGAGAAGACGGAGCATGGCGAACCACCAGATCCACGCCATCTCGATCTTCATCTTGGGGAAGCGGACCAGGAACGCTCCCATCAGCGCGGCGACCGCTCCGGAAGCCCCGATGGCTGGCGTCATACTGCCCGGATTCAGCCAGGCATGGAACTGCAACGCCGCGGCGCCCGCGATCAGATAGAACGCGGAATACAGCAAGCGTCCCCAGATGTCTTCCAGAACAATTCCGGCAAGCCACAGGAACCACATATTGCCGATCAGGTGCCAGATGCTGCCGTGCAGAAAGTTCGCCGTCACATAACTCAGTACGGTCGGATGCCCGGGAACGAATCCATACTGCTCGGGGATGGAAACCGACGCGAGCTTGACATATTGCTCGTTCAGAGAATCCATCTCGTCCTGTAACCGCTGCGGATTCTCCATCAGCTTGATCTTCGCGTCGTAGGCACTGATGATGTCGCGAAAGGGATCCTGGATATATCGGAAGGAGTCAGGGTTTGACTGCTTGTATCCCTCGACCAGCCGCTCTTCCTCGGGATGCATCGCCAACTCCGGATGCAGGGCTGCCAGGATGATGATGTCGTTCTTGACCTCTTTTAATTGCGGGCCCTCGTCGCTCGAAGACATCGACGTGAATATGAAGACGATTATGTTGATCGCGATCAGCGCCAGCGTGACTACCGGCCAACGGCGGGCCGACATATTCTCATGCCCGATAGGAAGCAGCATTACACACTCCCGAACGACAGCGAGAACACAGCTGTGTTTGCGCCAGTTTAGGGCGTGATGGCCGGGCATTCCCAGATGACCCAGGGTCGTGGCCAATCTTTGGTAACCAGTCTTGGCAGAGAGATCTCTTGAGTCGTGGAAATAGCGGACAGGCGAACAACGAATGACGAAAGCGTAGAGCGACGGAGGGCAATCAGAGAGGACCTGAAGATACAGGCTGGGGGGAGATCAGTCGGCGGCAGCTTCGAGTGCGGATGTACTGCGGACAGGGCGCCGCAGGAAGGCTGTTCTCTCGGTCTCGAACTGCTCCAGGTTGGCGCCGAACTCCTGCTCTTTCCATCCCATGACCGCGCCAATGCGCAACGCGGCTTCCCGGCTGCAGGATTCCGACCAGCATGCGCCCAACGCTACGGGAACGCGCCGCAGCAATACATCGGCGAGCGTCACCGCGTGCTCGTTGCGGTAAGCTTCCACGACCTCGGCAACGATGTGCGAAGTGTGGGGACAAATCGGAGCGCGCAGGTCGGCGCTGACCAGCGCCATGCGGGCGATATCCATGGCGCGCTCGCCATGCCATTCCATGATGCTGCGCGCGGTCTCCTCGCTCACCGACCCGGCCTGTGCGATCTCGATGACTTCCTGATCGAGGAGCGGATCAAGGGCGCTTCCGGGACCGACGGCCACCGCTGTCGGTTCCTCCACCGCCAGCCCCATCTTGCGCACGCACTCGCGCGCCAGCGAGCCGGCCGTCGTCAGTTTGCCGCCGACAATCGAAATCATTCGTGACGCGCCTTCGTCCGTGTGATCGTGCAGGAAGTGCCGCCGCGTGATGGCAGAGGGCTTGTCCCCGGGCGAGTTGGGCAGCGGCCGAATGCCGGCGAAGGCGTACTTGATGTCATTCATCGAGAGTTTCGCCCGAGGGAAGAGTGTCGTCGCTGTCTGCAGCAGGTACTCGATCTCCGGATGCGTGGGCATGGTCTTTCCCGGATCCCCGGAGTCCGGCACCTCGGTCGTTCCGACAAGGATCTGTTCATTCCACGGAAGAACGAATACCGGCCGCCCATCGGCAGCCTCGGTGTAGAGAGCGGCCGTTGGAGATCCGGAGAATCGCGGCAACACGATGTGCGATCCGCGCACTCCGCCGATCAAGGGTTTCGACGTCCGCACTGTCGACCGCTGGCAGATGCGATCGACCCACGGACCGGCAGCATTGATGATCCAGCTGGCGTCGACGCGGTAGTCCTTCCCTGTGGTCCGATCGCGCAGAAGTACTCCCCGGGCGCGTCCTTGGCCAACGTCAACAGCGAGAAGCTCGCAGTGATTGCGAATCACCGCTCCTGCTGCGGCCGCCTCGATCATCCAGTCGGCGACCAGCCGTTCGGGGAACTCGCATTGCGCGTCTTCGAAGTTGAGCATCAGCCACTGGTGGCCCGCGTCGAGGGCGCGTTGCACGCGGGTCATTTCCATTTCGCTCAAGTTTTTTGATTTCTTGCCCGAGAGGCGCTGGTAAAGCCACAATCCGGTGCGCACCTTCAGCGGGCTGCGCTGGCTATTCTCGTTGAGCAGGAAAAGAAACTGAAGGGGCTGCACCAGATGAGATCGCTCGCGCAGAAGGCGCTCGCGCTCGCGCACCGACTCCCGCACCAGGTCCAACTCGCCGTACTCCAGGTAGCGCAAGCCGCCATGAATGACGCGCGTTGAACGGCTGGTCACGCCCGAGCCGAAGTCATTCTGCTCGACCAGCAGCGTACGTTTGCCGGCCCGCGCACACTCCCGCGCGATGGCGACGCCATTGATTCCCCCGCCGATGACCACCACGTGAAAGTGCTGGCCCTCGATCGAGGCTCTGGGTTTGACCGCTAAAGCCATGTAATTACTTCAGATAACGCCCGTCAAAATTCCGGACCGAAAAGCTCCCTCAGCCCGCAAAGACGTTAACCTTCAACATTTTGCGCCTTCCGCGGCTTCGAATGAAGGTGACGTAGGTTCAATCGTACTTGAGAGCAGAATGGGAAACAAAGTGGTGCCCAAAGTAACGTCGTCTGCCGCAGAGTGTCCAGACGACGGTTCCAGATATGTTTGCGGAGAGCGGCTTTCGCTGAACGTTCGTGTGCCGCGATTCCGCGTGTGTCGCCCGTCATTGCTTCATGCATTCGCACTCATTTAAATTGGATCGCGAATGCCCACCACCGGAGAGCGTTTCGAACGAGCCGTCGCCATCATGGAACGCCTGCGGGCACCCGGCGGCTGCCCCTGGGATCAGGAACAAACCTTCGACACCATCAAGCCCTACACGCTCGAAGAGACCTACGAAGTCCTCGAAGCGATCGACAATCGCGATTGGCCGGAACTTGCCGGAGAACTGGGCGATCTTCTGCTGCAGGTGCTCTTCTATGCGGAGATGGCGAAGGAACAGGCGTCGTTCTCGATCGACGATGTGCTTGACCGGCTCTCGACCAAGCTCGTCGAGCGCCATCCGCATGTGTTTGGCGATGTGAAGGCCGATACGTCCGATCAGGTCAAGCGCAACTGGGAAGCCTTGAAACAGGAAGAGCGCAAGAAGAAAGAGGGAAGCGCTGAAACCGCGGCCAAGCCGGAGAAGCGCTCGATTCTCGCTGGCGTCTCCACGGCGATGCCGTCGCTGCTCGAAGCGCACAAGCTGAGTTCGCGCGCCGCGCAAATTGGATTCGACTGGCCCGACGTCGAAGGACTTTTCGACAAGCTCAGCGAAGAAACCGACGAACTCCGCGAGCATCTCAAAGAATTTCCCGCGCCCGGGCCGCGTCCACAGGGAAGAGGCGTGGCCAGTTCTGGCCGCACTGTAATTCCCGAGGAATTGCAGGCACGCTTGGAGGAAGAAGTCGGCGACCTGTTCTTCGTTCTCGTGAACATTGCGCGCTACCTGTCGGTCGATGCGGAATCGGCCCTGCGCAAGACCAACCGCAAGTTCCGGCGCCGTTTTCAATGGATGGAGGCCCAGCTTCATCAGCAGGGCCGCACCGCCGAGAATGCCCCCATGGAAGAACTGGAATCACTCTGGCAACAGGCCAAGTCTCACGAACGGGAGCCCGGGGAGAAGACCGCTTGAACTCCGACAATATCGAACTTCGCCGCTGTCACGGCATTGAGGAGTTCCGGGCCTGCGTCGCGCTGCAAAAAGAAGTCTGGAATTTTACCGATGCGGAGCTGGTTCCGCTGCGCATGTTCGTGGTCGCGGATAAAGTCGGCGGGCAGGTGATGGGCGCGTTCGAAGGCAAGGCCATGGTCGGATTCGCTCTCTCAGTCCCCGGCACCCGCACCGGACATGTCTATCTCCATTCGCACATGCTGGCCGTGCGCAAGGAATACCGCAACAGCGGCCTCGGCCGCCGTCTCAAACTGTTGCAGCGCGACGAAGCCATGGCGCGCGGAATTGAGCTGATCGAATGGACCTTCGATCCCCTCGAAATCAAGAACGCGTATCTCAACCTCGAACGGCTCGGTGCCATCAGCCGGCGATACAACATCAACCAGTACGGCATCACGTCATCCCCGCTACAGGGAGGCCTGCCCAGCGATCGGCTGATCGCCGAATGGTGGCTGAAGTCGAAGCGTGTCGAGACGCTGCTGCAAACTGGAAGGAATCCGGCGATCAAAGCCGAGTCCTCGATTTCAGTCCCCGCGCAGATCTACGATTGGAAAGCCGCAGCCGAGACCCGCGGCAAGGCACAGCAGGTGCAGGAACAGAATCGCGAACAGTTTCTCCGCGCCTTCGGCCACGGCATGGCTGTTCTGGGTTATGAGCGCGACGCCGAAGGCAACGGCAAGTTCTTGTTAGGTCACTGGGACGAGAAGTGGTCTTACGCAGCAGAGCCACAGAGCCAGAAGAATTGACCTGTTGTTCTCCGTGTCTCGGTGACTCCGTGGTGAAAAGCAGTCTCTAGAAACCATGAAAATCGAAGCCGTAACGCTCCGCGAAATCCAAATGCCGCTCGTCCACTTCTTCGAGACGAGCTTTGGCCGTACCTATAGCCGCCGCATCCTGCTGGTGACCGTGCACAGCGACGGCATCGAGGGCTGGGGAGAATGCGTCGTCGGCGAAGATCCCTTCTACAGCAGCGAGTGGATCGAGAGCGCCTGGCCGACCTTGACCAAGTACCTGATCCCCACCATGCTCGGCAAGACAATCGAATCCGGGCGCGAATGTCCCGCCCTGTTCGCGAAGATCCGGTCTCACCGCATGGCGAAGGCCGGTCTGGAAAATGCCATCTGGGAAGCCGAGTCGATTCAGAAGAAGATCCCTCTCTGGAAATTGCTGGGCGGCTCACGCCGGGAAATCCCCTGCGGAGTATCGATCGGAATTCAGGATTCCATCGAGCAGTTGCTCGAGAAGATCCAGATCGAGCTGTCCGCCGGGTATCGCCGCATTAAGGTCAAAGTGAAGCAGGGATGGGATCTCAAAGTCTTCGAGCGCATCCGCTCACGCTGGGCCGACATCACCCTGAGTTGCGACGCGAACTCCGCCTACACGCTCGACGAGACTGAGCATCTGCGCAAATTCGACCAGTTCAACCTGCTCATGATCGAACAGCCGCTATGGAACGACGACATCTACTATCATGCGCGGCTGCAGAAAGAACTGCGCACTGCCATCTGCCTCGACGAGTCGATCGTCAACGTGCGTTCTGCTGCGTTCGCCATCGAAACCGGAGCCTGCCGCATCGTCAACATGAAAGTCGGACGCGTTGGCGGATTCTCCGAGGCGCTCAAGATCCACGATCTCTGCCAGTCTCACAGCATTCCCATGTGGTGCGGCGGCATGCTCGAGACCGGCATCGGACGCGCCCACAACATCGCGCTCTCCACGCTGCAGAACTTCAGCCTGCCGGGAGACGTGTCCGCCTCAAAGCGCTATTGGAAAGAAGACATCATCGACCCCGAGGTGGAAGTTTCACCGCAGGGAATGATTGCGATTAAAGACCAGCCGGGCACGGGATACCGCCTCAAGCCCGACCTCATCGAGAAGCTGACGGTAAGAAAAGAGACGCTGCAACCCTAATCCAGAATATGTAGCCCCGGGCGCCTCGCCCGGGGTTGCGCGCCAAAGCGCGCAATGACGACGTTTCATACTGAGCGCAGAGCGGAGAGCGGAGCGAACTCGCTCGGAAGACTGCCCTGAGCGAAGCGGTCGAAGCATCCCTACCCACAGAGCACTGCAGGAAGTAGGGATTCCTCGACTTCGCTCGGAATGACAAAGCGGTTGCAATCAAGGAAACTAACGCAGATCCTTCTTCTCAGCCGCAGCGTCGGACGCGTGCGCGACTTTCTCCCGCTCGTCCTTCAGCATTTCAACACCCTTCACGAACGACAGATCATCCGGCACCGGACGGAAATCACTAAACGTCTCGTCCGACACCATGCTGAGCCCCTTAAACAGCAAAATCTTCCCGGTAATTTTCAGGCTCATCAGCGTGATGTCCCACGTCTCGTCACCCACCTCGGATTGCTGAATGACAAAATGGCCGCCCTTGTCGAGGTGGCCAATGATTCCCCATCCAAACGACACGTCGCGGAACAGCGTGCCGTCGATCTTGGCGATCCGCCGCGCATTGGTGTCGACCAGAACGTATCCCTGCATGCCCTGGAGCGTTTGCTCGAGGCGCGATGGAGGCGAGTAGTCAGGATTTGGTGTGAAAGTCAACTGCACAAGCCCGTCTGCCCGCTTGCCGGCTCCCGCTCCGGTCTCCGTTCCGGCGTACTCGAAGTGAAATGCGTCGGGCAGCGCTTTCACGATGCGTAGCGTCCGGTCAGCGTCTTCTTTCTCGCGCGCATGTTTCTTCTTCAACTGTTCGGGATTCCCCGACAGCCAGTACAGATGGTTCAGCTCCCCCTGTTGCTGTTGCGGATTGAGCGGCTGATCGTTGATCGCGATCAGCATTCCCGCCATCGCGTCGTTGGTTTCGACATACAACTTGGTCTGCGTTCCCTTCGGCGTCACCTTCCGCGACCTGAACATGTGCTTGTGCGACTGATTGGCCGCGGCCACTTCGCGCGCCACCGCCTCCCGCACCAAGTCGTTCGCCGATATCTGAGGCGGCTTGGTTTCCTGCGAAGCTGCCATTGCAGCCGAGATCAGCCATATTCCCAGGCAATCCGTGAATCTATTCTTAAGCCGCACCATGCAGAGTTAGTGTAGCAACCGTTCGCAACCCGTTGCGGATGCAACTTCTGTGTACGATGCGTTGTTCTCCCTCGCTTGCCGCCTGCTCTTCGCTTGGGTATAGTCGATGGCAGCGGCCGTCCCGGTACTTGCCTTCCTGGTACTCCGGTAATGCAGTATCCGCTTCCATAAGGAGAGACATCCATGAGTGCTCCGTTGTCGGCAGACTTGGCGCAGATCGGTAAATCCGTAGTCATCAAAGGTGAATTGTCGGGCAGCGAAGACCTTTATGTTGACGGTCAGGTCGAAGGCAGCATCTCGCTCAAGAACAACAGCTTGACTGTGGGCCCCAACGGCCAGGTCAAGGCTTCGGTGGAAGCCAAGGGCGTGGTCGTCCAGGGCAAGCTCGAAGGCAACGTGCAGGCCAGCGATCGCGTCGACCTGCGCAAATCAGCCGTGGTTACCGGGGACATCACCACTCAGCGCATTTCGATCGAAGAGGGCGCGTACCTCAAGGGCAAGGTCGACATTTCAGGGAAGGCGGATAAGGCCGCAGGAAAGTAACTCCTGTCGGGCCGCATCGCACGTTAAAGTGTTGGTTGCAGAAAAGATTTCAACTCTCCAAGCACTCGTTGCCTCAGATGCAACGGAGCACGACTGATGGCATCGGTGACACAGAACTTCATGAAGTTCTTTCGCGGTTCGTCGAGCAAACCGCCGGCGGAGACGACTCAAGTCCCGCTGAAGCTGAACCGCCGCTCCAGCGGCCTTGCCGAACTTGCGCGCCTCTGGGACTCTGAAACCCCGCTCTGCGTGCTCGATCTCGGCTCGACCTCAGCTACCAACATCACCTTCTTCACCGAGCGCGGACACAAGATCTACAGCGAGGACCTGCTCGTCGCCTCGACCGAGCCGCATCTCGTCACCAAAGACGAGCAGGGAAACACGGTTCTCGACAGCCGCAAGTTCCTGGCCGACAACCTGCTGTACCCAGCCGCACACTTCGACGTCGTCCTCTGCTGGAACCTGGCGGATTATCTCGACGAAAGTCTCGTGCGCCCGGTGATGGGCCGCCTGTGGTCGGTGCTGAAGCCCGGTGGGATGCTGCTAGCCTTCTTCCACACCAAAGATGCCGGGCCGGATTCCCCCTGCTACCGGTTTCACATCATCGGCAAAGATACGCTCGAGATGCAGCGCATCGTGATGCGCCGCGAGGCCCGCCGCGGCCCGACCGGTGCCATCCACACCGCGGTCACCGACAGCTTCCGCCTGCAGCGCGTCTTCAACAACCGCCACATCGAGACTCTCTTCCGCGACTTCGCCTCGATCAAATTCTTCCTCGCAAGGGATAACGTGAGGGAAGTGCTGGTCGTGCGGTAGTTGGAACTGTAACCGAACGTTTCCCGCGTCATTGCCCGCTCTCGATCGGTACGCTATCATCCGTGCCGAACGAGAGGTGTTCCTTGAAAAGTATCCTGATTATTCTCATTCTCTCTTCTGCGATCTCTCTTCATGCACAAATCACAGATGCCGCTGTCTGCGAGGTTCTGGCCAACCCGCAATCCTTCGACGGGAAAACAATTCGCATCAAAGGTGTTGTGGTCGCAGGTTTCGACGAGTTTGTGGTGAAAGACACAACCTGCAATCAACCGATCAATGCAATCTGGCTCGCATATCCTGAGGGGACGAAGGGCAAGGCGGGCGCCACTGCGACGTTGCAGCTGCAGGTGGCTCGCAACAACGCCGCTGTCGTGCAGGCAGTGAACCGTCCTCCCGCAAAACTCGACAAGAACAAGGATTTCAAGCAGTTCGACTCCCTGCTGTCGACCCCGTACAAATCAGGGGGCATGTGTCTCGGTTGTGCGCGCTACACAGTTTCAGCGACCCTTGTGGGGAGGCTCGACGGTGCCAAAGAAGCGGGCGTCGTGCGTGACGGCTCGGGTAAGTTCGTCGGCGTGAACGGCTTCGGAAACCTCAATCTTTACCGTGCGCGTCTGGTTCTACAGAGCGTCTCGGATGTCGTGGCCCGCGAAATCGATTACTCAAAGGTCAGTTCCGCGACGAAAGACGATTCGACGCGCGACTCTGGCGGAGACCCCGTCGCGGCCACGCATCAGGCGGCCCGCGCTTTCGGAGTAGATAGCGCAGCCGGCAAGATGGTGGAACGGGCTGCGGCTGCCTACGGCGCACAGGGTGACGATAATGGAGTGGAAGTCGGTTTTGGGGTGTCCAACGAAGTGCCCAAGGGCGACGGCTCTAAGTCCGACAAGGACTCGCCGGATGGTTTGCTCTTCAACTGCACCTTCGACATGGACAGGCTGAAGGGCGATGCTCTTGCCCGTGCCCTCGCCAACATCGGCACGCACATTGCTGATCTACGCGATAAGACTCTATCGCTCTCGCCGTACGATCTTGAATACCGGGCGTGGCAGACGGCGGTTCTTGGAGCCATCGCGAACCAACAGAAGACCCTGACCGCTCCGGGTGGATACCTCCTTTGGAACTCGGCTTGGCCCGCTCCAGATCGGAACAAGATGTTCGATGATGCAATCAAGAGCTTCCTGGGAGACGGAGAGGGCCTTAAGCCGTAAGGGAGGCTGAAGGACGAGCCCAGCGCAGTGCGCGCGAGTAGCGATGGCGGTCGTCGGCGCCCTATGGTTATATTGCTTCTGCGAGGACTTCACCCTTGGACGCGGACACAGCCATTGGCGGCCCTTCCGGCCAGTTTCCTTCGACCCGCGTCTCTCTTCTTGAGTCCGCGGCCTCTGGCCTGTCCGAGTCCGCGATGGATCAGGTCATTGCCCTCTATTGGAAGCCCGTCTATCGCTTCCTGCGCTTGAAGTTTCAGAAGTCCAATGAAGACGCCAAGGATCTGACGCAAGGATTCTTCGCATCCGCCCTGCAGCGGGACTTCTTTGCGCGCTTCGATCCCGCCAAGGCTTCGTTTCGGACCTATCTCCGCATGGCGGTCGAGCGTTACGCCGCCAACCAATACGCCGCCGAGAACCGGCAGAAACGCGGAGGCGAAGTCGAATTCGAGCCAGTCGAGGATCACGAGATCGCGACCGAATCGCCCGAAGCGGAGTTCGAACGCGAGTGGCGCCGCCAGCTCTTTTCTCTCGCGCTTGACGATCTGCGGGCGCATTGCACGGAGAGCGGAAAAGAAGTCCAGTTCGCCGTCTTTGAAGACTACGATCTCGCCGACCGCGATCGAATCTCCTACTCCGACTTGGCCGCCAAATACGGCATCCCCGAGACTTCTGTGACCAATCATCTCGCCTGGGCGCGCCGTACGTTGCGGGCCCTGATCACCGAGCGCCTGCGCGGCACTACCTCCGGCGCCAAAGAACTGCACGAGGAGATGCGCCGCCTATGGAAGTGAGCGATTCCATACTCGATCATCTCCGCCAGGTGATGGCCTTGCCCGACCTGACCGGCACACGCTACGAACTCGAGTCCGAGATCGGGCGCGGCGGCATGGGTGTCGTCTACGCCGCCCGCGATCGCGACCTCAACCGCCGCGTCGCACTGAAGGTCTTCGAGATTCCGATTTCCGGCGAAGCCCAGTTGATCGCCCGCCTCGAACATCCCGGCATTGTCCCCATCTTCGACAGCGGCACCCTCGCCGACGGTCGTTCCTTCTATGCCATGAAACTGGTCACCGGAGCGCGCCTCGACCACTACGCGACCGGCGATCACACGTTGAGCGAGCGTCTGAGGATCATCCGCCGCGTCGGAGAAGCCCTGGCCTACGCCCACTCCCGCGGAGTGATTCATCGCGACCTGAAGCCGCAGAACGTCATGGTCGGAGAATTTGGCGAAGTCTATGTGATGGACTGGGGCGTCGACGCCGTTGCTGGGACAGTCGGCTTCCGCGCTCGGGAGTCCACGCTCGACCAGCTATCCGATATCTACTCGCTCGGCGCCATCTTGAGGTTCCTGCTGCCCCAGTCGGCTCCGCGCGCGCTGACCGCAATCGCCGAGAAGGCCGCACACCCTGATCGCCAGCAACGTTATGACTCGGTTTCCACATTCCTAGCTGATATCGACCGCTTCGAGCAAGGCCTCGCCGTTGAAGCCTGGTCTGAGCCTCTGTGGCACCGCCTGAAACGCTTCGCTTCAAAGAATGCCGTCCTTCTCTGGTTGCTGGCCGCCTATACCCTAGTAAAATTTCTGCTGTTTTTCTGGCGAAAGCTTTAAAGGAATTCCCGCCAATCCGGAATTCTTAGGCAGGAGGAATTCTCGTGAACAAAATCGTAGTGGGATTGATCTTTGGAGTACTTCTGGGGGCGCTCGACGGCGCCACGGCCTGGTTCTATCCGGAAACTCGCCCGGTCATCGTCGGCATTCTGATCGGATCTTCGTTCAAAGGCATGCTGGTCGGCCTGTTGAGCGGCTGGTTCGCCAGAAAAGTCCAGTCGACGGCATGGGGGATCGTGGTCGGGTCCGCGCTTGGCCTGCTCTTCGCCTACATCGTGGCTGCGATGGACGCAAGCAAGGGAACGCCGCACTACCTTGAAATCATGCTGCCCGGTTTCGTCGTCGGCGCCATCGTCGGATTTCTCACGCAGCGGATGGGCACGCCTGCGCCGGTGAAAGGTTAACTGAAAGATATAGAGATCGGGATTTAGGCGGCGGAGGCGCTCCGCGCAGGAAGGCCGGCTTCGTCCGATGCCGGCTCCTGCCAGACGATGACTCCCATGCGGAACAGGTAGTGAGTCGAAATCTCGATGTTCTCCGCCGCCCTCGTCCCATCCGTAAGAATCCGGCGCACCTCACTCGGCACGTAAGCGCGCCTCACCGATGCCACTCCATCCGCTCGCGACACGTAGCTGCGCATCAGCGGAAACCCTGCATACACCAGCGCCAGATGCAGGGGATGCCGAATCAGATCGTTGACCAGCACGGCGCATCGGCTCACCCGCGACGCCTCGTCTGCGAACTGCGCCAGTTCCTGCGGCTCCAGATGATGCGCAAACAGACTACAACTCACCAGATCAAAGCTGTTGTCGCGGAAGGGAAGTGCCAGCGCGTCGGCGGCTACGGCCCTGTTACCGCGCTTCAAGTGCGACGCCATGCGATCCAGATAGGTGATATCGAGGGTGATCCCCTGCCGCGCCAGCTTCCGCCCCGCGGCCTGAGGCACCTCGCCAAATCCCGCCGCCACCTCCAGCATCGTGAAATGTTTCTTCCCGGTCGATGCCGCGACGCGCTCGATCAGGTTGCGCGTTGTCGCCACGCCGCCAAACCAGCGGTTGATGCGGCATATGTCGCGCAGCGAGTTCTCCACCTCGGCCGGCGGGCAGGTATTCGAATCTAGAATCTCCTCGGAGTTTCTCCGCTGCATGTTGTCAAACGAATCCAGTTCACTGCGAGTCTAGACCATCGGCCCCACGCCGATGTCACGGCCATGTCTACAACGTGGAGGGATCATACGCTCCTCGGGGAAGCCTAAGCCGACAGATTCACCGCCGCACGCGCACTACGATCGTCTCCGCGATCCGGTCATGCACCGTCTGCTTGTTCGGATGCACCGCGTACTGAAAGAATCCCGATCCCGCCTCCAGCAGAGATGCCCCATAGCCGAGCGCCCGCTCGATCGAATGCCACAAACTGATGCGCTCATGCCCCAGCGAAACAATGCGAATTCCGGTCAGCCACTTGCCCAGCGTGTATCCGTTCGTCAGCCAGACCAGGAGGCTGCAATAGATGACTGGCGTGAGCGTGCTGTACCAGTTCTCAAACGGATTGAAGTCAAGATGAAGATTGCTCTTGTGGCGCACATGCCACCAAATGACCGGACTGGCAACCAACAAGAAAATCGTGACCACTGAAGCGGAATCGATGAGCAGAGCCCCTGCCCGCCTCCAGAACGAGGCCAGTTCCGTGCCTGCAAGGGCCAGCATGCGCTCCGTGTCGTGGGGATGGTACTTTCCGCCTTGCCATCGGCTCTTGGGACGGGCAACTTCCTCGACGTGCGTCAAATGCGAATCCTCCTGTCCGGATTGCACGACTACTGCACTTCCGCCAGCTCTTCTTCCAATAGCTGCTTGTTATACAAGTCGCTGTAGTAGCCGTTCAAGGCCAGGAGTTCGTCGTGCGTGCCGAGTTCCACGATCTGTCCGCCATGCAGCACGGCGATGCGGTCGGCATTGCGCACCGTCGAAACGCGGTGCGAGATGAAAATCGTGGTCCGCCCCCGCATCACGTCGCGCAGATGATTCAGGATCTTGTCCTCGGTGTGCGTATCGACACTCGACAGCGCATCATCGAGAATCAGAATTCGCGGACTCCGTATCAGCGCCCGCGCAATCGCCGTCCTCTGCTTCTGTCCGCCGGACAGTGTGATCCCGCGCTCGCCCACCAGCGTTTCGTATCCTTCGGGGAATCCTTCGATGTCTACCGCAATGTTGGCCGCGTCCGCTGCATCGTGAATCTGCGCGTCGCTGGCTGAGTCCACGCCATAGGCAATGTTCTCGCGGATGCGATCGCTGAACAGGAACGTCTCCTGCGGCACGAAGCCAATGTTCTTGCGCAGCGATTCGATCTTGTACTCGCGAATCGGCCGCCCGTCGATCAGCACCGAACCCGGCTCGGCGTCATAAATCCGCGGCACCAGATTCACCAGCGTCGTCTTCCCCGACCCCGTCGGACCGACAATCGCCAGGCTGCTTCCCGCCGGTACCCGAAGATTCACGCCATGCAGCACCGGCTTGCCGTCGTAGCTGAAGTTCAGATTGCGGAACTCGATCTCGCCCTCGATCTCGCGCGCCTTCGCTTCCGGAGCATCCTGGATCGCCGGCGTTTCCAGCATGATTTCGTTGATACGCCCGAGCGACGCCGTGCCGCGCTGGAAAATGTTGATCACCCATCCCAGCGCGATGATCGGCCACGTCAGTTGCACCATGTAGGTGCTGAACGAAACGAACTGCCCCACGCTCATTGAGCCATCGAGCCGGAATGCGGTGCCGATTCCGGGGAAGCCCGCGACCGGCGTCGTCACGCGGCTGAAACTGAGCTGGCCGGCGAGCACTTCGCGCCCTCCAAGCCAGAGCACCAACACCACTGCGCATCCGAGCATCAGTTCAAGCGTGGGCCACAGCATTCCCATCAGCCGAACCAGCTTCAGGCTGCGGCGGATGTACTCCTTGTTCTCGCGCTCGAATGCCCGAATCTCCGCATCTTCCTGCACGTACGCGCGAATCAGCCGCGCTCCGGAGAAATTCTCCTGCGCCCGCGCCGAGATGTCGGAGAACATCGCCTGAATCCGCTCGAAGCGTTCGTGAATGCGCCGCCCAAATGTCTGGATCACGACGCTAACCGCCGGAAGCGGGAAGAAGGTCAGCAGCGTCAGCTTGGGATTGATCGCGATCATGAACGCCAGCGCGCCCGCCGTGTACACGATGGTGTTCGCCGTGTACATGATCGCCGGGCCCAGCAGCATGCGGACCGCGTTCAGATCGTTCGTCGCCCGCGCCATGATGTCGCCGGTGCGATGCCGCTGATAGTACGAGTAGCTCAGTCCCTCGAGCCGCGCGAACAGATCGTTGCGCAGATCGAACTCGATATCCCGCGACACACCGATCACCACCCAGCGCGTCAGAAACTGGAAGATGCCCTTGGTTGCGGCGATGGCGAGCAGCAGTCCGGCATACACCAGCAACTTGTGCCGCGTGACCCCCTGATTGAGATCGTCCGACGCCCGCCCGATCACCAGCGGAAACAGCACCCAGATGCCGTTGTGCAGAAACACGCATCCGGTGCCAAGCGCGTAGCCCCAGCGATAGCGCTTCACGTACGGCAGCAGTGGACGCAGGCTTTTGGGAAACATGCAGAGTTGAGTAGATGAAATTCTAGCAGGCAGGGTGCAAAGTCGCGGCCTGCCCCATCCGACCACGCCTCTGCGGGATTCTGGCCGCCGCCTTGACAAACTGTTTACGGATTATTCATGTCTGCGTAACTTTTCCCGCAACCCCGCCATCTAGACTTTCCAACCGAGAGGTGAACTCCATGAACAATCGCGTCCTTAAGGTCGTCGTGTCTGCAGGCTTGAGCGCACTGCTGCTGGCGGCTTCAACCCCGGGCCAGGCCCAAAGCCTCAAGCAAAAACCACATCGAAACGTCATCATCTTCGTTGCCGACGGACTTCGAGCGGGTTCTGTCAACCCAACCGACGCTCCTACCCTCTACAGCGTCCGCACCAAGGGTGTGAACTTCATCAACAGTCACGCCATGTTTCCGACGTTCACCACCCCGAACGCTTCGGCAATCGCAACGGGACATTATCTAGGCGACACCGGTGACTTCAGCAACACCATTTTTTCTGGTTACCCGATTTTCAACACCGGGAACTTCGGCCAGCTCCCCGGCACGCTGACCCCATTCGTAGAGAACGACCGCATCCTGGCTGACCTGGACGACCACTACAACGGGAACTGGCTGACTGAGGAGAGCCTGCTCCAATTCGCCCGCGAACACGGGTACAACACCGCGTCGGTCGGCAAGGTTGGACCGGTCGGACTGCAGGACGTCTCGGATCTGCAGCCGGTGGCCGGTGCTTTCGTTCCGCCACACACGGTCTTTGTGGACGATGCCACGGGCAACGGCGCCGGGATTCCGCTGCGCGCCGATATCGCCGCAGCGCTGGTGCCACTCAGCCTCTCCGCCGCTGCACCCAACCGGAGCAACGGCTGCGCTGCCACGGACCAGTGCAACAACGGATTCTCGGGCAACAACACGACTCCGGGAACCACGTCGCCCAATACCGTGCAGCAGCAATACTTCGCGGACGTCACCACGAAGGCGATCCTGCCCACATTCGTCAAGGCTGGGCAGCCGTTCGCGATTCTGTTCTGGTCGCGCGATCCCGATGGGACACAGCACAACCAGGGCGACAGCCTCAACTCGCTGACGCCCGGCATCAACGGTCCGACGTCAAAGGCCGCGGTGCACAACGCCGACAACAATCTCAAACAGATTCTGGATTTCCTGGCGAGTAATCCCGAGGTTGCCGCCAATACCGACGTGTTCGTCACCGCCGATCACGGCTTTGCCACCATCAGCAAGCACGAGATCGACGCAAAGGGGCACACCACCAAGAGCTTTGCGGCCACCTGCTCGTTTCCCGACGTCAATCCCGGGTTCCTCCCGGTCGGCTTCGTCGCGCTCGACCTGGCGCATGGCCTGAACCTGCCCCTGTTTGATCCGGATTCGATCATCGTCAACGCAAGCAGCCAGCGCGTCTATGAGCAAGTCGATTGCACGCAGACTCCCAGCACCACTCTGCGGCAGCATCCCGCGACCGGCGACGGACTGATTGGAGCCACCGGACAGATCCTGAACCAGACGGACGCGAAGGTGATCGTCGCGGCCAACGGCGGCTCGGATCTGATCTACATTCCCGATCATGACCCGCAGCGGCTGCAACAGGTAGTGGCGATTTTGAGCGCGCAGGATTATGTCGGCGCGATCTTCGTCAACGACATCTACGGTGTTGTGCCCGGATCGCTTCCGCTCAGCTCGATCAACCTGGTGGGCAATGCGGCAACCCCGACCCCGGACATCGCCCTTGGATTCAAGACCTTCTATTTGCGGCCGTTCGATCTGCAATCTGCCGTGCAGGTTGCCGACAGCGGGCTGCAAGAGGGCCAGGGCATGCATGGCTCGATCGGACGCGACAACACGTTCAATAACATGGCCGCGATCGGACCGGACTTCAAGTCGCACTTCGTCGACTTTTCGCCCGTCTCGAATGCCGACATAGCCCCCACGTTGGCGGCGATTCTCGGCTTCGACATTCCTGCCAGCGGAAGCCTGCAGGGACGCGTGATCCGGGAAGCCCTCAAGGGTGGACCGCTGTTCACGCCCTTCATCCCGCGCTTGAAGGTATCCAGTCCGACCCAGGCGGGAGGACGCACGATCATGCTGTTCCAGACCATCGGAGACAGCGACTATTTCGATGCCGCTTGCTTCGACACCGCAGCAGCAGGTATCTGCCAATAACCTGGTTGTGGGTAATACAAACAATCCCTGCTCTCGCGTGCAAGTCCGAGAGCAGGGATTGTTATTTTTGCAGGGAAGTGTGGCGGCCCGGCCGCTAGTCGCGAGTCCCGAGTCCTGAAGCCGCGAGTGGGCGCTGGCCCAGCCTTTCAGAAGCTCTCAAAACGGGGTTGCCCCACCCTTCCCGCGTTTTTTGTGGAGGGTGGGCACGTGCGAAGGTTTGTCGAGAACCGAATCGCCATAGAGCTCGCGCGGAGGCGGGAACAAATCGGTATCGTGCTGCTGCTCAGGAGCCCACCACCCTCCCGCACAAAACGTGGGAAGGGCGGAGCAACCTCGGTGACAGTGTTCGTGCCAAAGACTTGGGCCATCCCCTTCGGCGTTGTCATCCTGAGCGGAGTGCATGCTTCGCGCTACGCGAAGCATGCACGGAGTCGAAGGACCCCGTGTCCGCGCGCAGTGCAGCGAACATGGAAAGGCATTCTCACGATGTAGCATGCGCTCCCACAGAAACTCACTGACATGCCGGTGCCGGGATCTGAAAACATGAGGTCCTTCGACTGCGGTTGGTCTTTGCGCTTGAAGCGCAAAGACCAATCCTCGCTCAGGATGACGACAAAACGAAACGGAGACAAAGGGAAGTTCGATCAGCCGAAACCCCTCTCTTCTCCGCCGTGCCCATTACCACTTTCGTTTCTTGGACTTATGTGTCATGACGTCATCGTCAGCCCAATTTCGTGATGACATTGTGTTCCTGCAGGAACATATTGCATAGTCGCGTCAAAGGCCCGGGTCACCGGCCCGAACCGACATCAGAGGCGGCCACCGTGTTTGCGCAACACACTGGCGACCCGCTTGCCGTACTTGCCAACGTACTTGCCCGACAGAAAGAACAACGCTGTGTAGCCATCATTGTCTCGGGCGTTGACGTCAGCTCCCTTGGAGATCAGGTACTCTGCCATGTCGGCTGACACGGGCCCGAACAATGCCGTTTGCCCGTGCGAGTTTCTGCCATTGATGTGGGCGCCGTGGGCCAGCAGAACATCAATTACTGCCTTGCTCTCCCGGATTGCGGCCTCAGAGAGCGGCGGGCAGTTATCGTAGTAGCCACCCTTAACGTTCGCTAAGCCAGGAAACTCCTTCAGCATAGCCTCAACCTTTGCGGCCGTCGCGGCGTCGTTTGGCTGAATCGTGATTGAGCCGATTGTTGTGAAAAAATCCCTAACAACCTGCTCGGGTGGCTTGGGAAAGTTGGCTGCATTTCGTTGCTGGAGCGTGATGGCCGCGAGCAACTCGGGGTCGTGACGCCAGATCGTACCTTCGCTGCTGAGAACCGATATCGTCACTGTCGTCTCTTGCCCTACCTCCGTAACCGTTTTCTCCCAATCGGTACACCTTCTGGTCGAATGGGAAACCTGTCTCAGGCCTCCCCCAGAGCAGTGCCGAATGTTGTTCTGATCGGTATAACAGGACTCCGGCTCGCGTTCCGAAGTGTAGGTCGTATCGGTCACCCAATTGGCACACTCCGTTTTCTTCTTCTCTGTGGGTCCTGTCGTCTGGGTAATCTGCGTGGGAACAGCTCGCTTGCTGAACTGAACCAGATCACCGCCGACCGCTGCCACCTTGGCGAGAATGCTGTCGTCCAGCTTTTGGGCTGCCCCCGCTCCGGTTCCGCTTGACGTGCCTATAACGACACCCAACTTTACGTAACCCTTGCTGACCAGGGTGCTCTCCTCTTCCGTGGTCACCGTGGGCGGGTTCGAGCGCGATTCAACCTTTTGCTCCAACTCCTGCAGGTCTGGAGTGGGCGCGAAAACGATCTTGTCTTCTTGCGCCCATCCAATTGTGGTCCACAGGATGATTGTTGTTGCTGCACCACACCTGACCAACTTCCGGAAATCAAATTGACTTATAAGAACGGACATTCGGTGCTCCTTTCCTGCAAAGTAACCGCTGGGCATGGTTACCTTTCATGTTTCGAAACAGAGGGTGCGCCGTCCCGGCGTCTTTTGCAAGAGCCTGCCCTGAGTCGTCGAAGGGGCACGCGAGATCCTTCCCTTCGCCGGAAGAGCGGCTGCGATCAGGATGGCGCCTCAACTACTCACAACAAAAATCGCAGCGCAGGATCAGTTTGCGTCTGATCCTGCGCTGCGAAGTAAAGCAGCGGGATTGGCAAAGCGTTAGGGGAAGCGGAGATCAGTCGAGACCGCTGGAGTTACGCGGCGAATTCTGGCCGGACGGATCCATGCCCGGTGCGGTGGCCTGCGCTCTCGAGGGCAGCAGGTCGCCAGCGAATGCCTTCAGGCTGACTGCTCCTAGAACCACGCTCCAGAGCGCGAAGAAGAACCAGCCCGCGTCAGAGAGAATCACATCGGCCATCATCAGGAGCACTCCGGGAGGCGAGGCTGACCCCAGTCAGCCCCGCGACGGCAACGGCAACGAGCCCATGTTTTCCAGACCGAGCGAGAGTTACTCCTCCGGAGGAGCAGGCGGCGCTTGCTGATTCTTGTTCATGCGCTGCTGCATGCGCGCCTGGTGTTCCGCTTCCATCTTGGTGAGCTGCGACTTCTGGTCCGCAGTCAGCACCTGATAGAGCTGGTTGTGGATGCGGGTCTCCTGAATGGTGAGCTGCGCCTGGATCTGCGCCTTCTGCGCGGCCAGCGCGGCGACCTTGGCCTCATCGTAGGTGCCTTCGACATACTGCCGCAGTTGCTGGTCGATCTGGCGCTGCTGCTCGTGCAGCGGCTTCATGTTCGGATGCTCTTTCTGCATGATGGCCTTCATCTGGGTCTTCTGGTCATCGGTGAGATTGAGCTGGCGGGCAAAGAAGCCCATCATCATGGGATGACCCATGCCCATTCCATGTCCATGATGCATGGGCGGAGGCGCGGGCGCTTCGTCGGTGGTCTGCGACTTGGCCACAACCGAGGCGAGAACCACGGCCATGAAGGCAATCAGGAAGCGGAAACGAATCGATTTCATTGGGTGACTCCTCATCATTCGTCCGGTGATCCGGGTTATTGCGTACCCTCATACAAACACGAGTCCGCGCGAAAAGGCGGTAAAAAATCGGTCAAACCGAGTAAAGTTTTGTAATAGCTCGACCGGTTTGGTAACAGCTCGTAACAGGCTCCGGCGACAAGGTTTAGGGTTGACAATTCTTTACCACCGACCCAAGAATTGCGGTGCACAATTAGGCTGCCATGGATCGCATTCTCGTTATCGACGATGACGTTGAGCTCTGTCACCTGGTGGGGGAGTATTTGCGGGCCGAGGGGTTTACGACGGAAGCTGTCCACGACGGCGAAAGTGGACTGAAGAAAGCCACGTCGGAAGAGTATCTGCTGGCAGTGCTCGACGTGATGCTGCCGGGCATCAATGGATTTGAAGTGCTGCGCAGAATCCGCGCGACGTCGCGTCTGCCGGTGCTGCTGCTTACGGCGCGCGGCGAAGATGTCGACCGCATCGTGGGGCTGGAGATCGGAGCGGACGACTATCTGCCGAAGCCGTTCAATCCGCGCGAACTGGTGGCACGCATCCGCGCGGTGCTGCGGCGTACGCGGGGGGACAACGCTCCGGCCGCTCCGGAGACGGTCACCGTCGGCGACGTGGAACTGGATCCGGCGACGCGCATGGTCCGCCTCGAGGGTAAGCCGATCGATTTGACTTCGGTAGAGTTCAACCTGCTGGAAGTGCTGTTGCGTGAGGCGGGGCGGGTTGTTCCGCGTGAGAGGCTGGTGAACGCGGTGTTGAGCCGCAAGTTCTCGCCCTTTGACCGCAGCATCGATATGCACGTCAGCAAGGTGCGGAAGAAGTTGGGCGACACCGAGAACGACGAGCACATCAAGACGGTGCGCGGTGTGGGGTACATTTTTGCGCGGCCGAGGGAGAAGGTCAAAGTCTAGCGTCCGCGGATGCCGCGCGAGTCAGGAGTCTGCGACCGGCAAGTGACTGGTTGTGCTGTATGAGATTGGTTGCCGTTTCCGCGAGTTCACTTATGAAGAGTCTGTTCCTGCGAATCTTCCTGTCGTTCTGGATCGCCCAGGCGCTGTTTGTGGTGCTGGCGATCGTTGTGACCATCGCCTTTCGCCCCCGCAGTTCCACCTGGGAAGGCTTGCGGACCACAGTGTTGAATGACGCGGTGAACGCCTATGAGAAAGGCGGCGACGAGGAACTGCGCGGCTACCTCGACTACGTGGAGCGCACGCAGCATGTGCGGGCGTTCCTGTTCGATGAAGAGGGGAACGAGATGTCGAAGCGTCCGGCGCCCGAGTGGGCGTTGCGGGTTGCCGCGGGCGGGCCGCGTATGCCGCATGACGGATTCGTATTTCCCGCGCCTCCCATGCAAAGGGATTCCAAGGCGTCTTCGGACGGAAAGCATCGTTACACGGTGGTGTTGGGGTTGCCGCCCGGACCGCGCGTGTTCTTCGGTCCGCGCGGATTGCCGGTACCGGGGCTGGTGATCGCGATCATCTCGTCGGGCCTGGTTTGCTATTTCCTGTCGTGGTATATGACCAAGCCGATTGTGCGGCTGCGATCGGCTGCCCGGCAGCTGGCTGCCGGCGATCTGACCGCGCGCGCTGGGGGTTCGGCGACCATGCGGCGCGATGAAGTGGCCGGGTTGATGCGGGACTTCGACGCGATGGCGGAGCGGATCGAGACGCTCTTGAAGGCGCAATCGCGTCTGTTGAATGACATCTCGCATGAATTGCGGTCGCCGCTGGCGCGGCTGAATGTCGCGCTGGGACTGGCACGTCAGCGGGCTGGCGTGGAGAGCGCCGACATGCTGGACCGGATCGAACTCGAGGCGAGCCGTCTGAACGAGCTGATTGGGCGAATCCTGACGCTGGCGCGGCTGGAAGATGGAGAGCAACTGGTTCCGCAGACTCCGGTGGCGCTGGACGAGATTGTGACCAGCGTGACGGAAGACGCCGAGTTTGAGGCGCAGGCGCGGCGAACGCACGTGCGCGCGTCGATTCCCGAGGGCGATTGGGAAGTGCGCGGCAATGCCTCGCTGCTGCACAGCGCGGTGGAAAACGTTGTGCGCAACGCGATTCGCTACACGCATGAGGGGACATCGGTCGACGTGGAACTCACGAGCGAGCGAAAGGGCGCCGAGAACGAAGCGGTGCTGCGGGTCAGCGACTCAGGTCCGGGAGTGCCGTCGGAGGCGCTGGTGAAGTTGTTTGAGCCGTTCTACCGGCTGGACGAGGCGCGCGGGCGGCAGACGGGTGGGGTCGGCCTGGGTCTCGCGATCACCGAGCGCGCGGTGCGCTTCCATGGGGGGAAAGTCCGTGCGTCGAATCGTTCGGAAGGCGGTTTGACGGTAGAGATTCGCTTGCCGCTGATTGCGGGGGGAGAGCGAGTGGCGGAACCGGATGAGCAGATTGTTGTCGCGAAGGCTTGAAGGCTTCAGGCTTCAGGCTTCAGGCTTCAGGCTTCAGGCTTCAGGCTTCAGGCTTCAGGCTTCAGGCTCGGATGCGAGTCAGCGTGAGCGCGTTGCACGTGGGGCAATTGCGTCTACCAGGCCATTCAGCATGCGACCGACCTCGGCCGTCGAACTCAAAAGATGTTCGGCTTCCTCGTGGGAGATGTAGTCCAAGTGCTGTGCTATGAGAGTCTGGGTCTCCAGCTCTAACAGCGAGCCTCTTGCCTGAAGATAGAAGTGGGAGCGGTCGCGGTCCGTGAGGCGTCCTTTCCCTTCCGCGATGTTGCTGGGAACAGAGACAGCGGCTCGCCGCATTTGACTCACGAGTCCGTAAAGCTCTTCTTTGGGGAACTGGCGCGTACTCGCGTAGATGGAGATTACGAGCTTCATCGAGCACTGCCAAACCCTCAGATCACGGTACGAAACGCCCATCAGCGATTCACCTCGACCTGCGATCGTGTCAGATGGTCGACGGGGCCATCAAGGGCAGATGTCACAACCTCCCAGACCTCAGCTGTGGAAAACTCTGAACTGGCTGCGACCTCTCGATCTCGGTCTGCCAGCGGTCTTGTGAGGCTGACGCCTGATGCCCGACGCCTGACGCCGGACGCCTGAGGTCCGACTTCTGTTGTCTGGCCTAACGCCGGATGCCTGACGCCGGGTGCCGGGTGCTCGGGCAACTCCGGGGCTGTCCTGAGGTTCCAACCAACGGGCGGGGAGATTGCTCTTCCTGCGCATTCCTGATACACAAATAGGTTGAGATTTCCCGCATCTTAGACTGCAAGGACCCAGACAGCGGGTACCGGGCGCGTGCGCTCGCGCAACGATCACACAACATGGAGACGAACGAGAGAATGTCGAAACGACTTTGGCTGCTCGGGTTGGCAGGACTGATTTCGGCTGGACTGCTGGTGGCTTGCGGGAGCAAGTACAACTCGTCGTCTCAGGGCCTGGTACTGGTCGGGAGTCAGGGATCGTCGGTGATCCAGACCTACAGTCTCAATGTGAACAACGGAAATATCGGCTCGATCGCGAATTCGACCAATGACACAGGCAGCGAGACTTGCCTTCTGAACGGGTCGCCGGCGTCGATGGTGATGCATCCGTCCGGTTCTTATGCGTACGTGATCTTCAATGCGAGCAGCCAGTGCCCGAATGCAACGCAACCCGGGATTGCTGTCTTCCAGGTGAAATCCGACGGCACCGTTGCGCAGGCCGGCGATCTGATTACCTTGAATTCTGGGGAAGGTACTGCGGTCAATCCGGATACCTTGTCGATGGACGTCGCCGGGAAATTCCTGTTCGTGGCCAATCGGCAGACTTCGAGTACACCGGCCCAGCCGACGCCGGATGTTCCCGGTTCGATTTCGGTATTGGCGATCGGGAGTGGAGGAGGGTTGACCGAGGTGTCGGGCTCGCCATTTTTTACTCCGCTGGCAACGAACCTGGCGGATATCAGGAGCGTGGCGGCGACGCCGACCGTATTTCCCGCGACCGGCATCAACGGGACGCAAGGCGCCAGCTGCACGGCCTCCGGAACGCCGGCGCCGACCGCTCAGTTCCTGTACGCAGTAGACTCCAACAACTACGTGGTGTGGGAATTTCAGGTCGACACATCGACGGGTGAGTTGGCGGTGCCGAACGGCCTCACGGATGTGCCGTCGTTCGCTACCGATGCCGTGCCGGTTGGCGTGGCCGTGGATGCCTGCGACCGCTTTGTCTACGTTTCCGGCTATCAGCACAACAAGATCAACGCCTACACGATCTGCACGGCGGTGATTGCGGGCGGAATCTGTCCGTCACCGAATGGGAAGCTGATCGAAGCCGCGGATTCTCCGTTCTCCGTGGTGGGAAGTGCCGACGGTTTAGGTCCGATTGTGAGCGACCCGTTCGGCAACAACGTGTACGTGGTGGGGACGCTTTCGAATACGGTCGCCGGCTTCAAGATCAGTTCAGCCTCTGGAACGCTGTCGGCGCTGAATCCAGCGACCGTGAATACGGGATCGCAGCCGAGATCGATCACAATTCGCGCCGACGATAACTGGATGTTCGTAACCAATTACGGGTCGGCGTCAGTGTCCCAGTATTCGATTACGCCAGCGACGGGCGCCTTGAGAGTCTCGCAGCCGATCACTACGGACAACTTCCCCTGGGGTGTGGCGGTGAAGTAGGCTTCGGACTTCAGGCTTCGGGCTTCGGGCTTCAGGCTTCGGGCTTCGGGCTTCAGGCTTCAGGCTTCAAGCTTCGGGCTTCAGGCTTCCAGGCTTCAGGCTTCAGGCTTCAGGCTTCAGGCTTCAGGCTTCAGGCTTCAGGCTTCAGGCTTCAGGCTTCAGGCTTCAGGCTTCAGGCTTCAGGCTTCAGGCT
>Ga0335080_10001050_pt1 | contig 26481 bp, 29 predicted proteins | sample Lox_Sample_34_FD_206720 | JGI IMG/M metagenome (GOLD analysis project Ga0335080, IMG submission 206720) | Soil microbial communities from Loxahatchee National Wildlife Refuge, Florida, United States - Lox_Sample_3.4 | ecosystem: Environmental > Terrestrial > Soil > Wetlands | place: USA... | reverse complement strand
CCACTCTCGAGCAGGCTCGCGCCGCGGCGCAGATTCAAAACGCGACTCTGTTTCCTTCGCTGGGTGTCGCGCCCACCATTGGTGGCCAGCGTTATTCCGGAAATCGCGCTACCGGCTCGAACATTCCCCTCACCGGCCCCGTCACGCAAGCCAGTTACACCATTCCTTTTACGGTCAGCTACGAAGTCGATCTTGTCGGCAAGCGCCGTCGCACCATCGAGGCCGCTCAGGCTGCCTATCAAGCAAACGCGGCTGACCTGGAAAATGTTCGGCTACTGCTGACTTCCGAGCTTGCTGCGGACTACTTCACCGTCCGCCAACTCGACACCGAGATCGCGATTCTCACGCGCACCGTTCAGGCTCTTCAGAAGGGCCTCGATCTCGTCAATTCCCGCCACACCGGCGGTCTCGCCTCTGGTCTCGATGTCGCGCAGGAAGAAACTCTGCTCAATACCACCCGGACCCAGGCCACTCTGCTTATGCAGCAACGCAAACAGTTCGAAGACGCCATTGCCGTTCTCGTTGGCAAGCCTGCTCCCGAATTTCATCTCGCCGCCCGCGAGTTGAACGCAGAGCCTCCGAACGTCGATACGACTGTTCCTTCAGACGTGCTCGAGCGCCGTCCCGACATCGCCGAGGCGGAGCGCCGCATGGCCGTCGCTAACGCCCAAATCGGCATCGCAAAAGCCGCTTACTATCCTTCCCTCGTTCTGTTTGGTGGAGGCGGCTGGAATTCTGCGGACATCTCCAAGCTTTTCAATGCGTCCAGCGCCTTTTGGGCGATCGGCGGCGATTTCGCTCAAGACATCTTCAGTGGCGGCGCCGTGCGTGCCGGTGTGCACTATTCGCAAGCGGGCTATGACGGCTCCGTCGCACAATACCGTGGCACGGTTTTGAATGCTTTTCGCGAGGTGCAAGACAATGTCACCGGTCTGCAGGTCCTCGACTCCGCTCGCCAGTCACAGGCCGACGCCGTTGCTGCCGCGCGCCGGCAACTCGATCTCGCGAACTCGCGTTACGTCGGCGGCCTCGTCAGCTACCTCGATGTTGTCAGCGCCCAGCAAAACCTACTGAGCAATGAACAGGAAGCCGCGGTAATCCAGGGCCAGCGCCTGGTGACCTCTGTCCTCCTCGTCAAAGCCCTCGGCGGCGGATGGGATGCCGCCAGCCTCAACGCCGTCCACGTCAAGCCTCAACTCAAAGACCTGGTCACCCCGTAACTCCTAGCATAGGCTTTAGCCTGTGCCGACTTTTTGGCCAACGGCTGTCATTCCGAGAGGAGTCAGCGGAGCGAGGAATCTCTCCTTTCCATAAGAGCCCTTGCTTGGAGCTAGGAAAAGGAGCCAGCGCCTAAACTCAGCGTGCAATCCTTCTTCGGTTGGTTCTCCAACTACGAAGATTTTCGTTGACACTACGAATCTCTTCGTAGTAGTCTCCGCTCATGGCTACTCTCTCTCATCCCAAACCTACGGCCTCCGAACTCGAAATCCTCCATGTTCTCTGGGAACGTGGTCCCTCCACGGTCCGCGAAGTCCACGAGGCCCTCAGCGCGCATAAACCCATCGGCTACACGAGCGTCTTGAAACTCATGCAGATCATGACCGCCAAGGGCACGGTCCGGCGCGACGAACAGCAGCGCGCCCACGTCTATGAAGCTGTGCAACCCGCCGAAAAAACCAAGCGCCAACTCGCCGCCGACGTCCTGCAACGCGTTTTCGATGGCTCCGCCAGCGAGCTCATGATGCACGCTCTCGCCGGCCGCAAAACCTCCAAGGAAGAAGTCGAAGAACTCCGCCGCCTGCTCGACGATTGCGAAAGGAAAATTCGATGACGCTCCTCACCGGCTGGATATCTCCCAGCGCCCTCCGCATGCTTGGCCTCGCTTTGCTCCATTTCGTTTGGCAGGGAGCGGCCCTCGCCGCACTGGCCTACGTCGTACTCGCCCTATGCCGCAAGGCCTCCACACGCTACGCCGTCGCGGTGGTCACCCTGGCGGTGATGCTGGTCTCTCCGGTCGCGACTCTCCTCATATTCCGCGCGCAAGTCGCAAGCCCTGCCTCGTCGCTTTCTTCCAGGGGAGAAGTGCCTCCTCCGGTAGCCAGCGCTGTCGCGGTTCTTCCCTTCAAAGCGACATCGCACAGTCCTTCGCAACTGCAATTCTCCGGCTATTATCTTCTTCTCGTCGAAGCATGGTTCGCCGGCGTTGTTCTCCTCTCCATTCGTTCCATTGGCGGCTTCGTCCTTCTCCAGCGCATTCGCCGCCGCGAATCCGCGGGTCTCAGTGATAGCGTTCTCGAGATTTGCCTGGAGCTGCAAGACCGCATGGGCATCTCGCGCATGGTGCGCTATTGCCAAAGCCTCCAACTAGAGGCTCCCGTGGTCCTCGGTTGGCTGAGGCCCGTCGTTCTGCTCCCCATTTCCGCCATTACTGGATTGAGCCAGGCACAACTGGAAGCCGTCATTGCTCACGAACTCGCGCACATCCGCCGTTACGACGCCTTCGTCAATCTCTTCCAGGTCGCTGTCGAAACCCTGCTCTTCTATCATCCCGCGGTCTGGTGGATCGGCAAGCGCATCCGCGCGGAACGCGAGCATTGTTGTGATGACGCCGCCGTCGCCATCTGCGGAAGTGCCGTCACTTACGCTCGAGCCCTTGCTCGCTTAGCCGAGATGAAGCCGTCTCCACAACTCGCGATGGCTCTCAACGGCAGCCCTCTCGTCGATCGCGTAGCTCGTTTGCTTGGCTCGGCTCGCGATGCTCGCGCTCTTCGTGCCGCGAATCTCTCCGCGGGCGTCTTCTGCCTTTCCGTGGCCTTGCTCGCCGGCACTGCTTCCGTCAGCACTGCTCATAAACTGCATGCGCAGACTCCGCCATCGGCCCCTGCGGCTCCCGCACTGGCGTCTGCTCCTTCCCGCCCTGCGCCCCCAGCCATGACACGAGATGGAGCGATACTTGTCCGTCCAACGGAACCCGCGACTGATCCAGCCGCCCCGGCTGCGCCAGCCATCGCGATGGCGTCCCCCGCAACTCCGGTGGTGACGCCTGCTCCGTACGCTCAGCCGGCCCTCGCCCCCCAAGCGAATCCCCAACAGCCCAAACAGAGCTACATCGACTCTCTCAAAGACGTTGGGCTTACCGATCTCACCGTCGACGAGCTGATCAGTCTCAAGATTCAGGGCGTCACCGCCGATTACGTGCGCTCCATGAAAGAACTCGGCATAAAGTCCGATCCCGACGAACTGGTCGGCATGAAAATTCAAGGCGTTACTCCGGAGTACGTCAAAGAAATGCGCGCCGCCACCGGCCAGAATCTGGACGCCGACTCCCTCATAGGTATGAAGATTCAAGGCGTCTCGCCCGACTACGTGAAGCAAATGCACGACCTCGGCCTGAAGACCGATGCCGACGACCTGGTCGGCATGAAAATCCAGGGCGTCACTCCGCAATACGTCAAGGAAATGCGCGATCTCGGCCTCAAGGCGGACACCGATGATCTCATTGCGATGAAAATTCAGGGTGTGACCCCTGATTACGTGAAACAGACGCGCGCTGCCACCGGCGAGAATCTTGATTCCGACACGCTCATCAGCATGAAGATCCAGGGCGTCACTCCCGCGTACCTGAAAGAACTCAAAGATGCGGGCTTCAAGGTTGATACCGAAGAAGCCATCGCCGCAAAAATTCAGGGCATCACTCCTGAATTCATCGCCACCGCCCGCAAGCACGGCTTCAAAGACCTTACTCTCGACAAACTGATCGCCCTGAAGCAGAGCGGTGTACTCGAGCCAGAAAACTAACCCGGTAACGTAAATACATTTCGGAGGAAATCATGAATCGACGTGATGGAATCGTCGCTTACGTTCTTGTTGTCTGCGCACTCCTGAGTGCACTCGTCTCTCGCGCTACGGAATCCTTCACCGGCAGCTGGACCCTGCAGCGATCCGACGAACCGGGAAAGATTCACTTCGCGCTGATCCATCGCCAGCACGGGAACAACTCCTCCTACGAGTCCGATTGGTCTCCCAGTGCTTTCGTCGGACTGGACGTCACCAAGCCCGGCAAGCAGGAGGTCAAATTCACCATCACTCGCGACGCCGGCCGCTTTGACTGTGAAGGCTACCTCGACAACGGAGAAGGAGCCGGAGTCTTCCATTTTTTAGCCGATTCCAAATACGGAAGCGAAATGAAGTCCATGGGCTTCACCGGCATCGATGAGGAGAAGCAGTTCAGTATGGCGGTGATGGATGTTAGCCTCGATTTCGCACATGAAATGAAGGGCCAGCACCTGCAAGGGCTCAACACGGACAAACTCATTGCCTTCCGCATCTTCAACGTCAATTCCAAGTTCATTCAGGAGCTCCGCGATGCCGGCATTAACGTCACCGATTGCGACAAGCTTGTCGCCTTCCGGATCCACGGTGTCACGCCGGAAATGGTTCGCGCGCTCCACAACTCCGGCTATCAACCCACCGAGGACCAGCTCATCGCCATGCGCATTCATGGCGCCACTCCCGAATGGATGGCTCAGCTACAAAAGCTGGGTTACGACAAGCTCGACATCGACAAGCTCATCGCTTTCCGCATTCACGGTGTTACTCCGGAATTTATCGAGAAAGTTCAAACTCTAGGCTACAAACATCCCGACCCCAACCAACTCATCGCTATGCGCATCCATGGCGTTACTCCTGAATACATTACCGCCATGAAATCCCGCGGCATCAAGGATCTCTCCATCGATCAGCTGGTCAGCCTCCGCATCCAAGGCATCGACTAGTAGCATGGGCTTTAGCCTGTGCGAAGGACCCCCTCTTTCCGCCCGTGCAGGCGCAAAGCTTGCTGCTCCTGACTTTTAATGCGGGTTAGAGTCTCTCTGCTACCGTGCGGTTAGTTGCCCTGTTCCTACATGCGCACGCAACCGGTATTTTCCTTCGCCTTTGCGCGAAACCGTGCGGAACAAACCGCCCCTCGAATCTCCAAAAACCTCCGCGTCCAAATCTCCCGCGTTCACGGACATATCTACGTCCCCATACTCCTCGGGCTTATCCACCCCGATCGTCAGTTGCCCGGCTTTCAATTCCAAATCCTTATTCCCCACCACGTCATGTACGCTCACATCGCCCGCGAATATTCGAGCCGTTAAATCGGAGTTCTTCGGCACATGAATGATGATCTGCAGGTCGTTCTTCGGCCCGCCGGTCAGGTGAAACTCCGCCACATTATTCGCCACCAGGAATCTCCCCTTCACATCCTGGATTTTGTCGACGTTCTTCCCGGCTAAATCCACGATCATCTTGTTGTCATCGCTGCCGACAATCAGAATCTCGCCGGAACGTACGTGCAGCCGCAAGGGCATGTTCGCCGGGCATTCGAATTCCATGTGCGGCTTGCCGGATAGGACAATCTCAGATTTCGTATTTCCACTTAGCGTTGGGATCGCGAGGCTTATCAGGGCAATGGCTAGGACGAGACGCTTCATTAGCACACCTCCCCCTTGAGTTGTTCAATAATACGACCCTTAACCCGGGATTGTTTCCGGAATTTTAGCCTTAGTACCTCTTTTTGACCCGATTTTAGACGCTTATTTCGGGTCAAAACGCCTGTCGGGACGGGCCTCTTTGGCAAGTTTTCGCTGCTTCCGGCCCGATTAACGCTCCTGAAGGCGTGTTTACCCCTTCCTTTACCCTCCCCCAAACCCCCACCCTTCTACGCTCTCCTTAACGCTGTCAGCGAGAATCTGCGACAATAATAAGGTCCTAACCTATGGTCGATCCCGCTCAAGTCCAAAAGGCCGCGGAAATCATTAAAAATGGTGGGCTTGTCGTTTTCCCCACCGAAACGGTCTACGGCTTGGGCGCCAACGCCCTCGATGCGAACGCTGTCCGTAAGATCTACGCCCTCAAACAGCGGCCGGCTACCAGCCCTTTGATCGTCCATGTCTCTTCCGTCGGCCATGCCCGCGAACTCGTAGAAGACTGGCCTGATGTCGCGAACCGCCTTGCCCGCGAATATTGGCCCGGTCCATTGACTCTTGTCCTTCCCAAAAAACCGATCGTCCCCGACGAGGTGACCGCTGGGCTCCCCACCGTAGGCCTACGCATCCCCCGCCACCCCATCGCCTTGGCCCTCCTCAACGCCGCCAACCTCCCCATTGCCGCTCCCAGCGCCAATCGCTTCACCCACCTGTCCCCCACCACTGCACAACATGTCCGCGACGCCTTCGGCTCCGAGACGCCATTTCTCCTCGATGGAGGTCCCTGCGAAGTTGGCCTGGAATCCACTGTCATCGCCGTCACCGGAGAAGGGCTCGAAGTTCTCCGCCCAGGGATGGCTTTCGTTGATGACGCCCTTGCCAGCACCGAGCCCACCCAGGAGGCCCACCGGTCCCCTGGCCAGCACAAGAAACATTACAGCCCACGCACGCGCGTTCTCCTCGTGACCGAGGGGCACCTACCCCCCTCCGGCCACGGCGCCTATCTCTGGCTCTCCCACCCCTGCCCCTCCACTCGTTCCCTTCGTATGCCGGACCAGCCGGAAGCCTACGCTGCGCAGCTCTATCGCCGCTTGCACGACTTTGATCGTGAGGCCCTCGATTGGATTGCCGTGGAATTTCCGCCCGATTCGCCGGAGTGGGCGGCGATTCGCGACCGCCTGGCCAGGGCCGCGTACTAAGACTCACGAGACTTCTATTCCTTGTTGTTCGTCACGGTTTCGCGCCGTCAAACAGGTTACAATCCGTGCTTCCATTTCCTTAGGGAGAGACCCGCATGCAGAATTCCTGGCTTCGCACCACCCTGCTCTTCGTTCTGTTCGTCGCGGTTTGTATCCTTGTTTTTGGCGTGATGGGTCACCTACGCGCACAGACGACGCCGTCTAGCGACAAGCCTTTCGTCGTCGAGTACTACTACAAAACGAAGTGGGGCCACGCCGATGAATTCATCACGCTGTTCAAGAAGAATCACTATCCCGTGCTGAAGAAGGAAGTGGAGATGGGCCGCATGCTGCGAGTCTCTGCCGTCGCACCTGTCTACCACACCACTGAAGACGGCCGCTGGGATTATCGCGTCACCATCGTCTACAAGAACGCCGCCGTCGCCCACGACAATTTCGATTCCGCTTCACTCATTAAGCAACTCTATCCCGATCAGGACACCTACAAAAAAGAGGAGCAGCGCCGTTTCGAAATCCTCGATGCCCACTGGGATCTCCCCATCAAAGACCTCGACCTGGACTCAAAGTAATTACCCTGACCACGCCTCATCGCGCGAAAAAAGTACCAAGACGCACGAGCTGAGATGCTTGGTCGCAACTGGCGCTGCTCAGCATGACAATCTATTGTTTGTTTCTAGTTCCCGGCCTCACAGCTAAAGGTTATCCAAAAAGAATTGCGTCACCCGATTCCATACGATCCTCCGCGCTGCCGCGTCACTCACCCCATGCCCTCGTCCCGGTGCCGCAATCACCTCAACATACTTACCCTGACTGATCAGGTCATTGATGAGCGCCAGCGTATTTGAGTAATGCACGTTGTCATCGCCCGTCCCATGCGCGATTAGCAATTTCCCATTCAATCCTGAGGCGTATTTCACGGGCGAGCAGTCCTGGTAATCCTTCTCGTGATCCTTCGGCAAACCCATATAGCGCTCGGTATAAATCGAGTCGTAGAAATGCCAATCGGTCACTGGCCCGCCCGCGAATCCCACTTTGAAATCGTCCGCAGCTTCTAGCATCGCGGTGGTGGTCATGAATCCACCGAAGCTCCAGCCCCAAATGCCGATGCGATTCGCGTCCACCCATGGCTGTTTCTTCAGCCACGCCACTCCATCGCGTTGATCCGAAAGCGCATCGATTCCGAACCGGTAATGAATCGGCGCCTCGAACACGTGCCCGTGGCCACCGGCTCCGCGATTGTCCAGCGAAAAAATCACATATCCCTTTTGCGCCATCATCTGATGCCACAAGAGTGTTGGCCCAGTCCACGCATTTATTACCACCTGAGCATGCGGTCCGCCATAGGTGAACACAATCACCGGATACTTCTTTGCGGGATCAAATTGTGGCGGCTTGATCAGAAGACAATTCAATGCCGTTCCATCTTTCGCCGGGACCGTCGAAAACTCCACCGGCGACAGGTGAAATTGCGCCAACTCCGCCACCTTGTTCTCGTTGAGTGTCGCTATCTTTGTTCCATCGACTCGGTAAAGATCCTGTCGGGCTGGAGCCGACGTATTCGAATACGAATCCATATAGAACGATGCGTCTGGCGACATCTGGACCGAGTGTGTTCCATCATCCTTAGTGATCCGTCCGAAATCGTTGCCAGTCAATCCCACGCTATACAAATGGCTTTCCGTCGGCGATTTTTCTTTCGCCATGAAATAAACGACACCTTTCGCTTCATCCACGGCCGAAATGTGGCTGACTTCCCAGGTTCCTTTGGTCAGTTGCGAGACTTCTTTCCCATCCATCCCATACAAATAAATGTGCCGGTAACCCGAGCGCTCGCTGGTCCACAGAAATCTCTTTCCATCTTTCAGGAAATGCACATCATCGCTGACATTGATCCACGCCGCGTCCTTTTCGCTGAACAGGACAGAACTCTTCCCACTGGACGCATCCGCAATCAACATATCCAGTTGATCCTGCGCGCGGTTCAGCCGCTGAATCGCAATCCGTTGCGAATCCGGAAGCCAACTCACTCGCGCAATATAAATATCGGTCTCGGCCCCTATATCCAGCGCGCGCGCCTCACCGCCGCTAACCGGCGCGACCAACACACGCACGACGGGATTCACTCCACCTGCCACTGGATACCGCTGCTCCTCCGCTTCGCCCGTGTACGATTCGAAATTCACCAGCGGGAATTTCGTCACCTTGCTCTCGTTCATCTCCAGATAAGCAATTGACTTTGAATCCGGCGCCCACCAGTACGCGGTGAACAAATCCAGTTCCTCGGGATATACCCAGTCCAGCTCGCCCTTGCGAATTTCTTCCGTTCCTCCGGTCGTGAAGGCCCGCTCCTTGCCGTCCGCCACACTCACCAACCACAAATTGTGCTGGCGCACAAAGCTCACATATTGGCCGTTCGGTGAGATTTTGACGTCGGTCAGCTCCTCTTTTCCGGTCACGAGAGCGCGCCCGCTCCGAGCCTTCAGGTCAAACCATGCGAGCGAATTCGCACCTTCGAATAGGATCGCATCTCCGCTCGTGGCCCATTGATACTGCGCTGGCCCGCGCCGTCCCGCGCCGGTGGCCTGCGATGCATTCCCCGCGGGGGCCGGCAGTATCGACTCGAGTTTGTCGGCCGAAACCAATAGGCTCCGCTCTCCCGACGCCGCATCCATCGTCCAGAGTTCCGTCTTTCCTTGCGTGTTTGGCTCAAAAAAACTGACCTTCTTTCCGTCCGGCATCCAGACCACGCCGCGGGTCGGCCGCCCGCTCAGGCTCGGTTGTCCGTAGATCCGCTCCACCGTTAATTCGCCGGCCTTCGTGTTCTGCTGAGCCAATGCGAAAGGCGAGGCCGTGAAAGCTCCCAGAATCGTCAAAGCGACAAACCATATCATCCGGCGAGCTAAGTGAGCCATCACTCCTCCTCAGAATTTTTTGTCCGCGATGATCGCAAACCTATAGGGGGCACGATAAATCGTGCAACCGCAGCGTGGCCATTCTTGGCTGTACTCTTGCACTTGGAAAATTTTCCTAGCCCGGAGGCCAACGAAAATTCCGTCCGCCCAACAGGTGCAAATGCAAATGAAACACCGACTGCCCCGCCCCGCCACCATTGTTGAACACAGTTCGATAGCCCGCGAGCAGATTCCTTTCCTTGGCGATCTTTGCCGCGATCATCTGCAGTTTCCCCAGCAACACCTCATCCGCGTGGGAAGCATCGTGCAGCGCTGCAAAATGTTTTTTCGGACAGATTAGAATATGCGTCGGCGCCTGCGGGCTAATGTCCTCAAACGCGAATACGTCGTCATCTTCGTAGACGATCTTCGACGGAATCTTCTTCGCGCCAATTTTACAGAACAGGCAGTTCTCGTCCATCAGTTCACTCCCGCAGGCTTATTCTCGTCCAGCCGCACTACCATCGGCGTGAATCCTTCCTTATCCCGCAATTGCGCCGCGAAATCGCCCGCGGCGTCTTCTCCTGAGACCTTTCCGACGCGCACACGGTAGAACGTCCCGTCGGGGCCATCATACTGCTGAATGAAGATCGGCGAATAACTCGCGCTCAGGCGGTCGCGCAGTCGCTCTGCGTTCGCGCGTTCCCGAAACGCTCCCACCTGCACGGTGAAAAAACCAACCGTCACGTCTACATTGCCCAGCACCTCCAAGCGCACCGGCACGACTCCTGGCCCGACCGACTCGATCTCCCGCGCCGCCGCCAGCGATAGATCGATGATCCGCCCGGCCACAAAAGGGCCGCGATCCGTAATCCGCACCGTGGTCGATTTTCCATTGTTCAGATTTGTCACCCGCACCATGGTCTCAAAAGGCAACGTGCGGTGCGCGGCCGTCAACTTGTACATGTCGTAGATTTCGCCGTTCGACGCGTGCCGTCCGTGAAACGGATTGCCATACCACGACGCATTCCCTTCTTCGTTGTACCCGACGGGAGCCGGTGTAGGCGGCGTTTTTGCATGCCTTCCGCTAGCTGGGGGCGCAACGGTCGTGTCTCGCTTCGCGGCTTCCTCGGTGGATTCAGGAGTGTTTGAGGGCTGGGTTGGGGACGGTTGCCGGTGGCTCGCCGCGGGCCTTTTCGCTCCGCAGCCCGCCACGAGCAGACTGAAACAGATTGCCGCAGCGCAAAAGAGAGGCCGGGGCCGCTTCACGATTGGGGCGGTTCCGGCGGAGTTTGCGGCGTCCCCTGGGCCTTGCGCGCTTCCATCCTCGCTTCCAACTTTCGTGAGGCTTCCGCCAGCTTCTCCGATACCTCGCGCAAAAATTGGGCGCTGCGCTTTTCCGTCTCCGGAGCGACTTCGTCTTCCACCCAGCGCCGCAACCGGCCCAATTCCTCGTCCAGCCGCTTGCCTAGTTCTTCAAATTTGTCCATGAGTCCCTCGCTCACCGTACTTTTGCAACGTTTTCGGTATTATAGAACGGTCAAAACCCCGTGCAAGGAGGAGTGTTGCCCCTTCCCTATCAGTGGCAGATGCGTGTACAGCGCTGGAAAAGCCTTTTCTCCGGCATGTTTGGCTCTGGAGAGCGCCGCCCGCAGCTCTGCCCTTCCTGCGGTGCTCTCGTCGGCATCAACGCGAACCGCTGCCACCAGTGCGGCGCCAATCTTCGCTTCGGCCTTGCGGCCTGGAGCAAAGGTCTCTCCGAGTTCTTCGGCGGGCATGCGCCGGTCACAACCGTTCTGCTCATCATCAATGTCATCATGTTTGCGGCCGAACTCATGGGCACTATGCACGCCGGAAAAATGGGCGGCCTGAGCATTCTCTGGTCCATGGATGGAGAAACACTGTACCGACTCGGTGCGAGCAACATCGCCGCCTCTGTATTCAACCAATGGTATCGGCTGGTCACCGCGATGTTTCTGCACGGCGGTCTGATCCACATCGGCTTCAACATGATGGTACTCCTCGACATCGGCCCAGTGGTCGAAGAGCTCTACGGCTCTTCTCGCTATCTGTTCATCTACGTTCTGACCGGTGCGGCCGGATTTGCGCTCAGCATGTGGTTTCATCCTGCTGTCGGTGCCAGCGGAGCACTGATGGGCTTGATTGGCATTCTGATCGCCGTCAGCGGCAAACGGGGCAGCATCGAAGCTAGAGCTTTACGATCTCGACTTATCTCCTGGGCTGTTTCCGTATTTCTTCTCGGCTTTTTTATCGGCGCCGATAATGTTGCCCATTTCGGCGGCCTCGCTACCGGTTTCGTCTTGGGGAAGGTTATGACCGACCGGCAGCCCGTGAACGCGAGTGAACGCAACCGCGCCTATGCGCTGGGATGGCTGGCCGGCCTCGTTACACTCGCCAGTTTCATTTTCATGTTCCTGCACTACCGCGATCGCATACCCTGGGCCAACTGAGCGGAATGTTCATTGGGAGAGGTGCAGCCGGCGCGCCGTCGTCACTGCATAGTGAAAGCCGGAAACCGTCACGAACGCCGCCACGACATATCCCAAATATTGAATGATTCCGTCGGCGCGGTCGTTCGGATACGCCGCCGCGAACACCACGAAGAACACCAGAGCAATCTCAAAAAAGGTCGTGGCCTTCCCCAGTAAACTCGGCGGAAACGGCCGGTACCCTTGCACAATCAGAATCACCCCGGCCACAACCAGCAGCAGCACGTCGCGGCTCAGCACCAGCACCGTCAACCACCACGCGATCTTCTTTGTCATCGCCAACACGATGAAAGACGACGACAACAGCAGTTTGTCTGCAATTGGATCGAGATACGCTCCCAAAGCCGACTTCTGGTGCAGTGTTCTCGCCAGGTACCCGTCCACGGCGTCGGTCAACGCCACAAACACCAGCACAAATAGCGCCCATTGGTATTGCTCGTACAGAATCAGAATGAGGAAAAAGGGCAGGAAGCCCAGGCGCAACAACGTGATTTGGTTGGGTACCGTCCAGATCCGGGCTTTCATCTAGGAAAAGAATATCGCAGGTCAGGCGAACTGAGCCAGATAGTCAAACAAACTGCGGCCGATTTTCCGCTCGAAAATCTCCGCCATGCTCGGAATCGAGCCCGAAGCTTCGTCCAACGAAATCCGCTCCACACGGTTCATGGGAAAGAAAATCGTGGGCAAACCGATGCGTTCCGCGTCCAACTGGTTGATTTCGCTGACAAAATGATCGAAGGAGTTCAAGTCGATCCCGCGCATGGTCACGCCGGCGACACTGATATCCACTAAAATGCCCCAGATCTTTTCCTTGGGCGTGTGCAGGCTGACAATGACGATCGAATTGGGTTTCATGGCCACGGTTTCGCTAACTTCAGTTTACCGCAGCCCTCGCGGCCACCAGTCGCGAACACGCTTGCGTTTTCCTGTTCATCAACGCCCAACTGCTTCGTAGGCCTGGCTCAACCACCACAATACATCCCGCAAATCCGTTTCCGAACGCACCTGAAACGAAAACCAGCTGTGGCCGGGCACCCGCGTGCTCGTGTCCATGCGGTCATCCGCTTCCGCTCGTGTCAACAATTTCGGCGGCATGGGATTGAATTTCAGGATCAGGCTCGCCGGTGAATCAAATCCTCGCGTCTGCGGTAGTGCCGCGAAAACGGCTCGCTTTCGATAGAAGAATAGAAACCCAAACATCTTCCGCGTTGAAATTTGTGGCCAGGAGTTCAATTCGCCCACCAACATTGCTGACCACTCCTTCATCTCCTCGGAAATGCGCGGGAAAGTAGGGGGCGGCCTGCGGCGGGTCACGTTCTTTCTTGTTCTCTGCAAGGGGCCACCATTTAGATGGGCATGGGGACAGGGCCATTCGGCGGCAGTAGCAATTTCGGTTCGGTCAACGATTGCACCTGCTCCGTGGTTGTATCCGGCGCGATCTCTCGCAGCAGCAGCCCCTCCGGCGTCACATCGATGAATGCCAGTTCCGTAACGATGTGATCCACCACTTCTACACCTGTCAGCGGCAATGTACATTTCCTCAGGATCTTGGGCTTGCCGTCCTTGGTGGCGTGTTCCATCGCAACGAACACGCGTTTCGCCCCGGCTACCAGATCCATTGCTCCGCCCATCCCCTTCAGCATCTTTCCTGGAATCGCCCAGTTCGCCAGCGTTCCCTTCTCATCCACTTGCAGCGCGCCCAGCACCGTCAAATCCACGTGTCCGCCGCGAATCATTGCGAACGAATCCGCCGATGAAAAATAGACGCTGCCCGGCAACTCGGTGACCGTTTCCTTTCCCGCGTTGATTAAATCCGGATCGACATCCGATTCCAGCGGGTAAGGGCCGACGCCCAACATCCCATTCTCTGACTGCAGAATCACATCCATCCCGGGCGGCACGTGATTCGCAATCGCCGTCGGCATCCCAATGCCCAGATTCACGTAATAGCCATCGTGCAATTCCCGGGCGATTCGCCGCGCGATCCGTTCCCGTTTCTGTTCATCGTTTAGAGGCATGTTCCCAATCTAGCCCGCCTTGCGGATGGTCCGCTTCTCAATCCGCTTCGCGTAGTTGGCGCCCTGGAAGATGGCGTTCACAAAAATTCCTGGAGTATGTACCTGATCGGCAGACAACTGTCCCAGTTCGATCAGTTCTTCCACTTCCGCAATGACATAATCCGCCGCTGTCGCTATCATCGGATTGAAATTTCTCGCGGTTTTCCGATAGAGGAGATTCCCCCAGCGGTCGCCTCGCCAGGCCTTGACAAACGCAAAGTCGCCACGCAGCGCCTTCTCGAGCACACAATGCCGCCCCGCAAACTCACGCGTTTCTTTTCCCTCAGCGACCATGGTTCCGTAGCCAGTTGGCGTGTAAAACGCTGGAATTCCTGCCCCACCTGCGCGCAACCGCTCCGCCAGAGTGCCCTGCGGGTTCAACTCCACCTGTAACTCACCGCTGAGAACCAGTTGCTCGAACAACTTGTTCTCGCCCACGTAGCTCGAGATCATTTTCTTGACCTGCTTGTTTTGCAGGAGCAAGCCGAGTCCGAAATCGTCGACACCTGCATTGTTGCTGACGATGATTAGATCTTTCGTTCCCTTGCGCCGCACCGCTGCAATCAGATTCTCGGGAATCCCGCACAACCCGAAGCCGCCGCACAAAATCGTCATGCCATCGCGCAGCTTCGCAATCCCGTCATCCGGATTCGCAATCCGCTTATCCATGGCCTCTTTGTAGCATAGGCTTTAGCTTGTGTCAGGTGGATCCGTTCGGCCGGGTCTTCTGTAGGTCGCAACGCCCTACGCCAGAGGCCGCCAACGCGGTGGATGGTTTTCTCAACTGCTAAACCTTCCGTCATTCCGAGCGAAGCGAGGAATCTCTCTTCGCAACCCTCGCACGCTACATACTCTTGAGCAGCTTATACAACTCGTTCGCCGCCTCAAAATCCGCTTCCAGATCCCGTGAACCAAGCCGGTCCTTTACGTCATCAATGCGCCGGGCGAGCAGATCCAACGCCGCCGACAACACCTCGCGGTTCGTCAGCACGATGTCGCGCCACATCCCGTAGGGACTTCCCGCCAACCGCAGTGTGTCGCGCAGGCCCGGCCCCGCAAGCGTAATCGGCAGTCCCTTTTCATCTAGCCGGTCATACAAGAAAGAGGCCAGCGCCACCGCGGCCAGTTGCGGCAAATGGGAAGCTAAGCCGACACCGTAGTCATGCTGCTGCGCGCCGATCCACAACGGCCGCGCGCCGATCTTCTCGAGAATTTTCACGAACGCCACAATTCGCGGGTCGTGCGTGTCATCCGCCTGACCAACCAGGGCGTACGTTGCGTTCTGAAATAACTCCGCGTCCGAATGCGCCTGACCCGCCAATTCCCGCCCCGCCATCGGATGCCCTGCCAGGAAAATCGGTCCGACCTCTTCCACGAACAACTCGCTCGCGGCCTGCCAGATGCGCATCTTGGTGCTGCAGGAATCGGTGACCAGCGCATGGGGCGGCGCATGGTGCGCCAACTCCGGGAGCAGGTCCAGCGTAGTGCCAATCGGCAGCGCCACGTAGATCAAATCTGCCCGCCGAATCGCCGGTTCCAGCGATTCGAAGAACCCCTCATCGATAATTCCGTTTTCCCGCGCTTCCAGAATGACTTCGGGCTTGTCCCATCCGAAAGTCTGCATGTCCGGCGTGTATTTCCGCAGGGCGCGGGCAAACGACGCGCCAATCAGCCCCGTACCCAGGATGCTCACGCGTTGAATCAGATGTGCCATTGTTTAGGCGAGATGGCGATTCACGGCTGGAGCGATAATGCGAACTTCGCTCATGAGCTGGTTGAACTCGCCGGGCGTCAGCGATTGCGCGCCGTCGGAAAGCGCGTGGTCCGGATCGTTATGCACCTCGATCAGCAGCCCGTCAGCGCCAGCTGCAACCGCCGCACGCGCCATCGGAGGCACCTTATCGCGCCGGCCCGTGCCATGGGAAGGATCAGCCACGATCGGCAGGTGCGACAGCTTCTTGATCACCGGAATCGCAGCGATGTCGAGGGTGTTCCGCAAATACGTCTCAAACGTACGGATGCCGCGCTCGCACAGAATCACGTTGTAGTTTCCACCCGCTAAGATGTATTCCGAGCTGAGTAGCAACTCTTCGATGGTCGCAGACATTCCACGCTTCAGTAGCACGGGCTTTTGCACTTCGCCAAGTGCGCGCAGCAGAAAGTAATTCTGCATATTCCGCGCCCCCACCTGGAAAATATCCACGTAGCCGCTCATCATCGGAATCTGCGATGGGTCCATCACTTCGCTGACTACAAACAAGCCATACTTGTCCGCGGCCTTCCGCATCATCTGCAATCCCTTTTCGCCCAAGCCCTGAAACGCGTAAGGTGAAGTCCGTGGCTTGAACGCGCCTGCTCGCATAATCTTCGCGCCCGCCTTGGCCACCGCTTCCGCTACCGCATTAATCTGCTCGTCCGACTCGACCGAGCAGGGCCCTGCGGCTACAGCAATCTCCGTTCCCCCGATCGTCACGCCGCGGCCGAGATCCACCACAGTTCCGTGTGGTTTGAACTGCCGGCTCGCGAGCTTGAATGGCTGCGTGATGCGCACCACTTCGCGCACACCTTCCATGATTTCAAAATCGCGATGGTCGAAATCACGGTGTACGCCCACCGCGCCGAGCACGGTATGCGCGGCGCCGGTTGAACGGTGCACATCGAATCCGCTCGCCACAATCCGGTCGATTACCCGCTGTATCTGCTCGTCCGTCGCGCCTTCCTGCATTACTATGACCATGGTCCGCCTCTATACTCTCGCCGTTTCATTTCTTGCCGTCATCGGTAATCGAACTCTCTCCGTGCATCGCCACACGCTCGGCGGAACGCGCTTCGTCGATAATGCGCTCAAACAAGCGCCGGATCGCGTCGTGTGACAGTGGCCCGTGATTATTCGTTTCCGCGTTGTCCAGCACTTCTCTTTCACGCGCGGGTTGGTACAACGGAATCTTCGACCGCAGCTTCAAGTGGCCGATCTCCAGTGCGCATTTGCACCGCTCGTTCAACAACTCGACCAGTTGCTTATCAATTTCATCCATTTTGCGGCGCCAATCCGCGATGTTCATCGCGTGGCCTCCCGCTTTGAGAGGCCGTACCGAGCGGCTTCTTTCAAAGCACGCACGCGCTCGCGCAACGCCGCCACCGCCATGTCCACCGATGTCGCCTTCTCTATTTCCGAAACCAGCGCCGAGCCCACAACCGCCGCGTCAGCCAAGCCACCCAACACGCTCACATGGCCCGGCAACGAAATTCCGAATCCTACCGCTACTGGCAATTCGGTGAATTGATGCACGCGCCGCAGCAAGGCAGGCAATTCATCCGACAGTGAATCCTTCGCTCCGGTTACGCCAGTTCGCGAAATCAGATACACAAATCCGCTTGACGCCGCCGAAATAATTTTGAGTCGGTCGTCGCTGGAAGTCGGCGCAGCAAGAAACACTGTATCCAACCCGTGGGTGTGCAAAATCCCCCGGTACTCCTCGGACTCTTCTGGTGTCAAATCTGTTGCGAGGACGCCGTCGGCTCCCGCGTTAGCGGCGCCGGTGGCGAATTTTTCCAACCCCATTTGCAAGATCGGATTGTAGTAGCTGAAGAGCACGAGCGGCACTTGGCTGGCTTTTCGGATCTGCCGCACGAGTTCCAACACCCCTGCCAGCGTCGTTCCGGATTTCAGTGCCCGCTCGGACGCTCGCTGGATCGTCGGCCCGTCTGCCAGTGGATCGCTGAATGGCACGCCCAGCTCAATCACGTCCGCGCCAGCCTCCGCCAGCGCCAGGACAAATTGCAGAGTCGCGTCGAGTGTCGGATCGCCTGCGGTGATGTACGGAATCAGTCCCAATTCTCCATCCGCGCGCAACTCGGCAAATCGTTTTCCAATGCGGGTCGAATTGGCGGACGCAGCAGTCATCGTTTTGACCCGGATTACAGCAGGCGTTTGTACGTGTCCATGTCCTTGTCGCCGCGGCCCGAGAGATTCACGATTACCAGATCGCTCGGCTTTATATGCGGCAAGCGTTCAAGCAAACCTGCCAGCGCGTGCGCGGATTCGAGCGCGGGAATGATTCCCTCGGTGCGCGAGAGCAATTTCGCCGCTTCCAATGCGGCCGCATCCGACACCGCTGCATACTCCGCGCGCCGCTGATCCGCGAGCCAGGCGTGCTCCGGCCCGATCGCGGGATAGTCGAGACCCGCGGAAATCGAATGCGTCGACGCGATCTGTCCGTCCTCGTTCTGCAGAACGTAGGTGTACGTGCCCTGCAACACTCCCGGCCGCGCGCCCGTGAACCCCTGGTGCGCCGCCAGGCGCGCGGCGTGTTCGCCGAGTTCATTCCCGCGCCCGCCCGCCTCAATTCCCACCATCTTAACGTCGCTGTCTTTCAGGAATTCGTAGAACAACCCAATCGAATTCGAGCCTCCTCCAACACACGCATACAAATGTGTCGGCAGGCGATTCTCCGTACTCAGAATCTGCGCGCGCGCCTCGCGTCCAATGATCGCCTGGAAGTCACGCACCATCGTGGGATACGGATGAGCGCCGAGCACGGACCCGAGCAAGTAATGCGACGAGCGTACATTCGTCACCCAGTCGCGCATCGCCTCATTGATCGCGTCTTTCAGCGTCTTGCTGCCCGACTCTACGCCCACCACTTCCGCACCGAGCATGCGCATCCGCGCCACGTTCAGCGCCTGTCGAGCCATATCTTCCGTGCCCATGTACACGGTGCACTGTAATCCCAGCTGCGCAGCTACAGTCGCTGACGCGACGCCATGTTGCCCGGCGCCGGTCTCGGCAATAATTCGCGGCTTGCCCATCTTCACCGCGAGTAGCCCCTGCCCGATGGCATTGTTGATCTTGTGCGCGCCGGTGTGCAGCAGGTCTTCGCGCTTCAGGTAAATTCGCGGCCCGCCCAGTTTTGCCGTCAGCCGCTCCGCGAACTGAAGGGGCGTAGGTCGCCCTGCGAAATTCTTCAGCAGTCCCTGAAACTGCGCCTGAAACGCTGGATCATTTACCGCTTGTTCGTACACGCGTTCCAGTTCGAATAGCGGCACCATCAGCGTTTCGGGCACGTACCGGCCACCATAGGGACCGAAGCGCCCCGGCACTGCCGCCGGTACAGTCAGTTGGATGCTCATGATCGAAGTGGTCCATTGTACCTTGCCGCACCAAGATTCCCGCAATCGAGTGACGTCGACGGGAGTCCAGCATGGGACCGGCTGCGGATCGCCTCAGAACGCGGTCCCTTCAATCAAAGCTTAGGAAATTTCCCGGCTGGCCCGTTCCACTTCCTCAAAAAACGCCCGCATCTTCGCCGGATCTTTCTTGCCGGGCCGCGCCTCTACCCCACTCGCCACGTCTACCGCATACGGCCGCACGATCCTCACCGCTTCACCCACATTTTCCGGCGTCAGCCCTCCGGCGAGCAGCACGCGATGCGATTTTGCCGCTGTCCGCGCCGCATGCCAATTTCCTGTCGTCCCCGTCCCACCATACTGCCCCGAAGCCGCCGAATCCAGCAAAAACGCGCTTGCAGCCCGGTACTTCGCAAAGTCCGGCGCTTCCGACCCCTGCCCCAATCGTAACGCCTTGATTACGGGCAAATGCTCCGCCACGACTTCTGTAATCTGCGGTGATTCGTCCCCGTGTAGTTGCGCTATTGCCAAACGCAAGGCTTTCGCCAGTGCGACCACCGCAGCCGCTTCCCAGTTCACGAACACTCCGACGGGTGCCACGAAAGGGGGAAGGCGTCGCACAATCTCGGTCGCGGCAAACGGCGTGACACATCGTGGGCTCTGCTCGTAGAAGTTCAACCCAATTGCATGCGCGCCCAGCTCCGCTGCCAGCTTGGCGTCTTCCCATTTCGTAATGCCGCAGATTTTCACCCGAACCATGGAAGCATCTTACCGGAAACAGGGGCTGTGGCGGATTACTTTGCAGGACTAAGCAGGAGGAAAAGCGCTGCCGCGGGGTCCGCCGCAGCCATCAGGTGTTCACCGATCAGAAACGCATCGAACCCAGCGCTGCGCAGTGCGGTCAAGTCCGCGTGGTTGCGCAAACCAGATTCCGCCACTGCCACACAGTCCTCCGGAATTTGCTGAATCAACTCAAACGAAGTCCCCATGCGCACGGTGAGCGTCTTCAGGTCTCGATTATTCACTCCAACAATCTGTGCCGAAGCGCCTAGCGCTCTGTCCAGTTCGTACTGGGTATGCACTTCAACCACCGGCTCCATCTTCAACTCGCGTCCGAGCGAAATCAGGTCGCGCAGCACTGCGTCCTCCAGCGCGGCCACAATCAGCAGAAAACTGTCCGCATCATTCGCCCGCGCTTCCCAGACCTGCCATGGGTCGAAGATGAAGTCCTTGCGGAGCACCGGCAGCGCCACCTGCTTCCGTGCATCCCGCAGGTTCTTGAGGGAACCACGAAAGAATTCGCCCTCGGTCAACACCGACAGCGCTGCTGCCCCGGCCGCTTCCAGAGTTTTCGCCAATACTGGAGCATCGAACGGCTCGCGAATCACGCCACGCGAAGGCGATGCCGGCTTCAGCTCTGCGATCACGTTCAACCCGTCGCGCGTGAGCGCCGCCGCAAAATCGCGCACCGGTTCCGCAGCCTGGACGCCATACTTCAGCGCCGTCTCCGGGAGCACGCGCTTGCGGTGATCCACTTCCGCACGCCGCGCTTCCAGAATGCGGTCCAGCACCGTTCCCGTGTTGAAAGAAGCGTTCATCGCGCCGAACTTGTATGCTAGGGAGAGCAAAGAATCGTGTCAAATGCGGAAGCGAGCGGAGAAGAGATGAGTTTTCGAGTGAAGTACGAGCCGTTGTTGCAGGCGATCGTCGATGAAGCAGACAAGATCGCGATGAGGTATTTTCGCAGCGACGCGATTGGCGCCGAGAAAAAGCTCGACGGCAGCGTGGTCACCATCGCGGACAAAGCCGTCGAAAATATGGCCCTGCAAAAGGTGGCCGAAAGCGGCCTCGCCATCGACGTTGTCGGCGAAGAAACCAGTAAAGCTCCCCCCACCGAACCGGCGCGCGACGGCCGCCCTCGTATGATCATTGACCCCATCGACGGCACCGAAGAATTCTCTCGCGGCATTCCCACGTTTGGCACCCTCATTGGCATCGAAGAAGATGGCGAAATTGTCGCCGGAATCGTTAGCGCCCCGGCTCTTTCGCAGGGCACGCGTTGGTGGGCCTATAAGGGCGAGGGCGCATATCGTTCCGGCAAGCGCATCCACGTTTCGCAGCGCAAATCCCTGGAAGATGCGATGTTCTTCACCACCGGCACCGGCTGGGCCAAAAACATGGAAGCGCGCAAATCGATGCGCCGCATGGCCGACGCCGCGCGCAGCAGCCGGTCGATCGGCGGTTTCTGGCAACACATGCTCGTGGCGGAAGGCGCGGTCGAAGCGGCAGTTGACTGGGTCTCCAAGCCCTGGGACCTAGCTCCTTTGCCTATCATTGTTCAGGAAGCAGGCGGCAGGTCGACCACCATTGACGGCGAACATACCATCTATAAAGGCCGCTTCGTCAGCACTAATGGCCTCCTGCACGAGCAGGTTCTCCGCTTGCTCCGTGGAGATGAAGCGTCATGATTCAAACCAAGCGCGTCTACGACGAGCCCGAAAAAACAGACGGCTTCCGCATTCTCGTCGACCGCCTTTGGCCGCGCGGCTTGACAAAGGAACGCGCTCACGTGGATCTGTGGCTTAAGGAAATCGCCCCCAGCGACGCGCTACGAAAACATTTCCATGCTTCTGAAGACTGGCGTGAGTTCGAGAAGCGCTACCGGAAAGAGCTGAAGGATAAGACTGCGCAACTTGCTGAAATCAAGAAGCTCGAAAAGGAACACAAAAGAATCACACTGCTCTTCGGCCGCAAAGACGAAAAACAAAATCAGGCTGTCATTCTCGCGGAAATTCTCAAAGGTAAGAAGTGAACGCCGCTTCGGAGCTGAAAGTCATCGATGAGGAAGTCTCCGCCTGCCGGAAATGTCATCGCCTAGTCAACCACCGCGAACATGTTGCCCGCGAAAAACGCCGCGCTTACCGTGCTTGGGAATATTGGGGACGCGGCGTGCCTGGTTTTGGCGACCCCACCGCAAAGCTGTTCATCCTCGGCCTCGCACCTGCCGCTCACGGGGGCAATCGCACCGGCCGAGTCTTCACCGGCGACCGCTCTGGCGACTTCCTCTATAACGCCCTCTACAAAGCCGGTTTCGCTAACCAACCGACTTCTGTAAGCCGCGACGACGGGCTTCAACTGAAGAACGTCTACATCGCCGCCGCCGTCCGTTGCGCTCCTCCCGAAAACAAGCCCCTACCCACGGAAATTACCAACTGCCGTGCATACCTTGAGCGCGAACTCGCAGTCCTCCGACCCGAGGCCATACTCGCGTTGGGCCGCATCGCTTGGGACGCCTACCTGGATCTGCTCAAACAGCATCGCGCAATTAAATCCCGTTCTGCTTATCGGTTCTCGCATGGCGCAGAAGCCGCCATCGCTCCGGACCTTCCCCGGCTCTTCGGCGTCTTTCATCCTTCGCAACAAAACACGCAAACAGGCCGCGTCACCGAAGCTATGTACGCCAAGGTCCTCGCCCGTGTACGGAATTACCTGAAAAGCGAGTGAGCGTTACTTGACGGTTGTAGGATCCCCAGTCTCGTGTTCCGAAATCTGAAAGCGCAGAAATTTCTGGATTGCCGAGACCGCGGCGGCATCTGCGCTACTGATCACCATCTTTCCGCCGTCGGCGATATCCCCGTAGTCGTAGTGAATTTTGCTATTGAGCTTCTTCATTTCCGGCACGCCTGGAGGCACTTGGTCGTGAATGAACATAGGAATATCGAAGTCGCCTGCCGAAAACAGATGCGCAATGGGTTGCAGGTGCATGCGAATTTCATCCCGTTTGGCCGTGTCCTTCGGATCGTTTACGGTCACCTGAATCACGCCGCCATTCGACTTCAGCAAAAAGTGATGTGTGGTCGCGGTCTGCGAGAACGCCATTCCCTTTTCGCCTCACTCCATCATTTTCGCGTGATCGTGTTCGGCTGGTCCGCCTGAATCCTGGGATGTTTCGGCTGGTGTCTTCGTCTGTGGTTGCTGCGCAGCCGCCCCGGCGCCTAGGAGTAGTGCGACAACTGCCAGTATCGTCGATCTCATGCCATCCTCCTCAGTGTCGGTTAAACCCACCACCTTGCAGTCCACTCCCTGCATCGTCGTTCGTCTTAATAGCCTGCTGCTCGACCAAGTGACGGGATTTCAGTAATTTGCTATGAACCCCGTTCCAACGCAACTGGCTCGAGAGTTGCTCCCCGGTAACCGGAGATCATAATGCCTGGGCTCTCGAGAAACATTACAGTGACGCTGTTGCTCACCTTCCTCTTGGGCCTCTGTTCGCTTTTCGCTGCTATCTCAGACGCACAGGAGCCGCCGCCGGAAGCAACCCCGGATGCTCGCGATGTCGAGGCGGCTCCGCCTACGCCGGTTCCCTATCCGGCGCGTATCGCGGACGGGCAGCGCCATGGCTTACCCCTCGAAGTCCTCGCGGTCGCTCCGGGCACCAAATTCCTGGTGCGCCTCGAAGACGACATGAGCACGAAAGATCTACATCGCTCTCAGACATTCCGCGTACGCACACTGGAGCCTCTCGAAGCCAGCCAAGGCTTTTATCTTCCCGCAGGCGCACTCATCGTTGGTCATGTGAGTAGAGTCGAACCCGCCGGAACAACCGGTCGCGCCAAACTCTGCCTTACCTTCGATGACGTCGCCACGCGCTTCGGCAAGCTCCCCATTGTCGCCGAGGTCACCGCCATCCCCGGCGACCACAGTGTCAAGGCTGCGCAGATTCAGGAAGGTGTCATAGAGGGTCGTAGCGGAAACCAGAAAGACGCGGCCCAAGCTGCAGCAGCTGGCGCAGCCAAAGGCGCTGTTAAAGGCGTTAAAGATCACAACAAAAAGGAAGCAGCCGAAGGAGCAGCTCTCGGCGCGTTGGAAGCCTATCTTATGGAAGCTGGAAGGGGCGAAGAACTCAACCTTCCACGCGGTTGCAAGCTCGAGTTAGAGCTCGAGCGCTCCTTGTATCTGGTCAAGGAGTAAGTGGCACAGGCATTCTTGCCTGTGCATCATCACATGCCTGAAAAGCGCATACCCCGGAATGGCCGTAGCCACTAAGCCAGCCCTCCGCTGCGCGCCAACGCCAGCGCCTCGATCGCCGCCCCACGCGCACCCGCGGTATCTCCGTTCGGCATGATGTGAATTGGTATGCCAGCCTGCTCTTCCCGCTGCGCCGGCATTCCCGCGCGGATTTCCTGGACGAACCATTTCTGGAATTCCGGGCTGGCCTCAATTGCGCCGCCGCCCACAATCAGCGCATCCGGATCGAACGTATTAATCATCTCGTCGAAGAACAATCCCAGCGCGTGCGCCTGAATCCGAAAGACCTCTTTCGACAATCCGTCCCCCTTATCTGCCAATCCACGGACTGACTTCGCCGCTTGATGCAAATCGAACTTGGCCAACTCGTGCCCGGGGTATTTCGGCAACAGATAGGGCAAGATGTTCCGCTCGATCGCCGTCAACGAACATAGCGATTCCAAGTCGCCCACGCGGCCACAATTGCAGAGCGGCTTGATTCCCGCCGAGTCGGCAATGCTCTGGTATGGAATCAATACGTGTCCCAACTCTCCGCCGAATCCGTTTTTCCCTTTCACGACTCTCCCATCGAGAATGATGCCGCCGCCGTTGCCCGTTCCAATCACGATCGAGATCGACGTCTCCTTGCTGTTCGCTCCGAAGATGGCGTAATGCCCCCACAGCGCTGCGGCGTTCGCGTCATTCAAGTAACAGACCGGTTTCCCCAGCTTCTTCGCCAGCCCATCGCGAATGTCAAAACCCGCCCAGTCTTTGTGAACGAAATTAGTTGAGCCCCGCGCGCTCAATTGACCGGCCGCGCTTGCCGGCCCCGGCGTGTCCAGTCCAATCGCCACAACATCGGCCACCGCCACGCCAGCTCGCGACGCCGCGATCGCCAACCCATCCGCGATCTGCTGCAAGCAAATTTCCGGTCCCTGCTTGGAAAGTGAAGGATGCTCGCATAATCCATCAATCAGGAATTCCTCCTGCTGATTGATCAGCGTGTAATTGACCGCCGTTCCGCCTAGGTCGACTCCCGCGACAACATCCATGGCAACTCCCGGTTGAGGAATTTGAACTGCACAGCGTAGCAGAAACCGGCTCCGCCCGTCAGGTTCTCCAGCGCTCAGCGCCGTGAACTTACTGAACCCACTACTCTTTGGCGCCCGTGTAAAATCTACTCAGCGGCTTGGCAACTCCCATCTCCCCTGCTACAGTCATTAACACCCAGCTGCGGAATCAATTGGAATAGCTCCATTCATTCCAGCTAGGTGGGTCCACATGGCAGACGAGAGCAGAGCAGTTCGCACGGTGGAAACCGGAGAACGCAAAGACCGGATCCTGATCGTCGAAGACGAAGACAACGCCCGCAAAGGTTACGAACAGTTACTCCAACGCTGGGGTTACGACGTTGTTGGCGTCCCGAGCGCCGAAGAAGCGCTTGCCCGCTTTTCCACTTATCAACCCGACACCCTGATTGCCGACGTCGAACTGCCTGGAATGAATGGCCTGGACCTGCTGCAACAGCTGGGAGACGAACTCCGGCATGTCCCCGCGATCATCATCACCGGTAAAGGAAGCGAAGAACGAGCCGTAGCTGCGATTGAAGCGGGCGCGTTCTGGTACATAGAAAAGCCCCTGAAAGGGCCGGTCCTACGCGCTCTTCTCGATCGTGCGCTCAGCAAAGCGCGTGACGCTCAGAATCTTGCGGTCCTGCAGAAGCAGCTGCGCGACGCGGGACGCCTCGGCGATCTCGTCGGCGCCTCAAAGCCCATGCAAGAAGTCATGCGCGTCATCGAGATGGCGGCTCCCAGTTCCGCCTCCGTGCTTATCACCGGGGAAACCGGCTCCGGTAAAGAGATCGTTGCGCGCACCATTCATAAGCTGTCCCCGCGCGCCAATTCGCCCTTCGTTGCAATCAACTGCTCCGCGATTCCCGAGACCTTGATGGAGAGCGAGATATTCGGCCATGAACGCGGCGCTTTCACCGGCGCGGCCGAACGCCGCATTGGCTGCTTCGAACTCGCTGACGGCGGGACGCTACTCCTTGACGAAATCGGCGAAATGCCCGCGCCGACTCAGGCAAAGTTGCTGCGTGTTCTTGAAGATCGCAAGGTCCGCCGCCTCGGCAGCAAATCCGAAACTCCGGTGGACGTTCGCGTCGTCGCTGCCACGAACAAGGATCCCGAACAGTCCGTCGCCAGCGGGGGCCTTCGCCA
>Ga0335080_10001049_pt1 | contig 26488 bp, 22 predicted proteins | sample Lox_Sample_34_FD_206720 | JGI IMG/M metagenome (GOLD analysis project Ga0335080, IMG submission 206720) | Soil microbial communities from Loxahatchee National Wildlife Refuge, Florida, United States - Lox_Sample_3.4 | ecosystem: Environmental > Terrestrial > Soil > Wetlands | place: USA... | reverse complement strand
GGTCGCGACGAGGAGAACGGTAAGCACTACAAGGATCCAGCGAAGAATGGGCCGTCTTGCTTTTACCTCATTCGTTGCCGGCTTTGACTGGGGATTCACTTATTCCCTCAGCGCTGCAGCACCATCACAACTTCGTGGGTTGGGATGGCGCCTTCCCGGAGGATCTCCCAGCGTCCATCGCCGAGGGAGAGATCGACGATGGTGGTGGGCAGGGAACGGCCGGTTGGGCCGCCGTCGACAATGAGAGGGATGCGGTCGCCGATCTGGTCGCGGACGCAGGCAGCATGAGTACATTCCGACGCGCCCTGCAGATTTGCAGCGGTCGCGGTAATGGGCAGGCCAAAATGCTGCACGACAGCACGGGGGATGGCAGCGTCGGGGATGCGCAGGGCAACGTTGCCGGTGTTGGCGGTGGAACGGAGGGGCAGCCTGGTGCCGGCACGAACGATGATGGTGAGGGGGCCCGGCCAGAAGCGGTCGGCAAGCTTGTCGAGCATTGGATCGCTGTCGCGCGCGAGCTCGTAGGCCTGGGCCAGCGAAGAGATGAGAAGGGAGAGCGGTTTCTGTTTCTGCCGGCCTTTCAGGCGGTAGATACTCTCGACGGCGTGGAGATTTACCGGGTCGACGGCCAGGCCGTAAAAGGTGTCGGTAGGCATGGCAACGACATCGCCCTTGCGCAGGCAAGAGACGATGTAGTCGATCCGGTCTGGTTGTGGTTCGTCGGGATGGACGCGCAAGATTTCCGCGGACAAGAAGGTCTACCTCAGTACCCGAATTGCACTGACCACAATGACGGAAGCTATCACAGCACCAGCCGCGGTGCAAGCTTCCCCATCACAATGTGTAGCTTGCGAACCAGCTGAACGGCATAAAATCGACCAGGAGATCCGGTGGATTCTCGCAAGATGCCTATTCGCATTGTACAGAGTAAGCAAAACACGCAGCTGAAGGAATTGCGCAAGGCGCTGGCAAGTCCGAGGCGGAGCCAGGACGGTCTGGCCGGGATTGAGGGGCCGAACCTGGTGGAGGAGGCGTTGCGGGCAGGCCTGCGTATCCGGTGCGTGTTTGTGGCGCAGGGATCGGAGGGACTGCTGAAGCAGGTGCGGTTGCCGGAAGAGGTCGAGACGCTGGCGATGCCCAGGGAGTTCCTGAATTCGGCATTGGCGACGGAGACGCCCCAGCCGATGGCGGCCCTGGTGGAACCGCCTGGCTGGACGTGGGCGCATGTATTTCGACCCCAGCGAGGAAGATCCATCCCTCGACATTCCGGAGCCATTGCAGGCACTGCGCCGCTTGTGATCGTGCTGGCGGGAATTCAGGACCCGGGAAATCTGGGAACGATTTTGCGGTCGGCAGAGGCTTTTGGGGCGGATGGGGTGGTTTGTCTTCCGGGAACCGTGAATGCCTGGAATCCGAAGGCTCTGAGGGCATCGGCGGGAAGCGTTTTTCGGGTGCCGGTGCTGTATGTGAGCGAGGATGATGCGCTGGAGCGGATGCGGACGGCGGGAGTGAGCGTATTGGCGACCACCGTTCAGGGCGCGCAGCCGGCGAATCTTGTGGACCTGGCGGGTCCGATCGCTCTCTTGATCGGAAATGAGGGGAACGGGGTGCGCGCGGACATGGCGGTGAAAGCGGATGGGGCAATCACGATTCCCTGCCCCGGTCCGGTGGAGAGTTTGAACGCGGCGGTCGCGACGAGCGTGCTGTTGTATGAAGCGGCGCGACAGCGGGCGGCGAAGAGCGGCGGTCCGCCGAAACCGCGTGGGGGTGCGAGATGAGCCTGTTTGATGGCGTACCCGAGAGCCCGGTATCAGGCCTGCCCTCCTCCAAGGGCCTGCTGCATGCAATGCCGGGGGCTCCGCTGGCGGAAAGGATGCGGCCGCGCACGCTGGAGGAGTACGTGGGGCAGGAGCACCTGCTCGGTCCGGGAAAGCCGCTGAGAGTGCAAATCGAGCGCGACGACCCCGGCTCGATGATCTTCTGGGGTCCTCCGGGAGTGGGCAAGACCACGCTGGCGAAGATCATTGCGGAGACGACCAAGGCGAACTTTGTTGAGTTTTCGGCAGTCATGAGCGGGATCAAGGAGATCAAGCAGGTGATGGCCGCGGCGGCGCAGGCTGCGGAGATGCACTCGCGCACAATTCTGTTCGTCGATGAGATCCATCGCTTCAACAAGGCGCAGCAGGATGCGTTTTTGCCCTACGTGGAGCGGGGGACAATCCGTCTGATCGGGGCGACGACGGAGAATCCTTCGTTCGAGATTATTTCGGCTCTGCTGTCGCGATGCAGGGTATACGTCCTTCAGCCTCTCAGTGAGGAGCGGATTGCGGGCCTGTTGCGAAAGGCCATTGAAGACAAGGAACGCGGCTTAGGCGCGATGGACCTGACAGCGGATGACGAGGCGCTGGAACTGATTGCCTCGTACTCGAGTGGTGACTGCCGGAACGCATACAACACGCTGGAGGTCGCATCGCAGCTGGCTTCGGAGGGGACGAAGCACGTTGACAAAGCGCTAGCGACCGAGGCGATTCAGCAGCGCGTGCTGATGTACGACAAGTCGGGCGAGGAGCATTACAACCTGATCTCCGCGCTGCACAAGAGCGTGCGGAACTCGGACCCCGATGCGGCGCTGTACTGGCTGGCCCGGATGTTTGCGGCAGGGGAGGATCCGCTGTACCTGGCGCGGCGCGTGGTGCGGATGGCAGTCGAGGATATCGGGCTGGCGGCGCCGGAGGCACTGAATCTGTGTCTCTCCGCGAAGGAGGCAATTGATTTTCTGGGATCGCCGGAGGGCGACCTGGCGCTGGCTGAGGCGGTGGTGTATCTATGTCTCGCTCCGAAGTCTAATTCGGTTTACACGGCCTTTGGCGCGGTGCAGGAAGAGATCGAGCATACGCGTCAGGAACCTGTGCCGCTGCATCTGCGGAATGCGCCGACACGGCTGATGAAGGAACTGGGCTACGCTGAGGGCTACCAGTATGCGCACAACGTGGAGGGCAAGATTGCGGATATGGATTGTCTGCCCGACTCGCTGCGCGGACGCAGCTACTATCGCCCCACGCAGGAAGGGCGCGAGAAGCAGCTTGCGCAGCGGATGGAAGAGATCCGGAAGATTCGGGCGGGCAAACGCGAGGGCCACTCATTCGAATCTCGATAACTCCTGCCACTCGGTTACAGCGCGTGACTAAATGAAGTCTGACTGACGGGATTTCGTCACTGGGTTTCGTCACCCATGGCCTTCCGAATTTCTGTGCAAAAAGACGGAACTTCCGTTAAGTCATTTCCGTTCCACGATTCATGGCGTGTTGATCAGGCGCTCGCAACTTTGGCATCCGGCTTGCTTCTTAGGAGTCAAGCGCACTGGTTGTTAAGTGAGTTGCTGAGACAGAAGTGGAGGGTCGTCATGAAACCGGAATGGAATGAGAACACGTACGAACAGCAGTTTGACGGCAGCCTGCACCGTATTCCGAAAACCCGCCCCGTTCCTGTGACCACCAATCAGCGGTTGATGGACGCAGCCACTGCACGCGAGATGCGGGTCTATGCGCGTTATGCCGCCGGTGCGCCGCGATATGACTTTGATCCCGGCGAAGACCTTCCCCTCCATCCGACTCTCCGGGCGCTCGGACGCCACTACTTTACCTGGTAATTGAACCGCGGTGATCGGCAGGCCGGGGGTGCTCAAACGAGCACCCATCTGCGTGCGAGACCGGCGCGGTTGTCAACATCTTGATCTTTTGCGGTGTAACGTCCGGAGTCTCTCCCACACTATTTCGGTGAATTCTGTTGTCCCTGTTTTCGGGGACGGGTATAGTTTTGCCAGTCCAGCTACTACGGCTTTGTGGACCGGCCAATGTACGTTTGTCCATTCCCCTGGGGTGCTTGAGATGCACCCTGAGACAACCTGAGTTGGAGAGAATGTCATGGCGTTTGCTGCAGGTCAGACAGTCGGCGAATACGAAATCCTCAGCGTGCTTGGAGCTGGAGGAATGGGGCAGGTCTACCGCGTTCGCAACATCATCTCGAACCGCGTCGAAGCGATGAAGGTCCTGCTGCCCAATTTCACCGCGGAACGCGACCTGGCGGCTCGCTTTATTGCAGAGATCCGGACATTGGCGAGCCTCGATCATCCCAATATTGCCCAGCTTCACACGGCCTTCCAGGTCGACAATCAGCTCGTCATGATGATGGAGTTCGTCGAGGGTTTCACCCTGGAACAACGGGCGAAACAAGGCGCGATCTCTGCCAACGAAGTGATCGAATACACTCTACAGATTCTCTCCGCGCTCAGCTATGCGCATAGCCGCGGCGTAGTGCACCGGGACATCAAGCCGGCGAATATCATAGTGACCCCCCATGGCGTGGTGAAGCTGATGGACTTCGGCATAGCAAAATCGCGCAGCGAAAACCAGCTGACGCAGCCGGGGACGACGATGGGCTCTGTCTATTACATGTCGCCGGAACAGGTGCGGGGCGATAACGTCGACGCGCGGTCGGATCTTTATTCGGTTGGCATTCTCCTGTATGAACTGCTCTCGGGCAAGCGGCCTTTCGTGGGCGATGCAACGTTCGGGATTCTCAACCAGCAGCTGAACAGCGCGCCACGTCCGCCGATGGAGGTCAATCCGGCACTGGGCAAGCAACTCAATGACTTGATCCTGATGTCGCTTGCAAAAGATCCGGAGCACCGTTTCCAGTCGGCGGATGCGTTTGCCAACGCATTACGGGCCACCGCCGGCAAGGAAATGTCAGCGGAAGCTACAGTCGCCCCGGCCAGCGCGGGCATGCCGGCACAACCCGGGCAGCCGCAAGCAAGTGCGGTAGCCCAAGGCGCTCCTGCCCCGCGTGCCTCCGATGCCGCGGCGGGGATTGTTTCACGCGGCTCCAGTTCGAATTCGGGTGGAAAACAGCGGGTTATCTGGGTTTCAGTGGGGGCCTTCGCAGTCGTCGCCTTGTTGGCTGCCGCGGCCATCGGCCTGCCTCACTTTTTCAGAACAGGCGCTTCGTCGAGGAATAGCAACCCGCCCGCACCGGCTCAGGCAAGTGATCAGCCTGCGAGTCAGGCGACGAGTCCGGCGGACAACCAGGCTGCTTCCGCAACTCCCGCTCAGGTTCAGAGCACTCCTGCGACGTCGATGGAGAGCGCACCCGCTGTGCCATCGACGCCCGAGCCGACTTCAACTCCGGCCGCACCTCCCGCTGTGACGCAACCATCACCCGTGACGAAGAGTCCAGCTCCGCACAAGGCGGAGGCGCGGCCGCAGTATATGCCGGATAAGCAGTTGCCGGCAGCGACTGCACCGGCCACGCCCCCGGCTTCGCCCGCCCCGGCCGTTAACTCTGGCCCGACGCACGAGGAGGTGGAGCAGGCCCACGATCGCAAGGTACAGCTCGAATCTCGATCGGCGGCGGTGTCGACGAGCCTCGATAATTTACGACGCCAACAGGAAGCCAGCGGCTACAGCCTCCGTCAGGATATTGCCGGCGCCGCATCCCGCATGAATACGTATCTCCAGGCAGCGGATGCCGACATGCAGAGGGGTGACATTGCTGCAGCGCAGCATGACATGGATCGCGCAGACAAGGAAATCTCAATACTCGAAGCTTTCTTTCACAAATAGGAGTGGAAACCGATGCGGAAGATCCTTTCGTTCGTTCTTATGTGCTTCTCTGCTGTTCTGCCCACCGTGGCCCAGGAGAAACACCGCGTGGCTGTAATGGAATTCGGATACGGCACCGTGATGAACAGCGTGCAGGCAATATTCGGCTCAAACCAGGACATCGGCAAGGGCATCAGCGACATGCTCATCAACCAACTGGTGAATGATGGAACTTACCGGGTGATCGAGCGCCAGGCGCTCGACAAGATCATGGCGGAACAGAATTTCTCAAACAGCGATCGCGCCAATCCGGCGACGGCTGCGAAGATCGGCGCGCTTCTCGGCGTCGACACCATCATCATCGGAGACATTACGACCTTCGGCCGCGATGACAAGCATGTCGGCGCGGGCGGCGCAGGAACGGGCTTTGACAAGTACGGTTTGGGCAGTTTCGGCGTTCACAAATCAAAGGCGGTGGTCGAGATTACCGCACGCATGGTGGATGTGAACACGGGCGAGATCCTTGCTTCTGTCCAGGGGCGCGGCGAGTCAAAGCGCACAGGGAGCGACTTTCTGGGCGGCGGCGGTTCCGGATGGAACAGCGGTGCGGGTGCGCTTGACATGGGGAGTTCCAACTTCGGCCAGACCATCATTGGCGAAGCTACCAAAGCCTCGGTTGGGCAGATTGCCACAGGGCTCGAACAAAAGGCAATGAACCTGCCGACCAATGCGGCACCCCCACCGGCGCCGATCAACGGTCTGGTCGCCGATGCTTCCACATCCGACATCGTGGTGAACGTCGGCGCGAAAGCGGGGGTGAAGGTCGGAGACACGCTGGCTGTCACGCGCGTGACGCGGACGGTGAAGGATCCCGCGACGGGCAAGGTCCTGCGCGTACTTGACACGCCGGTGGGGACCCTCACGGTGACGAGCGTGGATGAAGACTCCGCGGTCGGAAAGTTCACCGGTTCGGATACGCCAAAGGTCGGAGACCTGGTGAAGCGGCCCGCAACGAACTGACCTTGGGCACCCGGAAAAAGTGGAGGCCCTGCACAGATGATGTGCAGGGCCTTTTGGATTCGATTGCAGGAAATCTCAATGGGGTTGAGCGTCGGAAGAAGCCGGCGTTGCTGCCGGCGCCGCTTCTGTTGCCGCGGGACGCATGGCTTTGAATGTACCGTTGTATTCTGAGAACTCCCAATCACCCGCGAGCGCTGCCGTTTCATCAAGCTTACCGTCAAGCTTCATGTCAGCGGTGGTGCCGGCTTCGTCAGAGGTGAACTGGAAAGCGAGCGCCAGCTTTCCTTCCTTGTAGGTGCCGGCTACGTCTGAGGGCCCCCACTTGCCGGTTACGTTTCCATCTTTGTCGACGGTGAAGTCTGCATCGACCTCACGCTCACCACCTGGCGTTTCCAGGACAAAGTGCCACTTACCATCAATGCCGCTGCCGACCGCGGCGCTCGCAGTGGCACCGTTGCCGGTTGCAGGACCCTGAGCGTTCATGACCGTGCTGCCCGCAACGAGGCAGATTACGGCGGCTGCTATAACCAAAAACTTCCTCAAGCGTGTTACTCCTTTCGATACCATTCCAATCCTAGGGTGGTCTGGCGGGAACGATTTCGTCAAGCCCGGAGATTAACTGATTTTCGGATACCGTTTGGCAGATGACCTAAACAGCGACCGGGGCATTGGCGACCCCGGCGGTTCCGAAAACGCGCCGATAACGCTCGATTTCTTCAGGCGGGCCCATCGCCTTCTGATAGTTGTCGGAAAGTTTTACGGCGGGGCGTCCATCGACCGCACTGAGCTTGCAGACCAGACTCACGGGATCAAAGCTCTCATTGCCTTGAGGATTGCAATCGCGGAAATCATTGGTGAGGTACGTTCCCCAGCCGGAGCTGAAGCGGATGCGATGCTCGGGAAGCCATCTTTTGGGGTCGACGAAATCAGCCGCACAGCGAAACTCCCACGGATCGGCGTTGTTGCGGATGGCGCCCCCGAAATAAGCATGAAGTGCCACAATCGTGTCCACATCGAGTCCGTCTGAGGCGATAAGGCGCTTGGTACGCGACTCACGCCCGCGGCCCTGAAGCCACGCAATGTATTCGTCCCCGGCGACAAAAGGGTTCTTGCTGTCGATGCGCTGGCCCGTCCAGCCCGCAACCCAGTCGGGGGCATTTTCGAGGAATTGTGTGGTGCCGAAGGTGTCGGGGAGCATGATGAGCAGTTCGCCCTGATAAGTCTGTTGCCATAGCTCGAGCAGCCGGTACTGCGATTGCCGGAGCTCTTCGTCGCTGTTCGCTAGGGCCGCCATGGCCATGGCTAGCTCGTGCGCGTTGGTGCCGATGGCCTCAAGATCGTGGGTATACGCCAGATAAGTATTGGAGCTGCCGATGAAAGTTTTGCCGAGAACGTCGGTCATGGCCTTGACAACGTATTCGTGCCAAAGGAAGCTGTGGCGGCGGCGGGTGCCGAAATCGCTGACGGTGAGGCCGGGGACACCATACAGGCGGGCCATTTTCTCCCAGAGGCGCGTCTTGGCGCGCGCGTAGAGGATGTCGAGTTCGAGTTCGGATAGCTTCTTGAGGTTGGCGCGGGTTTTGAGTTCGTCGATGGCGGAGAGAGCATAGATCTCCCACATGGTTGTCTCGGTCCACAGGCCTTCGAAGGTCAGCGAGATCTGGCCTTCGTGGATGGAGAGATCGAAGTCGGAGAGTCGGAAATCGTACTCGAGCCAATGAAGGAAGGCGGGCTCAAAGATTCCTCGGGTGCCATAGAAAGTGTTGCCGGCAAGCCAGATCAGTTCGGACTTGTGAAAACGTAGTTTGCGGGTGGCTTCGAGTTGCTCGCGAAGTTCGCGCACGTCGACGATGTCGCCGAGAGGGACGTCCTGGGACCGGTTCATCAGCGTGAAAGTGGCACGGGTTTTCGGGAAATGCTTCCAGATGAACTGGAGCATGAGGAGCTTGTAGAAGTCCGTATCGAGCAGCGAGCGCGTGATGGGATCAAGCTCCCAGTTATGGTCGTGCGCGCGGCGGGCGAGGTTAACAATCACGATGGGGCTATTGTATTCGGCGAAGGTGGACGAGGCGGCGCGAACAGCGAGTACCCGGTTGGCTGGCAATCTGATTATTCATCCCGTTATGCCGAGTCCGCGGCAATTCGTGAAGCACTCCGGCTCAATCGGCCGCAAAGATCAGGAAGTAGTCCTGGCCGTCGTCTTTGGTGAAGTCGTATTGGCTGATGCGGTGGTAGCCGGCCTGCGCCATTTCGTGTTCCACGATGTCGGGCATGAGTCCGTGGTCTGTACCATTGCCATTGCGATCAATGATGCCGACCTTCGCGCCGGGCCTGAGCGACGCACGAAGCCCTTTCATGAGCGGTACAGGATGTGCGAATTCGTGATAGGTCTTCAAGATCAGCACGGCGTCCACGCTCGAGCGTGGCAGCTTCGTGTCGCTTAATTCGCCCAGAATGGTGTGGACATTGGCGAGGTTTTCTTTAGCAGCGCGGTTCTTGATGTAGCTGATGGCGTCGGGATTGATGTCCTCAGCGTAGACCTGGCCTGACGGCCCCACGCGCGCGGCCGCGCGCACAGTAAACCAGCCGGAACCGGCACCGACGTCGGCCACGGACTTCCCCGGCATGATATCGAGCAGGTCCATCACGCGCTCGATGTGCAGCTTCTTGTTGCGATCAGGATACTCGAAGATGGAAAGATCGCCTTTGTAAGGGGTGCTGGTGGGCCGCTGCGGTTGCGTTTGCGGAGTGGCCTGTGCAGGCGCGCAACGGGAAGCTGTCGGCGCGGCGAGCAAGAGCAGCAGAGCGAGAGCGGCCAGCAGTTTTGTGCGGACAGAATGCATGAGGAACCCCCGCGCGAACTAGGGCGATTGTACCGCTACTGTTGCGGTGGCCGGCGAGGTAATGGCGCTGCAGTCCAAGCCAGATAGCTTCCGAAGACGTGGTCACACACTCGGAGTTGTTTTCAAGGCAAACTCGTTCAAACACGGTCCAGAGCGACCGTATAATCGCCGAATGTTGGCGCTTCGCATTCTTCCCCTTGCCTTGGCTCTGACCCTCGTGGCCCCTGCACAGCAGGCCGTCTCGTTTGCAACCACAACGATGGTGGCCAGGTCTGTGCCGATCTCTATGGTCAAGCCAGTAATGCCGTCGTGCTGGCTCACGGCGGCAGATTCGACAAAGAGAGCTGGCGCGACCAGGCATTGTCGCTCGCATCGGCAGGCTTTCGAGTACTGGCAATCGACTTCAGGGGTTTCGGTTGTTCGAAAGGTCCGGGCCAAGAAGATTTCGATACTGCACCGTTTGAGAAAGATGTACTCGCTGCTGTCCGCTACATGAGAGCGTCCGGTGCGAAAACGGTGTCGGTAGTTGGAGGGAGCTTCGGGGGTAGGGCTGCTGGTGATGCATCGATCAAGTCTGCACCCGGTGAAATTGACCGGATCGTATTTCTCGGCGCAGCGCCGAATCTTCCGGCCGACGGTTTGAAGTCACGAGCGTTGTTTATCGTCGCGCGCGACGACAGCAATGAAAGCGGCCCAAGGCTGCCTGGTATCCGAGCGCAGTATGAAAAGGCTCCTCAGCCAAAACAATTGATCGTCTTAGATGGTTCTGCACACGCCCAGTTTCTCTTTCAATCGGACCAGAATGCTCGAGTAATGAAAGAGATCGTTCGATTTCTTTCAGCACCGTAACACGCGCTGAAGTTTGAGCTTTTCGGAAATGTCAAGTTCTGGTCGGTTCGTCCTCGATTCGGAACCCAGCAATAAATTGTCGTCATCACGTTGCGGCGAGAGACGGCGAATCATCTTTCGACTTCAGCAGGTATAGGCGCTGGTTCTGGCTTTGCGGAGAGGTGCGTGCCGCAGGAGCGTCGGACGACGAGCCGGACGGGAACGAGGACGTCGCGGATCGGCAGTTCAGGGTGTCCGAGACGAGCAAGCATCGTGGCCATCGCTACCGCTCCGATCCCCGCGCAGTCCTGGTGCACAGTGGTGAGGGGGACGGGCAACAGGCTTGCATAGCGAACATCATCCATGCCGACGATCCGCACGTCTTCGGGAATGCGGACACCGAATTCGAGAAGAGTCTGCATCAGGCGGGCGGCGGTGAGGTCGTTGGCGCAGACGATGCCCTCGGGTCGGGCCGTATCGAGCATGCGACGGACAAATGCCTGACCTTGTGGACTGCCGCGCCAGACTGGTTCCCAATCGGGCCGGACGGAATGCATGCGGAGCGCTTCGTAGAAGCCGGTGATGCGCGCGTCGACGGTGTTGGCGGCATGCTCTTCGCCAAGAAATACGAGCCGGCGAATGCCGTGTTCGATGAGGTGTTCGGTCGCGATGTATCCGGCGCGGCGATTGTCGATACCAACCAGGTCGTGAGGCGAACGACCGGGCCAGGGCAGGTAGCAGCGATCGAGAAGGACGAAAGGAATCTGCGCACGGTCGAGTGCGCGTGCGATGCGACGGTTGGCAGCGTCCTTCTCGCTGGTGAGTTCGAGCGGCGCAAAGAAGACGCCGGCAACGCGCTGCGAAATGAACGACTGCACCATCTGTTCTGCGGCCTGGGCGCTGTCCTGCACGGAAATGGATGAATTGCTCCAGAGAAGCGCATCGGGGCGGGCAAACTGTGTGCGCATCATTCCGTTGCAGATGGGTTCGAAGATCTCGGTCAAGCCGAGTTCAGGGATGAGCAGACCAAAGGTTCGTCCGCTTGGTTGATTCTCGGCAAGAACGTGGGTGCCGGCCCCGGGGCGGCGTGTGACCAGACCCATGCGCTGCAAGTCGTGAACAGCCTTCGCGACCGTGATGCGCGAAGCATCGAAGAGCTTGCCAAGCTCGGCCTCGCTGGGAAGACGGTCACCCGGCTTGAGTGCGCCGGTTTGGATGCTGGCCAGCAGATGATCGAAGACGCGGCGATGTTTGGATAGACGATTTGCGGAGTCGGCTTCAGGAGGAGGTGCCAGATTGCCAGCTGGTTTTCGCGGTTTGGGCATGGCAATGATCTTCAAAAGCGCGCGAGTCGCCGATACGCTTCTCTAGAAACATTAAGAGAAGGTCGAAGATTTGTAAATGGAATGTCTATACAATTCCTTGCCGTCCTTAGCCCGGTTATGGAGGGTCAGGCGGACTGTTCGATGGCAGTTTCAATCTCGCTGCGGACGTTCTGTGGAAGAGGGGGCATGGCTCCGGATTGAGAAGCGATCCAGCCGCCCCAGCGATTCCCTGCCTCGTTGAGGACCGAGAGTTCAGCCCCGCGGAGAAGATAGTGGGTCATGGCAGCGGTAAATGCGTCGCCGGCTCCAATGGTGTCGACAACCTTGACTGGGTAGCCGGGGTGTTCGTGCCACTCGTCGCGCCGGACCAGCAGGCTACCGTGCGCACCGCGGGTGATGGCAACCATCTCCAGGGTTGGAAACTCAGCGAGGAAGCGCTCGGCGCTGGAACGAAGGTTCTGAGGCAGGCCATCGTCTTCGACTGAAAGCCCAAGCAGCGCCAGCACGAGCGGCACCTCGGCGTCGTTCATCTTGACCACGGAGGCCAGTTCGAGCGACTCCTGAATGACCTCACTCGAGTAGTACGGCGGACGAAGATTGACGTCGAAGATGCGAATGCAACGAGAGGACGCCTGGGCGGCGAGGGTCTGGATCGTCTGACGGGATTCGAGGCTGCGTTGCGCAAGCGATCCGAAACAGATGGCGTCGGCACGTTCGGCGAGCCGCACCCACTCGTCGGACAGTTCGAGGGAATCCCACGCGGCGGGCCTGTGGATAGTGTATTCCGGCTGGCCGTTGTTAAACGCCACGGTGACCCGACCGGTTTCGTGGCTGCGATCCACCTGGAGGAAGCTCGTGTCAGCGGGCAGAGGGTCAAGCTGATGAACGGCCTCACGGCCGAGGTCGTCGCGGCCGATGCGACTGAGGATCGCTGCGTGGTTTCCAAGACGGCCTGCCATGACGGTAAAATTTGCGGGCGCTCCGCCAAGACGCGGCCCGCCTGGCAACATGTCCCACAGAACCTCGCCCATTCCCAGGATCAGATGCGGCTCTTTCAAATTCGTACTCCATTCAGGTTTGCGGAAACCTCGGCGCTGTTTGTCATAGCAAACAGATCATCCACTCCACCTGCGAAATCAGCTTTCCTCGTGAGGGGCCGATTCGTCAACAGAATCCGCGAGGAAATTCATCGTGGAGCCGGAGTTCGGCTCCAGCGCCAGATGGAGCAGTCTTCATAGTTGGCAGCGGCGTACTCGCCATCAGGCTGGTTGGCCATGATCCTGTGATCGGCAATAGCGTCAGCACGCGACCGCGGGACCTGGCCGAGGAAGAGGCGCGTGAATCCCGGTTGCAGGCTGATTGCGCGATCCTGCTCGTTGTTTACGTAGAGAATGTCGAGTTGTCCGGGGAGCTTCGCGTAACTAAGAGCAAGGTGCTTGAGAAGACGGCGCATGACTGCTGCGCCAAAGGGATTGAACAGGAAGACAAGGCACGGCCGCCTGGGTAGTTTGAGTTGAAGCGCGTCGCCGCATTTAATGCACATGGGCGCAACGGCACGGCCCGCAGATCGCCATCGGGCAATGTTTTTTCGGGCAATTGCGACCAGGAGGGGATTGAGTTCGATTCCCTGCACCTTGACGAAAGGGTATTCCGAGGCCAGCAACATGGCGCGCCCCATTCCCGCTCCGATGTCGACGAAGGTGAAGTGTTCAAGTGGGGCACAGGGTTTGGTCCGCAGCCAGCGCGTGAGCAGAGCACGAAAGACCGACGGGGCCACACCGAAATACGCGGTGGAATGGCGGTCGTGGCTATGGCCGGTCTTGAGAAAGCGCCCGGGAATCAGGCCGCTGGTCTGGATGCCGTGTTCCTGGTCGAAGGGATGAGGCGTGAAACCCTCCTTTTTAGTAAGGCGGGACAGAAGGGGCCTTCTACGTCTGGCCGAGCGATCGGTTTTGACTGCGGTCACGAGGGAACCTTAGCACATGGCGCGAACGAGATCGTTGACAAAGGTTTTTCGCCTGTGCCAGAGTCGGTTTCTCAACAATTCCCCTCTCGTGCTCGACCTGGGTTTCTGATTTTCTGCGCCGTACCGTGCCCCTGCAACCTCGCGAAATCGTCACGCGCAACGGTTGCATGCAAAGGATGATCTTGTCATGGAGAATTCCCGTTCCCTGATTGCCGTTTCCGCGATGGTCCTGATCGGGATCGTAGCGGCAGCCGGCTCGATTCCGAGTTCCGAGACCGCGCTGAGTTCCGCGCCAGGCGCGGGATCAACACCGGAAGATGTCGGGATGGCGTGGACAAGCTTCGAGGATCCGTTCGAACAGGCGTTCCGTGCAGAGGTGCCAAAGGGATGGACGGTGCGCGGCGGGCTATTCCGGATGGGATTCTCGGATGAGCGGCCGATGGTGGACCTGCTCTCTCCAGACGGACGCATCAATGTGAGACTCGGCGATCTATCGATTCCCACCTATGCGGTTCCCAGTGCGTATCACACACGTGAAGGCGAGGTCTACGATCTGGGCGCTCAGGCGCAATTAATCGTGGCGCGTTATCGTACAGGGCCGGAGTTTGCGGTGCTGTACTCGCATGCGCGTTTCTATCAGGAATGCCACGAGGCAGCGGGCGATGCGAAGGACCTTGGCTTCGCGGTGCCGGAGTACATACCGTCGGAAGGACCGGCGCCGACAAGCTCGGCGGGCGCGATCGCATATTATTGCGGATCGGGCACGAATGAGCGCATCGCATTTGCCTATGCCAGGACATCCCAGGCAGGAGGCATCTGGTCGGTTCCTACGATGGGAAGCTTTCTGAGCCCGTCAGACAAGGTTCAGATTGCGCAGACAGTGCTGCTGCATTGCGCGCAGACATTCAAATTGAATCCGGAGTGGGTGGAAAAGCAAAAGCAGATGGATGCGTATGCCATGCAGTACCAGCGGGCCCGGCAGCAACAACGCATGCAGGAACTGGCGCAGCAAGTACGGCAATTCGAGGCAAAGGTGCAGGCCATGCGGGACCAGGTGGCGTCGTTTGAGCGGCGACAGGCGATGCAGACGTCGCAGGTGGAAGGATTCAGTCAGGCGCTGCGTGGCGTTACTCCGACGATCGATCCATTCACGGGCGAGGCGAAGGAGGTGTGGACCGGCCAGACTTCGGCTTACTGGGAAAATGGGCGGGGCGATGTGGTGAACTCGGCAAGCCCGCCGTCGGGGAACTGGCGACCGATGACGGTGGTACGGCCATAAGTGCCGGGAAAGCCCGGTTACCAACTGCGGAACCGGAGGGCCGCCTCCGTGACAGTAATGCCTGAATCGCGTTAGGCTTGAGGTAATCGCGCATTGACGAGACAAGGAGCTCGCGAAGTCCCCATGCCTATTCAGAAAACCTCCAAAATCTGGCACAACGGCAATCTGATTCCCTGGGAGAATGCCACCATCCACGTAATGAGCCACGTGATCCACTACGGCTCCAGCGTGTTTGAGGGCATCCGATGCTACGCCCAGCCGCAAGGCTCGGCAGTGTTTCGGCTGCCCGAACACATGCAGCGCTTGCTCGACTCAGCCAAGATCTACCGAATGGAGATCCCCTTCTCTCTCGATGAGCTTTGTGCGGCGGTTGTGGACCTGATTGAGGCCAACGGGATTGCGCCGTGCTACATCCGGCCGATCGTACTGCGCGGATATGGCGAGATCGGCGTGAATCCAAAGGGGTCGCCAATCGAGGTGTACATGGCCAATTTCCCATGGGGGAAATATGTGGCCGGGACAGGCGGCGCGGACGTCTGCATCTCAAGCTGGAACCGCCTGGCGCCGAACACCATGCCGGCGCTGGCAAAGGCAGGCGCGAATTATATGAATTCGCAACTCATCCGCATGGAAGCGGATACAAATGGATACGTCGAGGGCATCGCGCTCGATGTCAACGGACTGGTGAGCGAGGGATCGGGCGAAAACGTGTTTGTGGTGCGGAACGGCGTTCTCTACACGCCGCCGCTGGCAAACTCTGCGCTATCGGGCATCACGCGAGACAGCGTGCTGACCATCGCGCGCCACCTCGGCCTGTCGGTAACGGAGCAGCCGGTTCCGCGCGAGATGCTCTACATCGCCGACGAGGTCTTCTTTACCGGGACGGCCGCAGAGGTGACTCCGATCCGCTCCATCGATCGAATCCTCGTGGCGGACGGCAAGACCGGCGAGATCACGAAGAAGATCGGAGACGAGTTCTTCGCAATTGCGAACGGACTGAAGCCCGATCGCTTCGGCTGGCTGACGCCAGTAAAGGTGAACGCACGCGAGGCGGTTTCAGCATAGCGTTCTCCAGAGCAACGAAGGCGGCCTCAGTGGCCGCCTTTTTGTTTACTGAACATCGGGCAAAAGGGCGGGAGCGCAAGTCTAAGTGGCAGGGCGGTGGGCATGAGAATCCCGCGGGCGGTTTGGGGCGTCGCTATGTTTGCCCTGTGCTTCGGGCCGGAGGTCCGGGCACAGGCGGATGCCACCCAGGCGCCGACGCTGACGGTGCAGACAAATCTCGTCGAGATCCCTGCGCTGGTCAGGACGAAAAATGGCGCGGTGGTGTTTGCGATGGGACCGGATGATTTCCCGCTTACCGACAACGGTGTCGCGCAGAAGGTGACGGTGGACTCGGAATCTGGATCGCAGCCGCTGGCTATGGCAATTGTGGTGGAGACGGGCGGCGCAGGGGCGCGGCACCTGCACGATTACGGGCGGCTCGCCGCGCAACTCGAGAATCTGACGACCAATATCGAGCACCGCATTGCGGTGATTTCGTTCGACAGCAAGCCGGAACTGCTTCAGTCGTTCACCGAACACGCCTCCGCGTCCGCGTACCAGCTTGCCAATCTCCAGGCGGGAGATAACGGGGCGGCTATTCTCGACGCCTTGGCATTTGCGATCGGGCAGCTTCGAGAGGAGCCGCCGCGATTCCGACGGGCAATTCTTCTGCTCAGCGAGACAGTCGACCAGAGCAGTACGACCAGCCTCGGAGACGCGTTTCGGTTGATTGGGACGACGAATACAGCGGTCTACACCTTTGGGTTTTCGAGCGCGCGCGATGCGGTGAAGCATGAGAACTCGAAATTCGACCGCCCGACAGAGCCCGGGCCGGCACATGGCTGCTTCAGCCGAAACGGTGCCGACGAGGAGTACGCGGGACACTACGGCAAGCAGGTGCTCGATTGCATCAGCGACCTGGCCCCGCCACTGCGATTCGGGACCATGGCATACCTGGCAGCGCATGAGGGTTTGCGGCACAACACGTCGCAGTCGATTGCGCAGCTGACTGGGGGAATGCACCGCCCGTTCAAAAACGGAAAGGACCTTGAGGCGGACCTGAGTCTACTGGCGAAGGATTTGCCAAATTACTACATCCTCAGCTTCAGACCATCGGAGTTGACACCGGGGCCGCACGCGCTGAGCCTGGAGATGAAAGATCGGCCGAACCTGTCATTGATTTACCGGACGGGGTATTGGCTGGATCGCGACGCGACGGTCGGGTCAGGGCCGCCCGGCAAGTGAGTTCAGCGACTCGCTACTATTGTTACCAGTTACTCTGTAACAAACGGACACGGTAATTTATCGTCACGGCCGCCGAGCGGATATCCTGCGAGCCGTAGAGTCACCTGAAGGGAAATCTTGCCAATGGGCCACAGGTTTCTGCGCTCAAGAGCAGCGTGGGTGCACCTTCTGCTTGCGATTGCACTGACATATGCTGCAAGCGGTCAACAACAGCAAATCCAGAACACTGTCTCAGCCGGTCGACTGGACGGAATGCGGTGGCCCGATTTCAGCGACTACCGTGTCTGGCTGCAGAAGTTCTACGAGCCGACCGGGTATGCGCCGGCGTGGATTCAGGGCAATGCGCCTTCTGCTCAGGCGTCGGCGATGATCGGGCTGTTTCGCGATGCATGGCGAAAAGGACTGGAGCCGGAGGACTATGACGCTTCGCGGTGGGAGGCCCGCATCAGGGGGATGCAAGGCGGAGTTGCGAGCACGGCCGACATCGATGTTGCGATGACCGTCTGCACGATGCGTTACATCTCCGATCTGCGGATCGGGCGTATCAATCCGAAGCATTTCCAGTTTGGGTTGAGCGTCGAAGAGAAGAAGTATGATCTGGCAAGTTTTGTCCGGGACCGTCTGCTGACGGCTTCGGATCTATCCGCCGTTGCAACAAGCGTCGAACCTCCGTTTCCTACCTATCGACGCACCGAGCCGGCACTGGCGCGCTACGTTGAACTCGCACGCAACGATAGCGGCGAGAAGCTGCCAGTGACAGCGAAACCTGTGGAACCGGGCCAGCCTTACGCGGGCGTGCCTCGGCTGATTAGCCTTCTTCACGCAGTTGGCGATTTGCCCGCGGATGTTCAGCCCGCTGATGCACATATCTACGACGCCAGGTTAGCCGAGTCGGTGAAGCGGTTCCAACTGCGGCACGGGTTGGATGCGGACGGTCGTCTTGGTCCCGCGACGGTGAAACAACTGAATGTTCCTCTTTCCGATCGTGTGCAGCAGTTGAAGATCACGCTGGAACGGTGGCGCTGGCTACCGGAGGAGTTCCCGGCGCCCCCGATCATCGTCAACATTCCCGATTTCCGCCTCCGCGCGCTCGAAGAGGGGAACAGAATTGCGCTCGAGATGCGCGTAGTGGTGGGGAAGTCTATGCGGACACAGACGCCGGTCTTCTCGCGCGACATGACATATGTTGTCCTGCGACCGTATTGGAATGTCCCGCCGAGCATTCTTCGCGGCGAGATCATTCCGGCCATCAAGCGCGATCGGAACTACATCGCCAAAAAGAATTTCGAGGTGACCACGAATGACGGAAAAGTCGTGACGTCGGGAGAGATCTCAGATGAGGTCCTTGCGGGGCTGCAGGCCGGGAAATACATGGTGCGGCAGAAGCCGGGCCCGGCCAACGCGCTTGGGTTGATCAAGCTGATGTTTCCTAACGAGTACAACGTCTACCTTCACAGCACTCCGGCGCCGGAGCTGTTCTCGCGTAGCCGGAGGGATTTCAGCCACGGCTGCATCCGCGTAGAGAAACCTGCCGAACTCGGCGCGTGGGCGCTGCGCAATAATCCTGGATGGACGCTGGAGCGCGTTCAGCAGGGGATGCAGAGCGGACCGGACAACCAGACAGTCACGCTTGCCAAAAAGGTCCCGGTTTTTATCGTTTATGGTACCGCCGTGGCGTATGAGAACGATGAAGTCCACTTCTATGACGACATCTATGGACACGACGCCAAACTTGCAGCCGCTCTGGCGAAGGGCTATCCGTACCCGTAATCACCAGCGCCGAACGCGGCCAACGTCGACGTGGACGAACTGGGACGATGCGTAGTAGCCGACTCCGCCGCGATGCAGGGCCAGCGCCGCATCACGCAGTTCCACAGTGGGTACTCCGGGGACGCGAATATCGATCGCCATGGCCTGCATGTGCAGGCTGTGTTGCGCGACGCCATGCCCGTGGGAGCGAAGCCACTCGTTGCTCCACGGGGTTCTGTAGCCGCACACGACGTCGATTTCGGCGTCAGGTCGCCCCAGCGCGACGGTCAGATCATGCAGCAGGTCGAACACGCGGGGATCGTATTCGTGCACATCGCCCGTCCGGTGATCGCGCAGAAAGTGATTGAGTTCGGTGAGCGCAGCGAGATCGTAGCTGTCGCCGTGGCGATAGACGATATCGAGCTGTTCTCCCGTGTGGAGATGAACGAAATGAAGGCGGTAGGCGCCGGAAGAACCGGCATCTGCTGCGAACGCCTGAGAGGGGACAAGAAACAGGAGACAGGCGAGGAATGAGGACAGGGATAAATGACGCACTTCGAAAAACTACACTCCAAGCAGAAGGTCGGACCACAAGGGAAACATCATAGATTTTATCAGCGTGACGAAAGGATCTGGCCGCTGAGAGGACTTTTCAGCGCATGCCAATGCGATAGATACTCTTCCCTCTGCGGACCGCTTACGGCGTTGGCGGAGAGGCCGGACACGAGCAACTAAGCCTTTTATTATCAACGCAAACGCAGTGGCTGTGTCGGAGGCGAGTTACTCCGGGTACAAATTGGACTTTTGGGGCATATTGGGACATCCACTTAAGTGTTATGTTCTACTTCGACCGGCCATTGGACTTAGCTGAAGAGCAACGTAATCTACCTTCCCCAGAATGAGAGGCGGCAGGAAGGACAAGCTCCTGCAAACAGCTGCGTTTAGGCAATTCCCACGAGTGACTGACTGGAACGTATGGAAGCAAAAATCTGTTGTGCGTACAACGTGTCCAGGGGCTGCAGAATCAGCTCCAAGGTCATTTTGGCTGACTGCGCGGGTTCGCCTTTCAAACTCATGAAGTTGATGCTGGATGGCCTGGCAAAAGACCCGGACGCGGGCTTCTGGCTGACCGGGATATCTCAGACTCCACAGATCGTACGCCTCTTCCCGTTCGATTTTGTTTATCTTGACAGCGATCAGAAGATCATCCAGACCGTGGAATTACCGCCTGAGGCGAAGTTGCCGCGATTTCATCCGGGCGCAACGAGTGCCATCATACTGCCGCTCAACTCCCTCTCTCTGAGCGGCACGGGAGAAGGTGATGCGTTGCTCATTTGCGCGGAGGAGGAGTTTGAGGGCCGACTCGCGGAAATTGCTTCTTCACCGCGAATGCTGGAGCCAGTTGTCGTCCCGGTTCCTGACGACAGCGTTCGTTCCAAACCCGCCAAGCCTTCACCATCATCGCCACCCAGGGGGCCAGCGCAGAAACCAGTCAGCAGTCCACCCCTTTCGATTCCGATTCCTTCCTCTTCGCCTTCACAAGGTGCGGGGCACACATTTGCGCTTTCCAGTCGCTGGCTGATCTCAAATTCCACTCCCGCGGGAGTTCTGCTGGACACGGTCGAGCTGGACGAGGTGGAAGCCATCCAGGCCGGCGTGGCTGAATCGGTTACGTCTCTCGCAGAACTTGTCGATGCAAATACGGCGGAGGCAGTAAATGATGAAGTCGTAGAGGAGGGGTCGCAGGACGCCAAAGAGCAGGCGGATAGCGCTTCTGGAAAGGGCGCGGAGACGAAAGCGTTGGAAGAGTCACCGGCAACCGCTGCGTCCCCGGCAGCGAGCCCGGAGCGGCAGGAGATGACGGCGTCCCAAAGCGCTGTCCCACTGGAAGAGAAGGAAGAAGACACGCAAGCAGATGCGATGGATGAGAATGTTGCGATTCTCGACACCGATCTTGCATCAATATTTGATGCGGCACTTGCAGAGGAATTTGGAGCAGGCAATGGGTTAGAGGCTCCTCGTACAGGCACGGCGAGGACGAGTGGCACAGAATCCGCCACGGAGCCCGGGACCGACGATCGGATCGCAGCGCCGATTCCTGCCGTTGAGAGCGCGCCGAACGCCAAGAAGGAACCGCCGCAAGCGACTCCTGCTCCCGTGGTGGCGCCAAAGGCCACTGCCCCGCTTCAGAAAACGCAGGCGCCAGCCAGAGTTGTTCAAACCAAACCCGCTGCTCCAAAAACCGAGCGAGAAGATCTCCGCCAGAAAGTGCCTTTAGGCGCTCCAGCACTCGACTCTCAAGGTCCGAAACCGAGATCGTCAAACAGGGGAAGAAAGAAAACCCTCGGAAATCTCGTGAAGGAGTTTCTCAACTGCCCGGATCCCCCTCCGGAGCTGCGGTCGTCTCCACGGCTCGTGCAGCATGGGATGATTGCTTACGAAAAGCAGGGTGATGGTTTATCGCCGATGGAAGCCCGGGACGTGAGCCCGGCCGGAGTTTTCCTGCGCACGAAGAAACGCTGGCAGCTACAGAAGGTATTTACGCTGACCCTGCAGAGCAAGGGCGCGAGCGAGAACGACTTTCAGAGCCGCGTCAATGTAAAGGTCGAAGCGGTAAGAAACGATGAAGAGGGAGTGGGGCTCGCCTGGGTGTTCCCGCGGAGCGCCAGGTTTGAACCGTGGCGACGTCTGCACGCCAAGAAGAGCGATGAATCGGACATACAGTTCTTCATCAGGGAGCTGCGTCTGGCGAAGGCCATGGGATTCCTGCAGGAAATCTGCCCAACGGCGGAGGAAGAGATCAGGCACGCGCTGCACGAACGGTTCAGCAACAAGAGAGTGGCCAGCGCGGTGCAGATTGCGCTGGAAGCTGAAGACTTGGCGGACGGGAGCGTAAATACGGGCCCGATGCTGGCTCACTCTGACATTGTCGTGCGCGTACTCGAGAACGGGTCATGGATCGAGGAGGATTGGATTCGCAGAATGTGGGCTGGACTTCTTGTGTCGTCATGTACCAGCGATGGAGAGGACAAATCGAATCTGCCTTTTATTGATTTGATGGCCAGGTTTACGCCCATTCACCTCCGCATCCTCTCCTTCGTATGCAGGAGGGCCGCCGACGCAATCGCGGCGGGTAAGCCAGAAGCCAAGCTGGATGTCTACTCCACGACGAAGGAACTCATGGAGGCGGCCGATTCCCACAGTTTCCAGCGAATTCAACAGACGATCGGCCATTTGTGTGGCTTTGGGCTGCTGCAGGAGGCTTCGAGACCTTCCTACACAGCCGGCGACGATAAGGTGAAGACGAGAACGACGCCAACAGTGATGGGGTTGAGAATGTACGCGCACTGTATGGGACGCCGCTCATAACCGGCCAGCTCACGGATCAAGAAATCGATCGCAGGATTTCAGATCCTCACCTTGACATCTACCCAGTTTCTACATGGGTCTGAGGGCTACCCGCGACGAGCCCGAACTCCTGGCTCGTTGTCCGCACGCGCTACGCTGACAGGCTTCCGTTCCGCCAGAACGGTCTCCCTTCTCTCATTCACAAGATCCTCGAAGAGAGCACGGTAGTGAATCATCGCTCTGCGCAGATCTTCGGTGCTCGCCTGTCCTGACGCCTGCCTGATCGCGATGTCGTGTGCTGCGCGGTAGTTCTGCGTCACGATGGGATGATCGACTGAAATGTCGGCAGCTCGCTGCTCGAAATCGCCCATCGGGTAGCCGCGTGTAGCCATGATGTCACCCAGCAGCTGATCGGCCTCTGCGACAGCTCCCGCCGGAGCATCGACAAAGTGTGCCTGGACTCGATCCCACTCCTGGGTAAAGCGTGCCCGGTCTTCCGGAGTGAGCGGGCGAAGATGGAACTTCTCGACTCTCTCGGTGCGTTTCTCCAGCTGCACTTCGGCCCGGCGACGGTCACCGCTCTCTGCGATGGAGCGCTCGTACTCCGGACCGAACCGCGCCCGTAACTTCTCAGTGCGCCGACGTCGTAAGTAAAAGGCGACAAGGGCACCCACAAGGATAACGATGATCGCGATGACAATGGCGACCTGCATGGGAGTAAGGTCCTGCATATTCATATGTGTGGGCCCTCCGGCTTTAACTGGTCAAAACCAGTCGAGATATGCTATTCGTCCGCACGGCCAGTGGAAGGGGTACAACCGGCACTTCTTTGGAGGTAGCTTCAACGCTTGCGGTTGCCTCTCACATCGAGAGAATAGGCTTCCCGTCGCCTCGATGTGGATTCGCTGCGATCGCTCCAATGTGGGCGTCAACGGCTGGTCGCAATCATCTGGGCAGCGTGCTGGAGACTCGTGTCTGTGACTTTGGCGCCGGAGAGCATGCGCGCCACCTCATGCGTTCGCGCGCGATCGTCGAGCAGCCGGATGTTCATTTTTGTACGGCCGTGGTCTTCCTTCTTCTCGACGACAAAGTGTTGATCGGCGAAGGCGGCGATCTGCGGCAGGTGCGTGACACAGAGTACCTGCTGCGCCCGGCCAAGCGCCTTCAGCTTCTGGCCGACTGCATCCGCGGCGCGCCCACCGATGCCAATATCGATTTCGTCGAACACCAGGGTCCGCGGCGTGGGTAGTTTCTTGCGTGTCTTCGCCGATGCCTCTTCGACGGCCACCTTCAGCGCCAGCATTACGCGCGACATCTCGCCACCCGAGGCGATTTCGTGCAGCGGCTTCATCGGCTCTCCGGGATTGGTGGCGATGCGATACTCCACCTCGTCCCAGCCGTGCGCGGCCCATGCCGATTCCTGTTCATTGCCGATAACCGAAATCTCGAAGTGTACCTTCATCGCGAGGGAGTTGATCTGCGTCTCGGCAATTTTCGTCAGTCTGGCCGCCGCAGCTTTGCGCTGTGCCGACACGCCGGTCGCGGCCCGCCTATATGCGTCCGCCGCCTTCGCGAGCGTGGCACGAAGTTTTTCCAGTGTCTCGTCGCGATCTTCCACATCGGCCAGTTTGCGCTCAACCTCTTCGCCAAGCGCGATGACTTCGTCAACAGTCTTTCCGTACTTCCGCTTCAGCCGATCGATCAACGCGAGCCGGTCCTCAATCTCCGCGAGCCGTTCGGGCGACGCATCGATGCGTTCTGCGTAATCGCGCAGAGACGCGCTCACGTCGCCGACGATGGCGCGCGCCGAGGCAAGCTGCTGCACCGCGTCGTTAAACTTTTCGTCAAAGCGCGCCAGCTCTTCCAGGTTTTTCCCTGCCGCGCGCAGGGCTGTTTCAGCCGAAGCCCCTCCCTCGTACAACTGATCGAAGCCTCCCATCGCTGCCGCATAGAGTTTTTTAGCATTCGCCAATACGCGCTTTTCGGTTTCAAGCTGTTCGTCCTCGCCTCCGACAAGGTGGGCCGAAGAAATCTCCTTCGCCTGGTAACTCCACAGATCGACCATGCGGAGACGGTCCTGCTCATTGCTGAGCAGGTCATCCAGTTTTGCTTTCGCATCGTGCCATGCCTCGAACGAGCCTTCGACTTCATCGGTCGAGATTGCAGCGAATCGATCGAGCAGAATTCTCTGCTGCGTCTGGTCGAAGCTGGCAAGGGTCTCAGACTGCGCATGAACGAGCGCGAGTTCCGGGGCGAGCAGCCTCAGTACCGCGACCGTGGCCGGCTGGTTATTGACGAAGACACGTCCCTTGCCTGACGAGAGAATCTCCCTTCGCAGAATGATCTCGCTCCCCTCAGCGTCGATGCCATTCTCCTCAAGCACCGCCTCAGCGGCCGGAGTGGACTCGAACACACAGGCGACCACCGCCTTCTCAGCTCCGTGGCGAACGATCTCCGTGGAGGCCTTGCCTCCCATCAGGAGGGCAAGGGCATCTACAAGAATGGACTTGCCTGCGCCCGTTTCGCCCGTCAGCAGGTTCAGCCCGGGGCCAAAGACAGCAATGGCATGGTCAATGACGGCGTAATTTTCGGCGCGCAATTCAACGAGCATGAGGATGAATCCGAGCGCAGCATAGCACGAACGGCGACTAACCCGGCTAAGCCTTGCAGAATGCTGACCTTCGAGTGCACCAGAACGATAACTTGGAGTGTACTGTTGCGTCTGATACCGTGGATATCGAGGTGAAAACCGATTTTTACAGCAAATTTGCTCCTCGCACTTCAGGCTGATACGGGCGCTCCTCCCGCCACTGGCCCTGTGTCACACGGCACCACTGCCTTAATGGAGATGCTGGGCAACATTGGACCAATTGCGCTCGGAGTTTTGCTCCTGTTACTGATCGGCAGCCTGTATTCCTGGACCATCATTCTCGGCAAGATCTCCACCTTCGGCAAGGCTACGCGCGAGAGCCGCAATTTTGTCAATGCTTTCCGCCGGGCCACTCGGCTGCAGGAAGTCGCGGCGTTCGCCGACAATTACAAGGCGAGCCCCCTCGCGCAGGTGTACGTGGATGTCTACGAGACTTACAAGCGGCAAACCGGGGGATCAGGTCCTCCGCGAAATCTCGCCCCGCTTGAGCGCTCGGCCCAGACTGCGGCCAGCGAAGCAATTACCGCCCTCGAACGGCGTTTGACGTGGCTCGCCAATATCGCCGCGACGAGCCCCTTCATTGGTCTCTTCGGCACGGTCATGGGCGTGATCGACGCCTTTCAGGGGCTGGGCACGGCAGGCGCGGCCACGCTGCGGGCGGTGGCGCCAGGCATTTCTGAAGCGCTCATTACAACTGCTGCGGGCTTGTTCGTCGCGGTGCCGGCCGTGATCGCGTACAACCAGTTCAACGCGCGCATTCGCGTCTTCGCATCGGCCACCGACGACTTCTGCCGAGAATTGCTGAATTCGCTAGAAGAGATTCCAGTGCGCGGTTCGGCTTCGCCGCGAGATGAGCAGCAAGAGGTCGGACGTGGGTTTCACAATTAGCAGAGGTAGAACCCTGCGGTCTGCGCACCGCAACGTGACAGGGATTTAGAGAAAGGCCGCATTTGGCGTTCACAACGAGTAACGGACGGACCCAGTCATCGCTTGCCGACATCAACATCACGCCCCTGGTCGATGTGGTGTTCGTGCTGCTCGTGATCTTCATGATCACGGCGCCCGTGCTTCAATCCGGCATTGAGGTCAACGTGCCCAAGACACGTACGGTAAAGGAAATCACCGAGCAGCGCCTTGTCGTCACTATCGACCGCGACCAGCAGGTCTTTCTTGGCGACAATCCGGTCAACGTACACGAGCTCGGACAGAAACTGCGCAGTGCAAGCGGCTCAGACACCAGGAAAGTGATCTACCTTCGGGCCGATGAGCGCGTCCCCTTCGGCGCGTTCGCCAGTGTCATGGATGCCGTAAAGCAGGCCGGCATCACCAACATCTCGATCGTGACCCGGCCAGTTGAGGGGAAGGGAAAATAGCGATTGTTTTTCGTCGAGACGAAGTGAGTCGGCTCCCGGCCGTAATCGCTGCCGAAAAGGACGTGAAGGAGTTCGAAGGCATCGTCGAGTCACGAAGTGTCAGGGCACGACTTTGAGTCGTGCCGAAAAGACCCTGGTTAACGAAGCGGGGCTTTCGCCCCTGAAAACCTAGAATGTGCAGCAACTTCTTCCATGGCGGTGATCATCTACAGCAAGAG
>Ga0335080_10001048_pt1 | contig 26502 bp, 26 predicted proteins | sample Lox_Sample_34_FD_206720 | JGI IMG/M metagenome (GOLD analysis project Ga0335080, IMG submission 206720) | Soil microbial communities from Loxahatchee National Wildlife Refuge, Florida, United States - Lox_Sample_3.4 | ecosystem: Environmental > Terrestrial > Soil > Wetlands | place: USA... | reverse complement strand
GTACGATGTCAGTCACGCGTAACCGACCGAAGGGCGCGTATCTTGCGTCCTTCGGTTTTGCTCTCAGCGTCTTCGCGCTGACGCCGAACGAGATCGGCTACCAGGACATCGCCTCGTTGTTGGCGCGCCAGCCGGGCGTCGCCGAGCGCTGGGAGAAGCGCGTCTACTCCGCCGCCGCCACGATCCAGCTCGCTACCTATAGTTTCGGTCGCCCGATCGGCACCGCAGCTCCCCAGAGCGCGACCTATCGGCTCGCGAGCCTCACGCGCGAGGAGGACATCACGGGCTCGATCCCGCAGAACCCGATCATGATCGCGCCGCCGCGCTATCAGGCGGCCGATTTTCCAACCGTCGACCGCACGCTGAAGGGCGACCGCCTGGTCCTGCAGCCGCCCGCGCCGAGCGAGAGCAGCCCTCCCGCCGAGGACAAGGGGCCGCGGCTGGAAGATCCCGCGGCCTCGAACGCCTCGGTGCCGCACATGAAGACGGCCGCGCCTGCCACCGCGCCGCAGCGCGCGCCGCTCGATCCGGAACTGCAGGCCGCGATGAGCGCGCCGCCATTGAGGCAATACGACGTTTCCCTGTCGCTCGAAGCCCAGCCGCTCGACGATCCGAAGGCCTCGCCGGCTGCTGGCGCGATCGAACCGTCCGTCTCGCGCGACGGATTCAGCATCAAGACTGCGAGCCTGTTCTTCGGCAACAGCTCGCTTGGCGGCGCGCTGGAGAGCATGGAGCGCTGGCAGCCTGGCGAAGAGCCGACCATCGTGATGCCGGATCCCGACATGAAGATGCCTGCCTCGCCGCCCTCGGGGGCGGACGCCGCCAAAGCAACCGACAGCGGTGAGAGCATCGCACCGAAGGGCGAGGTCAACACCGACGACCAGCGCACGAAGACGCCGGCCGAACGGCTCGGGCTTGACGACGAGAAATCGCGCGCCAGGGAAGAAAAGTGCCTCGCTGAAGCCGTTTATTTCGAGGCTCGCGGCGAAGCCGTCCGCGGCCAGATCGCGGTCGCGCAGGTCGTGATGAACCGCGCCTTTTCCGGCAAATATCCGGCCACGGTGTGCGGCGTAGTCTATCAGAACAGGCACCGCCATCTCGCCTGCCAGTTCACTTTCGCCTGCGACAACAATCCCGACGTGATCCGCGAGCCCGATATGTGGGACCGCGCCAGGAAAATCGCCAGGGCCATGCTCGACGGCCAAATCTGGTTGCCCGAGGTCGGCAAGTCGACGCACTACCATGCCTATTATGTGCATCCGTCCTGGGTCAGCGAGATGACCAGGCTGTACAAATTCGGCGTGCACACCTTCTACCGGCCGAAGGCCTGGGGCGACGGCAGCGACGCGCCAAGCTGGGGGACGCCGGCGCAAACCGCGGCGCTCTCCCTGCAGCTTCAGCAAGAGGCAAAGAGCGAAGCGGAAATGTATCCGAACTCGGTGCGGCGCTGACCCGCCATGTCAGGCATCGATATCCAGCGCCACATCGAAATTCGGCGCGGAATGAGTGAGCGCCCCCGACGAGATGTAATCGACCCCGGTTGCCGCGATCTTTGCGATCGAGCTCAGCGTGACGCCGCCTGAGGCTTCGAGCACGACGCGGCCTCGCGCAAGCCGCACCGCGTCGGACAGGGTCGGAATATCCATGTTGTCGAGAAGCACCGCATCGGCAAGCCCGGTGCCGAGCACGTCGCGTAACTGGTCGAGGGTGTCAACCTCGATCTCGATCTTGACCAGATGACCGACATGCGCGCGGGCGCGCTCCAGCACCGCGCGAACGCCGCCGGCGACCGCGATGTGATTGTCCTTGATCAGGATCGCGTCATCGAGACCAAAACGATGATTGAAGCCGCCGCCGCAACGCACCGCATATTTTTCCAGCGCCCGCAGGCCGGGTGTCGTCTTGCGGGTGCAGCAAATGCGTGCCTTGGTTCCGGCCGTGTGCCGCACATAGTCGGCGGTCAGTGTTGCGACGCATGAAAGGCGGCCGACAAAATTCAGGGCCGTGCGTTCGCCTGCGAGCACGGCGCGTGCGGGTCCCGTGATCCTGAGAAGCGAAGCGCCCGCGGCGACTGCCGCGCCATCGCGCAGGTCGGCGTGGATTTGAATTTCGGGCACAAGCTTTCTGAATGTCGCGACCGCAAGCGGCAGCCCGGCGATGCGGCCTGCCTGGCGGGCAACGAGGACGGCATTTGCCTTGGCCTCCTCAGGAATGGTCGCAATCGAAGTGACGTCGCCAGCCCGGCCGAGATCTTCGTCGAGCGCGCGCACGACCGCATCGTCGATCGCAAGCGGCGACAGGAAAGCATCCGGGTGGAGGAGCGAAGCGGGATTGGTCATTGCTCAGTCCCTCAGGCAATCATCGGCTGCGCGGTACGTTCGCGCAAGGATTCGGAGAGCGCGGCGGCAGCTTCGCGCGCTGCGGACAGCGTCGTCAGGGTGCGCCGCGCATACGCCGGCTTCGCATCACAATGGTCGGAGCGGAAATGCGCGCCGCGGCTCTCGCGCCGGGCGAAGGCGGAGGCGGCGATCAGGAGAGCCGTCGTTGCCATGTTGCGCAGCGCGATATTGCCGCTGTCGCGCTCGAGCGCTGCGAACGCGCGCACCGCCTCGGCAAGCTGCTCGCCATTCCTGACAACGCCGACATGACAGCTCATCATCGCGCGAAGGTTCGCGGCTGCAAGCGCGGGGAAGACGCAATTGCGGGGCGCAGGCTGCTCGGCTGCCGGCGCAGGCGATGGCGACGATTGGCCGGCGATATCTTCGGCGATCCGCGCGGCATAGACGATGGCTTCCAGGAGCGAGTTCGATGCGAGCCGGTTGGCGCCGTGCGCGCCGGTGGACGAAACTTCGCCGCCGGCCCAAAGCCCGCCAAGCGACGTGCGGCCTCTCGGGTCCACTGCAATGCCGCCCATGTGGTAGTGCGCCGCGGGTGCGATCGGGATCGGCTGACTTGCCGGATTGATGCCGCCGGCAAGGCAGCTTGCATGGACCGTCGGGAATTTATCGGCAAAGCGCGTGCCGAGCGCAGCGCGGGCATCGAGAAATGCACCGCGGCCGGCGGCGATCTCGGCGAACACTCCACGCGCGACAATGTCGCGTGGCGCCAGCTCGCCGAGCGGATGGATCGCGCGCATAAAGCGTTCGCCGCGCGCGTTGATCAACGTTGCCCCTTCGCCGCGCAGCGCTTCGGTTGCAAGCGGCGCCGGATCGCGGCCGACCATGATCGCGGTCGGATGGAACTGGACGAACTCGGGATCGGCGATCACGGCGCCGGCACGCGCGGCGATCGCAAGACCAAGCCCGCTTGCTTCCTGCGGATTGGTCGTAACGGCATAGAGGTGGCCGACCCCCCCTGTTGCGAGCACAATTGCGCGCGAGGCGATCGTGAGGGGCTTTGCGGTGACGTCCTCCGCGCTGCGCAATCGCACGCCGGTGACGACACCGTCCGCTGCGATGAGTGCTTCGGCGACAAACCTTTCGATCACCCGGATCGAGGGCGTCGCGCGCACCGCTTGCGTCAACGACGCAACGATCGCCTTTCCCGCCATGTCGCCGCGCACATGCACGATGCGTCGCGCCGAATGCGCAGCCTCGCGGCCGACGGCAAGTCGGCCCTTGAGATCGCGGTCGAAAGGCACGCCGAAATGCAAGAGATCGGCGATCCGTGCGGGCGCTTCGCGCGCAAGACCGAGCGCTGCGTCCCCGTCGACGATTCCGCCGCCCACGGCAATCGTATCCGCGGCATGCGCCTCGGGGCTGTCGCCTTCGCCAACTGCCGCCGCGATGCCGCCTTGCGCCCACGCGCTGGAGGCGCCTTCGCCGAGGGGAGCTGCCGAAATCAGTGTGACCGGACGGGGCGCAAGTTTCAGCGCACAAAACAGTCCGGCAAGGCCCGCGCCGACGATGAGGACATCGTCATTGCCGCGGATGAGGTCGCGAATGTGACTGCTCATGACTTATTCTCGCTCCTGCCGACTTTATTTCTTCAGATTGATCATTCGCTCGACCGAGCGCCGCGCCTTCTGCGCGATGGTGGGATCGATCGTGACCTCCTCGCGCAGATACAGCAGGCTGTCCAGGATCTTCGACAGCGTGATCCGCTTCATGTGCGGGCAAAGGTTGCACGGCTTGACCATCTCGACATCGGGCAACTCGGCCTGCACATTGTCGGCCATCGAGCATTCGGTGATCATGACCACGCGCTTGCTTCGATTGTTGCGCACCCAATTGATCATGTGCGCGGTGGATCCGGTGAAATCGGCTTCGGCCAGCACGTCGGGCGGGCACTCGGGATGTGCGATGATCTGCACCGACGGGTCGGCTTCGCGATAGGCGCGCAGCTCGTTTCCGGTGAATCGCTCATGCACCTCGCATGCGCCCTTCCAGGCGATAATCTTCACAGAGGTCTTCGACGCCACATATTTCGCGAGATACTGGTCGGGCAGGAAAATCGCCGTCGGCGCATTCAGGCTCTCGACCACTTCGACCGCATTCGACGACGTGCAGCAGATGTCGACCTCCGCCTTCACATCGGCCGAGGTGTTGACATAGGCCACCACCGGCACGCCCGGGAATTTTTCGCGCAGCAGCCGCACGTCACGGCCTGTAATGCTCGCAGCCAGCGAGCAGCCGGCGCGCGAGTCGGGGATCAGCACGCGCTTGTGCGGGTTGAGGAGCTTCGATGTCTCCGCCATAAAGTGCACGCCGCACTGGATGATGGTGTCGGCGTTGACCTTGCTGGCCTCGATCGCAAGCTGCAGCGAGTCGCCGGTGATGTCGGCGACACAGTGAAAGATGTCCGGCGTCTGGTAGTTGTGCGCGAGGATAACCGCGCCGCGCAGAGCCTTCAGCTCGTTGATGGCCTTGATGGTCGGTGCCATCAGCGGCCATTCCAGCGGCGAAATCACGGATCGGACACGCTCGTAAAGATGTGCGGTGGCCTGCGCGACCTTGTCATTCCATTCCAGCGACGGCATCGGCAGAGCGTCGGCGGGTTGGGCAGGCCCTTTGCCGCGTGACCGCGGTGCGGGAGCGCCTCCCGGCGCGGCAGGAGCGAAATCATCGGGGCCGTAGATTGCGGCAATCGGCACGGGGGGGCCTCCTGTGTTGATATACTCGTTTTGAGTATATCTTGATCCGAGCAATCCGGCGCTCAGAGAGGCCGGCGTCAAAATTATACTCATATGGAGCAAAATGATCTATCACCCGTCGTCTGCCACCGCCAGATGTTCCAATCGATCATTTCGTCTGATCTGACCGGCTCAATTTGCAACGCTGCATTGCGGTGAGATTTTTTGCGGCAGATGCGGATTGGATTTCCATGCGAATGCATTAACTCCCTTGTCATCAACGCGGCCGAGTCGCTCTTGAGCCGCGAACAACAACCAGGGGCAATTGCATGTCGACCACCGCAGGCGATCTTCGTTCGGCTTCCACTGTTTCGACCTGGCGTACGCCAATCGTCATCATCGCCTGCGGTTGCGCAATCGGGCTCTTGAGCTTTGGTCCGCGCTCGAGCTTTGGCTTCTTCATCAAGCCGATGAGCGCCGATTTTGCCTGGGGCCGCGACGTGTTCGGGCTTGCGCTCGCCGTGCAAAATCTGCTCTGGGGTTTGGGCCAGCCGTTGGCCGGCGCGATCGCCGACCGGTTCGGCACGTTTCGCGTGATGCTTGTCGGCGCGCTGCTTTACGCCGGCGGGCTTCTGACGATGCGCTACGCGTCGACTCCCTTGTCGCTGAATCTCGGCGCGGGTGTCCTGGTCGGCTTTGGCCTGTCGGGCTGCTCCTTCAATCTGGTGCTGTCGGCGTTCAGCAAATTGCTGCCGGCGGAAAAGCGCGGCCTTGCGCTTGGCGCCGGCACCGCGGCGGGCTCATTCGGCCAGTTCCTGTTCGCGCCGATCGGCGTTGCACTGATCGATCAACTGGGCTGGCAGGGTACGCTCACGATATTCGCGGCCCTGATGCTGTTGATCGTGCCGTTGTCGCTTGCAATCGCCACGCCGCCCGCAAGCGCAGCGGGCGCGCCGGCCGCCGGCCAGCAATCCTTCAAGACGGCGCTCGCCGAAGCCTTCGGCCACCGCTCCTATGTGCTGCTGGTGCTCGGCTTCTTCACCTGCGGCTTCCAGCTGGCCTTCATCACCGTGCATCTGCCGGCCTATCTGGTCGATCGCGGTATCTCGACACAGACCGGCGGCTGGGTGATCGCCGCCATCGGCCTGTTCAACATCATGGGCTCGCTGGGCGTCGGCTGGCTGCAGAACTTCCTTCCGAAGCGCTACATCCTTTCCGCGATCTATTTCGTGCGCGCTCTGTCAATCGTCGCCTTCATCTCGCTGCCCGTGACGCCGATGTCGGCGATCCTGTTTGGCGCCGTCAGCGGGTTGACCTGGCTGTCCACGGTGCCGCCGACTTCGGCGTTGGTCGCACTGATGTTTGGAACGCGCTGGTTTGCAACCCTCTATGGCTTTGCGTTTGTCAGTCACCAGGTCGGTGGCTTCCTCGGCGTCTGGCTCGGCGGCGTCGTGTTCGAGAAATTCGGGTCCTATACGCCGATCTGGTGGCTGGCGGTTCTGTTCGGAATCCTTTCGGCGCTGATCAACCTGCCGATCGTCGAGCAGCCGGTCGCAAGAGCGGTTGCGCAGCCGGCTTGATCGGCTAAACATCCCCCGAAGACGAATATTCAGGGGAGCTTGCCATGGCAGCGTTCAAGGCGATCCGGATCGACAAGGCGGACAAGGGTACGACCGCGGCACTTGCGCAGTTCGACGAAGCCGACCTGATGGACGGTGATGTCACCGTGCGCGTCGAATGGTCGACGCTCAATTACAAGGATGGCCTCGCGCTCACCGGAAAGGCACCGGTGGTGCGCCGCTTCCCGATGATCGCCGGCATCGACTTCGCCGGCACTGTCGAGCAGTCCACCAATCCCAAATGGAAAGAAGGCGACAAAGTCGTCTGCACCGGCTGGGGCATGGGCGAAACCCATCTCGGCGCCTATGCCGAGAAAGCACGGGTGAAGGGCGATTGGCTGGTGCGGCTGCCCGAGGGGCTTTCTGCACGGGAAGCGATGGCGATCGGCACGGCCGGCTTCACTGCGATGCTCGCGGTGCTCGCATTGGAGAAACACGGGCTGTCGCCGAACAGCGGCCCGGTGGTCGTTACCGGCGCCGCCGGCGGCGTCGGCTCGGTTGCGACCGCGGTGCTGGCAAAGCTCGGCTATCACGTCATCGCTTCGACCGGGCGCATGTCGGAGCAGCCTTATCTGAAGGGGCTTGGGGCTTCCGAAGTGATCGACCGCAACGAGCTTTCCGCGCCTCCAAAGCCACTTGGCAAGGAGCGCTGGGCGGGCGGGGTGGACAGCGTCGGATCAACCACGCTGGCCAATCTCTTGTCGATGACCCGATATGGCGGAGCGATTGCGGCGTGCGGGCTTGCGGCCGGCATGGACCTGCCTTCTTCGGTGGCACCGTTTATTTTGCGAGGGGTGTGCCTTCTCGGCATCGATTCCGTGATGTGCCCCTTGTCGGCCCGCGAGACCGCCTGGAAACGCCTGGCCAGCGACCTAGATCGGACAAAACTATCTGAAATAACTAGCGAAATTGGTCTTGACGATGTCATTGGAATGGGTGGAAAAATCCTCGCTGGAGGCGTTCGTGGCCGGATCGTGGTAAAAATTCGCTAATGACGTTCAGACTTTACCAACCAAGCTGCTCCAATCTTTGCCACGGTTCGTATGGTAAGCAGCGGGTAAAGAGGGGTTGCCGCCTGCGCTCTGGAAGTTGGAGTGGAAGCATGTATGCGCGTTTCGTGTTGGGGACCGTTGCCGCCGCCGCGATGATTGTGCCGGCGCTGGCGGGGATGATGAGCGCTGAAGAGGCGCGCAAGTTTGTTGCCGGCAAGGTGTTTGCCTTCACCTGCTTCGACGGCACGCGCGGGGCGGGCCGCATCCTGGACGACATGGGGGCGGCAGGCGCCGTGCAGTTCAATGGCTCCGGACCGATCCGTCACCTCCGGTTGCCCGGCAACACGCTGCAAATCCGCGGGCAGGCGGTGTGCGCCTCGCTGCGCGGCTTTCCGTTCGAGCCCTGCTTCAATCTCGAAAAGAAGGACGAGGTCAGCTTCCGCGGTTCCGTCTCCGGGATGAGCTTCGCGTATTGCGATTTCCGCCACCAGGGTGGGGCACAGATGTTGATGGCACGCGCGATCGCGCGGCCACGCTCGCTGCATCGTATCGAGCAGGCCGGCGCGATGGACTCGCCGCGCGCTGAAGTAGCAGCCCGCGTCGAGACGCCGCGGGTCGAAAGCGGCAAGATCGGGCCGGTCACGTCGGAACCTCGGGCGGAACCGGCGAAATCCGAAAGCGCGGCGGAGCTGCGCCGCTCGACCGAGTAACCTTGTTTCGCAGGGTTTAAGGGGCTGCCGTAGTCATACGGATGGTCAAGTTCATGCGCTGGTAGCTAGTCCTTTCCATGTTGGGGGAGGGGAGTTTGGCCCACGCATGGTTGCAAAAATGTCGCTGTACTTCTTTCGGATCAGCCACGGCCGCTATTCCGGCGCTTCCGATCAGCCCTATGAATTCGAGGATCGCGCCGCGGCCTGGACCGAGATGACCGCGGTTTGCGCCAATCTGGTCGGCGGAATTTCCAGAAGCCTCAAGCAGAATGCCGAATGGCATATGGAGCTTCTCGACGAGGCCAAGAACCCGGTCTTCCGAATCCGCCTGGTTGCGGAGTCGTTCGACTGACCGATGGATCTGTGCAAGCAAGCCCCAAACATAAACACCCAATGTGCGTAGTCCTACGGAGGCCGGGTTAACCTTAATGTGGAACCTTGAAGCCTAACCTGTCCCTCAAGGAGCAGCGTTGCTCGCTCCGCCGATGGCGATGTTCAGGGGCCCACGGCTCTATCATCTGTATTTTTGGGGGTTTCGATGGGTTGGATCCAGAATCTTCGGATCGGGACAAAGCTTGCCATTACGTCACTGCTCAGCATTCTGCTTGTCGGAGCGATGATCTTCGCCCAGGTGAACGGCAATGCGGCCGTGCGGCAGGCCGACGAAGCCGCCAAAATTCAGCAAACTCTCGCCACTCGGGCGATCGAAGCAAAGGCCTCGGTTCGCGGCATGATGATTGGCGTCCGCGATATGCGCCTGGCGAAAACCTCGGAGGAATTGCAGTCGGCGCAGGATTATCTCGCCACCCGGCACAAGTCCGCGCTCGAGCACATCGGGGAGGCTCACAAGCTTTCCAAGTCGCCGGAAAACCGCGCGCGCATCGAGAAAATGAACGCATTGGCCGATGACTACCTCAATCGCGCCGCCCACGACATCGTGGCTGTTCAGAAGCAGGCAGTCGAAATCGAAGCCAAGCGGGGCGCAAACGGCGATCTGGCGCCCGAACTCGAGGAACGCCTCGTCAAGCTTCAGCGCGAAGTCGCTCGTATCGCGCGCGAGGTCGGGCTTCCGATGGCGAGGGAGCTGGACGAATTAGCCAACAAGGTCGTCGATTTTGCCAAGCATCGCGCGGAGGAGGAGACGGCCGCGGCGCAGCGGGAGATGTCGTCCGCCGAACGGAACGCGCTGGTCATCGGGGTGGTTGTCGCGCTGGTTCTGATCGCAACCTGCATATTCTCCATCTTCACCATCGCCCGGCCGCTGCAATCGCTGACGCGTTCGATGCGCGAGCTCGCCAACGGCAATTTTGACGTCGTCCTTCCTGGCCTCGGCCGCAAGGACGAGATCGGTGACATTGCCGGCGCGGTCGAAGACTTCAAGGTCAAGGCTGCGGAAAAGGCCCGCGTCGAAGCCGAGGCCAAGACCGAGCAGGACAGCATCGCCGCAGCGCAGCGCAAGGCTGACATGCACAGGCTGGCCGACCAGTTCGAGGCCGCTGTCGGTGAAATCGTCGACACCGTCTCGTCGGCTTCGACCGAACTCGAGGCATCGGCCGGAACACTGACCTCGACGGCCGAGCACTCGCAGGAGCTGACCACAATGGTTGCAGCCGCCTCCGAAGAGGCCTCGACCAACGTGCAGTCAGTCGCAAGCGCGACCGAAGAGTTGTCGTCCTCGATCACCGAGATCAGCCGCCAGGTTCAGGAATCGGCGCGGATCGCGACCGAGGCTGTCGCTCAGGCTCGCTCGACCACGGAACGCGTCAGCGAGCTGTCGAAGGCCGCGACCCGGATCGGCGATGTGGTCGAGTTGATCAACACGATCGCGGGCCAGACCAACCTTTTGGCGCTGAATGCGACGATCGAAGCGGCACGCGCCGGCGAGGCGGGCCGCGGCTTTGCGGTCGTCGCCTCGGAGGTCAAGGCCTTGGCCGAGCAAACGGCAAAGGCGACCGGCGAGATCGGCCAGCAGATCAACGGCATCCAGGCCGCGACCGAAGATTCCGTGACCGCAATCAAGGAGATATCCGGCACAATTGAGAAGCTGTCGGAAATATCTTCGACCATCGCTGCGGCGGTGGAAGAGCAGGGCGCGGCGACGCAGGAGATCTCCCGTAACGTCCAGCAGGCGGCGCAGGGCACGCAGCAGGTGTCGTCCAACATCACCGACGTGCAGCGCGGCGCCGGCGAAACCGGCTCGGCCTCCTCGCAGGTGCTCGCCGCCGCGCAGACATTGTCGTCGGACTCGAACCGTCTGAAGCTCGAGGTCGGAAGATTCCTCGACACGGTGCGCGCGGCCTGACGTCGCGCGCTTGGCTTGGGTGTCGCCGGTTCAACCCGGCGTCAGCAGGGCCTTGCCGCGATTCCTGGACGCGACCGCGACGGCTTGCGCGTACTGGGCGAAGCCGAAAGTGCCGGCAACCGGCGCGCTGATCGCGCCGGATAAGACCAGCGGCGTGAGATGGTCATACATCGCGGTGATCTGGTCGGCCGTTGCGGTCTTGAACCAGTTCGGCAGCCAGAAGCCGCGAATTGAGAGATCGCGGAAAATCAGCTGCGATCCCGTCGTGCTGAACGGCTTGCCGCTGATCGAGCTGTAGAAGACGTGGGTGCCGCCCTCGGCGAGACATCCCAGGAGGTTGGCGGTCGCAGTGTCGCCGACGCCGTCGATCGTGAGTGAAATCGGCGCCTTGCCGGTTTCGGCCGCGACGCGCTTGCTGAGATCGGGTCCGTCGACCAGCACCACGTCGCCGTCGATCGCCTTGATCTCGGCGACCACGTCGTCGCGGCGCACGACATTGACGGTTTTCAGCCCGAGCGATCTGGCGATTGGAATGAGCGCGCGCCCGACGCTGGAATTGGCGCTGTTGTGAGCAACCCATGAGCCTGGCGAAAGCTTCACATATTGGGTCAGGATCAGATACGCCGTCGCCGGATTGATGCTGAGCATGGCAAGCTGCTGCACGTCGCCGCCGGACAGCGGCCGCAGCGAGCGCGCATTCGTCTTGACCCGTTCGGCCCAGGCGGCCGACGGATAGGGCACAAGCGTCCGGTCGCCTTCCTTCAGATGTTTGACGCCGCTGCCAACGGCCGTGACCCGGCCGACGCCCTCCGATCCCATCACGGCCGGCAGTTTTGGCCGGTACCCATAGCGGCCCGAGATCATGAGCAGATCGCTCATGTTGATCGGCGAGGCTTCCAGCGCGATCACCACCTCGCCTTCACCCGGGGGCCCCACATCGGGAACTTCGACGAGCTTCATGACTTCGGCCGGATTGCCGAACGCCTCGATCTGAATAGCCTTCATGACAGTCTCCTAGGTTATGTACCGTATAGTACATAACAAGGGAGCACGATCAGTCAAGTAGCCTCATGGCCCGATCCAGCGTGGCACGGACTTTTGCCGCGTCCGGTGCCTCCTTCGCCCGCACCATAAGGCCGAGATAGACCGCCAAAATCGCGTGTGCAGCGGCATCCGGGTCGAAGTCCCCCGGAAATTGCTCATGATCAGCGCGCAGCCGGTTTCTCAGCAATTCCTCGAGCCTGCGATTGAAACCTTCCACGCGCTTGCGAACCTCCTTGTGCTCCAGCGAGCCGTCGGTCGAGGTGTTGACGGAAAGGCACCCCCGGCTGCCCTTGACGCCCGAGCAAAGCGGGACAAACGCAGTGAGCCAGTGTCGGATCGCCTCCCTCGCCGATGGCCCTTCGCCGATCATGCGCTCGGCATTGGCCACGATGCGGGCGTGGTAGCGATCGAGCACCTTCAGGAACAGCGCGTTCTTGTCGCCGAAGGCCGCGTAAAGGCTGGGCTTGGCAAGGCCAGTGGCGGCTGTGATGTCGTCGAGCGACGTGCCCTGGAATCCCTTTTTCCAGAACACGTCGCGCGCTGCGTTCAGCGCCTCATCGGGATCGAAGGTACGCGGTCTTGCCATCCGCCTTACTTACGCGGTCGCGGGGGAAACGCAAACGGCGGTCGCGAGCAAAGTTGCATCACGGCGATGCCGGCGCCGGCGGCGGCGCGCGCCTGCTGAACAGGATCTTCTGATAGAGCCAGCCGATTGCGACCAGCACGAGGCCGAGCCCGATGAACGACAGCGCGCGATAGACGCCGGTCAAGGTCGACATGTCGACCAGGAAAGCCTTGAGGACGGTGAGCCCGATTACGGCTGCGGAGGCAAGGCGCGCGCGCTCGGAATTGACCAGAAGGCCGACGCCGAGCAGCACCACGCCGAAGGCGAGCCATGCGATCGAATAGGTGTATTGCTCGGCGTCGCCGGTGAGACCCTCGATGAGGTGCTGGCCGTGATAGAGCCTGCGGATTTCGAGTGTGACATAGGCAAGCGCGAAGACCAGCGCGCCTGCAGCGAGCGTGTTGGCGTAGGCTGCGCTGCGACGGTCGGCCACGGCATAGGACAAAAGCAGCATCAGCACGGCCGGCAGCGCATAAGCGAGCAACAGAAGATTGATGAGCCGGCCGTTGATGTCCATCCAGACGAGCATCGGGTTTTCCAGGATCAGCACGCCGAAAATCGCGACCAGGCCCGCAGCGATCGTGAGCAGAACCGCGCCGACATTGTGAATGATGCCGCCGGTCTTGACGCGTAGCCGCTCCAGCCCGATTGCGAGCGCCAGCAGAACGCAGAGGTCGAGCGCGAATTCGAGCAGCGTCGGAACGGCAGTGTAAATGCGGCCGCCATAGATCGCATGGCGGATTTCCAGGAACGCCAGCAACACCGTGAACAGGATCGCTGCTGCTTCCACCGAGCGCAGCGGCGCATCGTCGCCGCGTTGGCGCAGAAAATAGCTGCCGGCCCAGAACGAGGCGGCGGGGATGCCGTAGCCCCACAACAGCCAGTTGAAAATCGGCGTATCGCCGACCGCGTCGCCCACGATGCGCGGCTCGTATCCGATCCTCGCCACGACAATGGCAGCGAGGATCGCCGCAAGCGTGCGCAGGAACGGGATCGGCCGCTGCAGCGAGATCCAGCTCGTGCCGAGCGACATCAGCGCGAGCGCGATGGTGAGCCAGCCTTTTTCAAGCGCAAAGGTCAAAGCCAGCGCCAGTGCGCCCAGCGTTCCCGTGGCGAACACGGCGGTCGAGATCATCAAACCCGGCCGGTTGTCGCGCCGCGCCAGGACCTCGGTCGCGCTGCCAAAGGCGGCCGCAAGCGCGATTGCCAGGATCGCAAACGGGATCGAGCGATCGAAATGGGCAATACGGGCATAGAGCGCGATCAACAGGGCGAGCGGCGTGAACACGCCGGCCGCCGACCACATCACCGGAATGATCGCACTCGACGAGCGGCCCTGCGACAGGAAACCGGCGCCGCCGAATCCCGTTGCGAAGATTGCTGCCGCAATCAGATGCAGCTTCACCGATTGGTCGGTGATGGCAGGTCCGCCCATGCCGGGCAGCGCCCCGCCGGGCACGACCAGCAGGTCCGGATTGCCGCGCACCGCCCATTCGGCGAACACGACAAAGACGAACGCCGCAGCGGCTGCGACCGCGCCCGTCGCGGCTGGCGCGCGCCAGGCAATAAACAACGTGGCGGCCACCAGCACGGCGAAGGCGATCATGGCGGCATCCGCATGGCGGCTTGCGAGCACGATTGCGGTTGCGCCGAGCAGATAGGCTGCAAGCGAGACGGACGAAATCGGCTCGATCCGACCATCTTCGATTGCCGGGCCAAACATGAATCCGCACACGACAAGCAGCGCCGCAATCATCAAGCCGGCGACGACATGAAAGACGTGCGGAGCAACCGTCGCCGGACCGCAATCCAGGCACGGCAGCGTCCACAGCAGCGCCAATGCGATCGTGGCGACGGCGAGCCAGCGCCACAGCCGGATGCGCGCGAGCCCGAGCGCTGCGGCAGTGACGACGGCCAGATAGGTATAGAGCGCCCAATAGTCGGGTTCTCTCGACGACACCAGCAGCGGGGTTGCGAAGGCGCCGATCACGCCGAGGCCGGCGAGCGCGGGTCCATGTAGCAATGCTGCGGCGAGTGTGCCGAGCGCCACGAGGCCGAGCAGAATGAAGGCGGTCGCGGGCGCGATGAAGTCGTAGAGCGCGTAGGCGGCATAGACCGTTGCAAAGGCGACCGCGGTGCCCGCCGCGGTCAGAATGGCCGGGATATTGGCGATCGGCAGCGCCGCGATATCGGCTGTGATTTCCTTGCGGCGCATCCATTCGCCGGCACCGAGCAGTGCCAGCGCGAAAACGCCGCCGAGGAAGACGCGCACGTCGGGGCCAAGCAGTCCCGCCTCGATCGAATAGCGGACCAGGAAGAAGCCGCCCAGCGCAAGCGCGAGCCCGCCGATCCAGACCACCCAGCGCGTGCCGATACGCTCCTCAAAGCCGGGGGCGGCCGGCGGCGGCGGCAGCGGCAGGGGCGGGGGAGGTGCCGCAGCGGAATCACCCATCGCGGATGTGGCGGGCGCGATCTCGGCCGGGATCGGCGGCGGTTCTGCGGGAAGCTCAGGCTGCGTTGCCGGAGCCTGGTCGAGTTCCGGCAGCGGTGGGGGCGTTGGCCTTGCCGAAGTGGCCGCCGACGCCTCCATCGCATCGAGCCGCGCACGCAGTTGCCGCGCGTCGACACGGGCCCTGTGGGCAAAGATCAGCGCGGCGATGGCAATCACCAGCGCGACAAAGTCCGGCAGCGAATAGAACATTGGCCGGTTTCCAGGTGTTCAGCGTCTTCCGCGCACGCCCAGGCCCGGCGCCGGACGTTCCTGCAGCACTTCGCGACGGAAGCGGAACAAAGCCGCGGGCCGTCCGCCTGTCTGTGTCGACATCACGCCGGTCGGTTCGACCAGGGCGCCGGTTTCCACCAGCCTGCGAAAATTCTGCTTGTGCAAATGCCTTCCCGAAATCGCTTCCACGGTCCGCTGCAATTCGGTGAGGGTGAACTCGGGAGGCAAAAGTTCAAACACCACGGGGCGGTACTTCAGCTTGGCGCGCAGCCTCCCCATCGCGGTTGCAAGAATTCTGCGGTGATCGAACCGCATGGAGGCGCCGAGATGCGGAAGCGATTTGCGCGCGAGCGCCGCAGGCCGTCCGTCGCGTCTGGCTTCCTCGACCAGTCCTGCTTCGTAGAGCAGCTCGTAGCGGTCGAGGACGCGTTCTTCATCCCATTGCGCGCCTTCGGTGCCGAAATAGAACCGCACGCGATCCCGGCGCGGCAGGGCGCGCGTCACCTCGGGCGCCTCGCCTTGTTCGGCCCATCTGGTCAATTCGGGCAGGATCGCGCGCGCAATCACCTCGGGCTGCGCCTCGCGCCAATCCTCCCAGGGGAAGAAGCGATACCAGGGCTCGAAGGTCGCGCCTTGCGCAGGCGCCGTATTGTCGGCCAAGCGCGTCAGCGCGAGATAGCCGATGGAGGCCACGTGCGTCTTGGTATCCTCGGCCCTGGCGTGGCGGCCGCGGTCGCCAAAGGTGTAGAGTTGCTCGACATAGCCGAGACGCAAGCCTGTCTGCTCCTCGACCCAGGCGCGAAGGCCGATTTCGAAGGTGCGGTGTGCCACCGCATCGAACGGGCCGAACGGAAGTCCGGTGAGCTTGTCGCCGTCGTGGGCCGAGGCGGTCAGGATCAGGGGCTCGTTGTCCTCGATCGCGACGATCGCCGCGGTGAGCCCGATCTCGATCGGCGTCAGAAGCTTGTCGCTCATCCGGCGGCGTTCATCGAATTCAGTCGAGTTCGAGCAGGAACGGCTTGCCCTCGACCATCATCGTCGCGGGCCCGATGTCGTCGAGCGCCTGCAGCATGCGTCCATCGCGTTTGAGCGCCTTGTCGGCGAGGCCGACGATCAGCCGGTTGGGCGAGGCGATCGGGGAGGCGGCGCGGATTTTTCGCGCGATCTCCATCTCGTCGCGGTGCGGGTTGAGCGCACAGGCCGCGGCAAAGGCGCTCGCCGTGGAACGGCTGACGCCGGCATAACAGTGAATTACCAGAGGCGCGTTGCGGTCCCATCCGCGCACGAAGGTCAGCATCTGCTCGACATGCTCGGCTGTCGGCGCCACATAACCGTTGATGGGCTCGATAATGTCGTCGAACGAGATCTTCAAGTGGTTGGCAGGAAGCACCGAAGCGGGCCGCTGGACCTGGTCGACATTTGCCATCACGGTGAGGACATGGCTTGCGCCGGTTCGTCGGACGGTTTCGGTGAGGGCAGCGAGCGAGCAGACGTGAATCATGGCGGTCCTACATTTTTCCCAGCCGAATATAGGCGGGCGGGGACGGCCGCGAAAGCAGGTTTGGCACCTGCTTTCAGGCGATTAAGGACTTGAAACGCGCCAGGAATCGCTTCTCGGCCTTGGCCGCGCTCCAGGGCGTCAGATAATCCGCCTGGACAGAGGGGGGCAGGTCGGGATCGCGGCCGAACAGCCGCCTGGCTTCGGCATCCGAAAAACCCGCAAGCTCGGTGGCCTCGAGATACGCTGCACCGCGGTCGGCCGACTTGATCTGTCGCACGATTGCGGCGTCAAGCTCCGCGGGCAGGCCGAAGCGGATATGGATCGCGGCCAGCAGCCTTTTTTCCACCGCCCTGTAGTTGCCTCCCAGCACGGCCTTGAACGGCGAGATCATGTCGCCGATGACATATTCCGGAGCGTCGTGCAGGAGAGCGGCGAGCCGGTGGCGGATATCGATCCGGGGCGATTGCGTGCGCATCACAGCTTCGACCAGCAGCGTGTGCTGCGCGACGGAGAAGATGTGCGCGCCGCTGGTCTGGCCGTTCCAGCGCGCCACGCGTGCCAGCCCATGGGCGATGTCCTCGATCTCGACGTCGAGCGGAGATGGATCGATCAGATCGAGCCGCCGCCCCGACAGCATACGCTGCCAGACGCGCGCGCCCGATGTGGCCGGTTTGTGGGCCGTCATTTGGCTTTGAGGCGCGGCGCGCGGTGCGCCTTCCCGCAGGTCTCATGGCAGAAGCAGGTGACGAGGTGGTCGTTGACCATGCCGGTCGCCTGCATGAAAGCGTAGACGATCGTGGGGCCGACGAACTTGAATCCCCGCGATGAAAGGTCCTTCGAGATCTTGATGGAGAGCGGCGTGGAGGCCGGCACGCTCGCAGTGGTCTTGAAGCTGTTGACCTTCGGCCTGCCGTCGACAAAATTCCACAAAAGTTTCGAGAAACCCGGGCCTTCGTCCATGATCTTCAGGTAGGACTTTGCGCTTTCGATCGCGCCCTCGATCTTGGCGCGGTTGCGGACGATGCCGGCATCGTTCATCAGCGCATGGACCTTCCTTGCATTGTAGCGTGCGACCTTCGCAGGTTCGAAATCGTCGAAGGCGCGGCGAAAATTGTCGCGCTTGCGCAGAATCGTGATCCAGGACAGGCCGGCCTGGAAACCGTCGAGGATCAGTTTTTCGTAGAGCGCTCGGTCGTCAAGTTCCGGCACGCCCCATTCGGTGTCGTGATAGGCGACGTAAAGCGGGTCATCGCCTGGCCAGGGGCAACGCATCTTGCCGTCGGCATGCAGGCGCGCGGCGCGGCTCATGCGACGGTCTGCCCGTCGGCGGTTTTCAGGGCACCGGGCTCGGCGAGGCGGATCGCAATGCCGCCCGCGGAAAGCGTGAGCCCTGCGGCCAGCGCGTCGGCCGCGCGATCGGTCCGGATCAGCGCAAGGCCCGTCTGGCCCGAGGCCGAGCCCATGGTGCCCACGGACTTGTCGCCGGCGAGAATGGTGACGCCAGTCTCGGGCCGGGGGCCATCGAGCAGGACCTTCACCGTGCGGGTGCGGGCGGTGCCGCGATGCTGCATCCGCGACACCACTTCCTGGCCGACATAGCAGCCCTTTTCGAAGTCAACCCCGTTGAGCCGATCCATGTTGGTCTCGTGCGGAAAGGCATCGCCATAAGCGAAGTCGAGCCCGCCGCGGGGCACGCCCAGCGCGATGCGGTGTGCTTCGTAGGCATCGCTGTCGACGAGATCGGCGCCGATCAGGTCGGCGACCCTCTGCGTCAAATCCTCGGGCGCGAGGATACGCCAGCCCAAAGCCGGTTCCCGCGGGTCGGCATAGGTCAGATCGGGCCTGACGGCGAGTTCGCCGTCCCAGGCAGCGATCGCACCGAGACTGTCAGAGAGGTTCTCGACGTTGACCTTGGCGCGCAGCTTGTAGAAGGAGAGCTTGTCCGCGAGCGTCTGGGCCAGGGCCCGCGGGCAATCGAACAGGAAGCCGCCGCCATGGCCGGCAGGGGCCTCGCAGACGAGGAAGTCGACGATGATCTTGCCTTGCGGCGTCAGCAGCGCGCCGAACCGGCCGAGCCCCGGTTTGAGCTCGGTGACATCCGTGGTCACGAGCCCATTGAGAAAGTTGCGCGCGTCCTCGCCGGACACTTTCACCACGCCGCGGTCGGGAAGAAACGCTGCCTTCATGCGAATTGCCAAGCTTCTTGATGCTGTTCATGCAAGTGACGGATGTTCAAGTGAAAGCTAAGCCGCAAGGCCGCTGCTCACAAGGCTGAGGAGCGCCAAATCAACGATTCGATTTCGTCCCGGGAATTGGCAGCAGGTGTCATTGCGCGGGGCCGTAGGCCGGGTTGAGCGGTAAGCGAAACCCACCATCTTTCGAAGCGATGGGTTTCGAGCCTGTCATTGGTCCGCATTCGCGCGGCCGCTCACGCGAGACCTCGCTACTGCTTTGCGAGCGCGATCGAGAACTCGCCGTTGCGCACGCGCGCAGGCAGGCCTTCGACGAATTTTGCCACCGCATCCTCGCCATAGGTGCCGACCAGTTCGGCGAGCGCCGCAAACAGGCTCGCCTGCGCGAGACAATCGCCATCGACGCCGTCATGGCGCGCTTCCGCCCAGGCCTCGTTGAGGTAGTTGAGCGCGGCCCGCTTCTGCTCGCTGTCTGGCAGCGGTTCGGAGGCGAAATGGAATGATATTTGATGGCTCATGAACACAGCAGGACTGGCGATGCCGGAATCGATCGAACCGGTGAGGTGTAGCATGGGCTGCGCGCGCGCCCAGAGCAGTTCTTTAAGAAAGGTTAACCGGCCTCGAAAAAGTCTGAATTAGTTCGCGTAACGTGCGGTGAGATCGCGAGAAATCTTCGAGCCTTCGTCGATGTAGCGGCGGATTGCGACCAATGCCGCAGGTGTGCAGGTGCGGTAGGTCTGTTGAAAGCCGTTATAGCCGCGGTTGAAGCCCGCGATCATGCGGGCGCGGCGGTCGCCGGACGGCGTCTCGGCATCGATCAGCGCCTGCATCTGGTTACGCCATTTGCCGCCTTCATTGCTGCCGCAGATGCCCCTGAGATAGTGCAGCGTGCCAAGGATCTCGGCCAGCCGCTGCAGGTCGCCGTCAAAGGGTGCGGGCGCGTCTCCGGCGCCCCCGCCCGGGCCCGGGGCGGTATTTTGAGCCAGCGCCGGGCCCAAAGCGCACGCGGAGACAAGAATAATGGCGGCCAGATAGCGTTTCAGCATAGGGGCGCGTGATAGACCTTAAAATGCGCTGGAAGCAAGGCGTTTAGAGCAGCCGCCGCGCCGCCTCGACGACCTCGACAAGGCCGCCCGTGAGCTTCAGATCGCCGAAGTCCCCCGGCTTCAGCCATATGAAGTCGTCGTGCTCCTCGTTGAGGACCGGCTCGCCGGCTTCCCAACGCGCCGCAAACGACATGATGACATAGTGGCCGCCGCCGCCTGGCGGCGGCAGCACCTCGCGCCAACCGGCAAGCCCCACGATCTCGATTCTGAGCGCGGTCTCCTCGGCCACCTCGCGATGCAGCGCAGCATGAAGCGACTCGCCGAATTCGACCCTGCCGCCGGGCAGCGAATAAAAGCCTTTTGCAGGCGAGCGCGCGCGCCGCACCAGCAAGACCTTGCCGTCGCGGAAGATCACGGCGCTGACCGCAAGCTGCGGGCGCGCGGCTGGCGATGCCTCCTGCATCAATGATTCATAATGTAGTCGATATCGGCGTCGGAGCCGCCATTGATAATGCCGCCGGCCGCCGACACCAAGGGCTTCACCCAGCCGGTTGCCTGCTGGGCCAATCTGATGCGGGTCGAATCCTGGGTTGCGTCGCGCATCGCATCGCCCACCGCGGTCAGGATCGATGTCATCGTCGCCGTGACATGGTCGAATTCGGCCCGGATTTTCTCGTCGGCAGATTCGTAGGCCGCGATCGCAAGATCCCGCGCCTTGAAATTGGAGGCGGTAAAATGCTCCGCATAGGACAAGGGCTGCCACTGCAGAAAGTCCTCGGTGCATTCCGGCATGTCCGGAATCATCTCCAACAGCATGATCGCCTCGTTGAAGTGATTGAGATAGTCGGTGGCAAGGCCGGTGCGGGGATTGATGTTGGCCGCGCGCAGTTCGGCGGCGCGGGCCGCGTCAACGGAGCCCGGTACTCGCTGCATCGGCGCTGATGGTGAGGCCTCGAGAGTCATTGCTCCCAGTGTTGGAGTTCGGGGTTAAAAGGTCCTGAATGGATACCTATTTAAGCGTCTAGAATGTGCGGACGTTTTGTCATCACCTCGCCACCGGCGGCCCTGCGGCTGATGTTTGGCTATGAGGAACAGCCGAATTTCCCGCCGCGGCACAATATCGCGCCGACGCAACCTGTGCCTGTCGTGATCGTCGAGCACGGCACGCGGCACTTTCGGCTGATGCGCTGGGGGCTGATCCCGTCCTGGGTGAAGGACCCCCGTAAAATTACACTGATGATCAATGCGCGATCGGAGGGGATCGCCGAGAAGCCCGCATTCAAGAACGCGATCCGGCGCAGGCGCTGCCTGATACCGGCTGACGGTTATTACGAGTGGCAAGTGGTCGCTGGCCGCAAGCGGCCGTTCTTCATCTATCGCGCCGACCGCCGCCCGTTCGCGCTCGCCGGACTTGCGGAGAGCTGGGTAGGTCCAAATGGCGAAGAACTCGACACGGTCGCGATCGCCACCGCGGCTGCAAGCCGCGATCTCGCAGTCTTGCATCACCGCGTGCCCGTTGCGATCAGGGAGGCGGATTTCGCGCGCTGGCTCGATTGCACGAGCGACAGCGCCGATCCTGCGATGGGACTGCTCGCACCGCCCGAGATCGGCGAATTCGCCTGGCATGAGGTGTCGACGCGGGTGAACCACGCCGACAACGACGATCCGCAACTGATCCTGCCTGTCACGGACGAGCAGCGCGCAGCCGAAGACGCGCCGAAGCCGGCCAGGCGCTCTGCGCCGCGCAAGCCGCCGCCGCGCGCGACCGATGACGGGCAGGGGAGCTTGTTTTGATTGTTGGGTAGCCCGGATGAGCGAAGCGAAATCCGGAATCTGACGGTGGACCCGCATGTCGCTGCGCTCATGCGGGCTACTGCCAAACTTCGATTTGTAGGCGGACGAAGGCGCGCTTGGCCCGTGCCTGCTGATCCGCGCCTAAATATGAAGGTGGGCACGCTTCGCTTTGCTTACCCTATGGTCTCCCGAAGATACTCAGCTTCGCATACTGCAGCAGCATGATGGTCTTCGCGTCGACGATGCGGCCGTCGGCGATCATTTCGAGCGCCTCGTCGATCGCAAGCTCCAGCACCTCGATGTCCTCGCCTTCATGAGCAAGACCGCCGCCGGCGCCGATCCGCATCGCGGGTTCATATTCGGCGACGAAGAAATGGATTTTCTCCGTCACCGCGCCCGGACTCATGAACGCCTCGAAGATCTTCCTGACATCGTGCAGGCGATAGCCGATCTCCTCCTCCGCCTCGAGGCGGATGCGCACCTCAGGCTCAGCGTCGTCAAGCAGTCCGGCGGCGGCCTCGATCAGGAGATCGTCGTGGCCATTGACGTAAGCGGGATAGCGAAACTGCCTGACCAGCACGACAGTTCGTCGCGCCAGATTGTACGGCAGCACGGTCGCAGCGTTGCCGCGGTCGAAAACTTCCCGCGTCGAGGTCTGCCAGGCGCCGTCGGCGCGGCGCCATTCGAAGGTCGTGCTCGAAAGCTTGTAGTGTTCGTTGGAGAGCAGGCGGACGTCCTTGACGCGGATGCGATCGGTGATGCTCATGGCGTCATCTCCCGGCCGTCGAGCCATTTGGCGTAGATGATGCGCGCCTGCTCGTCATAGCCGATCGATTCATAAAACGCCCGCACCCGGGTATTTTCGGGCCGCACCATCAATTGCAGCTTCTGGATGCCCGCCTGCCGGAGCCAATGCTCCGCCGCGTTCATGATGGCGCGGCCGAAGCCTTGGGCGCGGCGCCCGGGATCGACCGCGACGTAATAGACCCAGCCGCGATGGCCATCATGGCCGACCATGGCGGTCGCGACGATGCGACCCCCCTCGCGGCCGAGCAGGATCGTCGCATTCGGACCGCGGCGAGCAAGCGCGATGTCGGCTTGTGGATCGTTCCACGGTCGCGTCAGGCCGCAGGCCTGCCACAGCGCGACGATGGCCGGAACATCGGCGTCTTCGATCGGCGCGATCTCGAGCGCCGCAAGCGTATCGGAACGGGACTCGGTCACAACACCTTGCCGGGATTCATGATGCCATTGGGATCGAGCAGCGCCTTGAATGCGCGCATCAGCTCGATGGCGGTCTTGTCCTTCACGTCGGGCAGCTCGTCGCGCTTGAGTACGCCGATGCCGTGCTCGGCCGAGATCGAGCCGCCCATCTTCATCACGATATCGAACACGACCTTGTTCACCTCGTGCCAGCGGGCGAGGAAGTCCGCCGTATCCGCGCCGATCGGCTGGCTGATATTGTAGTGGATGTTGCCGTCGCCGAGATGGCCGAACGGCACGGAACGCGAGCCGGGGATCAGCTTCATCACGGCCGCATCCGCTTCCGCGAGGAAATCCGGCACGGCCGCGACGGGTACGGAAATATCGTGCTTGATCGAGCCGCCTTCCGGCTTCTGCGCCGCCGACATTTCGTCGCGCAGCTTCCAGAACGCCTGGCGCTGGCTCAAATTCGCGGCGATCACGGCGTCGCCGATGATGTCGTCTTCCAGCGCCTTTGTCAGGATCGCCTCCAGCGTGGCGCGGGCATCGTCGCGCGGCGACGACAGCTCCATCAGCACATACCAGGGGTGTTTTGCGGAGAGCGGATCGCGCACATCGATGCCGTGGCGGATCGAGAAGTCGACTGCGATATCCGAGAGCAGCTCGAAACTGGTCAGCGTGCCCGCGGCCTCGTTCTGCGACAGCGACAACAGTTTCAGCGCCTTTGCGGGCGAGGCGAGACCGACATAGGCGGTTTCGATCGCGCGCGGCTTTGGGAACAGTTTCAGGACCGCCGCCGTGATGATTCCGAGCGTGCCCTCGGCGCCGATGAAGAGATTGCGCAAATCGTAGCCGGTATTGTCCTTTTTCAGCTTGGACAGAAGGTTCATGACGCGACCGTCCGCCAGCACCACCTCGATCCCGAGCGCCATCTCGCGCGCGACGCCGTAGGCGAGCGCGGTGGTGCCGCCGGCATTGGTGGAGAGATTGCCGCCGATGGTGCAGCTTCCTTCCGCGCCCAGCGAGAGCGGGAACAGCCGGTCCGCTTCGGCCGCGCGCTGCTGGGCGACCTGCAGGATCACGCCGGCCTCGCAGGTCATGGTGTTGGAAGCGGCATCGACCTCGCGGATCCCATCCATCCGCTTGAGCGAGATCACGACCTCGCCATGATGCGGGGTCTGGCCGCCGACAAGCCCCGTATTGCCGCCCTGCGGCACCAGCGCGATCCTGTTTGCGTTGGCGAGCTTGCAGATCTCGGAGACTTCCGCGGTCGAGGCCGGGCGCAGCACGAGCGGGGAGCGGCCGTGAAAGAGATCGCGCTCCTCGGTCACATAGGGCGCAATATCGGCCGCATCCGTCAGCGCATATTTGTCGCCGACGATTTTTCGGAAACTCGCGATCAGCTCTTCCGAGAGCGGCGGCACAAAACCCTTCCCGATGTTCATCGTCCCGTTCCGGTCATTCCCGTCCCGCCGCCGCACGGCGCAGCCTGTCATTGATGGCTTCTCCCAGTCCGTGAGAAGGAATGGGCATCACCGCGATGGCGCGGGTTCTTTTTGCGTCGAGCTCTCGAAGATAGCCGAAAAGATTGGCGGCGGCCTCATTGAGATCACCGCGTGCCGACAAATTCATGACAGCGGCAGCGTTTTCCGCACCTTGCGCGAACGGTCCGAAGGCGAGCAGTGCTTCGCCGGGCTCCACGCCAACCGCGTTGAGCCGCACGCGCGTGCGCGGCGCATAGTGCGAAACGAGCATGCCCGGCGCCAGCGGTTTTGCGCTGTCGGTTTCAGTATCCTCCGGAAGCCGTACCAGCGCGCGCCCAAGCACGCGCTCGATGGTTTCACGCGGCAGGCCGCCGGGGCGAAGCAACATCGGCGCCTCGAAGCAGCCGACGATGGTGGATTCGACGCCGACCTCGACTGCGCCGCCGTCGACGATGAGGTCGATGCGGCCACCAAGGTCGCTCTGGACATGCGCGGCCGTTGTCGGCGACACATGACCCGACAGATTGGCTGACGGCGCCACCACGGGGCGACCGAATTCGCGCAGGATCGCGCGTGCCACATCGTGGGCGGGAACGCGGATGGCGATGGTCTCAAGCCCGGCGGTTGCGAGCTCGGCGACCCCGCAAGCTTCGGCCCGCGGCACGACCAGCGTGAGGGGGCCCGGCCAGAAGGCTTCGGCCAACGCGATGGCTGCCGCGTCAAAGCGCCCGATGGCACGCGCGGCGGCGAGGTCGCCGACATGGGAAATCAGCGGGTTGAAGGCCGGCCGACCCTTGGCCTGGTAGAGGCGGGCGATGGCACCGGGATTGGTGGCATCGGCGCCGAGCCCGTAGACCGTTTCGGTCGGGAACGCGACCAGGCCGCCCGCCTTGAGGCAGCGCGCGGCCTCTCGCACGGCGGCCTCGCCGGCGGGCAAAATGGCTGTTGCAAGGCCGGTTTCCACGGGGCCCAAATTCCTTCATGTCCGCTTCTTGCGGTGCGCGAAACCCGAGGCTATAAGCCGGCCTCCTAGTCGGAGCGTGGCTCAGCCCGGTAGAGCACTGCGTTCGGGACGCAGGGGTCGCAGGTTCGAATCCTGCCGCTCCGACCAGTAATCATTAGGCTTTTTCTTCTGATCGCGGCCGGTTCCCAAGTCAACACCAGATTCAACACCAGAAACGTACCGGCTTTTTCGGCCGATGGCTGCGGCCGCCCCCTGCAGGTAGTCGGGATGATGGTGACCATAGGTGTCCTGCAGGACTTCAGGCGACATGCCTAGGAACCCGGCCGCCTCCCAGACCGGCACGCCGCGCTGCATCAGCCAGGTCGCGGCGGTGTGGCGTAAGGTGTGCGGCATTATCTTGCCTGTCAGACCCGCAAGCCTGACCGCGCTCTTGAATCCCTTCTTAACCGATGCGACCGGCTTGCCATTGAACTCGACGAAGCAGCTCGCCATCAGTTTCCGCTCTTTCCAGCGACGCGAGCCGCGGCGGTATCGGCGCCGGCGTCTGGCGCTTCTTGGTAGCTCGCTTGCCGATTGGCTTGCGATAGAAAATGCCACGTTCAAGATCGACATAGGAACGCCCCGGCTCCGCATAGGGCGACGCCGACGCAATCGCGCCCGCCCTGGTGCCAGTGTACAAGCCGATCAGAATGAACCTCGCAACATGTCGCAACGGTCGTCGCTCCGTATGCATTGGACGACCCTTCGAGACGCCAGCGTGGACTGTCTGTTTCTCCCGATAGCGCCAGCAATGCCAAATCAGCGCTGCCGCTTCGTTGCGTGTGAGCCACCGGTCGCGTGCTTCCCCTTTCGGCGGGAGCGACACGCGCACCACCCCTCGGTGAAAGCCTTCTTTTGAATGATGGTTGATTGCCGCGCGAAACGTCTCAAGGTCGCGTCGCGCACCACCGCGATGCCCGCGATGCCTGGCGTAAGCTGTGCAGCTTCGAGAATTAACCTGCGACAACATTTTGCCACCCCAAAAGTTGTTGAGGCGGTCGATCCTGGCCTCTATTTCAAATTGGTTGCCCGGCTCGCCGATATCGACGAGGTAAATCGACAGCACATCAGCGCAATCGATATCCTCAATGTCCCGTCGGCGGCGTTCGGGCTGATATTTTCGGGCGATGTAGTCGGCTAGCGCTTGCTCTGCTTCCCGAGGCGGCTTTGTTTCAGACGCGCTCGCAACGCAGC
>Ga0335080_10001045_pt1 | contig 26518 bp, 38 predicted proteins | sample Lox_Sample_34_FD_206720 | JGI IMG/M metagenome (GOLD analysis project Ga0335080, IMG submission 206720) | Soil microbial communities from Loxahatchee National Wildlife Refuge, Florida, United States - Lox_Sample_3.4 | ecosystem: Environmental > Terrestrial > Soil > Wetlands | place: USA... | reverse complement strand
GCGCCTGCTATTGCGCCGAGAAATATGCCGAGGCCGCCGAGGCCTTCTCGCGGATCACGCGGCCCGACCACACGCATCATGCCTTTCTCGCCGCCACGTTCGCGCAGATGGGCAACGCCGTCGCGGCCGCCGCGCATGCCGCAGAGGTTCTCAAGCGTGAGCCGACATTCTCGGTGGCGGGCTACCTCACCACCCAGCGCTACAAGCGTGAAGTGGATCGCTTGCGCCACGAGACCGGCCTGATCAAGGCAGGCTTGCCGGCCTGACCCAACTAAGCGCCAGCGAGGAACGTAACGAGCGCGCCGAGTGTGAGATGGCCCACTTCAGATGTGCCAGGTTCGGACGTCTGTTGAGTGAGCCTCACACCTTCACAGAAACGAATAAGCAGCACGAGAAACGAATAAGCAGAACCCTGATAGGGGAGGGCGTTTCCAAATGGTATTTCCATACAAGATTCGCTTGCGTGCAGATTGGATCGCCCTCATCCTGCCGTGAAATGGGCCGGTACCGCCGGCCCTTAAAAGGGGGAGGAAGCCTATGAGAGAGCAGTTGCGGCATTTCCGGCTTGATGTCATCGGCGCTGTGAGCGTCGCTTGCTTCCTGGCGAGCGCGCCGACGTCGAATGCGGCCGGGCTGACGGCCCCAGTCGCCACGACGACCGGCACCTATACGGGCCTCATGAACTTCCAGGAACTACCGGGAGATCCGGCGACCGGAGTCAACGTCTTCTTCGGTATCCGCTACGCCCAGCCGCCGGTCGGCACATTGCGCTGGCAGCCGCCCCATGCGCCCAATCCTGGCCAGGGATCGATCGTGGCGGCAACCCCCGGCCACACCTGCGTGCAGGGACGCCCGACCGATTCCGAGGATTGCTTGTTCCTCAATGTCTATACGCCGTCCACCGCCACGGCGAAGTCCAAGCTGCCGGTCTTCATATGGATTCACGGCGGCGCGCTCGTCAATGGCGCGGGCTCTGACTACGATCCGTCGGTGATGGTGGCCGACAACAACATCATCGTCGTCACGATCAACTACCGCCTCGGGAGCCTCGGCTTCCTCGCAGCCAGCGTGCTGGCGGCGACCGCGCCCAACGCCTTTCAGAATGTCGGCGACGCCGGCAACTACGGTTTCATGGACCAGCAATTCGCGATGGCCTGGGTCCACGACAACATTGCGACTTTCGGCGGTGATCCGAAGACGGTGACGATCGGTGGCGAATCAGCCGGCGGTCTCAGCGTCTCGTCGCATCTTGCTTCCACGAACACCTTCAGGAGCCTCACCGGCCACGATCTGTTCGGCGGTGCCATCATCGAGAGCGGCGCGTACATGTATCATGACGTGCCATCGCTCGCCACTTACCAGACCCTTAGCAACACTTTCGCGCAGCAAGACGCCAACGCATTCTGCGGCGGCACTTTGACCCTGGCCTGCCTCCAGGGACTGACTGCAGCGCAAGTCTTCGCGAATGAAATGGACTTCGGCGGCTTCGGCATCGCGCCCAATTTCGGCACGAAAATCCTGCCGCTTGACCTCCATACGGCGTTCTCAACCGGCCAGTTCAACCACGTCCCGGTGCTCCAGGGCACCAACGCCAATGAGGGCCGCCTGTTCGAGCCGAGTTTCTTTCCCGCTGCTGTGACCGCTCCATTCGGCACCCCTGCGACAATCTTCGCCGCCGGCGGCCCGGCGAGCTTCAACCTTCAGGTCCCGAACATTCTCTGTGCGGTGCCGCAGTTCAGCAGCAATATTGCGATGTGCTCCTACTTGCAGGAGATCCAGTTCTTTCTGCAAACCCTAGTGACGGCCAAACCGTCCACACAGGGCCAGACCTCGGCCTTCACCGAGGCAGTCGTTGCCGCCTCGACGACGGCGGCGAGCGAATACCCGATCGCCAATTTCCACAACTTCGTTCCGCAGACGACCTCATCGATCCCGGGCCTCAACAACAACTTTGGCGGCGGCAACGTCGATGAAGCGCTCTCGCAGATCTTCACCGACTTCGTGTTCGCCTGTAACGGTTTTGATTCAAACCGAGACCTGTCCAGCCGAACCCGGGTCTTTGCCTACGAGTTCAACGATCCAAATGCCCCGACCCTGGGCACGCCCGGCGTCCCGGGTCCGGGGTCGAATAGCTCAGGCTTCACGACGGCTTCGCAGCACGCGGCCGAACTCCAGTACATCTTCAACTTCGGCGCGGCGTTCAGCCCGGCGCAAGCCACGCTGGCGACCGATATGAAGACCTACTGGGCCAATTTCGTGAAAACCGGCGATCCCAACAGGAGCAGCGGGGATAATCTTGCCACCCTTGTCAGCCTTAAGCCGAGCGCCCAGCTGCCGCACTGGCCGCACTTCAATGCGCGGAGCGACCATGACCATGATGGCGACGTTGCCGAAGGCAGTCAGAAAGTCCAGTCGCTCACACTACCAGGGCTGCTCGCACCGCAAGGGCCGCATCCGTTCAACACTTTCAGGACGGATCATTTCTGCGGCACCTGGGAGCCGCTGCTCACCTTCAACAACGGCAATGAGCCGCAGCAACCCTGATCAAGACTCCAATTGGCGATCGGTCACGCCAAGCAATCGATCAACGAGTCTCGGAAGCCCTGCCTCACGGCAGGGCTCGGCGCGATCGGTTGGGGTGGTAGCCGAACGATAACTTGGAGGTCAGAAAGGTCAGACGTCTGAAGCACTGCATTGAGGCTGCAGCCCTTACGTTTGCAACTCGACGCATGCCCGGCCCGCATTGCAAGAAGAATCTGACGTTCGGCTCGCGGTCGGGTGCAAGTCATGTGTCCGGCCTGTTTGCGCGGCACCATGACCGCTGGCCCTGATGTAGTCCGCGGATCGGGTCCCAATCAAAAGCACGGGCTTTGATGCCCATGACCCGGAAGCGGGTTGTCCCAATCGACTGCTCGACCGTTTCGCATCACGCCCTCATCACCCGCGCAATTCGATTGTCTTGCTCCGTCTTCGCCTCACGCTCCCATTGCCAAGCCTCTTCAGGTGGCTGCAGCAAGCTCCGGCGCTCGATAGTGTCCTCCTTTGGCCATGATCGCCCAAGCGATCCGCGCCATCTTGTTGGCAACGGTAGCGAGCTTGGCCGGCTTCTTGGCCAGTAGCCTCATGACCCAGGGATGCTTTTGTGGATACTGCCGAGCGTGTCGCACAACCGCTGTTTAACCGGTGACGAGCAAGTGTCGGAGATAGCGATCTCCCTGCTTGGAGATCCCGCCGAGCCGCTCCTCGCCGCCCATAGGCTCGGGCCCCCGACCGATGCGCCGGGGCCCATGACCTCAATGTTCATTCGGTGTTTGGCGGCCGAGAGAAAAAAGCGATACAGCCGGTCGAGCAGTCAGGGTAGACGTTGTTCGCGCCCAGCGGGACGAAGATGTGATTGTTCTTTGCGTCGACGGCTACAGAATGCGCCGTGCTGGCGGGATGCGCCCCGACGCCGGTGATAGCCGGCACGTTGAACGTCGGTACCAGCTGCAGCAGCTCTTTGTCCTCCGCATCGATAACGCCAAGAATTGCGGCACCCTGCGCGTCCGCCGTCCCACTGACATCGATCGGTCTCAATGGGCTTGTGGAAGACGCCGTGTAGTAGCTGCCGTCACCGGGGTTGAACCAGACCTCGTCGCCGACACCGACGCCGACGATGGCGGTGGTCTTGCCACTAGACACATTCAAGATCACCTGGATTGGCGCGGCCGTGTTGGGGTCCGTTACGCTCCAAAGCCCTCCTGCCGTATCGAATACGGTGTTGCACCCGACGAGGAAATCATGATCGGGACCTTTGCTGAGCCCGGCGGGCGAGCAAAACGAAATTGGGAAGGTGCGGTCGATCTTGCGCGTCGCCGGGTTAATGCGCACGACACCGCCGTTCCCTACTGAGTTCATCCCGTAGAGCGCTATTTCGTACGGACGCTCTCGGCTCGACGGTTCACGGTCGTTGAGCCTAATGCCCTAATCCTCCTCACTCAGGGGCGCAGGCAGACCCCGGCTAGCGGATGCTGGGGTCTTTTTCTTTGCCACATCGTGATCAACTTGCGTGATGATGCCTGCGACTCGCATGATGTGTATTTATGCGGGTCGTCGTATTGCCCGTGCTCTTTATCGCCGAGCCTGTCCCGGCAGTTCTAAGGCGAGAGTGGTTGAATGGCGAGACACGGGCGGCAAGCCATAGGACAGCAGCGCTAGCTTGATTAAACATCGTCGACGGTAACAGAATCCCAAGTCTGGGACTGTGTGTTACGGACGGCCTGCGCGAGCATCTCGCGTAGCTCGTCCTTGGTCTTGGCCGGTTCGGGCGGATGGCGGAAACCTCTCAGCCACCTTGAGTGCATCGGCTTCGAACGTCTCCAAGGCAATTTTTTGAGCGAGCATCACGTCTCCAGCGACAAAGTAGCCTTTGGGAAAAAAGCACCAGCCCATCTTAGGACGGCCCGCCTCGTCCAGCTCACACACATTCATGACACGATCATAGTAGATGCGGTACGTCTTGCCTGTATTGCACCCGATAACATCGAAGTATTTATTGGTGTCGAACTGCTTGCGCTGAGAGGTCGAAAGCCAATCTCGCAAGAGACGTTGACCGCGTGCCTCGGGGTTATTCGGGCCACAATACTTTCGATAGCGAAAGCGTATTCGCCTTATTTGGCGAACTAAAAACATTGGGTCACGGCCGGTTAGCCTCCGACGAGCCTCGGGAAGAACAATGTTTCCTCAGCTGCGGGATCGAATGACGTAACCTTGGTGACCTCGCCACGGTCGGTGCGGACGGCAGCCGTAAAGCCACGTCCCGTCAGTCTTTTGAACCTTTCTTCAGCCTCGGTCAAAGCCGCGGCATCATCGGCATCGAAGAAGTGTCGGGTGTCACCCGTATGATCCATCAAGATCTGCGCAGACATGATATGGTTCCAAATCGTTGCGTGTCTCTCGTTCCGCTCGAAGCACTCGCGTGTCGGGAACGTGAACCGCTGTCGGGCAAAAAGGTTCCTCGTAAATTTCCTACGGGCTAGCGGCAGCTCGGAACGAACGATGTCTCAATCCGATTAATGCCAAAAGGAGAGGGACGTGAGCGAACGTGGAATGGCGCGCATTGTGGGCCTGACCGTCGCTGGCGTTTACTTCCGTGCGTAGCGCTTGCCGCTGCAGCCACGATGTGACCCGCCTTTCACTGAACGTCTGTGGCGAACGTATCGGCAGCGTGGCGGTTGGTGCCGGCCTAATCTACTTCGAGCTTGAATGTATCTGCGCCTCTGAAGTCGGGATTGGACCGGTAGGGTATCGCTCCTGTATTCGGGGGGACGCCTTGTTGTTTCCCATCGATTGGCCGGAGCCTTTCGGCCTGGTCATGATCGAGGCGATGGCGTGCGGAACGCCAGTGATCGCCTATCGCTCCGGCTCCGTGCCTGAAGTCGTCGAGCACGGCGTGACGGGCTTCATCGTCGAGAACGAGGAGCAGGCGGTCGCTGCAGTGCATCGGTTGGGGCGTTTGGACAGACGAAAGATACGCACCCGCTTCGAGGAACGCTTTACAGCGACGCGAATGGCAAAAGAGTACGAAAGCCAGTACCGAAAATTGACCGCCGCTGCGGCTCTGCAAAAAAGCGCTCGCTGCGATATTCATCCGTCGCAAACGTGAAAGGTACTCGGGAAATGTCGCTCGGGAAAGCGGGGCGAGTTCTCTTGGTTTCGATGGTCGCGCTGGTGACCGGTCCCGCGTTCTGCGCCGAAATGAACGCGGCCGCCATCGATTCCGCGGAGCCTTCGAAGAAAGCCCTCTCGAGCGAGAAGCCGACCCCGGCAGGTGTCCGGTTGCAGGTCCTGTTGGACAGAGCGCACTTCTCGCCGGGCGAGATAGACGGCAAGTTTGGAGAAAACGCGAAGAAAGCGCTGCGCGCCTACGCGGAAGCTCGACAATTGCCGAGCTCCGACGTCCTGACTGAGGACGTCTGGAAGGCGCTGCGGGCGGAGGACGACCGGCCGTTGACCGCAAACTACACCATCACCGAACAGGACGTGGCCGGACCGTTTCTGAGCAAGCTGCCGTCGAAAATGGAGGATATGAAGGACATTCCGAAGCTCGGATTCACCAGCTCCCGCGAAGGATTGGCCGAAAAATTCCACATGAGCGAGCCGCTGCTGACGGCGCTCAACCCCGGACAGCGCTTCGATCGCGCCGGCGACACGATTGTCGTCATCGATACCAGCGAGGCAGGGACGGGCACTCCCGCGAAGGCGGACCGCGTCGAAGTCGACAAGACCCGACAGACCGTTCGCTTATTCGACAAGTCGAACGCCCTGATCGGCTTCTACCCCGCGACGGTTGGGAGCCAAGAGAAACCGTCTCCGTCCGGCACGTTGAAGGTGACCGAGATCAGTCGCAATCCGACCTATCGCTATAATCCGGACTACCACTTCAAGGGCGTCCATTCCCGCAAGCCTTTCACGATCAAGCCCGGACCAAACAATCCGGTCGGCACGGTCTGGATCAACCTGTCTGCCGAGGGCTACGGCATTCACGGCACGCCGTCGCCGGGAAAGGTCTCGAAGGCGGAGTCCCATGGGTGCGTTCGTCTCACGAACTGGGATGCCGAACGCGTCGCCGATCGGGTGGCAAAGGGTACTCCGGTCGCCTTCGTCAATGAGGAGTCAGGGCACTAGCGCATGCGAGCACCTAGGGTTCGCGTTGCCCCCAACCAACCAGTCGTCTTGACCTCAATCCTGAAGACAACACTGTGAGCCGCCATTTGTCGCCGGCCGCCATCACGTCTCCAATTTCGCGGAGCAAACCGCAGCATGCAAGCTGATCATCTGCGAGGTCGGTCGGAGTTGACCATTCCATACATCAAAGAAGTAGCGCGGCGTGCGACCCAAAACGCAGGGTCTAGCGCCGCGTTCCCGGCTTGTGTTGGTTTGTTCTAATGGTACGACGTTACGCTAAATCGATCGGCGGCAAGTGACTCCAAAGCAGCGAACTAGCCCACGCAGGGTCGCGGAGAAAGTTTTTTCGACTGTCCTCGAGGAACTCGGACGGTGTCTGGCAGATTGTTCTGAACCACTTTGTTCGGAGAGCCATCATGAAGTTATTACTCATTCCTGTCGCGGTACTATCGTTCGCCCTTTCATCGGCTGGTGCGGACGCGAAGGGTTGCATTAAAGGCGCGATTGTCGGCGGCGTAGCTGGGCATATGGCGGGTCACGGCAAACTCGGGGCAGCCGCCGGATGCGCAGTCGGCCACCACGAAGCCAACAAAGCTGACCCCAACAAAGCGAACGCCCAAGCACCTTCCAACCAAAAGTGAACCGCTCACACGCGCTATAGCAGGCTAGCTGCGGAGTGAATTGCGAGCACCAACGCAGATGACCGGCCTTAACCTTCTTTATCTTGCGGCAGCGGCGTTGGGCGCAATTGTCGCCTGCGGTGTCGTGGTCATTGTCACCTTGTTGTCGTAGGATACGACGATTTGATCGACCAAAATCTGCAGCCATTCGATCGCTGTTATGGCGGCCCCCGATGGGCTGATGACGTCAGGCTGCCGGACATCGATTGTCTGCCAGGCCTGGCAAGCGAGGCGCCGATGTCCGGCCGGATTTCAACTGGAACAGGATGCAAGGCAAGACGATGGGGTATCGGTGAAAGCCGTCGCGAGACAAATTGAAATGCTGACGCGGGGGGATCATTGGCGCGTAGCCTACGGGTACGCTTTGGTCAGGGAGTTTCGTTATGCTTACCTCGCCATCGATTGTGCCGCACGGGGCCGACCAGGACACCTATCTCGTACTGGAGGACTTCGGACATATGGGCTGCTGCTGGCGCGAGACCGACGCGGACGACGCCGACCACGAGGCGCTGATCCGCGACCTAGTGGAGGGCCAATATAGGCGTCCGGTCCGCATTGTGGTGTTCAACACCGCAGAAGGCTGGTCCCGTGACGTGACCGTGGACATCGCCGACGAGCTGCGCCGACGCTACATCGAGTTCGGCGAGGTACCGGACGCGATCCTCGACTTTATGGAGGCAAACCGGCGCTGATGTGCGGCGCAGCAAGTGAGTTTTGGAACCAAACTATTTCTGCGCCGTCATTTCTCGGGTGGGCCTTTAGTGTTGACCCGCGTGGCCAAATGGAAAACCGAACGCAACGGGCACTGCGTCAAGCACAGCTCTACGGACACCTAGTCGCACGGCGCGGAAGGCTGTTTCACCCCGGCGGCGATGGTCCGCTTTGCGACGTGCAGACTTCCAAGGAGATAGTCCGTTCCGGGTGGTTAAAATACCGCGACGGCAAATACGTGATTACACCGGAGGGCTTGCGCGTGCTCGCGACAGAAGGACGAGCTGTTGAGGCGACGGGTGCAGCAAACGACGGAAGTGTGCACAAGTGAATCGAGAGCCAGTGTGAGTTAACGGCATAACTGCGGGCGCTTGCAACGGCTTCTGAATGCCCCGCTACTCTTTCGACATCCTGCGTAACGAAAGGCGGTCCCATCGGGATGAGGTGGGGACCGACCTCCGGTCGATCAGGCTGCATGGAAAGAGGCGATGCGTCGCGTCCGCGAAATTAAAGACGTGCCGTCACCGGGCGACAGATGGCAGCTCACAGTGCGAGGTGACGCGGGGATTGTCTTTGAAATCGACGTCAAGACGGCGGGTCGGTCGAGGGAACGGAGCCCTTAGTAGTTCCACGCGAGATCTCCGATCAGCGCGAGCGCCAATACAAGCCCGACGATGCTGGCGAACGCGAGGATGAGAAACAAGCGGTCCATGAAAAACCAACTGCTCGCCGATTTTGATGTTTCTGTCAGGAGACCATTTCTGACCTGCTTCTCGCAACCGACTGCGACCAGCATCTACCTATGTTATCGCCGGCTCTAGAATCTGGGCAAAAGTGGGCTGCCGCAAAGGGGCGGATGGGGCGCATGCCGATCAGGCGGGCTAGAACGGTCTTCGCCTTTGGGCGTCACTGCGGAATCTCTCGACTTGCTCAGGTTCCTTTTCATCGAGTGCGGTCAGCCGGTTTTGTGCTTTGCCATTCGCCCGCAATAGCTCGTCGAGCTTGGCATGTATGGCTTGAGTATCGCGGTGCTCGGATCGCTGGATAAAGAGGGTCATCAACAGCGTGGCGATGGTCGCGACGCCATGCCATCCTAAATTACCGCGTTCGAAAATGAGCCAGAGCACTGCGTAAATAAGCACTGCGCCAACGGCCCACGGGCGTGACAGCCACGTTCCGGCATCCGTTAGAAGCTGCTGCAGTCGCTTCGTCATGAGGAGGCAACCGGATCGGACTTTGCTCGTTCCAAAAAGAGCGGCGAATGCCTATATCTTGTCCCCATGTTTGAGTTCTGCATTCTCACCCGCGCGACTGCCGTCCCTGACTGACTCCATGAGGTGAAGTAACGACGGCTACCGCCTCCGCGTTGAGCACGACGGCGACCGCGTGCGGCTGATCACGCGCGGCGGCTACAACTGGGCCGATCGTTATCCTTGGATCGTGGAAGCGGCGCTGAAGACCCGGCAAAAGCAGTTGTCATCGACGGCGAGGCGGTTGTGCTCGGGTCAACGGCATCTCTGACTTCGAGGCGCTCCACTCCGGGCGGCACAACGCGCTTCATCTCACTCGGGTTGGCTGAAAGGAAACGTGGAACTGGGCAGGCGGCTTCATTGGATATCCAAAGGGCCATAGAAGCATGCTGCCACGCCGTCGGTGATGACGACGCAGCACCGTGATGGGCTGCTTTGACCTAGATCAACTTGAGACCGGCCCGGGTAGCCCTTAGCTTACGCCATGGACCGAAGGTGGCTTTTATTTGTGCTGACTTGGCTATTGGCGGGCATGGGTTTAGTTGCCGTCGTCAGCCTTGCGCTGTCTCGATGGCCTATCGAATGAACAGTACCGCAGCCATCAAGGCCACGGTTAAGACCCCTGCTGCCACCGCGCAGCCCCGAACAACACGCCCACTCAAAACGATAAGCTGTACAGGGCCTATGTGATGCGCTGGGCATTGGGGCGTTGGCAAATTTTGCAGAATTCACCCCGTACCCGGCGCATCATCGGTCACCCGATGTGAATTATCTCACACCCGCCAAGGTTGATCGATACTAAACTGCGTTGGGTAAGCCGAACCTCACAACAGGGGCGCAGCCCATGCAAATCCTTTTACTCGCAGCGGATTGGCCGATGATGGCGGGCGAGTTTTCTCCAGCGCAGCGGCGCGAGTTGAGTGAACTTCTGCCGACAATAGTATCTCAGCTATGGTCCTTCGGCTTCGCGGGGGCCTCAACGACATACCTGACGATGCGCCAGTACCTGGCGCAGAACGAAGCTGCGATAGCGTTCTTTGCTATCTTCCTTATTAGTCTTGGCCTCTGCTTGAACGTGTTCGAGAACAGCAGTGTTGGTCTCAGTGCGGCAAGTGTAAAATTCTTCAAGGTCGACTTGCGAATGCCCAATCTCGCATCGGGATGTGTGATCGTCGGACTCTTGCTGCTGCTGGTGCTGTTCAGTCGTCTCGTGTGGGTTCATGCCCTTGGGCATTTAATTCTTTAGTCACCGCGTTGAGTCCAGCTGCATGCAAATGAAATGGGGAGATTACGATGGCGACCTTAACAACGGTCGATGGTATTCAGATTACTTTCGTCCCGAAAGCTGTTGCGGCGCTGGCAGACCACGATGCGAATACAGGCTTGGCCGTCACTTGCGTCTATGGCGTCGCCAAAGAAGAACTACGCATTAGCGAACCCGTGGAAGCGTTTATGAAGCGTCTTCGTATCACGAAAAACTTCGCACAATTAACCCGCCCAAATAGTTTTGCGGTTTGGATCAATGGATCCGACGTCATCTCAATCCGTGCGCCACTTCCAAACGAATATGTAACGGGTGTTAAAACGGTGATTTTTGCAGACAGCTTAACGCAGGGGGTTAAGGAATCGCCTGCTGATGTAACCGCTGCAATCAACGATCATGGCGGGGACCTGTAGCAAACGCCGCCGTCGCATGGTGGCCTATTCATCTGAGTGGAGCGATGCATACTTGCGAAGAACACTGTGCCCTTTGCTCGCGCATGTGGCGAAGCGAGAGAGAAACGATCGCGCCAATCTTCATGAACTGCCCGTCAATGAGCCCGTTTGCAACGCATGCTTTGTAACGTTTTGGCGAAACTTGGGACTGCCCGTTAGGGACGACGATTCGACTGAGCACTAGGGCGCGTACATAAACCCTAACAACCATCTGGCACCGCGCTAGTAAGCTTTCCCGTACAGGTTAACGCCTTTTCTAATTTGACGATCTTTCTAGTCTTTCTAGTGTTCGGCTGAACATTCACGATCTTAGGTTCAGCGCGGTATGATCAAGAAAGACGCTCCTCTCGAAGTACGCTGTGAGGCTTGCAACGGTAACGGATTTCCACCTGCCACACAGGCAGTCCGTCCTGGCCGCAGGATCTATCCGCCGCCGTGCAGGATTTGCGGTGGCAAGGGACGCATCACTCGCCCAGAAGCCAAGCAGAACGAGACCCGACGTGATTAGGTCTCGGTCCTGTTCGGAAGCTTCCATCGCGAAAGCATGAGTTCCGGAACGAAGCGAACTGACCGTAAACGGAACGTCTCTAAGACCCGCTTCACTGGGCCACTACTCTGTGTTCTCAAACGCTAATCCCCCGGAGAAAGAGAAGGCGATAAAGAGATTCGGTCCTTCAATCTCAGGATTGGACGCTCTATCAGGAGGCAGCAGCGACCAGATAGACGCTTGCGGTCGAAGGGATGTAGCTCAGCGCTCCAACATAGCACTAAGGTTCGGCGCCTCTCCCGGTTCATTCCCAGCGTGCCACAGAAACCAATCCGAGGGTTGTCTGCTGGGAACCCGCCGTGAGCGGCCACGCGGCCGTTGTACCAAGCAGCGTGATGAACTCCCGCCGCCTCATGGGAAGCCTCCCAAGCCGACGCTATGGGGCAAGTTGATTATCAGAGGAAGATCAAAGGAAGCCTGCGTTCATGCGTCACAGCAATATCGAACGCCCGACTTCCGTTGAGGGTCCCAAGCGTCGTCCTCTGCAATAGACCGCTGCACGTCAATTCCGCTATGCGCCGTTTGCGACCAAACTCGCGGGCATTGCAATATGTCGCGATGGGCCAATACGCGGCATGGCTATCATTCGATCACGTCGTCGGCGCGCGCGAGCAGTGTCGGCGGAATTTCCAAGCCGATTGCTTTGGCCGTCTGGAGGTTTCACCATGAGCCTAAACCCGGTCGGCAATTCCGCAGGAAGTTCAAAAGGCCTTCTGCCCTTCAATATCTTATCGACGAATGCTCCACATTGGGCCGCCAGCACCTTGATATCAGCGGAATAGGATGCAAGCCCTCCCGCTTGGCAAAAGATGGAAGTTGGCGAGACAGCTGGCAAGCGATGCCTCAGCGCAAGAGCTGCTATTGATTTCTGCGGGAGTGCTGGGTGGACCAGCAAAGCGTTCGCCCGCCATTCTTCGAGATCCGCAAAAACGACCAAAAACGACCTCAAGTGGGTCTGTTTCTCCGACCTGGACTCCCTTGGTCTCGATCTTGCGCTGCGCGCGTCAAACTGCGATTGACTTGAGGCTAGCACTTTGCGCTTGCAGCGGCGATTGCTAATCAAGCCGATGACCGCTTGGGTCACAAGCGTCGTTCCCCCTGCACACGCAAAAGCCGCCAAGGTTTCCCTCGACGACTCTTGCCGCTGCATTGCGTTTGCTTAGAGGTTTGCCGCGCCGAGCGGTGCTCGAACGTAGCCCAAGCCTGCTTAGCCACAGGACACACTGCCCTCATTTGAATGAGGCAGTCGATGCGTCGCCTGTATGTCGGGACGAACGATCCCCGATGAAATGATGTTGTCACCTGCGACGATGCCGAACAAGCCAGCGCTGCTGTCCTAGCCGCGTTATTTAAAAAAGGGCGCACGGCCAAAATCACGGTCTTATATGCAAGAAGCCTATGACCTGCGCACCTTCGACCAGCGTCGAAGGTTAGCGGAGATGGCAGTGCCTTGATTCCGACCGACCCGATCCGCTCACATCAGAGCAAGCACAAGGCTGGCTGAACGGCGAATTGGCACCCAAAAAAGGGCCTTCGGAGTCTGGTGAGTCCGGTCAACCATAACCCATCCCGCTTAGATGGCCCACGTGCGAACAATAAAACGGCCCCGAGGGACGCTCTGGGGCCGTCCCAACCTTGATGGGGTAAGGTCGGTATCCTTGGGTCAAGTACGGGGGGCATCCCAAGGAATACAGAGTTGATCCCGCCAAAGCGGGTTTGTTCCCCCTCAGAGAGCAAAGCATAGCCGCCGAACGGAATGGCGTTGCTGATGCCTTTTTAATCTTGAACCATCATCTAACCCGCAGAGCTATAGGGTATCACCGCCCGGCCCGTGGCATCTTCCGGTGATGAGGACGCCGGTCGCGCTCCCGCCCCACTCAAATAGAGGAGCAGCGCCATGCTTAAGCGCCGTTGTTCCAAACAGGTGGGCCTCGAGACAAAGCTCCAATCTGCAAAAGTTCACTCTGCAATTTGCCTCGGCGTGACTGTTGCGGGCATCGAAATCTTAGTAGGACTTGGAGTTATTCTTCTTCTCGTGAACTACTAGAAGCCTCTTAGTGGGCCATCTATATGGCGACAATTGTTCAGTGCAATTGCGGCGCCGAGTACAGACGGACTGAAGAGAAGTTCTTGGTAGCGCATACGGGTGATGCGGCCTGCACGGTCTGCCATGGTCTGAAACCACCCACGTTCCGACGTATGAGCTTATTGACCGCCCAAGAATAGAAAAAGCCCCAAAGTAGGCCCGACAGTTGCACTTCTTAGCGATAGCCCATTGCGCCGACCGGCGTCGCATCCCAATGAAAATCCGGCCGCACGTCCGCACCGCGCTTGCCGCACCGCGTGCAGGTGAACTGCCCTTCGATGTCGGACAGCCGCACGTCGTCGGGCCACCTGTCGGCGCTGAGTGTCTGCGAGTGGCTGCACTTGTAATCGGCGCAATAAACCACGACGCCCTGGACGCCGGACGCGCGCATTTCGCCGAAGATTATCTTGGTCGGTCGTTCCATTCACTTTTTTCGACGACGGGCGTCGACCTCCCGTCGAGGCGGACTGATCAAGCTGCGCTTTTCGGTTGGCAAAGCTCTATTTGCCCTTCTGGTCGCGCCCCCGACAGAAGTTCTCGGATTGCTTCAGGCCGAGTCATTGTTGGTGCTTGCTTGGCGATCCAAGTATCCAATGCCTTCATATGCTTGGGCTGCAGGCGGACCCCTACAAGAGTGCCCTTGCCGGTGGGAGGAGGGCCCCGGCGTTTCTTTGTTATCAAAGTCCGTCTTTCATGGAACTATCTTATCAGAAAAAGCTGCGAACTTCCGCTGGCTCGAACTCAAGCCACGGGTCGCGTTCATCTACGTGAACGCGCGGTGAACTCGCGTCCTCAGCGAAGCCAGGTGGTTGCCCCACAATTAAGGTCTGTCTCAACCGAACCTCCGGAACCCAGCAGATATTTCTCTGGTTGAACATCTTGGGAGGGCGTGTTTGCTGATGGAGAGGATCATGAATTTGCGTGTTTCTGCTTTGGCAACGGCCGCATTGGTCGCTGTAAGCCTTCCAACTCTTTCGAATACTGCTGAGGCGCGAGGATTGGGCGGATTTGGCATGCACGGCGGTTTCGGCCACGTCGGCGGTTGGGGCGGTGGCTGGGGTCATGGTGGTTGGGGCTGGGGCGGGGTAGGTGTTGGCGTTGCGGCCGGCGCTCTGGTTGGTGCTGCACTGGCGGCCCCGTACTACGACGGCTACTACGGCTATCCGTACGCTTATGACTACGGTTACCCGGCCGCTTACGGCTACGGCTATCCGGTCGCTTACGACACTGGCTATGCAGTGGCGTACTATGGCTATGATGACTACGCTCCCGCGTATAGCGTGGGTTATGTTGGGGGACCGTATCGGTTCGGCTACGGCGGTTACCGCACGAGAGTCGCCTACGGCGGCGGCTACCGCGCGAGAGTCGGCTACGGCGGATACACGGCCGCTCATGCGGCGTACCCTTATGGCGGGTACAGGGTTGCTCATGCAGCGTACCGCCCCAACGGTGGGTATTTGGCTGCTCATGCAGCGTACCGCCCCAACGTGCGAACAGGATTTGCGGGAGGCGCTCGCTTTCGTTAAGTGGCGCCGAGCGCAGGTTTGGCGATACGGGCCCGGCGCTCCGAGCGCCGGGCTTTTTTTACGAGATGCAGAACCCACATGCCGCAAAAATGGGGCACGCCTCAAGGAATGGAGCGATTCCGACCGCAGAGTCTCGAGCTTTATTTTGGTCTCAGGATTTCGGAGCTTAACTTTCCGTTTACGACTCTGTGGCGCCCTATGATGGATTGGAGCGACTGAGCGAAAAAGCGAAGTGCAATCAGCATTTCTGCGGTCGCAGAGTGTCGTTGCGTTTTGAAACTTGCAGCGAACTTCACGGGGAAAATTGGAGGAGACTCGCCGCGCCATTCGTCGCGGATTGATCCCCGCACCAATGGCAGGACTTCCACCACGACCTGTTGCGATATTCCTATGCTCGGTGGCAGTGCCAGCCGAGGCGACGCTCGTCCTTGCCACGTGCATTCCATGCTGGAACCGTATGAGAACGGGCCGCTCGATTGCCGGTGGGATCTGACAGGGACCATCGAGAAATCGCCTATTTTGGTTTCTTCTTGGCCGCGCTCGAGTCTTTATCAAGTCGTCACGTCATCCGGTCTTGCGTTGCAACGATGATATCGGCCATTCGCGCTCCCGAGTGTGCCAACCGGCTTTGGCGATCCCGTCGTGGTGTCCCGCATGGTCTGATGCTCCATCGCAGCATTGATCTCGGCGCCCAACAGGATGACCATGGCTGAAATCCAGAGCCATGTCATAAAGCCGATGACCACGCCCAATGAACCGTAGGTCTCGTTGAAGTTGCCGAAGTTGGCTGCGTACCAGGAGAACAGCACCTATACGGCCAGCCAAAACACGTTGGCTGATCGTTTCGGTGGCGGCATGGTACGCGCGCCGAAGTTGCGTTCAGTTCGGCTGGCGCGGAACCCGGAAAAAGGTGGTGAGACCGCGATTTCGCGCTGCCACCGGAATTGACCGAGGTGCGGATCAATCTCCGCATCGGCAGCCTGGATTTGCCAATCTGCTCCTGTCCGCGTCCGTGGTATTTGACCCCACCATCCTGGCTCAAATCCAGGGGTGTCCTAATTCGACTTGTGTTCAGAAAGGAACCGACGGGCGGGTGGCGGGATATTAGGATTGATCAACAGTGCAAAACCCCACGGTTAGGACCCGTAAGCACGAGGTTGTGTCATGCAGCGTCGCCGCCGGATCAAACACCTACTCTCTCTGGAAGAGCGCCTCGCCAAAGAAGCCAAGCGGTTGCGGGAAGAAGCCAAAATGCTGCCGCCCGGCCCAACACGCGAAGGCTTGTTACGGAAGGCACGGGAAGACGAGATGGTGGCTCATATGACCGAATGGATCACATCTCCCGGCTTGCAGCCGCCCAAGTAAGGCAACTACGGCCGCCTACTCTCGGGCACCCGTAGTCGTTTGCCGGCCGCCATCGGAGCCGGGAGCCGTGATCATGACCTCATGGCCTTCCCGAAGTGCCAGCGACGCGGCGGCTGCTGCTGACCCAAAGCGAGTGGCACAACTCGCTGAACCGCTTCGCCGAAACCATGACGCTGTTCGCCGTAGTCTGCGCCGGGATTTATCCGGTGCTGCATCTCGGGCGGCCCTGGTATCTCTACTGGATGTTTCCTTATCCGGCGACCATGGATGTCTGGCCGCAATTCCGTAGTCCACTGGAATGGGACATTTGGGCAGTCCTAACCTATCTCACGGTATCGCTGGCCTTCTGGTACACGGGTCTTATCCCGGACCTGGCCGCGGCGCGTGACCGCGCTACCAAGCGAGGCTGGCAGATCTTCTTCGGCATTACGTCGCTCGGTTGGCGCGGCTCAGCGGCGCACTGGCTGCGCTGGTCGCAAGCGTATCGTTTGACGGCGGGCCTCGCCGTTCCGCTGGTCGTTTCCGTGCATAGCGAAGTCTCGTTGCTGTTCGCCGCAGGGCAAATTCCCGGCTGGCACTCGACAATCTTTCCGCCTTACTTCGTGCTGGGGCAGCTTTCTCCGGTTTTGCGGTGGTCTCGATCATCGCGATTTCGCTCCGCTCCTGGTTCGGTCTCAGCAATCTTGTCACCGACGATCATCTCGACCTGCTTGGCATGGTTCTTCTCGCGACCGGACTGATGACGGCCTATGGCTACGTTTTCGAGGTGTTCGATGCGCTTTATTCCGGCGATGCTCATGAGCTGCAGACATTGGCCGACCGGCTGACGGGCGTCTATGCCTGGACCTATTGGGGTGCGATCGTCTTCAATTTCGTTCCGTTGCAAGCCTTATGGTGGCGCGGTGTACGGCGAAGCGGCTGGTCGCTGATGCTGATCTCCGTCGCGGTCGCGATCGGCATGTGGCTCGAGCGCTACATGATTCTGGTCACCAGCCTTTATCGCGACTTCCTGGTGTCCTCCTGGAGCAAGTTCACGCCGACCTTCTAGGACTGGTCGACCTATTTCGGCACCATCGGGCTCTTCCTCGTGCCGTTCCTGATAGCCATCCGCGTCATCCCGTTGATCTCCATCTTCGAGACCGAGGAACTCCTTCACGAGGAGAAGGAGGAAACGCATGGCTGACCGTACCTATGGACTGTTGGCCGAGTTCGACGGCCCGGAGACGCTGAAGACGGCGGTAAGAAAGGCACGTGACGCCGGATATACCAGGCTCGATGCCTTTACACCGTTCCCGGTCGAAGGGCTCGACCGCCTCCTGCGATTGCCAAGGCCCAACATTTCCTGGGTAGGACTGATCGGCGGCCTTTCCGGCGGCAGCTTCGCGTTGCTCATGCAATGCTACGTCAGCTATGACTTTCCGCTCAATGTCGGCGGGCGGCCGCTCTATGCGATTTCTGCCTTTGCGGTCGTGATGTTCGAGCTCACGATCCTGTTCTCGGCTCTGTCGATGATCGTCGTGATGTTGTGGCAAAACGGATTGCCGCGGCTGAACTATCCGTTATTTGGCGCGGATCGTTTCCATCTCGCCAGCAAGGACCGGTTCTTTCTTTGTATTGGAGCCGATGACGGCGAGTTTGACGAAGATCGGACATCGATCCTTCTTCGCGAAGTTGGGGCTTCCTCGGTGGAGATCGTGCCGCAATGAAGAGGATGATCCCGCTCTTGATGCTGGCTGCCATTTCGCTGGGCGCATGCGACCAGAATATGGATGCACAACCGGATTATCGGGAATATTCGCGGGTGCCGCTATTTGGAGCTGCATTGCGTGCTCCGGCAGCGGGCAGCGTTGCAAGGGATGAAACCGAGCGTGATCGCGCCATTACGAGCAAACGGCGCTGACGGCGGCACTCCTCGAGCGTGGCAGGGAACGATTTGGAATCTTCTGCTCGCCTTGTCATGGCCCCGGCGGGGACGGCAACGGCATCATCGTCCAGCGCGGCATGCCGCGACCGACCAGCTATCATGACGATCGGCTGCGCACCGCCGGCGATCGGCACTTCTTCGACGTTATCACCATTGGCTACGGCGCCATGTATTCCTATGCCTCGCGGGTGCCGCCGCGGGATCGCTGGGCTATCGTTGCCTACATCCGCGCACTTCAGCTCAGCCGGCATGCCTCGATTGATGATGTTCCGCAGGGACACCGCGCGAAGCTGCCGGAGACCCCATGAGGAGCTATACAAAGGCGATCGTCATCGCGGTAGCCGGCCTGCTTCTCGTGGTCGGCGTGGTGATCGATGTGCGATCGACGCTGGCCGCCTTCTCGTGGCATGGATCTGCTTTGGCGCGATCCCGATCGGCGCTCTCGGCGTGTTGATGACAACCTACCTGGTCCGCCGTGCCTGGACAGAAGGGCTGCATGCCACCCTGGTCGCGGCGACATCCGCACTGCCGGTCGTTGCCGCGCTGCTTCTGCCTGTTTTGCTCGGAATGAAGGACCTTTACCCGCGGCCGCGAACACCCATTCATTGCCGCCCTTCAAAGTTCTCTATCTTGTGCCGTGGTTCTTCGTGCTGCGTACGGTGATCTATTTTGTGGTCTTTTGGCTGCTCGCGTTTTGGCAGCGAGCGTCATGGGGGACAGATCGCATGATCCGCTCGGCATCCGCTGCGTTGGCTGGCAATTCGTCCTGGCTTTCCTCGCACTGGGACAGTTTGTATTTCCTTTTTTTGCGTTGCTCAGCGCTCGGGTAAGAAGCGATCGGAGTTGGCTAATGGCGCTCTGCGGCTTGACGCTGATCATGCGGTGCTGGGAAGCAATCATATTGATTTTGCCGGCTATCCCTCAAACTGCTCCTGTGACTGTGACGTTCATGCTGCTGGCGGCACTGGTGTTTATCGCGGTCATTCTGTGGTGGGCGTTCCAGATTGCGCTGGCGAACGATGGACGCTTGTTCCGATCCCTCGGGTCCCACACTCGCGCCGGAGCAGGAGCCCGATGAGCAAAGCCAGCATAGCGATCGTCACAGCGCCGGAGGCAGCCAACAGCCGTCCGATGGCGACGGAGTAGGTGCCGCTTGCCGGATCGTAGCCGTAGCAGAGCAGGCGGATGTGATGGGCCAATGTTCCGACGACGCCATTGCCGGCATCGATGATGGCAAGGCGGAGCGTGGTGGGATCGACAGCAAGACCGGCCAGGGCCCGCGTGACGCGGCCGTCGGGCGAGACCACGAACGCAGCCGCTGGATGGGCGAACTGATCGCGGTCAGCATCGTAGACAGATCGGAAGCCCAACGCCTTCGTGAGAGCATCGAGAGCGTTCGCGTCGCCCCTTAGGTAATGGGAATCGGGCGAGCCATCGCCATCGAGACCGATTTGGGCCCTCCTCATGCGAGCCGCATCGGCGGCGGTATCCTTGGGGTCTAGTCCGACCACAAACAGGCGGAAATCGGCGCCAGAACGCAGTCCGCTGTGGGTGAGGGCGTCAGAGACGATTGAGATCACGGGCCCGCAGAGTGTCTTGCAGGTGAAGTCCGCCAGCACCCAGACGCTGGGCTTGGCTCCCAGCCAGAATTGCAGCGGCTTCGCGCTGCCGTCTTCCCCCTGAAGCGGCAAATTCAGGGGCAACGTTGCACGAGGCGGCAGCTCGATGCCTACCTTGCTCAAATCGTTCCGAGTGACGGCTGCATGCAGAATAGAAGCATAGCCTAATGCCAGCGCAGCTACGGCTATTGCCCGCGACCGCGTCACGTCATGCTCCTCTATGATCGGGCTCAACTCGGTTCCAAAAGAATCGTTTCAGGAAGTCCACGACTTGTTGCGCCGCGACCGCAATTGGTGGGACAGATTCGAAGATCAGTTGTTTTTGCGTCGCAGCGATAGCCGCCACGGTACTCACCTATAACAGGAACCTTCCACTCCAAGCTCGCTTATCAGGCCATACCTTGGAGGAGGACAGCCATGGACGGAATTATCTATCTGGTCGGAGTCATCGTCATCATCATGTTCATCCTTTCGTTCTTCGGTTTGCGCTAGGAGTTCTTGACGATGACCACGCAAGCATCTCCCGTTGCCGGACGCCTTGACGAGCCTTGGACGCTGCAGTGGACGCCGATCATTGCGGGCGCGCTGACAGCTACCGCGGTATCCTCAATTCTTGTGACTTTCGCCGCGACAGTGGGGCTTGGCGTCAGCTCGGCGGCACCCACCTGGCGTGATGCCTCGGTGGCCTTATGGATGCTGTCAGGCATATACCTGATTCTGCAGGCGCTGATCAGTTTCGGATGCGGTGGATATATTGCCGGCCGTACGCGAGCGCCGGTCGCATCTGGCAACGTTGAAGATGTTGAAAGACGCGACGGTTTGCATGGCGTTGCAGCATGGGCTCTCGCGGTGGTTCTCGGCGTCCTGCTGGCGGCATTTATCGGTATGGCGGCGAACCGGTCGACGACATTGACCATGCCGGCGTCGACCACCGAGCCGACCGTGATCAGCTATGAAATCGATCATCTGTTTCGGGCTACACGCCGGCCGCCCAACGTCGATCTGAGCCCCGCGCGCGCCGAGGCAGGTCGGATCCTTCTGACGTCCTCCAGTCACAGCGGCGTCAGTTCGGACGATCGTGCTTACCTGGTCCAACTCGTGACCACGACCACCGGACTGACCGGTCCGGACGCTGAACGCCGTGTGGATACGGTTATCGCCGATGCGCGAAAAGCCATCTCGCGAACGCGTGCCAGCACGATCATCCTGGCCTTCTCGGTTGCGACGGCACTCCTTCTTGGCGCTGCTGCGGGCTGGGCTGGGGCCGAGACGGGCGGTCGTCATCGGGATGGCATGCCCCTGCCAAACTGGATGAGCCATTCCAACCGCTTTAGCCGCCGGCGAACCGCTTGGCAGAGACCGGCAGCGCCGATTCCCTGAGGGGGAGGCGGAGCGGCGAGATCGCCGGCCAACCGGGCGCCGGCAGCGGGAGCCGTTTGGGGCTAAGCCGGACGGCTCTCTCTTTTCGGGTGGTGTTCGTTGGCTAAGAACCGGAAGGTGGCCAGCTTTCGGCTTTCGGGCTCACTCTCTCACTTCCGGTTCTTGTCCAACTTTTCGGCCAACTGGAGATGATGTTGCAGTGCCGGCAGTGTCTTGCCCGCCCATTCCTTGAGCTTGGCATTGTCGCCACCCTTTGCATAGCGTTCGAACAGCGACACTGCGTCCTTGTGGGCGCTCACCTGCATGGGGTCATAGTCGCTCGCAAAATCTTCCGGCTTCGCGTTCCGCAACCTGTCTAGCTTCTTCTGCGAGCTGTCGTCGAGCGATGTCGGGATTGCGGGCGTCAACTCCGTGGGGACCATTCCCTTCAGCTCCCTGCTTGTCTTTGTATGGTCCGTAATCATCTGCTCAGCGAATTTCTTTTCGTCGGCGTTGCCTTTCTGTTGCGCGACCTTCGCGGCTTCGATCTCGAGCATATCGCTCGTGGCAGCTTCCTTGATGAAATCTTCCGTTCTGGGCGTAATGCCGAGCGCGGAATTCACGCCCGTCTTCTCACCTACAGATTGTGCAAATGTCGCCGTAGCAAAGGTGCTGGTAAGGGCGAGAGCGAGAATGGTCGTTTTCATGAGAGCCTCCATCCGATTTGATGCTGAACACGGCGACTTGCCGATGGTTCCAAAAAGGCGAAGACCCGCCGGCGCGTCTGAGCCGCTTGAAGCGGCTCGGAGCTCAAGCGGGCTCCACGCGTCAAACGATTGGAACGCCCGACTTCTCAACTCGTTAGTCGTTGCACGACGCGAGGAGAGCAGCCATGGATTGGAACAGGGTCGAAGGAAACTGGAAGCAGGTCAGAGGCAAGGTGAAGGAGCAGTGGGGCAAGCTCACCGATGACGATCTCGATGTGATCGCCGGCAAGCAAGACCAGCTCGAAGGCAGACTGCAGCAACGCTACGGCTATGCCAAGGACCAGGCCCAGAAAGAAGTGAGCGACTGGTACGGTCGCCAGAAATGGTAGGACGCGCCTAACGGGAAGGAAACAATTGAGGGCTCGCTCGCCGCGAGCCCTCAACCTTTTTCGTGCTGCCCTTTTCGGCCCTTTGCGTCTGCGGAGGTCACGCGTCACTCCCCGGAGCATCGTTCACGGGGAATTAGGAACCGGGCGCACCGCTAGGTGTTGGGAAAAATCAACACGATTTCCTGCCACTGGAGAACCACATGCCCGAAAAGGACCTCAACGCTCTGTTTCTCGATACCCTCAAGGATATCTACTACGCCGAGAATCAGATCTACAAATCGTTGCCCAAGATGGCCAAGGCGGCGCGATCCGATCAGCTCCGTGCTGCGTTCGAAAAGCATCATGACGAGACCGAAGGCCATATCGAGCGACTGGAGCAGATTTTCGAACTACTCGGCAAGCCCGCTCGCGGCAAGAAGTGCGATGCGATCGAAGGCATCCTCGACGAGGGCAAGGAGGTCATGGACGAATACGAGAACACTCCGGCGCTTGACGCTGGATTGCTCGCTGCAGCGCAAGCAGTCGAGCACTACGAAATCTCTCGCTATGGTACGCTCAAGGCGTGGGCGGGCAAGCTTAGCATCGCCGAGGCGGTGAAATTGCTCGACCAGACGCTGACGGAAGAAAAGAAGACCGACGAAACATTGAGCAAGATCGCTGCGTCGGCGGTCAACGCCGAAGCAGCATAATCCGGGCGGCGTCATCTGTTCCGGCCGCGCTTCCCCTTCCGGGACTACGGAGCGCGGCCGCTGCCGGAGGAAACACCCGTGGACGATTGTTTCCGGTTGCCGGTGCAGGCAATTGGAACGGTCCGATGAAGCCGCGGTTTAAATCCGTGTCCCCTCCCTTAAATCCGTTTCACTCCCGGAGCGACTCCCATGTTCCAGACAGTCGGCGATTTCCTGGTTCAGCGCTTGCAGCAGTGGGGCGTGCGGCACGTCTTCGGTTCTCCCGGTGACGGCATCAACGGCGTCTTCGGCGCGATGAACCGTGCGCACGACAGGATCAGGTTCATCCAGGCTCGCCATGAGGAGATGGCGGCCTTCATGGCTTGCGCCTACGCTAAATTCTCGGGACGGCTTGGCGTCTGTATCGCGACGTCGGGACAGGTGCATCGCATCTGACGACCGGTCTCTATGATGCGCTGATGGACCACCAGCCTGTCCTCGCCATCGTCGGGCAGCAGGCTCCTAGCGCGTTGGGTGGGCAATACCAGCAGGAGCTCGACCTCGTCTCGATGTTCAAGGACGTCGCGAGCGCTTATGTCGCACAAGCCTCTTCCCCGGCGCAGGTGCGGCATCTCATCGATCGCGCCGCACGCATTGCGCTATCGCGAAAAACGGTGACGGCGATCATACTGCCCAATGATCTGCGGGACGAAGCATACGAGGACCCGCCGCGCGCCCACGGCACATTGCGATCCGGCGTAGGGTACACGCCACCGAAGGTCGTGCCTCACGACGTCGAGCTCGATCGCGCCGCCGAGGTCGTGAACTCCGGGAAGAAGATCGCGATGCTGATCGGGGCCGGCGCACTCGGTGCGACCGACGAGGTGGTTGCGGTGGCGGGAGCGGCTGGCGGCGGGTTGCGCCAAGGCTTTGCTGGGCAAATCGGCGCTTCCCGATGATCTTCCGTGGGTGACGGGCTCGATTGGGCTGTTGGGCACGGAGCCCAGCTACAAGATGATGAACGACTGCGACACCCTGCTGATGGTCGGATCGGCATTTCCCTATGCCGAGTTTCTGCCCCAGGAAGGCAATGCCCGAGGCGTTCAGATCGATATCGGCGCCAACATGCTATCGATCCGCTTCCCCATGGAGGTCGGCTCGTGGGCGATGCCGCCGAGACGCTGCGCGCACTTTTGCCGCGACTTCGGCAAAAGCAGGCCGGCGAATGGCGAAAGACGATCAAGGATAACGTTCAGGATTGGTGGAAAACCCTTGAGGAGCGAGCCAGGCAACCCGCAGAGCCCGTCAATCCGCAGCGCGTGACCTGGGAATTGTCGCCACTCTTTGCCGGATCGTGTGGTGCTCACCAGCGACTCCGGCTCGTGCGCCAACTGGTATGCCCGCGATCTCAAGATACGTCGCGGCATGAAGGCTTCTCTTTCCGGCGGCTTGGCTTCGATGGGCGCCGCCGTTCCCTATGCAATCGCTGCCAAATATGCAGCCGGATCGTCCCGTTATTGCGCTGGTCGGCGATGGCGCGATGCAGATGAACAACATGGCCGAGCTGATCACGGTCGCCAAATACTGGCGCGACTGGCCGGACCATCGCTGGATCGTCTGCGTATTCAACAACGAAGACCTCAACCAGGTGACATGGGAGCAACGGATCATCAACGGTGATCCCAAGTTCGAGGCCTCGCAGCAGATACCGAACGTCTCCTATTCCAGGTTTGCGGAGTTCATCGGTCTGCGCGGCATCTACGTCGACGACCCCGAAATGCTTCAATCCGCCTGGCAGCAGGCCCTGGCGAGCGACATTCCCGTCGTGCTGGAGGTCAAGACCGATCCCGAAGTGCCGCCATTGCCGCCGCATATCACCCTGCAACAGGCGAAGAACTTCTCCATCGCGCTCGCCAAGGGTGATCCGGATGAGGTCGGCGCGATCAAAGGCAAATCGTCGCGGCCGTGAAGCAGGCCGCGCCCGAAATCAAGAAAGGCTCGACGCATGCGTCCGTTCATCTATGAGAAGGCCCGATGGCGCGCCGATGGATTCATTTCACAAGGGCCAGATGCGCATGGTCGGCGGTCCCGATCTGAACGGCAAGATTGCTTACGCGTTTGGCGCTGAATTCGTCGAGGTTCGCATCAACAGATGGACGCGAGAGATCCGCGTGCCGCGGCTACTCGGTGCGTTCGCGGCGGGCCGCATCATGAATCCGCGCACCGCGCATAGCCAGCTAATGGGCGGCCTGGTCTGGGGCATGTCTTCCGCGCTTCTGGAGGCCACCGAAATCGACGAGCGCACCGCGCGCTATGTCAACGACAATCTCGCCGACTATCTCGTGCCGGTAAACGCGGATGTGCCTGACGTCCAGGTCATCATGCTTTCGGAGCGCGACGACCAGGTCAATCCGGCCGGGGTCAAGGGTCTTGGCGAACTCGCTAATGTTGGCACCAACGCGGCCGTATGCAATGCCATTTTCAACGCCACAGGGCAACGCATCCGCAAACTGCCGATACGGTTGGAGAATATAGAGGTGTGAGTCATCAGAACGGCGGGATAGTAACTCGCGAAGACAAAACCATCTTGTGCGATGAAACCGATGGCCCAATGTACAAGCGTTGCTAGCGCTAAACAAAGAACGGAGACGGGCTAGTTCATCGCGCGTGCCACGCGAACAGGCCACTCTCGTCAATGAAATCATAAGCGGACATTTGCCGAGCCGGAAGGCGGTGGCGGCAAGCGCTTGAAAAGCAACGAAAATGCTTTAAGTGCTGAGGGGTTCGCAGGATTGAGAGATGCTCGACCGCCGCTTTGCCATAGCCCCGATGATGGATTGGACCCAGGCTTGTCGAAAAGCAAAGCGCAATCAGCGACTAAGCATTGTTTGCAAATAGCCGTGCAGTACCGCACGCAGTACCAATGATTCGCACAGTTTAGTTGGACAGACCTACAACCTCGCTCATTCCTCTGGCGCTTTAACCGGATATCCTCTCGAGTCGCTGCTCGTCGTCTTCGGCTACGGGTGATGGTGCCATACGGTGGTTCGGCGCGACCCCTGCGCCGCACCAGCAGTAGTGCTGCTCGTGATGTCGAACGATCAATAGGGGAGTTCAATCGCAGTCAGTCATCGTTCTTTCGAGCGATCACAACCCGCCGCGCGGAAAAGGAAAAGCCGGACAGGGTCAACGCACGCGCGCATCCTGGTCCGGCTTGAAAGTTGGCGTTACTGAAGCATATCAAGCCGCGGTAATTTGTCGTCCGTGAAAAACCCCCAAGCCATTGAGCGGGAGTCGGTTTTGCC